>Ga0208357_1002910_pt1 | contig 10907 bp, 9 predicted proteins | sample NGESurdeep092012_6_FD_184487 | JGI IMG/M metagenome (GOLD analysis project Ga0208357, IMG submission 184487) | Arctic peat soil microbial communities from Barrow, Alaska - NGEE Surface sample F52-2 deep-092012 (SPAdes) | ecosystem: Environmental > Terrestrial > Soil > Wetlands > Peat ... | reverse complement strand
GGAGTCCGTCAGCTAGAGCGAAGATTCATGGTTGATGTGGTGGTCGTCATACACCACTGGTCTGGACTTGACCCTTCCGAATCGTCGCGTTCGCGGGAAACGCCACCCGAAATCTCGTGTCGATCCCCTTCCGCCAAACGAGCAAGGCAACCCATTCCGGTCTGGATCGAGCTATCCGCGGTTTCCGGGTCGCAGCACATAACCGGTTCGTTTACCGGTTTCGGAAGTTCAGCCAGCTTTACGGTGGACTACACCGGCTAGTCGCTCCCGGAAACCTGCGGTTGGCGCCGCGATAATCTCAGTCTCGGCCGCCGGCCGAGGTGGTGGGGTCGCTGACGCGTTGGAGGGGTCCATGGAGACACGCAAGATCGGTTCGCTCGAGGTTTCGGTCGTCGCCCTCGGTTGCAACAACTTCGCGAACGGCTACGACCAGGATCTCGTCGACGAGGTCGTGCACGCGGCCTTGGACGCGGGAATCACCTACTTCGACACCGCGGAGGGCTATGGCAGGGGTCAGAGCGAAGAGGTCGTCGGCAAAGCCTTGAAGGGTCACCGTGACGGTGCCGTCGTCGCGACAAAGTACGACGGGCGACCCGACGAGGCGCGTGCCCACGCCGAGGCAAGTCTGCAGCGCCTCGGTGTGGACTACATCGACTTGTACACCTTGCACCACGCCGTGGCTGATGTCCCCGTCGAAGAGACCCTCGGCGCGCTGAGCGAGCTCGCGCGCGACGGGCTGATCCGAGAGTTCGGCTGCTCGAACGTCGGCGTCGCGCAGCTCGAGGAGGCGGCTGCGGCCGTCGGTGACGGTCGGAGCGGATTCGTCTCGGTACAGAACGACTACAACCTGTTGAATCGCAAGATGGAGCTCGATGTGCTGCCGTACTGCGCGTCGACCGGCCTGGCGTTCACCGCCTACTTTCCGATCTACCACGGCTTGCTCACCGGGCACTTCCATCGGGGAGAAGAGCTGAAGCCCGGCTCGCGCCTCGCGACGGCTCATCCGCGCCGACAAGAGGCCGCCTTCACCGACGAGCACTTCGACGTCCTCGAGGGACTTGCCGCATTCGCCGAGGCGCGCGGTCGCACCGTCCTCGACGTCGCGCTCGCGCGACTTCTGGCGGAGCCGGGGCTCGCCGCGGTACTACCCGGCGCGGCGAGTGCACAGCACGTGCAGTCGAATGCGAATGCAGCGACCATGCAGCTGAACGCTGCGGAGATCGCAGAGATCGACCGGATCGCGCCGACAGTCGCGGGCAGCCCCGACACTCCCTCGAGCGAGAACGGCTACCCCGTCTGAGCGCCGGTCGATCGCATCGCTGAAGGCGAGCGCGGTGACGCCGGTCGCGAAGTGATGACAACTGGTGCAATCGTCGCGCTGCGCCTTCCCGCAAAGTCGATCGTGGAGACGTCAGTCCGAGCAGCTCACGGCCTCCGAGTCCGGGCCGCGTCATAGTCTGATCAGGTGTTCGAACGTTTCACGGATCGCGCTCGTCGCGTCCTCGTGTACAGCCAAGAAGAAGCGCTCCTCCTTGACCACAGATTCATTGGGTGCCGAGCACATCCTCCTCGGTCTCATAAAGGAGGGCGAGGGTCTCGCGGCGAAAGCGCTCGAGTCGCTCGGCATCTCAGTCGAGGCAGCACGCGAGAAGGTCCAAGAGAAGACCGGTCCGCTCGGCCAAGCCTCGGCGCCGGCCGGATCGCCGGCGTTCACGCAGCCGGCGAAAAAGGTCCTCGAGCTTGCACAACGCGAAGCGCTCCAACTCGGTCACAACTACATCGGAACCGAACACCTGCTCCTTGGCCTCGTGCGAGGAAGCGACGGCGTTGTCGTCGAAGTTCTCGAGAGCCTCGGGACACCGATCCCAGTCGTGCGACGAAGGGTCCTCGAGTTCCTCCCTCGCCCGGTTGGACTTGAGGCGTCATCGAGATCCGGACCGACGGCTAAATCACGGGAGTGGCCGCGCTACCCGATGAAGGTCGCTTCCGGTCCATCGGCCCGCGTTGGATCTGACGGCCTCGAGTTCTGGGTCACCGGGGTGCTCTTCTTCGACGAAGGCGTCCAGGTGTTTTGGCATATGTCTGGGATCCCAAAGCCGATCGCGGACTTGATGAAAGATACGCGGCTGTTCTCAGCGAACCTGCAGCAGGACTCGTCGGAAGCGTACGTGACTCTCTCGGACGATCTCGACACGACGTACCGGCGTGCAACTTCGAATCTCGAGTCGCGGCCAAAGGGACTTCGCTCTGGCACTTCGCTGTTCGACTCCGGAGTCCCCGACTCCGCCACACGTCTCTCGATTGTGTGGCAAGGCGAGGTCATCGAGATCGAAGTCTGAAAACGTCCGGACCCGCTCAAGCCGAACCAGGTCCGCGTGGCTACGGAACGACGACTACCGGGAAACGCTCGTGCCGAACGAGTCCGACAGGTACTGAACCGACGAGATGGTGGAGCGGCTTGGAAGCCTTGCCAACTACAACTATCACCGAAGCGTCAGGACCAAACGACGCGCTCTCGTCATGAGCGACTGCCATCAACTGATCGGCTACCGCGCCTCGCGTCGCTCGAAGCGCCACCGTCGTTCCTCGCCGAGCAGCGTCGGGATCACGCTCGCAAGCTGCTCGGCCTGCGCGTCAAGTGCGGATCGGATCTCGCTGGTGGCGGATGGACTCATCGCTGCCGCGCCGGGCGCTCGGGCGACAAACACCACAACCAGCGAACCGAGTCGTCCACGAATAAATCGCTCAGCGCTGTGGAGCGCACGCTCCGACGCTTCGGAGCCGTCGAAACCGACGACAGCGACGAGGTAGTCGGATCGTGCTTCGAGCGTTCCTGCATCTTGGGGAGAGATTTCAGTACGGGTCGCCATGATGACCTCCTCGGGCTCCACGCGGGCGGTGCTTCCGTGTCTTAGTGTTGCTGAGTACAACTCTATAGCTAAGTTGTAGATTGCAACTCTGGGAGCGCGGATGTCAAGGAAGGCCTTCGTCGACGCGCTCTACGACGAGCTCTCGCTCCTTGTGCGTCGCTCCCAGGAGTTCTCAGGTGAGATCCACGCCGGCCTGAGCCTCGTCGATTACACGTTGCTGACCCGCATCGCTGGAAACCCCGGAACGCGCGCCGCAGATCTGGCGGCGCTCTTCGGGCTAGACAAGTCAACGCTCTCGCGCCAGATCAACCCACTCGTTGAACGCGGCCTCGTTGAACGCGCAGGAGAGCGCCCCGGCAAGCGCGGCGTCGTCCTCGAGCTGACTGGCGCCGGCGACGATGCAGTGCTCGCTGCCACCGACGGTGTGCGTGCCGCTCTCGGCAGATGGCTTCGCGGCTGGACCGATCGGGAAGTACGCGACTTCGCCGCCATGGTTGCCCGACTGAACGAGCGTGTAAAAACCGATCCGTTGCTTGGTGGCTAGCTGTCGTGCGCAACGACGGCATTGAAGCCTGATGAGTGCGTCGCCCATCTCGCTGAGGCGCCGACGGGGTGGACGCAGGCGACTACGCGCGACGCATTCTGAGCCGGAGCGGTCGCTCATGCTCTCGTGCGGCCACTCCTTGAAGACCGTTACGAACGACGGATGGCCCTCCATCTGCCGAGTAGAGGTCCGGCAGAGATGCGGGGGCCGCGGAAACCTACAGCGAGCCCGCGAGCTTGGTGAGCTGTGCGAGCTTGGCCTGCGACAACTTGTTGGACTCGACGGCCGCACCGAAGCCGTGAGTCCCGTTGATCACGCTCAGGCCCTCGGTAGTGGTACCTGATACCGACTCGGTGAAGTAGTAAGCGTTGGCACCAAGGCCGGAGTACGACTTGAGCGTCATCTTCACGCCATCGCTCGCGAGCTTCGCCAAGGACGCCTTGAACTCAGCTGGCGTGAGCGCCTTCGTCGTCGTATCTATGGTGAGGATGACCACCTTTGAAAGCGTCGCGAGACTCGCCACCGAGCCGTACGTACACGAGGTGTTCGTCGTGGAGATCTCATAGTTGGTCTTCGTAGCGGGGAGGGTGACGGTACTGACTTGCCCTGCCGGCACCGAGTAGCCGACTATCGCCGCAACCTTGGAGGCCGGGACCTTTGAGCAGATCGAGCTGGCTGCCCTCGTCGTGCTCGCCCCGATGAGCCCGGGAGTCGTCATCACGGCACTCGCCGCCACGCCGACCAGCGCGATCGCCCCGAAGCACTTCGCACGAAGTGGTGCCGCATCGCGACGGTTTGTTTTCCGATTGAGCAAGCTACTGCCTCCGAGATCAGGTGGCCGTTACGTCGTTGTGACGTCGCCACAGTTGAATGGAACGAGCGGAGTGTACGCGACGAATTGCTCGAGCACGCTTTCGTCGATCGACATCGAGAATGCTCGTCAGAGGCGAGTCCTATTGCTTCGCACAGCCGGACTAAGGGCGGCCTCTGCGAGCAGCCGCCCACCAGCCCGCGAGTAGCTGTCGCGCAGAGCTATAGCGAAGGCGGTCACACCGGCCCCGCCGCCGTCCTCCCGGGCCTCTCAGGGGTCCGAGCGGTTGCGTCGGGAGGTCTCGGCTACCGATCACAGGTGAGGTGACGAGGTCGGTGACACTTCAAGAGCCCGTCGATGCGTGCGACGCGTCAAGACGGCTTTAGATTGGCCGAGCACAACAGTGCGGGTCCGGCGCCGCGCCGTTTACTCTTGTCCACAACGTAGGGTCGCGGCCGATCTTGACTAGCAGCGTCGGGAGGCTTCGTTGACGGCTACGCAAACACAAGGCCGGGCAAGTTCGAAGTCAACGACGCTCGTGCTCTGTGCTCTCGCGATGTTCATGGTCGTCCTCGATGGAACGATCGTGAACGTCGCGCTTCCCCAGATGCGACAGGCCCTTCACTTAACGATCACGTCACAGCAGTGGGTGGTCAACGCCTACACGCTCACGTTCGCGGGCTTCCTCATGCTCGGCGGACGTGCAGCGGATCTTTTCGGCAAGCGCCGAATGTTCATGATCGGCGTGGTCCTCTTCACCGGAGCGAGTCTGCTGGGTGGCCTGGCGCAAAGCGGTGCATGGCTGATTGGCGCACGCGCGATCCAAGGCGTTGGAGGAGCCATCTTGGCGCCAACTGCACTGACAATTCTGACCTCGACATTCGTCGAGGTCACCGAGCGTCGTCGGGCTATGGGCGTGTGGTCGGCGGTCGCGTCCTGCGGTTCCGTCGCAGGCGTCCTGGCTGGCGGTATCTTGATCGACCTTCTCAACTGGCGATGGGTCCTGTTCGTCAATGTCCCAACAGGTGTCGTGATGCTCGCGATGAGCCAGCGAGCGCTGCCGGTGCTTAGAGCGGAAGGGCCTCGAGGCCAACTCGATCTCGGCGGCGCATTCGCGATCACCGGCGGGTTGACGCTTTTCGTCTACGGCATCGTGAATACCGACACCCGTCCATGGGGATCTGCCGAAACCGTGATTCCGATGGTCGCGGGGGTGGCATTGCTGGCCGTAGCGCTGTTCATCGAAGGGAGAGTCGCCGCTCAACCACTTGTGCCGCTCGGCATTTTCCGGCGGCGGTCACTCACTGCGGCAAACGGCATCGGAGTGACGATCGGCGCGGGACTTTTCGGCGTGTTCTTCTTCGTATCGCTCTACTTACAACAGCTCGTTGGCTTCAGTGCACTCCGCACGGGAGTGGCGATGCTGCCGCCGGCGACGACAACGTTGGTAGGTGCGCTCCTCGCACCGCGCCTCGTAGCGCTCATCGGAGCAAAGCGGCAGCTGATCATCGGCACCGCGCTCGCGGCCGGCGGTCTCTTTTGGTTGTCATTCCTCCCTTTCGGAGGGAGCTACTGGGTCTACCTGCTCGGCCCAATGGCGATATTTGGCTTCGGCGTCGGCGTCAGCTTTGTGCCCATGACACTGACGGCTACAAATGGGGTCGCACCTGCCGAGCGGGGGCTCGCAGCGGGCTTGATCAACACGACTCGTCAGATGGGCGGCGCGCTCGGTCTCGCTGTGCTCGCGACGGTCGCCGCGAGCACGAGCGCTCACGATCGTTCAAAAGGCCTCGCCAGGGGCGCAGCAGTTACGTCTGGCTACGACAGATCCTTCCTTCTCGCAGGACTTCTGCTGCTCGTCGGCACCTGCCTCGCGTTTCTCGTCTCCAGCGCACCTGCGACCCTGCAATCCTCATCGGTGCACGGATGAGGCGAAGCGGCATCCCGTGGCAGTATCGGCTCGACGACTGAAACCCTGACTGATCGATCTCGACAATGACTTATATGCTCGGCTGAACGGCTCGAAAGGAATCCCGAACAGCGTGAGCAGCTCCAAAGGTCTACGCCCGAAAGCCTCACGCAGCCCAGTGCCGAACGATGGCCGAGTACCCGTCGTCGGACGCTTTTTTCCCGCGCCCGTCACGGCGAAGGTCCCGGAGATCATCTTCGCCTTCTGGGTGGTCAAAATCCTGACCACTGCCGGCGGAGAGGCCACGTCGGACTACCTAAAGAGCTGGGGAAACATCAAAGGTGGCGGTGCCGAGGTAGCCGTCTTCGTCATCGGGTTGGTGATGCAGTTCCGGACGCGGCGCTACCGAGCGTTCGCCTACTGGTTCCTCGCTTACGCCATCGCCATCTTCGGCACCGGTATCTCGGACTTCCTCCATCTCGACGTCAAGATCCCCTATGGAGGCACGACGCTCTTATGGGCGGTCATCTTGAGCGCGATCTTCTGGAGTTGGTACCACAATGAGGGAACGCTCTCCATCCACAGCATCACCACGCAGCGCCGAGAGGCCTTCTACTGGGCGACCGTGTTCGCCACCTTCGCTCTCGGCACAGCGCTCGGAGACTTCACCGCGACCTCGCTCAACCTTGGCTATCTGGGTTCAGGGATCCTCTTCGGTGTGGTCATCTTGCTCCCAGCGATGGCGTGGTGGCGATTTCGCCTCAATTCAGTCGTCGCATTCTGGATGGCCTACGTGACCACCCGTCCTCTTGGAGCGTCGTTCGCCGACTACATCAGCAGGACACGAAAACTAAGCGGCATCGACTTCGGCGACGGACCTACCGCAGTGGTGTTCGCCGTCGCCGTATTCGTTCTCGTGACCTACCTCGCGCTCGCACGTCCCGACATCCAGCAGACAGTCGACGGATCTAGCACTGGCGATCGCCTGGGCGCGCCACCCGCAGGGTAGCGAACAGGCCAGAACTGAGTCTGCGCACGTCTCACTCGATCGGCGCCACTTAGATCGGCAAACGACGGTCCATCGGGGCCGATTACTTCACCTCACGACAAGGCGCGGCACGAGAGCACGAGTGTGCCTGCGACCCGTTCTGATCAAGGTCGCTCCGCGTCGCCTACAGCCCAGTACGAAGCGCCGAGCAGCTCGCGAACGCTCGAAGCAGAAGACGGTGCAGGGCGTTCGAGATCCGCAGAACCGAGCCGGAACGATGCGATCACTCCAACGGCTGACGGGCAACTCCGGACGGCTCACGTCCGGCGAGCAGCCAACCGCCGAGGGCGGCGGCGAGTGGCATTCCGACGAGGATCACGAGGAGGTTCTTGATCGGGACGTTGCCGAGCGCCGAGATGCCACCGTTTAGGGAGTTGTGCTGGAGCCATCCGATGAGGGCGATGTAGCCCCCTACAACTCCGAGCAGTGCACCCAAGAAGCCGAGAGCACCCGCCGTCACAGCGGTCAGATTTCGGCGCGTGAAGCTGCTCGCGCCCGTCGCCGTGAGCGTCCGGAGATCGCTCGCTGCCTCGCTTCGGACGAGTCCGACGGACATTGCGAGGATTCCGAGCGCGAGAAGTATCCCAAACGCCGTAGCCCAGTTGATGATCTGGTACGAGCTTGGTTGGTCGTTCTTCGCCTCAACGGTGAGCTGGCCCGTTGCCGCAGTCGCCTCGGCGTCGGTGATCTGTAACGCGGTGAACGGCTGGGTGCCGATGACGAGCCAGTCGCTGACACTCAGATGGAGATGGAACTTGCGGACGGCCTGTTCGGTGATCACGGTGTTGGGCGCAGACGTTCCGGCCGGCAAGGCACCCAACTCCTGGATCACCGGATGAGCGAGGCAGCCGTTTCTCGCCGTACAGGTCGCCTGGAGTCCTCCCGGTCCGCTTCCTATGCCGTTGTCGCCACCCTTATTACTGCCACCGTTGCCGTAGGTCATAAAGAGCCCTGAGACCCCAGACAGGCCCGGCCGCGCCGTCAAGACGTCGGCGTCCGGCTTTATCTCCGAAGCAGTGATGCCGAAGGCCCGGAGTAGCTGCGGTGTCGCGACGTAGACCGCTCCGTTCCAGTTTCGCCCATGTCCGTTCCCCGTATTGACGACGCTGAGGTTGGCGTCCGACGAAACGAGCGGAATCAGCTGCGCGTCGAGTGCGGTGGCGATATTTCGTCCACTCGTGGCCAGCTGGGTCGGGCTCAACGCTGGAAGCGATCCCTTTTGCACGTGAGTTTGGCCGTTCGGTCCGTAGAGAATGGTGCCAGGCGGTGGCGGCGCGTAGTAATGGAGCGCGAGTTGGTTGGACGCGAGGTTCGGTCCGGCATAGTCGAGGACGTTCCCGTAGCGCGACGCTGCGGCGAGCGAGACGATGACGGCCACGAGCACGCCCAGGCTGATCGCCGCGAGAGCAGAGCCGGACCGCGCCCGAAATCGCGCGAGATCCCGTAGCGCGAGGCGGGGTCCGATCGGCATCCGGCGGGCGAACCTAGCTACTACGGAGAGGAGGAATGGCGAAAGCAAGATCACGCCCGGAATAAGGAAGACGAGGCCGAAGAGAAGCTCGGCCGCTCCCCCGCCGTTGCCGTCGCTGGCACCGGAGTACCCAAGTAGCAAGAAGGCGACGACGATCAAGACGATGCCCGGAAGCGCCGAGCGCCGGATCTGCCTGGGTGGCGCCGGCCGACCAGAGAGCGCGGAAACGATCGGCACCCGCGTGATCGCCTTTGCGGGCCGAGACGCCGCGAAATAGGTCGCCACGACCGCGAGCACCATCGAGAGCACCACGACGAGCCACGGCAGACCGAATACGCCGATCACGTGGTGCGCGCTCTGCTCGAGGCTAGGACGGTAGGCGAGCCAGACCACAAAGCCCAACGCGAATCCAATGCCCGCGCCGACGATCCCGACCACCGCTCCATTCGCTCGCACGACGAGACGTACGTGCCTGTCGGTCGCGCCGAGCGACTCGAGCATCCCGATCGCGCGCAGCCGGCGCTGGGCAAGCACGGTGAACCCACCGATCGAGACGAGCGCGACGAGCAACATGCCAAGGACGAGGGCCGCGAGTGAGATCGTCTCGGGGTTGAGCGGGTTCGCCGCAGCGACGCTTGCCGGCGTTTCCACCTGGGCCCCTCGGATGTTCGGCACGGCGCCTGGCGCATCGAAGAGCACCGTGACCTGGCTAGGCGTCGACAATTGGCCTGGTGCTACGAGTGCGAACTCGTCGAGGAGGCTCTGAGGGTTCTCGACGATCCCAACGACGCGCCGCGTCGATCCCTGGTGCCAGAGGTCCCCAATGTTCAGGTGGAACGCCGACGCTACCCCGCTCGTGACTGCGACCTCGTTCGCCCCAGACGGGAACCGCCCGCTAAGCAGCGAGAGCATTGGCTTGCTGAAGGGTCCATCGGTGCTCTCGGAGCGAAGCTGAAAGGTGTTGATCGTTCCGGGGATGCTAAAAGTCTCGCCCTCGATCACCTCCGTACGTCCGAACCGCTTTTGCACCGTCGCGATCTCGCTCGCGACGTGCGGGCTGTAACCCTGGAATGTGACAAGGTCCCCTGCGGTACCGAAGCCGAAGTTGGCAGGTTGACGGGAATCGGTTGCGACAGCCGAACCGACGATCGTCGCAGCAACAGCGACCACGATGAGGGCGAGGATCAAAAGCTGTTGGCGCCACTCGCGCCGGAAGAGTCGCCATGCCCAGCGGACGACTGCTCGCCGTGCTGGCACACCACCGTCGGCGGGTCGTGATGCCGAGGCAAGCTCAAGAGTTGCGGTGCTCATCGAGGCCCCTTGGCGTTCGTTGCGTCCTGTCGATGGGTGCAATGGAGCGCAGCCGCTCGCCGTACGAGCAGGGTCGCCTTCATTGCCGAGTGCTCGCGTCAAGCAGGTAATCGGCGGACGGTTGGGTCGCCTGATCCACGACGTGCCCGTCACGTAAGAACACGACCCGGTCGGCGAACTCTGCGAGGTGTGCGTCGTGGGTGACGACCACCGCGGCGACACCGCGCTTGCATGCGTCCCGGATGAGCTGCATCACCGCCTCGCCGTTCGTCGAGTCGAGTGCGCCGGACGGCTCGTCGGCAAGGAGCAGATGCCGCTCGCCGACGACGGCCCGCGCAATCGAGACCCGCTGACGCTCTCCACCGGAGAGCTGGCCAGGATAGTGAGCTGCCCGCTCCGTGAGTCCGAGCTCCGCAAGTGCCGCCATGCCCGCGTTGCGCGCTTTTCTCATCGCCACGCCGTCGAGCTCAAGTGGCAACGAGACGTTCTCGACCGCGGTAAGACCAGACAACAAGTTGTAGTCCTGGAAAACGAAGCCGATCCTTCGTCGACGAAGACGCGCCTTGTCGTTGCGGGACATCGAAGAAAGCGATGCTCCGTCGATCAACACGTCGCCACTGGTCGGCTCTTCGAGGCCTCCGGCGATGGTCAAGAGGGTGGACTTCCCTGATCCGCTCGGCCCCATTACCGCAATCAGATGTCCGCTGTCGATCGAGAGATCGATGCGCACTAGGGCATGCACGGTGACCTCGCCGTCGCCGTAGGACTTTGAGACGTTCTGAAGTTCGAGCAGGCTCACGTTGCGTCCATCCTTTGAGGGAGAAGCGGCGACCTTATTAGTAGGACACCAGAGAATATACTCAGTATATTACTGGCGTGCCAAGCTTTGTCAAGAGTGCTGCGCCGATACGGAGCCCTCGGTACGACGGTCTAGCGGTTAGGG
>Ga0208357_1002909_pt1 | contig 10908 bp, 10 predicted proteins | sample NGESurdeep092012_6_FD_184487 | JGI IMG/M metagenome (GOLD analysis project Ga0208357, IMG submission 184487) | Arctic peat soil microbial communities from Barrow, Alaska - NGEE Surface sample F52-2 deep-092012 (SPAdes) | ecosystem: Environmental > Terrestrial > Soil > Wetlands > Peat ... | reverse complement strand
GGGTCTGCAGGTTCGCGGCACTGAGCCCCACCTGGCCGAGGCACCCGGGCTGGGTTCCGAACGGGTCGTAGTAGCGGTTGATGATCACCTGCGGATGGGATGGCAGCGCCGCCAGCCTGCTCAGCAGCCGCGCGAGAAACGAATCTTCGCTCAACGCCCTCATCGGGAATTATTCACGCGGCCTGTTTTATATGCGACAATATATTGATGCACGCGTTGCCGGCTTACGCCGAGTGCCGCCCCTATTTTTGCATAAGTCCATCCCGCCTTTCGCAATCGGCGCACTTTGGCAAGGGCGGCTAAATTCCACGGTCCACGCGGGCCGCCGCACGGAAACGGTGGCATCCCAAGCAATTTTCGACGAAGGAAAATACGCCCCGAAGTGGTTTCCGGGAATTTCTTCCGTATGAAACGCGGCAGCCATCCGGCTTTCAGCAGTTTGTCAATTTGTTCGGCGGATGCTTTTAATTGTTTCATGGCTGTGAGACTGGAAAAATTACGCGGCTTCAACGAAAACCGCCGTGCCGTAGCACAGCACCTCGGTGATGCCCTGCGCGATTTCCGTCGCGTCGTAGCGCACGCCGATGACGGCGTTCGCGCCGAGCGCGCCCGCGTGCGCAAGCATCAGGTTGAACGTGTCCTCTCGCGCGCGCTCGCAGAGATTCGTGTAAAGCGAAATGTTCCCGCCAAAAATACTTTGGATGCCCGCGCCAAAATTCCCGATGATTGAGCGCGAGCGCACCATGATTCCGCGCACCACGCCGAATGACCTTGTGATTCGATAACCGGGCAGCTCAAACGCCGTGGTCGTCAATGGATGTGTCAGATTCATAGGCCAACGATTGAACACGACAACGCGCGACGGCAAAAGCGAAAACTTCCTGCCGTGTCAAGATGGCCGCCAGTTTTTTATGAGGACCATGAACTGGCTTTTGAATTGCCTGTTCCAGCAAGTCTTCCACGCTCGCCCCACCAGCCTTTGAATTTAGGACACTTCCAAAATTTCAGCGCTCCGCCGTTGAAACATTTTGCTTCGCGCAGGTTTTTCGCCTAAATTTCGGCGCATTCGATGAAAGCAATTCTCGCCCTTGAAGACGGCACGGTTTTTCACGGCATGGGTTTTGGCGCGCGCGCGTCCGCGTGCGGCGAAGTATGTTTCAACACCTCCATGACCGGCTATCAGGAAATCCTCACCGACCCGTCCTACAAAGGCCAGATTGTCACGATGACATATCCGCTCATCGGCAATTACGGCGTCAATTCGCAGGACGTGGAATCGTGGCGTCCGCACGCTGCGGGCTTCGTCATCCGCGAACTCTCGCCGGTCGTGAGCAACTGGCGCGCGGATTTTTCGCTGGGAAAATATCTGGAAGACAATGGAATTCCAGGAATTCAAGGAATTGACACGCGCGCGTTGACAAAGAAACTGCGCGTGCGCGGCGCGATGAACGGTTTTATTTCGACGGAAGAAATTTCCGGCGAAGTCGCCGTGGCACGCGCGAAGGAATTTGTCTTCGCCGGCGTGGATTACGTCAAGGAGGTCACGCACAAAAACGAATTTCGCTGGGACGAAAAAGACGAGCAGAGTGCGGCCTTCGATCTGGTTCGCGGGACAAAAAATGCCGACGCGCGAAATTTTCGCAAACCGCTGCCGGCCGCCGACATTCCGATTGTCGCGTTTGATTACGGGATGAAATACAACATTCTCCGGCGGCTGCGGCAGCACGGATTCGCCACGCAGGTTTTGCCGGCAACGGCCTCGGCGCAGGACGCGCTCAAGCACAAACCCGCCGGAATTTTTCTCTCGAACGGCCCCGGCGATCCCGCCGCGCTAAACTACATCGTGCGTGAAGTGAAGACGCTGCTCGACACGGGAATCCCCATTTTCGGCATATGCCTTGGCCACCAGATTCTCGGCCACGCGTTTGGCGGAAAAACTTTCAAATTGAAATTCGGACATCGCGGCGGCAACCAGCCGGTGAAGGATTTGGAATCCGGTAAAGTCGAAATCACCTCGCAAAATCACGGTTTTGCGGTGGATCCGAAAAGCCTGCCAGATGAAATTTCCGTTGACCGGATCAATCTCAACGACCAGACCGTCGAGGGAATGCGGCACAAAAAGAAGCCGGCCTTCTGTGTGCAATATCATCCCGAAGCGTCGCCCGGACCGCATGATTCAACGCCGCTGTTTGCCGGGTTTCGGCAATTGATTGAACAGCGCGGTTGAATTTTCTCTGCGCTAAAAGATTTGCGTTTGACTCGGCGCGGCTGGCGAACATAATCGCGTTCACTTAATTTATGGCCAGATTGGTTATCCTGACGGAAGGAATGACGGGCCGCGCGCTTGAATTGGGCGCAAATCGCGTCACCATTGGTCGCGACGAGGACAATACTTTTCAGATTTTCCAAAATTCCATCTCAAGCCGTCATTGCGAGGTTTATTTGTGCGGCAGGGATTATGTCGTCAAAGACCTCGGTTCCACAAACGGCACTTACATCGCCGGGGCAAAAATTACCGAAGGTGTTTTGAAGCCAGGCCAACATCTGCGATTGGGCGACGTTGAATTGAAACTCGAAACGGATGCAACGGTCGGAACACCGGCAAAGCAAACTGGGTCCAAAGTGCGAATTTCGGGCGGCACGGTGAAAAAAATCCTTTGGGTTGGCGGTGCTGTTCTTGCCTTTCTGCTTCTCGCATTTGCCGTCGTGGAATTGTTTTACCTTTTGCGAAATCCGCCGGGACAAATCGGCTGGTGGAAATTTGACGACAGACACGGAACTGTTGCAAAGGACAGCAGCCATTTTAATGGCAACAATGGACGATTGGTGAACGGGCCGGAATGGGTGGAAGGCAAGCGTGGCGGTGCATTGAAATTTAATGGAAATCAATACGTTTCTTTGGGCAAGATTTTTCAAGGCAGCTACAAGGAAATATCCATCGCCTGCTGGATTAAATATCGCGGTTCCGGCTGGCAGGTGATTGTGGCAAGAAGTGTATGGGATAATCCCGACGGCATCGGCCTGTATACGGATGGCGGATCAGTCACTTTCGGTCACTACCCTGAAAATGTCAGATCCAACGCCAATGTTCAGGACAATCGCTGGCATCATGTGGTCGGCACCATACGCCAGAGCGGTTCCGATTATGTTTATAGTATTTATGTGGACGGCAAGTTGGACAATACACTCACCAATTCCATGGGGCTTGCGGCAACATCAAACGGTTGGGACATCGGAGAGCGATATGACGGCATACAGAGTTATCGCGGGCTGATTGACGACGTCCGGATTTTCGACCGCGCCCTGACTCCAGCCGAAGTCCGAAAACTTTACAATCAGTGACGCCTCGTGCGGCTTCGCACGATTCGTCGGGGAAATAAATTGCCATTTTTAATGGTTTGCATTTGACTTGAACCGCGCCGTGACCATAATCGCTTTACCGTAAACCTATGGCAAAACTTGTCATCCTCAACCAGGGACAGCCGGGTCGCGCGTGCGAACTGCACACCGACCGCACGACAATCGGGCGGGTGGAGGACAACACATTCCAGATCGCCGACCCGTCCGTCTCCAGCCATCATTGCGAAGTCCATCTGCGCGGTGCCGAGGTTTTCATCCGCGACCTCAACTCGACCAACGGCACTTTCATCAACGACGCGAGAATCACCGAAAGCGTGTTGAAGCCCGGACAGTCTTTGCGGCTGGGGCAGATAGAATTGAAACTCGAAGCCGAAGGAGCCGCGCCGACCGCCAAAAAACAGGTGGACTCCACCATGGTCATTCCACGCGGCGTCAGCCTCGACCAGTTGGAAAACAGCGGGCGTCCGGCCGGCTTCGATCCCAGCACCGTGTTTTCAAAAAAGAAGAACCGGGCGAACAGGTATTTCTTCATCGGCGTCATCCTCATCGGCATTGTGATTGTCGTGTTGCTGATTTCCTGTTTCAGATTTGTCAGCAAATAAGCTGAAGCCGGCTGGCATTCCGGCGGGCCATTTTCCATCCGTGTTAGAGAATGTTTGTTCCCACGCTAAAAAATTTGCTCCGTGCTTTTAGATGTGGCATCGTGTTGGCATGAACAAACCAAAAATTGTCGCCTATTTGAAACCGACCTGCGGCTGGAGCCAGGGCGTCCGCGCCGTGCTGAAGAAGTATGACCTGCCTTACGAAGACCGCGACGTCATCAACGACCCGTTGCAGCGCCAGGAAATGATCGAGAAAAGCGGCCAGATGTTAAGTCCGTGCGTCGAGATCAACGGCCAGATGCTCGCCGACATCAGCGGCGAGGAAGTCGAAGCCTGGATGCTCGCGAACAATATCGTGTCGCAAAACAACATCACGCCCGACGTGCCGATCAACCAGCCATGCGCGCACGAAATGCCGCAAAGTTCGCCGCTGAATTTCGCCGTGCGCCGGTAAGTCTGTAGCGGCGCTCTGTGAGCGTCGCAGAAACTTTCGGCGGTCACAGACCGCCGCTACAACAAGCCGTGTGGAGCAATCCGCGCGGCTTTTTTGTAGGACAGGCGTCGCGCCTGTTTCCATTTTCAAAATCCATCGTTTGCTTGGATTTAAATTAGAGACAGGCGCGACGCCTGTCCTATGCCGAGACAATTGCATTGATTGCCCGCGTTTCGCCGGTAACTTTTCCCCATGCAGCTCGTTTCTTCCATCGCCGCGATGCAACGGCTCGCCAAAAAATGGCGGCGCGCGGGAATCAAAATCGGCTTTGTGCCGACGATGGGCTACCTGCATGCCGGCCATTTGAGCCTCGTGAAACGCGCGCGCCAAGCCGTCGGCAAAAAAGGCAAAGTGGTCGTGAGCATTTATGTCAACCCGACGCAGTTCGCGCCGACGGAAGACCTTTCAAAATATCCGCGCGACTTGAAACGCGATTTAAAATTGTTGCGTGAGTTGAAGGCAGATGTCGTCTTCACGCCGAGCGATGCGGAAATGTATCCTCGGTGGGGCGAGGCTACTGACGAGCCGGCTCGCGGGGACGCTCGCCCCACCGGATTCAGCACCTACATCACCGAAGAAAAACTGTCACAAAGCATGGAGGGCGCGTCGCGGCCAACACATTTTCGCGGCGTGACGACAGTCGTTGCAAAACTTTTCAACATCGTGTTGCCGGACGTAGCGGTGTTCGGACAAAAAGATTTTCAGCAGTCGGCCATCATCAAACGCATGGTCGCCGATTTGAATTTTCCCGTGAAAATCATTGTCGCGCCGACGCTTCGCGAAAGCGACGGTCTGGCGATGAGTTCCCGGAATAAATATCTCGTTGGTGATTTGCGTCCTCGGGCGGCTATTCTCTGGCGCGCGATTCAAACTACACAAGCCGCCGTAAAAAAATCAAAGGCAGTTTCAGCCGCAAAACTGAAGACGGATTTGAAAAAGTTGATTGAAAGCGAGCCGGACGCAAAATTGGATTACGTTGAATTTTTTGAGCCGGAAACTTTGTCGCCAGTTTCAAAAGTCACGCACGGAGCGCAAATTGCGCTCTCCGTTTTCATCGGCAAAACACGTTTGATTGATAATGCGCGACTTTAATTATTTCGGCGTGATTAGTGGAATCGTTTGCCGTTCAAATCGCCGATAAATTCTGAAGTCAGAATCCAGTGTCAGCAGTTTGCAATTCGATTTTTCTTCGGCCATCGTTACGAGACACGCATCCACAAAATCCATCGGCGTGTCCGCGTATTTTTTCATCAGCGAAAGGACGCGATCAATGTTAAGAGACAAGTCGAATTGAATGGCGAGGATTTTGTTTTCCAACAACTCGATCACGCTCCACGGTGATATTCCATCCGTTTGAAGCAAATAAGAAGTTTCCGCAATAGCACCTTCGCATGTCCAAACGGGACAAGGCACATGATCAAATTGCTCGCGCGCCCAGCGATGATGCGCGTCGTTTCGATTCAGCAACGCGACCAACGGGCTGGAATCAGTCAGGAACGCTTCCATGAGCCAAAGCCTTTGAGGTTTCGCTTGTCGCTGGAATGCCGGCTGCCGGCATATTTCCCGACCAAATCGCCGGCGCGTGCCGTCACGCTTTCAAAATTATCTCCATTTTGTTGCGCCACCAACGCTTGACGGACAATTTCAGATTTCGAGCGGTTCAATTCCCGCGCCCGCTTGTTCAGCCAATTGGAAATTTCCGGCGGAACTTTTAAGGTCAAAGTTTGCATGGACAAAAAGTAATACCGAATTGGCGAATTGACAATACCAAAATTTTTCCGCAAAGTCGGCAGAACGCGGTTGATTGACAATTCAAGACTTTGACGGCTAAATTTTACCATCAAAGAAAATCTGCCAATGATTCAAACAATTAAAAATTATTTTTTGCGGCGAAAAACTCGAAAGGTTTTTGGCAAATATGTTTCTCCCAGAGTTGTGGATGATTTATTGAATGGAAAACTAAAATCGCCACAAATCGGGCAGTTCGACAAGAAAAATCTTGGTGTAGTTATGGTTCTGGTAAAATTTTCCGATGAGATTGGAAAAAATATGGAGATAATTTCCAATTTGGCTTACGAATACCATGCAAGTTATGAAACCATGACGAGTGGCTTGATGGTTTTTTGTTTCGGGAGATTTCCTAACAATTATAATACTGAAGAACATCGTCAAGATTTTGTGAGAACGCTCGGAGCGAGGCTGGGCAAAGCAGTCAAAATTGTTCATGGAACTGGAACCGGCTTAGTCGGCTTGGCGGGAAATAAATCTTTAGCAATCTACACTTTTATCATGCCCAAATTTGCTGATGCATTATCTGTTTTGACTTCATTAAATGAAGGCGAAATTAGGAAATTTATTTTTAGCTAATTCATTTTTTGTGAAACAATTTGATTATCTCGTCCTCGGCAGCGGCATCGCGGGGCTGACGTTCGCGCTGAAGGCCGCGCCGCGCGGACGCGTGGCCATCGTGACGAAAAAAGATCGCGCGGAGTCGAACACGAATTACGCGCAGGGCGGCATCGCATCGGTGACGAGCAAGGAGGATTCGTTTGAATTGCACGTGCGCGACACGCTCGAAGCGGGCGCGGGTTTGTGCAAAGAAAATGTCGTGCGCACGATTGTCGAGGAAGGTCCGGCGCGCATCGCAGAGTTGATCGAACTCGGAATGAAATTTTCCGAGCGCGAAATTCCGGCATCACAAGGCGCGCACGAACTCGATCTCGGCAAAGAGGGCGGCCATTCCAAACGCCGAATTCTCCATGCGAAGGACGTGACCGGCCACGAAATTGAAAGCGCATTGCTTGACGCAGTTTCCCGGCAGCCGAACATTTCCATTTTTGAAAATCATCTGGCGATTGATTTGATTACGAGTCAGAAGCTTGGCTACGTTGGCGAGAACCGATGCCTTGGCGCGTATGTATTCGACAAAAAAAATAATCGGGTGGCGGCTTTTTCCGCGCCGGTGACGGTGCTGGCGACGGGCGGCTGCGGCAAGGTTTATCTCTACACGACGAATCCCGACATCGCGACGGGCGACGGCGTGGCGATGGCTTATCGCGCGGGCGCGAGCATCGCCAACATGGAGTTCGTGCAGTTTCACCCGACATGTTTGTATCATCCGAAAGCGAAATCGTTTTTGATCTCCGAAGCCGTTCGCGGCGAAGGTGGAATTCTAAAAACGCTCGACGGACGCGAATTCATGGACGGCGTTCACGCGCTGAAATCGCTCGCGCCGCGCGACATCGTGGCCCGCGCGATTGACAGCGAGATGAAAAAATCCGGCGCGGATCATGTCTTACTCGACATCACGCACCAGCCGGCAAAGTTCATCATCGAACGTTTTCCGAATATTTACCAGACGTGTTTGCGCTACGGCATTGACATCACGCACGAGCCGATTCCGGTCGTGCCGGCGGCGCATTATCAATGCGGCGGCGTGGCGACGAATGTGGACGGCGAGACGGACATCGCGGGGCTTTACGCCGTCGGTGAAGTCGCTTGCACGGGATTGCACGGCGCGAACCGGCTGGCGAGCAATTCACTTTTGGAGGCGCTGGTTTGCGCGCATCGCGCAGCGGAAAAAATTCTTTCAAATCCCTTGGCAAAAACTGGCGTAAAAATTCCGTTGTGGCAATCCGGCAACGCGACGAACGCGGACGAACTCGTCGTCGTCTCGCACAACTGGGACGAAATCCGGCGGCTGATGTGGGACTACGTCGGCATTGTGCGCACGAACAAACGCCTGCAACGCGCGCAAAAACGCATCTCGAATTTGCAGGAGGAGATTCATGACTACTACTGGAATTTCATTGTGACGAGCGATCTGCTGGAGTTGCGGAACATCGCGACGGTGGCGGAATTAATTGTGAAGTGTGCGTTGATGCGGCCAGAAAGCCGCGGGCTGAATTACAATCTGGATTTTCCAAACGCGAATCCCGGCTGGGCGCAGCGCGATTCGGTTTTGCGGAGATGAATCATTTGTTCTTCAACGCGTCGAGCGAGCTTTTGGCCTGCGTGATCATGTTTTGAAACTGCGCGAACTGGTCGGGCGCGAGCGAAATTTTCGGGGCGTCGCCTAATTGCAGATAAGTATGGATGCCGCCCTGCCGCACCGTGCTGTATGCGACCATCCGCAGGCCGGACCGGGTCGTGAAACTTGCCTCGAAGGCCTGCATCGCCGTTGCGTCATAACCGATCTTGGCGAGATAATCCATGCCGTTGATCAGCGAATCCAACTCATCGTAATCCACGATCAAAAATCCCCGGCTCGGGCCAGCCCCAAGTCCTATCGCCAGGCCATAGAGTTTTCCTCCGTGGCTGACATCAATGGATTCCTTCAACCTCACGGAAATGATGCCCGCACCCGTGGTCAGCGAACCGCCCAGGCCAACGCCCTTGACGATGACCGTGCCGGTTTGCGCCTCGGAATTTTCGATTTCGGTCTTCAGCACATTGGTCGTGGCTGTGTCCTGCGCACGGGACGCACAGGCCAGCGAGCAGCAGACGGCGATTAAAACGAGGCAGGATTTATTCATGATCATTCCTTTCGATTTGAAAATGTTGGTCTAATGTTTCTGTTTCAAACTCCGACAAAAACAAAAAGTTGCGCGGCGCCTCCTTTTGAGATTGAAATTCCGCCTGTTTTGTGGCCTGCTGGTCGTGATGCGCGGTTAGCTCAGTGGTAGAGCATTTGCTTCACACGCAAGGGGTCGCAGGTTCAAGCCCTGCACCGCGCACCATTCCACCGATTTTGCCCCAGCGTGACACAGCATGACAACTTGTGAATTTTCGCTTGTATTTACAACGGTTTTATCACTTTCAGAACCGTTGTCAACTGTGACTGGCAGCGACGGTAGAAGACCGCTTGCGCCGGGTTTTGGTGCGTCATTTGCTAAATAGTTCCATGGCAACTTTTCAACCGCTGGCTTAAGAGCAAACAGCGACGTGTCGGCATAAATTTTCATTGTCAGTTTAACGTCACTGTGGCACATCAATTCCATCGCCTCGCGCAACGGAACACCGGCACGGTGTAGATTGGTGCAAAACGTGTGCCGGAACGAATGAAAGTCCACCACCCGGCACTGTGAATCCTTTTTGGCAATTCCCGCCGATTTCAAATGTTCACAAAACAACTCCGAACGCGGCACCAATTTCCCAAAAACCAGCGCGACGTTACAACGATTCCGCCGTCCTTTCAGGACGTGATGTTTTTGGGCGTGGGTTCCAGATAAAATGTAGCAGCCGATGTGAATCGGCTCATTATTTTGCGGACGGGTTTTTTTAGATGGAGCGGACTCACGTCCGCTGCTACGCCGCCAAAATTATTTTGCGATGGACGTTTGGGGCAATTTATCCTTGCACGAATTCCGTTTCCGACGACAATTAAATTATGACTGCTACAGCCGTCATTGAAGAAATCAAACAACTGCCGTGCGAAGAACAATCGCACGTCATCCATTTTGTTCACGAACTCGAACGCCAGCGTCAGCTCACTGGAAAAGAATTGCGCGTGCTTGTGGAAAAAATGGCGGACTCCAAAGACACTGCCGAAGTCAAAAGATTGCGCAAAGAAATTCATCGTGGTTTTTATGGCGAATAAATATGCCGCGCATTCGCCGAAAAGGACTTCCGCCACAACTGCTCGACCATTTGCTTGACCGTGCCCATGAGCGAAAAATTTCCGGCGAACAATTTGAACTATTGGCGGAATGGCTGCGCGCTGATCCCGAAGTGCCGGAAGGCAAATGGTTCAAGAAATTTTCCGATATGACCGTTTGCGGCGAAGGTGAACTCATCAAAACCTTTTTGCAGCCCGGACAACTGCCAGCCGGCGAGGAATTAAAATGATTGTGAGGAGTCTCTGGTTGAAATTTAATTTGAGTCTCGTGACCTCGACTCCTGCAAATGGGGATGTTTTTGGGCGTGGGTTCCAGATAAAATGTAGCAGCCGATATGAATCGGCTCATTGTTTTGCGAGCGAGGTTTTTTAGATGGAGCGGACTCATGTCCGCTGCTACGCAGGTAATTTCCGGTTGTTCCGTTGGGACGAACGCCGTGCCAAAATCATTTTGCGATGGACGTTTGGGGCATTTGGCGTTTGAATTTTTTGTCGCGCGAAGGACGCGCAGGCGGCGAAGTCCGCAGGACTGGCATATTTGTAGAAACGGCGGCGTAAATGAATCAAGCTCCGTGGCGAAATCATCAGAATTAACGCCAAGACGCAATGAGCGCAAAGCAAAAAATTCCTTGCGACTTCGCGCCTTTGCGCCTTTGCGTTGAAAATTTCCCCGCCGAAGATGCCGCCCCGACTTTGTTCCTCGCCCACCCGCTGCGACGGCGCGACAGCGCGGCGAGTCGGATGGGAGAGGATGCCGAAGGCAGGTGAGGGATTTAGTTTTTTTGGTTTTGGTTCTACAAATATGCCGCGCCGACGGCGCTGGGGACGAACGCCGT
>Ga0208357_1002907_pt1 | contig 10915 bp, 11 predicted proteins | sample NGESurdeep092012_6_FD_184487 | JGI IMG/M metagenome (GOLD analysis project Ga0208357, IMG submission 184487) | Arctic peat soil microbial communities from Barrow, Alaska - NGEE Surface sample F52-2 deep-092012 (SPAdes) | ecosystem: Environmental > Terrestrial > Soil > Wetlands > Peat ... | reverse complement strand
CGCTGGAATCTGGCCCCCGAGGATCTCACTCTGGCGGCCATCGACGCCCGCCTGGGAACTCGCAGCGATGTGCGTCGAGTCTTTGAACTCGCCGATGAGGCCAATTACTCCGGCGGCAGGCTCGAAGCCAAGGATTTACAACGATGGAAGCAGACGGTTCTTCGGCAAATGAGCGGTGCGCCGACATGACGTTGCGCGTATCCCGGCTTAGGCGCGCATCCTCTATCGGTTTGATGGCGCTCTTCCTGTGCGTCGGTGCCCATGCCGCGGCCGCTAGCACCGCTAGCACCGCTAGCACCGTTGCCCCCGTTGCCGCTGCGTCGCCTGGCAGCCCTACGTCCGCAAGCGAATATTCCGCCGCCGCCCTTTACAACTTGGCGAATTCATACGCCCGCCAGGGCAAGCCGGCCCTGGCGGTTCTCAACTACGAGCGCGCGCGTCTGCTGGCGCCACGCGACCCCGACATTCGCGCCAACCTACGCTATGTTCGCGAAGCGTCGGGACTGCCGGCGCAATCCGCAAATTGGTTCGAGCGTAACGCCAGAATCGCGGCTCCCAATACCATGTTCTGGCTCGGGCTGTTCGGTCTCGCCGTTGCGGCTGCGAGCCTGCTGGTCAGCAAACGCCATTCGACGCATCGGTTCAAATTGCGGGTGCTCGCGGCCGCGGGCCTCTCCTTGGCCGGACTGTCGCTGTGCGATGCTTTGGCGACTTGGCCTGCGGTGCACCAGGCCGTGGTCATGCGAACGACGCAGGCCCGCGTTTCACCGGTTACTCAGGGCGACCCGCTGTTTTCCTTGAAGCAAGCCCAGATCGTCGCCATGGGCGAAGGCAGCGGCGACTTCGTTCTGGTTCGCAGCCGCGAGGGCGGCAAGGGATGGGTGGCGCGCGCCGACTTGGCGCCGGTCGTGCCTACGCCGCCGGCAGCACCACGGTAAATAGCGCTCCGGCGCCGGACTTGCTCTGAACCGAGACTTCGCCGTGGTGCGCCTCGACGATTGCCTTCACCAAGCTTAAACCCAACCCTAGTCCACGCTGCGAGCGGCTCCTGTCGCCGCGATACAGGCGGCCCCAAATGCGCGGCTGTTCGTCCTCGGATATGCCGATGCCGTTGTCGCCGATTTGCGCGATCACCTGCCCATCGTGTGCCGCGCACGACAGCCGTACCGTTCCGCCCTCCGGGGTATATTTCAAGGCGTTGTCCAATAGGTTGGCAAAGACTTGGCGCATCCGCACCGAATCGACGTCGGCGTCACCGCGCGATGCGAAGTCGGTGGTAACGGCGATGCGTTTTTCCTCCGCCACCAGTTGGTATAAGTCGACCACATTGGTCAGCAATGCGGCGATCGACTTGACTTCGCGGTTCAGCCGCATCACGCCCGATTCGGCCTCGGTGATATCCATGAGAGCCGTGAGCATGGTGAGTACCCGGTCGGATTCTTCGACGCAATCGGCCAGGGCTTCGCGAGCGGCGGGATCGAGCGTGGTCTGCACGGCGACTTCGGCGACGCTCTGCAGCCGCGCCAGCGGTGTGCGCAAATCATGCGCCACGTTATCCAACGCTTCGCGCATGCCTTGAATCAGCGCCTGATTTTTGTCGAGTACACGGTTGAACTGCCGCGCCAGTTCCTCCAAATCGGTTTGATCGGTGGTCATGGGAACGCGCGCCGAAAAATTTCCCCTATCGATGATGGCGCGGGCGGTGGCGACCACTTCGCGCACCGGCTTGGTGGCGCGATGCGCGAAAAATGCGCCGCCGAGCACGCCCAACAACAAGGTGGGGGTCATCACGGCGAGGAAATTGACGCGAAACGGGCGCAACACGGTCTCGCGATTGCTGGTCCGGCGGCCGACCTCGAGAATGGCGTCATCCGGCAGTCTCATCGAGGCCACGGTCACATCGCTTTCCTCGTCCTTGGGGATTTGCAGCCAAACCAGATGCGATGGATCTCCGCCCGGCTGCAACGCCGAGGAATCGAACTTGACCCAGTCTTCGGGCACGTTGAGCAGCAATGCCGCGCCCGATTGCCCGGTCACGCGCACGAAGAAAGAGCGGGATTTCTCCGTGGCGCGGCTGCGTCGAACGAATTCCTGCAGCGCCCCCAGACCGCCGTTGTCGTATATGGCGGCGCAAGCCTTGAGCCGGGTCTCGATGAGCTCATGGTCCTTGCGCTCCAGCGCCGAAGCCAGCAACAGATACAGAACCCCGAACAGAACCGCGGCGCTGAGCGTAAAAACCGCCGCATACCACAGGCTCAGGCGAAAGGTGAAACTATGCATCGCGCGGTCACGGAGTTTTAAGAACATAGCCCACTCCGCGTATCGTATGAATGAGCTTCACCGCATACTCTTTGTCCAACTTCGCCCGCAATCGATGGGCCAGCACATCCACGACATTGGTCTGCGGATCGAAACTGTAGTCCCAGATGTGTTCCAGGATCATCGCCTTGGTAATCGGGCGCCCGGGATGGCGCATCAATAATTCGAGCAAGGCGAATTCGCGGCTCTGCAACTCGATTTTCTGGCCGGCCCGCGTGACTTCCCGGGTCAGCAGGTTCATCGACAAGTCGCCGGCCGAGACGCTGGTCGGCTCGGCGATCTGCGTGGCCCGCCGGATCAGCGCCTGCAGTCTCGCCAATAACTCGGAGAAAGCGAACGGCTTCGTCAAATAGTCATCGGCGCCGGCCTGCAATCCGGCGACGCGGTTGTCCACACTGGCCATGGCGCTTAACAACAGCACCGGTGTCAATTTCTTGTCCTGTCGGATTCGGCGCAGAACCGACAGTCCGTCGAGCTTCGGCAGCATGATGTCGAGGACAATCGCGTCGTAGGTCACCGCCCGGCACAGGTCGTAAGCCTCCTCTCCATCGGGCGCGTGGTCCACGGAAAAGCCGCTCTGCTTCAGACCGTTGACGACGAATGAAGCGATTTTCCCGTCATCTTCCACAACCAGAATACGCACTGTCGATTTCCGTCTCCAGCGCCGGCCGCGCCGCTTGTCGTCAGATATTACACCATGATCATGCAGCCAAAAGCAGCGATCCGGCGGCCATCAGCGGCGATCCGGACAGCCATCAAAGGCGACCATTTTACGCCCGTTGAGGCGTAGAATCTTAAGCGTGCCGCATACTTTTGAGTGCTGGCGGCGCTACGGGCTTGGTCGTAAGATCGCACTGGACCCGATTACTCATTCGTACCGATAAAGAGGATACCCGATGAAGGCTTGGATACCACTTACGCTGATTTTCGCACTTGGCTCAGCCGTGCAAGCGCAGGCGACTTGCGCCTATCCGCAGGCCCCCGCCGCGCCGCCCGATGGTAGTACGGCGACCAAGGACCAAATGATTGCGGCGAAGCATGAGTTCGATCACTACAACAGTGACATGAACTCCTATCTGGACTGTCTCAAGCTGGAGATGGATGCCGCGACACCCAAGGATGCGACGAAGCTGTCGGCGGAAGAGAAGAAGAAAGCGGACGATCAGCAAAAGATTTTGGTGCAGAAAAACAACGCCGCCGTTGATGAACTGCAGGCGGCCGTCGGCCGCTTCAATGAACAGTTGAAGATTTACAAGGCCAAAGCGCAAGCGAAATAGCAAGTGAGTGCGGCGGAACGAAAAGTCCGCCGCAACCTTCAATTATGCAGGCTGGAACGCTCATTACGCCGCGTCTGGCCGAAGAGGCCATCAACTCTCGGCTAACGTGTCTGCCGATCGAATCGCTGCCGTTGATGCAGTGTGTCGGCGGGACGCTGCGGGAAAATATTTACGCTGAGCGCGATCAGCCGCCCTTTGACCGCGTCGCCATGGATGGGATAGCGGTGGACAGCGAGGCCTTGCGGCGCGGTGTCACGCGCTTTCGCATCCGGGGCACTCAGGCCGCCGGCACCGCGCAACTCAAGCTTCAAGGTGGCGAGGACGCGATCGAAGTCATGACCGGTGCGATTTTGCCGCTGGGCAGCGACTGCGTCATTCCCGTGGAACAATTCGACGTTACCGACGGCTTCGCATCGCTGAACACGGTCGTGGTGAGTTCGTCTTTCCACAACGTGGATCGGCGCGGCTGCGACAGCGCCCAGGGCACGCTGTTGCTGGAAGCGGGTACGTTGCTGCGTGCCCCGGAAATAGCGGTGGTCGCGTCGGCCGGCATGGCGCGGGTGCGGGTCAGCAGTCAGCCGGCGGTGATTATCGTTTCCACCGGCGACGAGTTGATCGAGCCGGGCGAGCCGATCGAGGACTATCAGGTGCGTCGTTCCAACGCCTACGCGGTCGCCGCCGCCTTGCGCCGGCGCGGCTTCGGGCGCGTCGCGGACGATCATGTGCCTGACGATGAACAGGTCATGCACGAGCGATTGTCGATGCACCTGACCACGCACGAGGTGATGGTGTTGAGCGGCGGAGTCTCGATGGGCAGGTTCGATCTGGTGCCCAAGGTGCTGTCGCAACTGGGGGTGGAACAAGTGTTTCACAAAATTGCCCAGCGGCCCGGCAGACCGATGTGGTTCGGCGTCGGCCCCAAGGGTCAGGCGGTGTTTGGCTTGCCGGGTAATCCGGTCTCCACGCTGGTTTGTTTGATTCGTTACGTCATCCCTGCCATCGCCTGCGCCATGGGCACCAAACGCGCATCGCCCGAACGTCTGGCTCTGGCGGCTCCCGTGACCTTTCAACATGCGCTCGCGTATTTCTTGCCCGTGGCCATCGAGCACGACGACTGGGGCCGCCCCTGGGCTATTCCGCGGCGGCCCAATGGCTCGGGAGACTTTCTGAGCCTGACCGGCACGGACGGCTTCGTAGAACTGCCGCCGGGCCCCAACACCTACCCGAAAGGCTTCGTCGCCGGCGTGTACCGCTGGTAACCTGACTGATCATGACATCCACCGTTCAGGACATTCGGGGCCCGCAAAATCCGCTCGATCGGCTCGGCCGGCCGCTGCACGATTTGCGCATTTCGGTCATGGACCGCTGCAATTTCCGCTGCCCCTACTGCATGCCCAAAGAGCAATTTCACGACAACTATCGATTTCTCAAGTCTCAGGAACGGTTGTCGTTCGAGGAAATCGTGCGGCTCGCGCGGCTGTTCGCGAGCCTGGGCGTGCACAAGTTGCGCCTCACCGGCGGTGAACCGCTGCTGCGCGCCAATCTGGCCGACCTGGTCGGCGACCTCACCGGCGTGCCGGGCATCGACGACATTGCTCTGACCACAAACGGCGTCCTGCTGGGCCAGCACGCCGTGGATCTTCATGCCAACGGACTGCGGCGTGTCACCGTCAGCCTGGACACGCTGGACAAGGATATTTTTACGCGCATGAGCGGCGGATTCGGCGCGCTCGATCAAGTCTTGAGCAGCATCGACGCCGCCATCGCCGCGGGATTGACGCCCATCAAGGTCAACACGGTCATCGAACGTGGAGTGAATGATCACACCGCGCTCGATCTCCTCGAACACTTTCGCGGCTCACCCGTGATCGTCCGTTTCATCGAGTTCATGGACGTGGGTAATCGCAATCAGTGGCGTCCGGAGATGGTGGTGCCGTCGCGGGAATTGGCGGCGCGCATCAACGAGCGCTGGCCGATGCGGTCTATCGGCGAAAACTACCGCGGCGAAGTGGCGAAGCGTTGGCGCTTCGACGATGGCAGCGGCGAAATCGGCTTCATTTCGTCGGTGTCGCAGCCTTTTTGCGGCGCCTGCAGCCGCGCGCGCCTGTCGTCGGAGGGTAAGTTCTACACCTGTCTGTTCGCGACCCAGGGTCTCGATCTGCGCGCGCCGATGCGCGCCGGCGCCGGCGATGCCGAGTTGCTGAAGTTGATCCGGGACGCCTGGCTCGGCCGTACCGATCGCTATAGCGAACTGCGCGAGGATTTGCGCCGCAGCGAATCGGCGCCGAAGAAAATCGAGATGTACTACATCGGCGGTTGAGTTCCATGACGTTCACACACTTGGATGCAGAGCGCCGGCCGGCCATGGTCGACGTCGGCGATAAAACACCGACCCAACGGACGGCCACCGCGCAAGCGTGCGTGCGGTTCCCGCCGGCTGTCGCGGCGGCGCTGCGCGACAGCGGCTTGCGTTCGGCGAAGGGGCCGGTTTTCGATACCGCGATCGTGGCCGGCGTCATGGGCGCCAAGCGCACCCACGAGCTGATACCCTTTTGTCACCCGCTGGGACTCGAAAACTGCCGCATCGTTATCGACCTTAACGGCGACACCGCAGTGATTCGCTGTACTGTGAGCGTGCATCACAAGACCGGTGTTGAAATGGAGGCGCTCACCGGCGCCGGCATCGCCGCATTGACCATCTATGATATGTGCAAGGCGTTGTCGCATGACATCGTGATCGGCGATATGCGGCTGCTGGCCAAAGACGGGGGTAAGAGCAGCTACCTCTACGAGGAGGCGCCATGACCAGCGCCACCGCCGCCGCGCACGCCGCCACCGCGCCCGCTCCGCTGCATGGCCTGATTCTCGCCGGTGGCTCAAGCTCGCGCATGCAGCGCGATAAGGCAGCTCTGCGCTACCGCGGTCAGAGCCAGCTGGATCGGGCGTTCGAGTTGGCCGCCCGCCACGTCTCCCAGGTATTCGTCTCCGTGCGCTCCGAGCAAACCGCCGATCCGGCGCGCGCGCAGCGGCCCTTGATCGTGGACTCGGTCGCGGGTGAAGGACCCATCGTCGGCATCCGTTCGGCACTCGCGGCCTTCCCGCAGGCTGCCTGGCTGGTGCTGGCATGCGATCTGCCGTTTCTGTCCGATGCCACGCTGGAGTTTCTGCTGCGCGAACGCGACCGCACGGCCATGGCCACGGCGTATCGCAGCGCGCATAATGACTTACCGGAACCGCTATGTGCCATTTGGGAACCGGCGGCCGCGCCCGCGCTCGATGCTTATCAGGCAGCCGGCGGTCACTGTCCCCGAAAATTTCTGATGCGTCATCCGGCGCGGCTATTGCAGCCGCTCGACCGGCGGGCGCTCGACAACGTCAATACACCCGAGGAGTACGCGCAGGCGTTGACGCTGCTCGGCGCAGCGTCTCACGGAACCAAGATGCAATTGAAAATTCACTACTATGCGTTGCTGCGCGAGCAAGCCGGCCGTTCCGAAGAGACACTCGAAACCGCCGCCGCCACGCCGGCTGATTTGTACGGCGAGTTGGCCACGCGCTATGGCTTCAGCCTGTCGCGCGAGCAGGTGAAAGTCGCGGTCAACAGCGAGTTCTCCGATTGGTCACGCCCGCTCGCCGGCGGCGACGCCGTGGTCTTCATTCCACCGGTGGCGGGCGGCTGATGCGTTTCCGCTTCACCGAGACGGCCATCGATACGGCAGCCGCACGGCGCGAGGTAGTCGACCTCGGCGCGGGCGGCTATGTCGGCTTCGAGGGTTGGGTGCGCGATCACAACGAGGGCCAAGAGGTGATTCGTTTGGAATACGAAGCGTTCCAGGACCTCGCGGTAAAAGAAGGTGATCGCATCATCGCCGAAGCCCTGCGGCGCTTCCCGATCAAGCACGCTCTGTGCATTCATCGCGTGGGAGATCTGGGACTCGGTGACATGGCGATCTGGGCCGGCGTCAGCGCCACGCATCGTGGCGAGGCCTTCGATGCCTGCCGCTTCATCGTCGACGAGGTCAAACACCGTCTGCCCATATGGAAGAAAGAGCACTATCGAAATGGTGATTCCGGCTGGGTGAACTGCGAGCGCTGCGCGGCGGCGCCGCAACACGTGCATCATGACGAGCCGGCCGTACTGACCGCCGATAATTAGGGCGCATGCAGCCCGACTATTCACGGCAGATTCTGCTCAAGGAAATCGGCGCTGAAGGCCAGGCGGCGCTGACGCGCGCGCGTATCCTCATCATCGGCGCCGGAGGCCTCGGCAGCCCGGTGCTGCAATACCTGGCCGGTGCCGGCGTGGGCACATTGGGTGTGGTCGATGCCGACATTCTGGACGCCAGCAATTTACACCGTCAACCGCTATTCAGTCTGGCCGATGCCGGAAAGCCGAAGGTTGAATTGGCGCGGGCGGCGGTCCTGAAGATCAACCCGGCCGTGCGCGTCGAAACGCACGCGGTGCGGCTCGACGCGAACAATGCGTTCGATCTGCTGACCGCCTACGACCTCATTGTCGATTGCACCGACAATTTTCGCGCCAAATTTTTGATCAACGATGCGGCCGTGCTGACGCGCCGGCCCGTGATCTTCGCCAGTGTGTATCAATTCGAAGGACAGCTGCAGGTCTATAAGCCGCAAGCGAGCCATGCCTGTCTGCGCTGCCTGTGGCCCGACGCGGTTGCCGACGGCGTGGTCGGCAACTGCGCCGAGGCCGGCGTGCTGGGCCCGGTGCCCGGCGCCTTTGGTACTCTACAGGCGCTGTTGACCCTCAAGATTCTGCTGAACATGCCCGGACAACTCGAGGGCGAACTGCTGCTGCTCAACTTCATGAATTTTTCGAGTCTCACGCTCAAGGCGCCGCGGCGCACCGAATGCCGCGCACCCGGCTGCGCGCATATTCACAAGATCGCCGGCGAGGATCCGGACATCGAGATGACTTTCGGCTCGCTTGCCGCCGCCCGCGCGAGCGGCTTTGACATCATCGATATCCGTACCGCGGAAGAATATGCCGCTCACCCGACCACGGTGCGGCACGTCGCCATGCCGCTGCTGCTGGCGGATCCCAGCCTGCTGCGCGCCGGCCACGAGACTTTGTTGGTGTGCGCCTCGGGTCGGCGCAGCTTGGCGGCGGCACGTGAGCTGCGCGGACGCGGCCATGCGGTACGTTCGCTGGCCGGCGGACTGCAAAACTTAAAGGCGTGAGCATTGCGCTTCGACAGTAAATTACCGGATATCGGCACCACCATTTTCACGGTGATGTCGCAGCGCGCGGCTGAAGAAGGCGCCCTCAATATCGGCCAGGGGTTTCCGGATTATCCGATCGACCCGAGATTGTCGGATGCGCTGGTGGAGGTCATCGGCGAGGGACGAAATCAATACGCGCCGATGGAAGGCGTGCTCGAACTGCGCGAACAGATTTCGAGAAAACTGCAAATGAGCTACGGCCGTCATTTTGATCCCGGCACCGAGATCACCGTGACCTGTGGCGGCACCGAAGCGCTCTACGACGCCATCCAAGCCGTGCTGGGGCCGGGCGACGAGGCCATCATTTTCGATCCCGCCTACGATGCCTACGATCCCGCCGTACGCCTCGCCGGCGGCCGCAGTCTGCGTATCGCGCTGTCGCCTCCCGCGTTCCGGTTCGACTGGGATCAGGTAAGAGACGCTTTGAGCGACCGCACGCGATTGGTCATCCTCAACAGCCCGCAGAACCCCAGTTGCACGGTGGCGGTTCGCGAAGATCTGGACGCACTGGCCGCCGTGATCCGCGATCGCCCCATCACCCTGCTCGCCGACGAAGTGTATGAACATGTTCTCTACGATGGCCGGCGCCACGCCTCGGTGCTGGCGCATCCGGAATTGCGCGAGCGCAGCTTCACGGTGTTTTCTTTCGGCAAGACGTTGCATGCCACGGGATGGAGGGTCGGTTATTGCGTGGCGCCGCCCGCAATGACCCGTGAACTACGCAAAGTGCACCAGTTCAACAGCTTCAGCATCGTCTCGCCGTTGCAGTACGCGATCGCGCGCTACCTTGCGGCATGCCCCGACGCCTGGGCGGGGTTGGCGGCGTTTTTCGAAGCCAAACGCGATTTGCTGGCGGGCCTGCTGCGCGGCACGGGGTTCGAACCGCTGCCCGCCGCCGGCACGTATTTTCAATTGGTGGATTACGGCGCGCTGAGCCGCGACAACGACATGGATTTCGCCGACCGGTTGATTCGTGAGGCGAAGATCGCCACCATTCCGCTGTCGCCCTTCTATGCCGTGCCGCCCCGCATGACGCTGCTGCGGCTGTGTATCGCGAAGCGCGATGCAACGCTCGAAGCGGCCGCCGAGCGCCTCTGCGCATTCGCCGCGCGGCGGCTGCGCGCGTAGCGCCGGCACTAGCCCGGACTATTCATGAATCACAAAAAAACTTGAAGGAGGCGGGATCGGATGGGTATTTTCCGGAGCGTGAAAAACAGGATGTTTTTCCCGCAGCCTCCAGGGACGGATTCACGGCGGTACGGAAAATACCCATCCGATCCGGCCTCCGTGCACTAAAAAAGCTGATTGTCCATAAGTAATCCAGACTAGGGCGCTATCAGAATCGATCGTTCAATGACCACAGGTGTTCGATGATGCGAAAATCCGCAGTGTTGGCGATGGTCTTTTTTTGCGCCGCTTCGGCCCTTGCTGCTGAACCGCCCAGCCTCTACGGTGTCGATGAGCCGGAACTCGCGCGCCTGGGCCCGTTCTCGGTGGGCGTCAAAACGCTGCATCTGGTTCAGCACGGACAAATCGACGTGCTGGCCTACGATCCGAAAACAGGTACGGCGCCGCTGGCGGATCGTGCGCTGACGGTGGACCTATGGTATCCCGCGAGCCCCTCACCCGGCGCTACACCCGTGGTGTATACGGCGAGCCTGCCGTCGGAGCCGCCCGCGCCGCCGGCGGAGTTTTCGGTGCCGGGAATCGCCGTGCGTAATGCCCCGGTTGCGGGCACGCGCTATCCTCTGATCGTCGTCTCGCATGGTTACAGCAACGCGACGGTCGCGATGAGCTGGCTGACGGAGAACCTCGCATCGAAGGGCTATGTCGTGGCCGCGATCCGTCATGAAGATCCGCCGATCACCGATCAAGCGAAGTTCGATCAACCGTTGCTGCGCAGGCCCCTCGATATCGTCTTCGTGGCGCGGACTCTGCGCACTGACCTTACCGCGCAACATCTCATCGATCCGGCGCGCATCGCCTTGATCGGCTACTCGATGGGCGGCTATGGCGTGCTGACCGCGGCGGGAGCCACTCTCGACCCTGAGGGCGGCGCGGTAAAAGGGGTG
>Ga0208357_1002906_pt1 | contig 10915 bp, 14 predicted proteins | sample NGESurdeep092012_6_FD_184487 | JGI IMG/M metagenome (GOLD analysis project Ga0208357, IMG submission 184487) | Arctic peat soil microbial communities from Barrow, Alaska - NGEE Surface sample F52-2 deep-092012 (SPAdes) | ecosystem: Environmental > Terrestrial > Soil > Wetlands > Peat ... | reverse complement strand
CCGCGGACCATTTACGAAGGCGTCAAGAAGCTCGAGGCGGCGCACACACTCACGTGCACCCGTGGCAGAAGTGCGATCCTGGAAAGCTACTGGATGCCAAGGCCAACCGAGTGTTTTCAAGGCGGAGCGGAGGAGGCGGCACGTGAACTGCGCGACCGGCTCGGCAGCGCGGTGAAGTCTCAGCTGGTTGCCGATGTGCCGGTGGGCTCATTTCTCTCGGGCGGTGTCGATTCCAGTGCAGTGACAGCCTTGATGGCGCGTTCGGTTCCCGAGGCCGTCGAGTGCTTTACTATCGGTTTTGAAGAAGCACAATTCGATGAACGAGTGTATGCCGCCGCCGTGGCAAAGCGTTACGGATTACGGCAGGCAGTCGAAACGGTGCAGAGCGATGATATGGAATCGGTCGCTGCACTACCGGCAATTTTCGATGAGCCTTTCGGCGACAGCTCGGCACTTCCGACCTACCGCCTCGCCAGGCTTGCGCGACGTAGCGTCAAAGTAGCGCTCTCCGGTGACGGCGGTGACGAGCTTTTTGCGGGATACCTACGCTATGTGTTTCACAACCGTGAAGAATCGCTGCGGGCTATGGTGCCGAGCGCGGTCAGGAAGCCATTATTCGGCTCGCTGGCTCGTGTTTATCCGCAACTTGATTGGGCGCCTCGAATGTTTCGCGCGCGGCAGACATTCCGAGAGCTCAGCTGCGACACCGCTGAAGGTTATCTACACAACGTTTCCATCATGGAGCACGAGGCGCGTGTTCGCCTTCTCTCGCCGGGTGTCCGGGCAGCGATCACCGGCTATCGCCCGGTCGACATCATCGCCCATCATATGCGAAAGGCACCCTCCGACGACGCCGTTGCGGTGGCCCAATATGTCGACCTGAAAACATGGCTGGTCGGTGATATTCTTACGAAAGTGGATCGGACATCGATGGCGTGCGGTCTTGAAGTCCGCGTGCCGATGCTAGACCGGACGTTCGTCGAATGGACGCTGGGGCTCCCAACGAGCTTAAAGCTCAGGGGCGGAGAGGGGAAGTTCGTGCTGAAGAAGGCGCTTGAGCCCCTGCTGCCAAAAGACTTGCTATATCGGCCGAAGCAGGGGTTCTCCATTCCGCTGGCGCTTTGGTTTCGTGGCGGCTTTGGCATTGATTTCGCGCGTGTCCTCGCCAAGCGTCGAGATCAGCTCGCTGAGTACTTCGACATGGCCGAGGTAGAGGGTATGCTCGCGCGACACCAGAAGGGGTCGCGTGATTTCAGTCGGCCTCTTTGGCTGCTCTGGATGTTCTCGGGCTTTATCGAACAAAGCGTAAGCGCCGCTTAAGGAGCAGAATGATGCAAGGCATCTACTATCTACTCTCGATTGTGGCGGTGTTTGTGGTGTTCGCCTGGTACATCCGCAATGAGAAAGTCCCGGACGGATCACCGACCCGCGGCTTGCTTGCTATGAAGGAGACGAACTCGACGGCCAATGCGCCGAAGGCGCGCCGGGGACATAAGTGGAGCATATAAAGGCCGCGCTTTCAGATTCGAATGGATAGCAAACTAGGCCGACATAGGGACGTTGACCGCCTTTCGCCGCTTAATTCTGATAAACGAAACTTTGTACGAACCAGCCGCATGGATGCGCCTCTGTCCCGGATTCGATTGGACAAGTTGAGTACTGGATCGCACCGGTTCTGGAAGTTTTTAGTGGCGGTAGCGGTTGGCGCAATATTCGTGGCGTGTTGCTACTTTTGGATCGACCGCGCCCTGGCGTTTTGGGTTCACACTCATCAAAGTCATTTTGTCGCAAGGGACGACCTCAACGCGATCGCTGGCGTTCCAAACCCGGCGGTTTTGGTGAGCCTGGCGATGTTTTTTCTTCTCGGGTGTTTTCAGTTGGCGGGGCGAGCTTTGAATCGTTTTGAGCAGGTTGTGCTGGCTTCGTCGACGAGTGTGCTGATCGGAGAAACCATCAAAGATATTTTGAAATGGGTGTTTGGAAGGCCATCTCCTGATATCTGGGTAACCAGCAACTCCTCGGCGATAGGGTCTCAGGAGTACCATTTTCATTGGTTCCACGGAATCGAGCCGTTCAACGCGTTCCCTTCCGGCCACATGACTGCCGTGACTGCCGTCATCGCGATACTCTGGATCCACTATCCGCGGTTTCGGCCGATCTACGCGGTGTCGTGTTTGACTGTTGCGGCGGGGCTGATTGCATTCAATTTCCATTTCCTCGGGGACGTCATAGCCGGAGCCTTGCTTGGCGCGATGGTGGGGCTGCTAGCGTCTTCCTCTCTTTTGGAAAAAAATAGAGGAGCGCTTTAGCTCGCGGTGACCTGCATCCGGAAGACGCCATAGTCGGTGGGTTCGATGGAGGGCGCGGGGTAGTGGATGGACGACGCTTCGCGCGAAAATAGTTCCAATTCTCTCAATAAGGTTAACGAGATCTCATTCAATGCTGCGGTTTCAATCCATCTATAATCAATGAGTCAAACAGCAGTCGCCCAGCCGCCATCGCATCGTTCGCCGGCAAGCACGATTTGTAGTGCTGCGATTCGCGGCAATTAAACTGTGATCCAGGACGGAGAAAATCAATGCGCGTTGCCATGATCGGCACCGGCTATGTCGGCCTCGTGTCAGGGGCGTGCTTCGCCGATTTCGGCCATGAGGTTACTTGCGTCGATAAGGACAACAGCAAGATTGACGCGCTTGAGGGTGGCGTCATGCCGATCTTCGAGCCGGGTCTCGACGCGTTGGTCGCGAACAACGTCCGCGCCGGCCGGCTGAAATTCACCACCGACCTGAAGCCCGCCGTCGTCGAAGCCGATGCGGTGTTCATCGCCGTCGGCACGCCGTCGCGGCGCGGCGACGGCCACGCCGACCTCTCCTACGTCTACGCCGCGGCGCGCGAGATCGCGGCCGCCGTTGACGGCTTCACCCTCATCGTTACCAAGTCGACGGTGCCGGTCGGCACAGGCGACGAGGTCGAGCGCATCGTTGCCGAGACGCGTCCGAACTGCGATTGCGCCGTCGTTTCCAACCCGGAATTCCTGCGTGAAGGCGCCGCCATTCAGGACTTCAAGCATCCCGACCGCATTGTCGTCGGCACCGGGAATTCGCGCGCACGCGAGGTGATGAGCGAACTCTATCGCCCGCTCTACCTCAACCGTTCGCCGATCCTGTTCACCGACCGGCGCACTGCGGAATTGATCAAATACGCAGCCAACGCCTTCCTCGCCACCAAGATCACGTTCATCAATGAGATCGCGGATCTCGCGGAGAAGGTCGGCGCGGACGTGCAGGAGGTCGCGCGCGGTATCGGGCTCGACAACCGCATCGGCTCCAAATTCCTGCACGCGGGTCCCGGCTATGGCGGCTCCTGCTTCCCGAAGGACACTCTCGCGCTTCTGAAGACCGGGCAGGACTACGAGGCGCCCCTGCGCATCGTCGAAGCCGTCGTGTCGGTCAACGATGCACGCAAGCGCGCGATGGCGCGCAAGGTCTCGACCGCGCTCAACGGCGATGTGCGCGGCAAGACGGTCGCACTGCTGGGCTTAACATTCAAGCCGAATACCGACGACATGCGCGAGGCCCCGTCGATCCCGATCATCACTGCGCTTCAGGATATGGGCGCGAAGGTGCGGGCGTACGATCCGGAGGGCATGGAGCAGGCCAAGGCCTTCGTGTCCAACGTCGCCTTCTGCAAGGACGCCTATGACTGCGCGCAAGGCGCGTCGGCGCTGGTGATCGTCACCGAGTGGGAGCAGTTCCGCGCCCTCGACTTCGACCGCCTGAAGCAGACGATGGAGCGGCCGGTGCTGGTCGACCTGCGCAACGTCTACCGCCCGGACGACGTAGGCCGCCATGGCTTTCAATACGTTGGAATCGGCCGCGGGGCAGGTGCCGATGAACACGGATTGTCGCAAGCGGGGCACGCGCTCGCCTGACAGGGAATGGCCTCAGCGAATCGAACGGCAGCTTTTCCAAACACGAAGGACCATCGTGGTCGAAGTCGTTCGGGGGAGGCTTGGGAGATTCGGCACCTGCGGCCGGCGGGGCCATTTCTGGAGTCCACCATCATCGAGGCTTGGCCCGGACATTGCCCTTCCGCACGTCCGCATCGCCATCGCACCATGTACTGGACCGGCATGGTTACGGCGTGCGGCGGGGTGAGGTCTGATAGGTTCGTGCTTGGATACGCGGTCCGCTGTCAGCGGCGGCATGGCCACTTCGCCAAATAACTTCCGCATTTCGCGGCAGCTGGGCTGGGAGGTCCGCTGGTCGTTGTGGCCGAATTGCCACCTGTCGGCGTATTGGCGCAAGCCAATTCGTTCCTCATCGCAGCTTCGGCTTCCTGTTGGGACGTGTAACCGTCCTCCCCCACGACCCTATCGATCGTGCCTGGCGAGGGCTGCTGAATCACGACCGAGCATTTGTGAGTGCTTTGATTCTCGACGACATAAAAATCAGCATGGGAAGAACCGGCGAAGGTGGCCGTGATTGCGGCGGCTAGTAAGAGCTTGGGGTTCATTAGTTACCCTCATTGGACAGGCTAAGGCGAGGCTCAAAAGAACCAGGTTGGGGGCGCCGTAGATGCCGAGCGTGGCCTCGCGCGTAGACGAGCTGCAGGGCAAGTCGACCGACGGGCGATCCAGAGCCGACTAGAATAGGGCATCATCTTCAAGATCGCAAAGGCGCTCGTTTCAGCGGCGGATACCATCAATTTGACCGCGTGCCGGTCGGCAGCGGGTGGTAGTCACTCTAAACGGGACTCTAGCAGCTAAACAACGCACCTAGCGACGATTCAGATCGTCAGGACCTTTCGTTCGCGCTTGCAATGACGTTGTCATCGGATTTCGGGACGACGATAAGCCGCGTCACCTGTCCATTTTGAAACGCCCGGAGGAAAGCGTCGTAATCCTTGATCGAAACGCAGCCGTTCGACTGCCCTGTCTCACCCAGCATGAAGGGATGGGCTAAGAAGCCGTTCCTCCCGAACATCTTGCTGCTGTCTTCGGGCGTAAGCCGGAGCGCCCGAATTCCATGGAAAAGAGCGGGCCGGAGAGACACTTTGTAGATGTTCGGCGGGGTTACTCCGATGCTCTTTCTCGCTACTGAAGCTGGGTTATCCATCCACTCGCCGAACCCGGAGTGCGCCTCCAGAGCCTGGCCACCTGGCAAGTAGACCTTGCGGGCCCCGATATCATAAATCGCCGACTGGCGATTAGATGCGAGCATTTGTTTTGCGGCATAATCGCGAGGAGTGAAAAGCAGATCCAGCAAACTGACGTTATTATCCTCCGGGGGAACAGCGTCTCCTCTGGCCACCGGCTCGGCCGATCGGGCCGCGACGGATGGACGTGAAGGCAGCTTGGAGCCGACCAGCGGCGATGGGGTCGGCAGGGGAATGTCATCCGCAAGCTGAGCTTCGGGCGTGAGGGCTGCGACGCCGGGTGACATGCCGTAACTCAGAACACCCATTCCGCCGCGCGGCACCCATGAAATTTCCGGCCCCTTCGAGGGCGTGGCTTGCCGTATCAGATGTTCCTCGTATGTGATGCGCTCCAGGAGTTCAGCAGCTGTACTTGACCGCGGGTCTATCGCGGCTGGCGCGTCCGCCCAGCTTGAAATGCGACGCCGCGCTTGCGAGTCTGGAGCAGGATAGTCGGATTTTGGCCCTGGCAAGGGCGCGGAAGGCACGCTGAGAAACGTGAATACCGCGGCCGCCGCAAGTGCCGGGACTATGCAGGCGATGGTAATCGGCTGACTAATGGCTCGCCAAACGATAAGTCGCCCGTCCGCTCGTCCCGCTTGTTCCAGTTCCATACCGCCCCCGCTTTCGCTGATTTGGTCTAACCTTCGTCTTGTTTGGGCTTCGAAAGGCCATCGGGAGGCGCGAATCCGTCACAATTGTGGCGGTAGTGGGGGGTGTGGAAAAGTTCGTTTTTGAGACTTGGCGGTCGCCCCAGAGGCCTAGGCGCTTCCACGTCTGACGTGAAAGGACATGTGGGGTCAGAGGCGTCTCTGGCGCTGCGAATCAGCCGGGGAAGTCGCCTATGATCAAGCGGTGCGCATTCATCGCGTCCCCACTTTATTTAACACTGATTAGCGCGGCGGCTGCATGGCGTGCCTTGAGCGCCGCGATATTCTCGGTCACCATCCTATTCATCGCCAACCTCGAAGTCTTAATCAGGTCGGACGGGGCGCAATTCCGGACGGCGAACTTCCCGCTGCAGAAGCACGACCAGCTCGAACCACGAAAGAGCCGACCACTCAGGCCGACGCGAAAGCTGAAGCCTAAGCAAATCAGCCGCCGACGTGGTTCGTATGGCAAGTCCCGTCGGTGGGTTGTCCGCCGAGTCTAAAACCGGATAGAAGGCGCACGCCATTCCGGCCAGGCCGCATGGATGCCTTGTTTCTGGCGCCCGCCGACGCCGGCGGTTAACCACGCAGCGACGGCGCCGAGGAGCGCAGCAGCCGCCATCATAAAGGCCATCACGACCGCACTGTTGCGTGCACGATTTATGTTCTCTTTGGCGCTGCTAAATACGTTGTTAACGCGTGTCTGCGAGTCGGCCGGCGATAACCCGGTGACCTTCTCGACGAGTCCAACGAGGTAAGTGCGGTCTCCGGTCAGTACACCTCGATGGCTTGATGTGGTCAGAAGTATTCGCGCGGCCTCGGATCTAGCATATCCGGTCGGTGCTGCCGCCTGTCTTGAACCGCCGCGAAACAGGCGATCCAGATCAAATGCGATGATGTTTTCACCGGCCACGGATATAGAGGAGTTGTTCGTCGCCCCAGAATCAACCGAAAGACGTGACAGTCCTGAAGCTCCCACAGTTACAAACAGAGCCGTGGGTCATGACGCCCCATACGAGCAAGCCTAACACGCCGTCGTGGAATTCAGGCTCCTGTGCCATGTCGGAACGCCGATTGCTAATTCTGGCGGCTATGTAAGCACCTAACCCGAACGACAAGACAGCAGTCAGAATGAGATAAATGCCAGACAGAAAAACGAGCGCAAAGGAGGCATCTCGCCAGGTGGGCGCGGTCGAGGATACCGCCAACCCGATGGCCGCGCCAAAGGCATCGAGTACCAAGGCAATACCTGCACCGCATACGCCGCCAGCAAAAACGGCGCGCCAAGAGATACTTATAGGAGCTGGATAGGCCTGCGCAGCCGAGTCGGCACCGATATCGACCATCGATATCACCTGAGTCCGAAGAATGAGAGTATGGCCAAAACGACGACTACGAGACCGATCAAGTAGATTAGTCCGTTCATCCGAGCCTCCAACTCCAAGGGTAAGCGAACGACGATCTGCTTCGGTTGCGAGAGCAACTCGATGAAGTGATTGCAAAGCGGATCAGCGCGGAAGAACAAGAGCTGCAGACTCGTTTGGGGCTGATCAAACGATTCCGACAAAATAGGCCGCCCCAACAAGAGACGTCAGGTACTGTTGCTGGTCGAAAGCTTCCACCAAAGTATCGCAACCCCGATAATCCGGAGCAGACCTGGGCTGGCCGGGGACTGCAGCCGAAGTGGCTGACGCAGGCGCTGAATAGCGGAGGGAAGCTCGATACCTTTCGGATTGATAAACAATAATAACCTTCCGATACTTGCGGTTCTTCGAAAGCTGGCCGTCTAATCCTGCTGTCGCCGCCCCCTGCGGCCGCAACGTTAATCTCCAAGTTTGCGCAGGGTCGCCGCTTGGTGCGCTCCCGGCCCGCTCCCCCGGAAATCTCATAACGCCGGAGTCAAGGCCGCGCTGGCGGCACGGGGGACCCCGACAAAAGTGGTCTCAATCGCGCTCGCGGGTTTGATGCCGGACCTTCAGCGCCAATCCTGCCTGCGGATATACTCCGCCAACGATTTTTCCACAGACTGCTAATTTTGGACTGATTATGCTGCGACGCGGCGCAGGAGAACGGCCTGCCGGACAGCGGAGAAGGCTTCCACGTGCTCGCTTCGCTCATCCTGAATCATCGCCATAAGCTTAGAGACTTGCGTGCGTTTTTCCTCGAGGGCGGTGGCAAGCTCGCGGACGCGATTTGATAAAGACACGATTTCCGAATCCTTCACGCCGCAGCGCTCGCGCATGCGCATTATTTCTTCGTGCCGACGAGATCCAGTCTGTACATGTTCCAACAGCACCCGTTCCACATCCCGTAGGATCCTTCGTAGAGTGTCGTTTTCCTTCGCAAGAGCTCCCTGCTCGGCGGTACTTCGTGCCGCGGCGCCTTCGGCTTGAATGGCCAGCCGCCGTTGATCGGACGCTTCGGCAATGGCCAGCCGAAGCTCGTCGGATTGCTGCTGCATCTTGTTGCACAGATCCGCGATTTGAAAGCTTCTCTCTGCCAGCTGCATCGAAAGATTGAAGATCCTATTATCCCGCATGTCCGGCGCGGAATTGATAATCGGGCCTGCAATTTCACGCATCGGTTTCGGGCTGCTAGGAAACGCGGGTTCGCGGCTGGCGAATTCGGTCCGCCTCGCGTCGCTCCGTCCCAAAGGCCGAGACGGGCGTCGAAGGCCGACGAAATCGAGGAGGCTGCCGAACAAGCGAGGTTGTCCTTCGGGGACCCCGAGCACCGCTGTCAGCTTGATGGGCGGCAACGGCTCAGGTCCGCGCATGGTGTCTCCGCTTGCGGGCTATCCAATAACGCGACAGATCCTTAAAATGATTTTATATGCTTAATTATGAGTTAATGATCGTTCATCCAGGTAGCCGGAGGTTGAGAGAGATTTAGTCAATTCCCGGCCGCAGAGCTCCTGGTTCCAAGAAATCAGGAAGCGAAGCCGGCGTGACCGCTCCGGCCGCTGAAAGTTCTCGAGCGCCCCCGGAGGCGGGGTCTAACCCGTTCCTCGGGGAGTGACTCTAGGACCGGGGAAGAGTCCGACGCACCATTCTACATTTAAGCCCGGCTGATTCCGACGATCTACGCTTCTCGTCACCGGGCGCCGCTTTGTCTTGCATGAGCCGCGCCGCGCGTGCGGCGATGATCAGCATTTCGCTCGAAGTCAAAAGGCCGGCCCGCAACAGACACCTGGCTTTGAGCGTCATGAGTTTTGCCGCTTCCGGTCCATGAATCGGAAATATCTGGTCGAGATCAAGTCGGTCGCCCATGGTGATCTCCTGTTGCGGAAAGAATGGCCAAAGACAGCGGAATTGGGAATATGGAAATGCATATAAACCTTAAATCAGCATTCGGCTGGTAACGATAAATCCTGAGGTGACTAATTGGTCCGTTCGTGGCACGAGTCATTAATCTGCCGAGCCAAAGACATCGCTTCGGGAGGGCATCACGATGACTGCGCTAAAGTCTGCGTTTTGGGCCGTGATGTTCTTTGCGGCCGTTGATGGCGGGTTCAACGATGGGCAGTTCTATCAGCAGCTCTCGTCGTTCGCTCGATCGGTCTACCAGATCTTCTTCTGATTTCCGACTTCTAAATTGGCTTAAGCCGGCCATGACCGACCCTCAAGCTCGCGCGTCCGTTGACGGCAGCGGCGCCTGAGGATGACAGCGCTTTATGCCGTTTATTGGCGAGCCCGTTGCGAACATTGAGCTCGGACGGAATTAAGGTTTCCAGGGTCTTTGACCTGACTTGTTAGAAAATGACGTTTATAGCGCGTCGATATTGATGGAGGTTTTGCGTGGAAGAGCTTTGGATCGCTCTCTGCGGCTTCGAGGACGGCCTGAGCGCAGGGCTTGCTCTATTGCGAGAGCAGCAGGCGGTCGTCCCGATGCTGCATGGAAGCGTCGCGCACGCGGACACGGTCAAGCTGTTGTCTACGAGCTTACGCACATTTGCCTGGTTGGAAGACCAGAGAAATGCTTTGATCGAAGGCATCGGCGAGTATTTGCCTCTTCAGAATGCAAACTGGTCGAAGGACATTTGCGCAAAAAGCCACCTTTGCCTCGGACCGCCTTAGTGCCGGCCCGACTTCCGTTGTAGTTCGCCGATTTTAAAGGTAGGCACCCCGTAAATCATGTTCGTTAGCCAGCAGACTGGATCAACGTTGAATAATTTTGCTTGGGACCGCACACTAATGCCGAATTTGAAGGTGTGGACCTTGTACAAGATTGCATTGGCAGCGGTGGTCCTGCTAGGCGCCGCTTGCGCCTCAAGCGCGGCCGAGCAGCCGCTGGCGCGACATCCAACCATGGTGAAAAGCGCACGCTCCGGGGATGCGGACGCGGCCTCTTGCGGCCCTTGCGCAAAGTCGATGCGATTGCCGGAAGGAGATCGGTTCGAGCCGCTCTATTCGCTGACGTATGGAACTGATGTTCCAGGCCTGAACCGCCGTCCGCCGTCATACAATCCGCCCGAAAGCGCCAGAGATAAACGATGACGATGCCGGGCGAGACGAGATCGCGACATGTAGCGTTCTCGCGGTGTGCGTGTGGCTCCCCGATGAGCCTAAGGGCCAGCGAGCGTCGGTCCGATATTGAGATCCAGATATTCTCCTGCAGTCGATGCCGTCGCGAGCTGCACGTGCTATTGGATCAGGAAGAAGTACAAACGGGACCGCCTATCACGGGCCTCTGAGTCAAGACGGTTCCATCCGAACGTCGCGGCCCGGTCGAAAGATTCGTTTTCGGGACGGCTGAAGCTGCTCTGCGAAATCGCAGCCTTGCCTGAGACCCGCAAGTCAGTCGGCGGTCATCACTGAAGACATCGACCTGAAGTTTGCTTTTAACCCTCCACCTTCCGCAAATCGTCCCCTCGCGAAGTGGGCGTATTCAAAGCTTCGTTGCCAGATATGAAGTGACCGGCCCCCACTGAGTGGTCCGATTGGAATGTTAGTTTAGAGCCGGCATTTCCACCACCAGTGTTTGTGCTGGCCAGACCAGAGCCTCAGGTGCCGGCGGTCGGTATCCTAGCGATGAGTGAGGCCGTACGGTGTTGTAGTGACGCCGCCAGG
>Ga0208357_1002905_pt1 | contig 10921 bp, 7 predicted proteins | sample NGESurdeep092012_6_FD_184487 | JGI IMG/M metagenome (GOLD analysis project Ga0208357, IMG submission 184487) | Arctic peat soil microbial communities from Barrow, Alaska - NGEE Surface sample F52-2 deep-092012 (SPAdes) | ecosystem: Environmental > Terrestrial > Soil > Wetlands > Peat ... | reverse complement strand
CGAGCGCGGCCGATGCAATGCTGCACGCGTTGCCGCATCCGGTGATCATGGTCGCGTCCGATGGGCGCATCGCCGACGCCAATGTCGCAGCCGAGCAGTTCTTCGAAGCTTCGATCCCGATGTTGCGCCGGCATCTGCTGCGAGATCTGGTGCCGTTCGGATCGCCCCTGCTGACCCTAGTCGATCAGGTGCGCCAGCGCGGCGCGGCGGTGAACGAGTACAAGGTCGATCTCGCCACACCGCGCAACCCGGGCGAGCGGCTGGTCGATCTGCATGTCGCGCCGCTGCCGGAATACGACGATCACGTCATCGTCATGCTTCAGGAACGGACCATCGCCGACAAGATGGATCGGCAGCTCACGCATCGCGGCGCGGCGCGCTCTGTGATCGCGCTCGCGGCCATGCTGGCGCACGAGATCAAGAATCCGCTGTCAGGCATCCGCGGCGCGGCCCAACTGCTCGAGCAGTCAGCAGGCGACGACGACCGCGCGCTCACCAAACTCATCTGCGACGAGACCGACCGGATCGTGAAGCTGGTCGATCGCATGGAGGTGTTTGCCGACGAGCGGCCGGTCGAGCGCGAGGCGGTCAACATTCACGTCGTGCTCGATCACGTGAAGCGGCTGGCGCAGACGGGCTTTGCTCGCAACATCAAAGTCGTCCAAGAGTACGATCCGTCGCTGCCGCCGGTGCTCGCCAATCGCGATCAACTCGTTCAGGTGCTGCTCAATCTCGTCAAGAATGCCGCTGAGGCGATCGGCGAAAGCACGGCCGACGGCGAAATCCAGCTCACCACCGGCTTCCGTCCCGGTGTGCGGCTGTCTGTGCCCGGCAGCAAGGCGCGAGTCTCTTTGCCACTCGAGATATGCGTCAAGGACAACGGGCCCGGCGTGCCGGAGGATCTGATGCCGCATATGTTCGATCCGTTCGTCACAACGAAGCGCTCGGGCAGCGGACTTGGACTCGCGCTGGTCGCCAAGATCGTCGGCGATCACGGCGGCATTATCGAATGCGAATCTCAGCCGCGACGAACCATTTTCCGCGTGCTGATGCCTATTTATAGCGGCGCGGGCGACGTTGCCGACGACGCGCCGCCGGTCCAGACCCGGTGAGGTAGAAAACAATGCCGACGGGAAGCATTCTTGTTGCCGATGACGATACGGCGATCCGCACAGTCCTCAATCAGGCGCTGTCGCGCGCGGGCTATGAAGTCCGCTCGACCGGCAACGCCGCGACCTTGTGGCGCTGGGTCACGCAGGGTGACGGCGACCTGGTCGTTACCGACGTGGTGATGCCGGACGAGAACGCCTTCGATTTCATTCCGCGCATCCGCAAAGCGCGGCCCGATCTGCCGATCATCGTCATGAGCGCGCAGAATACGTTCATGACCGCGATCCGCGCCTCCGAGCGTGGCGCCTACGAGTATCTGCCGAAGCCGTTCGATCTGAAGGAACTGATCGGTATCGTCGGCCGCGCCTTGTCCGAGCCGAAAGAGCGTTCGTCGGCGGCCGCCGCGAAGAGCGAGGAGTTGGACACGCAGATCCCGCTCGTCGGCCGCTCGCCGGCGATGCAGGAAATCTACCGCGTGCTGGCGCGCCTGATGCAGACGGACCTGACAGTGATGATCTCCGGCGAGTCCGGCACCGGCAAGGAACTCGTCGCGCGCGCGCTGCACGATTACGGCAAGCGCCGCTCGGGCACCTTCGTCGCCATCAACATGGCGGCCATCCCGCGCGACCTGATCGAGTCGGAATTGTTCGGTCATGAGAAGGGTGCCTTCACCGGCGCCAACTCACGCAGCGCCGGGCGCTTCGAGCAGGCGGAAGGCGGCACGCTGTTTCTCGACGAGATCGGCGACATGCCGATGGAGGCGCAGACGCGCCTCCTGCGCGTGTTGCAGCAGGGCGAATACACGACTGTCGGCGGCCGCACAGCCATCAAGAGCGACGTGCGCATCGTCGCCGCCACGAACAAGGATCTGCGGCTGCTGATCCAGCAGGGCCTGTTCCGCGAGGACCTGTTCTTCCGTCTCAACGTCGTGCCGCTGCGCCTGCCGCCGTTGCGTGAGCGCACGGAGGACATCGCTGATCTGATCCGTCACTTCTTCGCGCAGGCGGAGCGCGAGGGGCTGCCCGCAAAGCAGATCGATCAAGGTGCACTCGATCGGCTCAAGCACCATCGCTGGCCAGGCAATATTCGCGAGCTTGAAAATCTCGCGCGCCGTCTCGCCGCGCTCTACCCGCAGGAGACCATCACTGCGGCGGTCATCGACACCGAATTGGCCCAGCCGGCGCTGACGCTCGGTGTCAGTGACGGGGCGCGCGACAAGGAATCCTTGAGCGCCGCTGTCGAGCGGCATCTCGCCGCCTATTTTGCCGGCTTCGACGATGGGTTGCCGCCGGCGGGCCTCTATCACCGCGTCCTGCGGGAGATCGAACATCCCCTCTTGACGGCGGCGCTCGCCGCAACGCGCGGCAATCAAATCCGCGCAGCCGACCTCCTCGGGGTCAACCGCAACACGCTGCGCAAGAAGATCAAGGATCTCGAAATCCAGGTATTCCGCGGCGGCTGAGCAGCGCCGAGAGGCTTTTCGCGGCCCAAGTTGGTATAAGGTCGCGATGAGCAGCACGATCGAACTCGGTCTCGACACCTTCGGCGATATCACCGACGGGCCTGACGGCAAACCGCTGTCCGCAGCGCAGGTCATCCGCAATCTGGTGGAAGAGGGCGTCCTCGCCGATCAGGTCGGCGTCGATTTCCTCGGCGTCGGCGAGCATCATCGCGCCGATTTTGCCGTCGCCTCGCCGGAGATGGTTCTCGCGGCAATCGCGGCGCGCACCAAGCGCATTCGCCTCGGTTCGGCGGTGACGGTTCTCTCCTCGGACGACCCGATCCGCGTCTTTCAGCGCTATTCAACGCTCGATGCGATTTCGCATGGACGCGCCGAGGTCATCCTCGGCCGCGGCTCGTTCACCGAATCCTTCCCGCTGTTCGGCTTCGATCTGAATCAGTATGACGAATTATTCGACGAGAAGCTCGGTCTGTTTGCCGCGGTGCTGAAGGAGCAGCCCGTGACGTGGCAGGGCAATACGCGCCGGCCGCTGAAGAGCCAGAGCGTTTATCCGAAGACGGAGTCCGGCCGGCTTACCGCCTGGATCGGCGTCGGCGGCACGCCGGAGTCGGCGATGCGGGCGGCGCATTACGACATGCCGATGATGCTGGCGATCATCGGCGGCGACCCGAAACGGTTCGCGCCTTTCGCCGACCTTTATCGCCGTGCGCTCCAGGAGATGGGTAAACCCGAATTGCCGATCGGCGTGCACTCGCACGGATTTGTTGGCGAGACCGACGCGCAGGCGAGGGAGGATCTCTTCACCGATTACAAGCGTATGCGCGACAAGATCGGCGCCGAGCGCGGCTGGCCGCCGCTGACGCCCAGCGATTTCGAGCGCGAGATCGCGCACGGTTCGCTCTATGTCGGCTCACCGGAGACTGTGGCGCGCAAGATCGCCACGACCGCGAACACGCTCGGCGTATCCCGGTTCGATCTGAAGTATAGCGCCGGCCCGTTGTCGCACGAGAAGATGATGCGCAGCGTCGAGCTTTACGGCCGGAAGGTCGTCCCGCTGGTTCGGGACATGATGGCCTGAAAGGTCGTTCTCGTCGGTACAGGCCCCACAAGGCTTGCCTCTGGCCGCGGAATCGTCGCAATTCGGCAACATTGTTGTATAAAAGCATCACTGCCGGTCGCTAATGCGTACCGGCTGCCGCGCCTGTTGCATTTCTGTGACCTGCCGCCGGGGGACAATGAGCGTCGATCAGGCTGCTGCCGAAACTGCGCTGTCATCCCCGTCGCCCCGGCGCGGTGAGACGCGCGTGCTTGGGCCGATCGCGGTCGGCCTGGCGCTGCTGTCGGCCTTCCTCACCTTCGTCGTCCTTGCCGACCTCACACCGATCGCGCCGACCCATTACGTCGTGGTCAGCCTGCTGCTCGCCAACGCCGCGACCGTGATCCTGCTGCTTACGATCATCGTGCGCGAGGTCTGGCAGGTGGTGCATGCCCGGCGCACGGGGCGCGCCGCCGCGCGACTGCATGTGCGCATCGTCGGGCTGTTCTCGATCATCGCCGCAGCGCCGGCGATCCTCGTCGCCATCGTCGCCAGCGTTACACTCGACCGCGGCCTCGACCGGCTGTTCTCGACGCGCACGCGCGCCGCAATCGAGAATTCGCTGATCGTCGCCGAGGCCTACCTGCACGACCACGCTCAGATCGTGCGCTCCGACATCATGGTGATGGGCTTCGATCTCACGCGCACCAAACCTCTGTTCGATTCCGATCCGCCCAAGCTGCCGCAGTTTCTGACCTTTCAGGCTTCGGTGCGCGGGCTCGCCGCCGCGATCATCCTTGACAAGGATCTCAAGGTCGTCGCCCGCGCCGACACCAAAGTGAACGAGACATTTGCGCTGCCGCCGCGCGAGGCGCTCGGCCACATCACCACAACCGAGCCGCAGATCGTGCTGCTGCCCGACACCAACTACGTCGCGGCGGTCGTCAAGCTCGACCAGTATCCCGACGATTACCTCTACATTACACGGCTACTCGACCCGCGCGTGGTGCCGCAGCTACAGGCGACGCGCGCCAGTGTGACCGAATATTCCGCGCTTGAGTCGCGCCGGCTGGGCGTGCAAGTCGCGTTCGCGCTGATGTACACCGTGATCGCGCTGATCGTGCTTTTGTCGGCGGTGTGGATTGGCCTCGATTTCGCCAACCGCCTGGTCGCACCGATCCGCCGCCTGATAGGCGCGGCGACCGCAGTGTCGACCGGCAACCTGTTCGTCCGCGTGCCGGTGCATCAGTCGGAGGGCGACCTCGCGCATCTCGGCGAGACCTTCAACCGCATGACGCAGGAGCTCCGCACACAGCGGGACGATATCATGCGCGCGCGTGACGTGATCGACAGCCGACGCCGCTTTACCGAGGCGGTGCTGGCCGGCGCGAGCGCCGGTGTCATCGGCGTGGACGGCGAGGGATGCGTGAGCATTCTAAACCGGTCGGCCGAAAAACTGATCGGCCGCAGCGAAACCGAGGCGCTCGGCAAGCCACTTGCCGAGGTGCTGCCCGAGCTCGCCGACATCATGACGGCGGCGCAGGTCGGCGTGCGAACGCAAGACCAGGTGACCATCACGCGTAACGGCCGCGAGCGGAACCTGTCGGTGCGCGTCACCAGCGAGCAGTCGCCGGGCTCGGAGCATGGCTACGTCGTCACGCTCGACGACATCACCGAACTCGTCGCGGCGCAGCGCACCTCGGCCTGGGCCGACGTCGCGCGCAGGATCGCGCACGAGATCAAAAACCCGCTGACGCCGATTCAGCTTTCGGCGGAGAGGCTGCGCCGCAAATACGGCAAGATGATCACTGAAGACCGCGGCGTGTTCGAGCAGTGCACCGACACTATCGTGCGCCAGGTCGACGATATCCGGCGCATGGTCGACGAGTTCTCGCGCTTCGCCCGCATGCCGAAGCCGGTCATCGCCGCGGACAATGTCGCCGACGTCGTGCGCGAGGCGGCTTTCCTCATGCGCGTTGGCCATGCCGACATCGACATCGTGGCCGAGATCGCCGAGGAGCCGATGACGGCGCAGTTCGATCGGCGGCTGATCTCGCAGGCGCTGACGAACCTGATCAAGAACGCAGCCGAGGCGATCGCCGCAGTGCCGCCGGACGAACTCGGCCGCGGCTCGATCAAGGTCTCCGCCGGGCGGGAGGATGAGAACGTCGTCATCGATGTCGTCGACAACGGCATCGGGCTGCCCAAGGAAAACCGTTCGCGCCTGCTCGAGCCCTACGTCACCACCCGCGAGAAAGGGACCGGACTCGGTCTCGCTATCGTCGGCCGCATATTCGAGGAGCACGGTGGCGGCATCGAGTTGCGCGACTCCGCCGAGAAATTTCCCGGCCAGCGCGGCGCCTGGATGCGGGTCTATTTCCTCGCCGCAGGCAAACCCGGGGCGAACGAAGCCGCCTCAACCGACAAGCAAAAGATCGTAAACGAGTGATCCATGCCCGCTGAAATTCTGGTCGTTGACGACGAGGCTGACATCCGCGACCTCGTCGCTGGAATCCTCGAGGATGAGGGCTACGCGACGCGAACCGCGCGCAACAGCGACGACGCGCTCGCGGCCATTGCGACGCGTCGACCAAACCTCATCTTCCTTGACATCTGGCTACAAGGCTCGAGGCTCGACGGCCTACAGGTGCTCGAAAACATCAAGCGCGAGCATTCCGAATTGCCGGTGGTGATGATTTCCGGCCATGGCAACATCGAGACTGCGGTCGCCGCCATCAAGCAGGGCGCCTACGACTTCATCGAGAAGCCGTTCAAGGCTGACCGGCTAGTGCTCGTTGCCGACCGGGCGCTGGAGACATCGCGTCTCAAGCGAGAGGTGAGGCAGCTCAAGCAGCTCGCGCCGTTGACACCTATGCTGGTGGGCCGCTCCGCTGCCATGTCGCAACTGCGTCAGGCGCTCGAGCGCGTGGCGCCGACCAATAGTCGCATTCTCATCGTCGGCCCTTCCGGCGCGGGCAAGGAATTGGCGGCCCGCACGATCCATCAAATGTCGGCACGCGCCAGCGGCCCGTTCGTCGTCATCAATGCGGCGGCCATCACGCCAGAGCGGATGGAAATCGAGCTGTTCGGCGTCGATCAGACCAACGGTAGCGATCAGCGCAAAGCCGGCGCGCTCGAGGAGGCGCATGGCGGCACTCTCTTCATCGACGACGTCGCCGACCTCCCGCGCGAGACGCAAAACAAGATTCTGCGCGTCCTGGTCGATCAGACCTTCCAGCGTGTCGGCGGCACGGCCAAGCTCTCGGTCGACGTGCGCATCGTGTCGTCGACCTCGCGCAACCTCGAGGCCCTAATCGCCGAGGGCCGCTTCCGCGAGGACCTCTACCACCGTCTCTCGGTCGTGCCGATCCGTGTGCCCCCGCTCGCCGAGCGGCGCGAGGACATTTCTGATTTGGTCGATTACTTCATGGACCAGATATCGCAGGCGACCGGCCTGCCGAAACGGCGCATCGGGGAGGACGCCATGGCCGTGTTGCAGTCGCACAACTGGCCCGGCAATGTCCGGCAGCTTCGCAACAACATCGAGCGTTTGTTGATCCTCGCGGGCGGCGAGCCCGACGCAGTGCTCGACGCCTCAATGCTGCCGCCCGACGTCGGCTCGATGGTCCCGTCGATGCCGAATGGAAATGGCGGCGAGCAGCTCATGGGCATGCCTTTGCGCGACGCCCGCGAGGTGTTCGAGCGAGAGTATCTGGTGGCGCAGATCAGCCGCTTTGGCGGCAACATCTCGCGCACCGCGGAATTTGTCGGCATGGAGCGTTCGGCGCTTCACCGCAAGCTCAAGGCGCTGGGAATCGGATAAGTCATCTTCATGTCACGCATCGCCTATGTGAACGGCCGCTATCTGCCGCACGCGGAAGCAGCCGTGTCGATCGAGGATCGCGGTTATCAATTCGCTGACGGCGTCTACGAGGTTTGCGAGGTGAGGGGAGGCCGGCTGGTCGACGAGACCAGGCACATGGCCCGGCTCGACCGCTCGCTGCGCGAATTGCGGATTGCGCGGCCGATGTCGGCGAAGGCCCTCTCGCATGTGCTGCGTGAGACCGTGCGTCGTAACCGCGTGCGCGACGGCATCGTCTATCTTCAGGTCACGCGTGGCGTCGCGCCGCGCGATTTTCCATTCCCACCGCCGGACACGTCGCCGAGCGTAGTCGTCACCTCGCGCAGCTTCGATCGCGCCGGGCTCGAAAGGCAGGCCGAGCAGGGCATATCCGTCATCACGATCCCCGATATTCGCTGGGAGCGCGTCGACATCAAATCGGTGGCGCTGTTGCCGAATGTGCTCGCCAAGCAGACCGCGCGCGACAAGGGGGCCCGCGAGGCGTGGATGGTCGATGCGAAAGGGTGCGTCACCGAGGGCGCCTCGTCGAACGCCTGGATCGTCAGCCGCGACGGCGTGCTGGTCACCCGCCCTCTCGATACCGGCATCCTGCCCGGCATCACGCGGTCTGTCGTCATGGACGAATTGAAGGCGCAAGGCCTCAATGTCGAAGAACGGCCCTTCACGGTCGAGGAGGCCTATACGGCCCGGGAGGCCTTCGTCACGTCGGCGAGCCAGATCGTCATGCCGGTCGTGAGGATCGACGGCCGTCCGGTCGGCAATGGCGCCCCGGGGTTGATCACCAGCAGCCTACGTCGGGACTACTATCGACACGCGGAAATCGCCTGAAGGCAGCCATGTTGCAGGCTTGACCGGTCGTTGCCGGACGCCGGAATCCGATAAACTTCAGCGACTTGAGGCCCGATTGCCCAACTAGCGCTTGCACGGTGGGCGGCGGTACCATCTAATACGACCTTTCCGGGCTAATGCCGCTGGGTTGTGGGACCAAGCGGGGCAGGCGGTCTATCCGCAGGCAAAAGAAGAACCGGCAACGAAGGTCTCGTGCGAAAGACACGGGCATAAAACGGAACACGGCCATGGCAGCCGATCGTGCGCAAAATCTACAAGACACATTCCTCAATCACGTCCGCAAAGCCAAAATCCCGCTCACGATCTTTCTCGTGAACGGAGTTAAGCTGCAAGGCGTTGTGACATGGTTCGATAATTTCTGCGTGCTGCTGCGGCGCGATGGGCATTCCCAGCTCGTCTACAAGCACGCGATCTCGACCATCATGCCCGGCCACCCCATTCAGTTATTTGAAGGCGGGGAAGAGGCCGGCGGAGACAAGGTCTGATTGGAACCACGCCGTCGTGAGCAGCGCGCCGACCGCCTGACCCCCAGCACACCGGGGACGGAGACCGGGCGCGCAATCGTCATCGAGCCCTGGCTGAAGCAATCGTCGCAGCGCGTTGCCGCCGCGCGCGATGTCGGTGCGCGCACGCCGGAAGCGCGCCTCGAGGAGGCGATTGGGCTCGCGCGCGCGATCGATTTGAATGTGGTGGAGCACGGGCTCGTCACGCTCGGTGCGATCCGGCCGGCGACATACATCGGTGGCGGCAAGGTCGACGAGATCGCGGGGCTCGTGAAAAGCCTCGAAGCGTCGGTCGTGATCATGGACTGCCCGGTGTCGCCGGTGCAGCAGCGCAACCTCGAGAAGGCCTGGGGCGCCAAGGTCATCGACCGCACCGGCCTCATTCTTGAAATATTCGGCCGCCGCGCGCGCACGCGCGAAGGCGCGCTTCAGGTCGAGTTGGCGCATTTGAGCTACCAGAAGACACGCCTTGTGCGCGCGTGGACCCATCTCGAGCGGCAGCGCGGTGGCTTCGGCTTTCTCGGCGGCCCGGGTGAGACGCAGATCGAGGCCGACCGGCGCGTCATCGAGGAGCGCATCGCGCGCATCGAGGACGAACTGGAGAGGGTCAAGCGCACCCGCAAACTGCATCGCGACAGCCGCAAACGCGTGCCGTATCCGATCGTGGCTCTTGTCGGGTACACCAATGCCGGCAAGTCGACGCTGTTCAACCGCATGACGCAGGCGACCGTGCTGTCGGCCGACATGCTGTTCGCCACGCTCGATCCGACTTTGCGCGCGGTCGATCTGCCGCGCGGCAGCCGCGTCATCCTCTCCGACACGGTCGGCTTCATCTCCGACCTGCCGACCATGCTGGTCGCCGCGTTCCGCGCGACGCTTGAAGAGGTGATCTCGGCCGACGCCATCCTGCACGTGCGCGACATCGCGCACGAAGACGCCGCGGCGCAGTCGCACGATGTCGAGACGGTGCTCGGCGAACTCGGCATTGCACCGACCGATCCGCGACTGATCGAAGTGTGGAATAAGATTGACCGGCTCGATCCCGATGCGCGCGCGCAAGTGACCAATCTCGCCGAACGGCGAGGGACGGAAAATCGCCCGGTGATGGTGTCGGCGCTGGGCGGCGAGGGCATTGGCGCGCTGATTACAGCGATTGAGCGCCGGCTGGGCGAGGGGCGGCAGACCTTGTCGCTGTCGATCGATCCGGCTGACGGGGCTGGGCTGGCGTGGCTTTACCGACATTCCGAGGTTTTGACGCGCGAAATGAGCGAGGACGGCCGCCTCGCGGTCACCGTGCGCGCCGATCCGAAGAACGCCGAAATCGTGCGGCGGAAATACGCGGCGATATGACGTGTCGTCACCGGGCCTGTCCCGGCGACCTCGCTTGGGACGGCACGGTGTCGACTAAGCGGGACGGCTGGGACAAGCCGACCATAACACCCGAGAAGCCGCGGCTCCTACGTTGACGGCTTCGCCTTTTCCTCCGCCTTCGCTTCATCCCAGAGTGCATCCATCTCTGCCAGAGTGGCATCCTTGGGCGTCTTGCCTTGGGCGGCCAGTGCCCGCTCGATCGAGGCGAAGCGCCGCTCGAACTTGCGGTTGGTCGTGCGCAGGATGCCCTCCGGATCGGCACCGAGATGCCGCGCCAGATTGACGGCGGCGAACAGCAGGTCGCCGACCTCGGTCGCTGCGTGCGTGTCATCGCGCGCGTCGAGGGCGGCCTCGATCTCGTCGGCCTCTTCGCGAATTTTGGCGAGCACCGCACGCGGGTCGTTCCAGTCGAAGCCGACCTGGCCGGCCTTGTTCTGGAGCTTCAGCGCGCGCGTCAGCGCGGGCAGGGCAACCGGCACGCCTACGAGCGCGCCCTGCGGCTCCTCGCCGCGTCCGGCGCTCGCTTCGGCCTGTTCCTGAGCCTTGATGCGTTCCCAGAGGCCTTCGACCGCCTCGGCGGTCTTGCCGTGCTCATCGCCGAAGACGTGCGGATGCCGTCGGATCAGTTTGGTGGTGATCGCCTCAACGACGTCGCCGAAAGCAAAGGTGCCTTGCTCCTCGGCCATGCGGGCGTGGAAAACGACCTGGAGCAACAGATCGCCGAGCTC
>Ga0208357_1002904_pt1 | contig 10925 bp, 9 predicted proteins | sample NGESurdeep092012_6_FD_184487 | JGI IMG/M metagenome (GOLD analysis project Ga0208357, IMG submission 184487) | Arctic peat soil microbial communities from Barrow, Alaska - NGEE Surface sample F52-2 deep-092012 (SPAdes) | ecosystem: Environmental > Terrestrial > Soil > Wetlands > Peat ... | reverse complement strand
CGCCGGTAGCCGATGATGCCGCCGGTCGCGCCGACGGCGAGCCAGAACCCGCGGCGGATCATCGCGCCGCCCCGGCCCGGCGACGCGACCGTCGCGGCTGCTCCGGCTGGCGCGGCTGCTCCGGCTGTCGCGGCTGATGCGGTTGCCGTGGCTGCTGGGGTTGTCGCGGCGTTGGCGAGGCGGCGGGCAGTTCCGGGCCTGCCACCACCTGCCCGGCCAGCGGCCGGCGCTGCCGCGCGCCGGTGCGCACCCCCACCGCGTGGCGGACTCCGTAGGCGACCGCGGCCGCCCGGCCGAGCGGGCCGCCGACGACCGCGCCTGCCACCGTGCGGCCGACCCCGGCCAGCGCCGACGCCTGCCCGGCGAGCTCGGTCATGGCCGTGCCGAGCTCGCCGACGCTGGCGGTGGCGGCCTCGGTCAGGTCGAGCTGCGCGTTGGCCCGGTCGACGGCGGTGTTCGCCCGCGCGAACAGCGCCCGCTGGTCGGACCGGGTGTCGCGGACCAGGGTGGCCGCGTCGCCAAGCACCCGGGTGAACCGCACCGCCAGGTACACGCCGGCCCCGGCCAGCACCGCGAAGCTCACCGCCGCGATCAGCGCGGCGATTCCGGTGAGGCTCATCGGACGCCGTCCTCCCGCTCATCCCGCGCGTGACGTTGGTCGCGCCGGGGGCAGGACCTGGGATCGCTCACTTCTCTTCCCCACTGCCGGGCTCGCTCGCCCCGGCTCCCCCGCCGCCGAGACCCCCGTCCGGCCTGCCGTCTGTCTCAGGATGCAGGATCTCGCGGATCAGCCGTGCCCGTTCGGAGAAACGGGCCTCCATGCCGTGACTTGAGGGCTCATAGTACGCCCGGCCGTTCACCGCGTCCGGGGCGTACTGCTGACCGACGATGCCCTCGGGGCGGTCGTGCGGGTAGACGTAGCCCTTGCCGTGGCCGAGGCGCTTGGCCCCGGCGTAGTGCGCGTCGCGCAGGTGGTTGGGTACCGCGCCGATCAGGCCGGCCTGGACGTCCGCCTGGGCCGCCCCGATCGCCTTGACGACCGCGTTCGACTTGGGCGCGAGGGCGATGTGGATCACCGCCTGGGCGAGGTTGATCCGCGCCTCGGGCAGGCCGACGAACTCGACCGCCTGGGCGGCGGCGACCGCGGTCTGCAGCGCGGTCGGGTCGGCCATCCCGACGTCCTCGCTGGCGTGCACGATCAGCCGCCTGGCGATGAACCGGGGATCCTCGCCGGCCTCGAGCATCCGCGCCAGGTAGTGCAGCGCCGCGTCGGCGTCGCTGCCGCGCATCGACTTGATGAAGGCGCTGATCACGTCGTAGTGCTGGTCGCCGTCGCGGTCGTAGCGGACGGCCGCCCGGTCGACCGCGCGCTCCAGGGTTCCGGTGTCGATGACGGCGGTGCCGAGGGCGGCCGCCTCCAGGTAGGTCAGGGCCCGCCGGCCGTCCCCGCCGGCCAGCCGGACCAGGTGGCCGAGGGCGTCATCGTCCATCGCGACGTTGCCGCCGAGACCGCGCTCGCTGGCCAGGGCGCGGGTGATCAGCTCCCGCACGTCGTCGTCGTCGAGCGGCTGGAGCGTCAGCAGCAGCGACCGCGACAGCAGCGGCGAGACGACCGAGAAGGACGGGTTCTCGGTCGTCGCGCCGATGAACGAGACCCAGCGGTTCTCCACCGCCGGCAGCAGCGCGTCCTGCTGGGTCTTGGAGAACCGGTGCACCTCGTCCACGAACAGCAGCGTCTGCCGCCCGCTGAACGACAGCGCCTGCTTCGCCTCGTCGATCGCGGCCCGGACGTCCTTGACGCCGGCCGTCACCGCCGAGATCTCGGTGAAGCGCCGCTTCGTCACCTGGCTGACGACCGAGGCGAGCGTGGTCTTGCCGGTACCCGGCGGCCCCCAGAGCACGAGCGACATCGGCGCGTCGTTCTCGATGAGCTTGCGGAACGGCGTTCCGGCGGAGGTCAGGTGCCGCTGGCCGATCACCTCGTCGAGCGTCCTCGGCCGCATCCGGACGGCAAGCGGCGCGGCCTCGGCGGCGGCCCGCTCCCCCGCCTCATCGAACAAACTCTCCACGGGTTGAGCCTACTGTGAGCCGCGGGCCACGCTGAGCGCGTTTGCGGCTCGCTTCTTGCTGTTATCTGCGAAAATAGGGATAGGCGCGCGGTTTCCGGTGTGGCCGGAGGCGGTTCGCCATTGGCGTCGCCATCACGCGTCCCTCGGGCCACTCTGGCACCGAGGTACGAGCGCTCGAGCGTCAGCGTGTGCAGTCCGGGTCGCGGGGCGCCCCTAACGGCACACGAAGACGGCTCAGATGCCGGAACGACGTCCCTAACGGCACACGATGATGACGGTCACCGCTGCCGAGGCTGCCGCAGTCCGATCCGCGGTCGTCTCCCAGCGGGAGCGGGCGTCGAGCTCGGCAGGCCTTCGCCGGGTGGCTCGCCGACGGTCGCGCCCCGGGTGGGGGAGGCGGACGCGAGCCCTTAACTTAAAGGGCATTGCCTCCACACCCGGGTCCATGTGGGCGATGCACGCTCGTGCCGCCTTGAGAGGGGAAGCCAGATGACAAGCGGGCACACGGCGATCGTGACCGGGGCCAATCACGGGATCGGGGCGGCGACCGCGCGGGCGCTGGCTCGGCAGGGGTGCGCGGTGGTCTGCGCCTACTTCCGGGTTGTCGATCGAGTCGATCCCGGTACTCCGCAGGCCTATCGCGACAGCCGCGCGAGCAACGCCGGCTCGATCCTGGGGGACGTCATCTCAGCGGGCGGCCGGGCCATCGCCCTGGAAGCCGATCTGTCCGATCCGGCGACCCCGGCGTCGCTCTTCGACGTGGCCGAGCGGCACCTCGGCCCGGTCGACATCCTGGTCAACAACGCGACCGGCTGGCTGGCCGATTCGTTTGCGGCGGCGCAGGCCGACCGGCTCGGCCGGTCACTCGAGCCGGTGACCGCGGCCACCTGGACCAGGCAGTTCTCGGTCGACGCGATGGCCCCGGCGCTCATGATCGCGGAGTTCGCGCGGCGGCACGTCGCCCGCGGGGCCGACTGGGGCCGAATCATCGGCCTGACCTCCGGCGGCGACCTCGGCTTCCCCGAGGAGGTCTCCTACGGCGCGGCCAAGGCCGCCCAGGCCAACTACACGATGTCGGCCGCGCTCGAACTGGCGCCGTACGGCGTCACCGCCAACATGGTCCATCCGCCGGTCACCGACACCGGCTGGGTCACCGACGCGGTCCGCGACATGGTCGCCGCCAGCCCCACCCTGGTCCACGTCGCCACCCCGGACGAGGTAGCCGACGTCATCGCCTACCTCGCCTCCGACGCCGCCGCCCTGATCACCGCCAACACCATCACCCTCCGCTGACGGCGGGTGGAACGCCAGTGGCGCGGCGCGCGTGGTGGGGCCGCATGGTGGGCCGACAGCGCGGGAAGCACCTGCGGCGGCCCCGCGACCCAGCCGAGTATCAGGCAGTCTTGGGGGGAGCCGGTGTGGCGTCTACCCCCGCCTCCTTGCGCTGAGCGGCCGTGATCGGGGTGGGCGCGCCGGTCAGCGGGTCGGCGCCGCTGGCGGCCTTGGGGAAGGCGATCACGTCGCGGATCGACTCCGCGCCGGCCAGCAGCATGATCACCCGGTCCCAGCCGAAGGCCATGCCGCCGTGCGGCGGCGGGCCGTACTTGAACGCGTCGAGCAGGAAGCCGAACTGCGACCTGGCCTCGGCCTGGGTCAGCCCGATCACGTCGAACACGGCCTGCTGCATCGCCTGCTTATGAATGCGGATCGAGCCGCCGCCGATCTCGAAGCCGTTGCAGACCATGTCGTAGGCGTCGGCGATCGCCCCGCCGGGCTCGGCCTCGAACTTGTCGGCCCACTCCGGCAGCGGCGAGGTGAACGGGTGGTGCACCGCCGTCCAGCCGCCGCCGTCGGTCTCCTCGAACATCGGCGCGTCCACCACCCACAGGAACGACCAGGCCGACTCGTCGATCAGACCGCCCCGGTTGCCGATCTCGAGCCGGGCCGCGCCGAGGAGTTCCTGCGAGGCATGGGCAGCGCCCGCCGCGAAGAACACGCAGTCGCCAGGCTCAGCGCTGACGGCCGCAGCCAGCCCGGACCGTTCGGAGTCGGAGATGTTTTTTCCGACTGGCCCTGAGATCTCGCCGTCGGCGCCGATCAGCGCGTAGGCGAGGCCGCGGGCACCGCGGGCCTTGGCCCAGTCCTGCCAGCCGTCGAGCTCGCGGCGGCTCTGGGACGCGCCGCCCGGCATCACCACCGCGCCGACGTAGGGCGCCTGGAAGACCCGGAACTCGGTCCCGGCGAAGTAGGCGGACAGGTCGGTCAGCTCGAGCCCGAAACGCAGGTCGGGCTTGTCGGAACCGTACCGGGCGAGCGCGTCCGCGTAGGTCATCCTCGGCAGCGGCATCGGGATCTCGTAGCCCGCGATCTCGCGCCAGAGGGTGGAGACGATCGCCTCGCCCACCGCGATCACGTCCTCGCGGGTCACGAACGACATCTCGAGGTCGATCTGGGTGAACTCGGGCTGCCGGTCCTTGCGCGAGTCCTCGTCGCGGAAGCAGCGCGCGAGCTGGTAGTACCGCTCGAGGCCGCCGACCATCAGCAGCTGCTTGAACAGCTGGGGCGACTGCGGCAGCGCGTACCAGTTGCCGGGCCTGAGCCGGACCGGGACGACGAAGTCGCGCGCGCCCTCGGGGGTGGACCTGGTCAGGTACGGCGTCTCCACGTTCACGAAGCCGTGGTCGCGCATCACGTCCGACAGCAGGTAGGACGCCGTGGACCGGACCCGCAGCGCCCGCGACATCTGCTCGCGGCGGATGTCCAGGTACCGGTACCTGATCCGGACGTCCTCGCTGACCTCGGTCGTCCCCTCGACCGGGAACGGCAGCGGGTCGGCCTCGCTGAGCACCTCGAGCGCGTCCGCCGCGACCTCGATCGCGCCGGTCGGCAGCTCCAGGTTCTCGTTCCCGGCCGGGCGGAGGCGGACCACGCCGGTCACCGTCACGCAGTACTCGGCCCGCAGGTCGTGCGCGGCCTCGTCATCGCTGCGCCACACCACCTGGACGGTGCCGCTGGCGTCGCGCAGGTCAATGAAGACCACGCCGCCGTGGTCGCGCCGTCGCGCCACCCAGCCGGCCAGCACGACCGTCTGCCCCGCGTGCTCGCCGCGGAGGGTGCCGGCCTCATGGGTCCGGATCATCGCTCGTCCCTCAGTCCTTCTGTCGCCAGCGCGCCGATCAGCCAGTCGGTGGCCGCGGTTGCCGCCACGTCCTGCTGGTCGCCGCTTCTAAGATCTTTCATCCGAACGGTCCCGTTGCTTCGCTCTTCGGTCCCGATGAGCAGTGCGTAGTCGGCGCCCGACCGGTCGGCCGCCTTCATCGCGCCCTTGAGTCCCCGAGCGCCGAAGACCATGTCCGCGCGGACCCCCGCCCTGCGCAGGCGGGTGATCAGCGCCAGGACGTCCGCGTGGGCCTCTTCCCCGAGGGGCACCCCGAAGACCTGGCACGCGGCGGCGGCCGGCCGGACCGCACCGGCCCGTTCGGCCTCTACGGCTAGCACTATACGGTCAAGGCCGACCGCGAAGCCGATCCCGGGCAGCGGCGGGCCGCCGATGTCCTGCGACAGCCCGTCGTAGCGGCCGCCGCCGCCGATGCCCGACTGGGCCCCGAGCAGCGCGTGATCGAACTCGTAGGTGGTCCGCGTGTAGTAGTCGAGACCGCGGACCAGGCGAGGCGCGTCGGTGAAGGGGATGCCCAGGTCGGCCAGGAGGTAGCGCACAGCGTCGTGGTGGACCAAGCAGCCGGCGCACAGATAGTCGGTCATCACCGGCGCGTCCTGCATCTGCGCGCGGACCCCGGGGCGCTTGTCGTCGAGGACGCGGAGCGGGTTGATCTCGATCCGCTGTTTCGTTTCGTCGTCAAGGTCAAGTCCGCGCAGGAACCGCTGCAGCGCCTCGCGGTAGACCGGGCGGCAGTTCCTGTCGCCGAGGCTGTTCAGCAGCAGCACGTATTCGTTGAGGCCGAGGGACTGATAGGCGTCCCAGGCGACCGCGATCGTCTCGGCGTCGACCGCCGGGTCCTCGGTGCCGATCGCCTCCAGGTCGAACTGGTAGAACTGCCGGTACCGGCCGGCCTGCGGGCGCTCGTAGCGGAACGCGGGGCCGCTGGTGCAGACCTTGACCGGCAGCGCGCCCTTGTGCAGGTTGTGCTCGAGCACCGCCCGGAGCACGCCCGCGGTGAACTCCGGGCGCAGCGTGATCTCCCGGCCGCCCCGGTCGGTGAACGAGTACATCTCCTTGCCGACCACGTCGGATGACTCGCCGACGCCGCGGACGAACAGCGAGGTGTCCTCGAACACCGCCGTCTCGACGTTCGCGTAGCAGGCGCGGCGGGCGGACTCGGCGAACGCCCCGCGCACCTCCTCGAACAGCGCGCCCCGCGGCGGCAGGTACTCGGAGACGCCCTTGGGCGCCTGGAATGTCATGGCGTGCTACAGCCCCTTCTGGGCCGGCCGGGACAGACCGGTGAGGAAGGGATTGGACGCGCGCTCGGCGCCGATCGTGGTCTGCGGGCCGTGGCCGGGCAGCACCAGCGTGGCGTCCGGCAGGGTCAGCGTCCTGGCCAGGCTGCTCAGCATCTTCGCGTGGTCGCCGCCGGGCAGGTCGGTCCGGCCGATCGAGCCCGCGAAGAGCAGGTCCCCGGTGAACAGGGTGCCGTCGGTTCCCTCGGCGGCCGGCTCGGTGCCGAACATCACCGAGCCCTCGGTGTGGCCGGGGACGTGGCCGACGGTGAAGTCGAGGCCCGCCATCGTGATGACCTCGCCGTCGGCCAGCTCCTTGAGGTCGTCCGGCTCGCTGAACGTGATGCCGCCGAGGAACTGCTGCTTGGCCATCAGCGAGAGTCCCTTGGCCGGGTCGCTCAGCAGCGCGCGGTCATCGGGATGAATATAGGCGGGAATACCCTTCGCGCCGCAGACCGGGGCGACCGACCACATGTGGTCGATGTGACCGTGCGTGAGCAGCACCGCGATAGGCTTCAGCCGGTACTTGGCGAGGAGGTCCTCGATCCCGGGCTCGGCATCCTGCCCTGGGTCGATGATGACGCACTCCTCGCCGGGCGCCGGCGCCACCAGATAGCAGTTGGCGGCGAAGGAACCTGCGGGAAACCCGGCGACTAGCACATAGACAGGCTACCGACTCGGCGCAGGCCGCAGCGAACCGGTTTCAGGCGGAGCCCGTGCAGCGAACCGATAACGACAGTACCGTTCCGGTGCGGTCGGCGGGTACGATGCGCGAACGATCGTGCGCTAACGCCGCAACTCGGGCGTTACCAATTTTATCGTGATAAGGGAGGTCGGAACCCTTGGCGGGGAGTAAAGAGCGCGAACGTAGGCGTGCCCGAGAGCGCTTCGAGCAGCAACGGAGCGTACATCGCGAGCGGCAGCGGAAGAACCGGAAGCGGGCGGGCATCGGCCTCGCCGTGCTCTGCGTGCTCGGGCTCGTGGCCGGCGTGACGACCGTCCTCGTGAGCGGCGGCGGCACGGCGACGGCGGCGAAGAAGCCGGCCGCCAAGGTCTCCGCGACCGCGTCCCCGTCGGCCTCCGCCACCGCCTCCGCCTCGGCCGCCGCGGTGACCGAGCCCGCGACCCACTGCAGCTACACGTCGGCGTCGGCCGGCTCGGTGGTCAAGTCGAGCATGCCCACCGCGTCGCCGGATTACAAGGCGGCGTACACGGCGTCGATCAACACGAACCTCGGCCCGATCAAGATCGACCTGGCGAACTCGAAGGCGACGTGCACCGTCAACTCGTTCGCTCATCTGGCCTCCGACGATTTCTGGAATAATTCCCAGTGCCATCGGCTGTCGACCAGCGGCGGCCTTTACATGCTGCAGTGCGGTGACCCGACCGCCAAGGCGTCGCAGAAGCTGTCCTGCTCTACGGCGACGCTTGGCACCGGCGGCCCCGGGTACGACTTCGCCAGCGAGAACCTGCCGACGGCGGGCTCCTCCGGCAGCGTCACGTATAAGGCCGGAACGGTGGCGATGGCCAACGGCGGCGGGGCCACCAACGGGAGCCAGTTCTTCCTCGTGTTCAAGAACACGACGCTGGGGCCTGACTACACGCCGTTCGGGACTATCACCTCTGGGCTGGATATCCTCCAGAATGTAGCCAAAGCCGGCACTTCCTGCACGTACGCGGGTGCTGGCGGTGGCGTTCCGAAGGAGAAGGTCATCATCGACAGCGTGAGCATCAACAAGACCTGACCGACAAGAAGAGCTGAGCTACATTTCGCCCTGGCTCGCACCGGGGCGGCTGGAGAACCAGGAGGTTCGCCGTGACCACCGCCAACGATCCCTGGGGCCGGGTAGACGCCGACGGGACGGTCTACGTGCGCACCGCCGATGGCGAGCGGGTGATCGGCTCGTGGGCGGCGGGAAGCCCGGAAGAGGCACTCGTGTTCTTCCGGCGCAAGTTCGCCTCGCTCGAGACCGAGGTCGCGCTGCTCGAGCAGCGCATGAAGACGACCGAGGTCGCCCCCGCCCAGGCCCAGGCGACCGTGCAGCGGCTGCTGGCCGCGGTGGCCGACGCGAACGCGATCGGCGACCTCGACGCGCTCAGGACCCGGCTCGAGGCGCTGACCGGCGTCGTCGACCAGCGCCGGGAGGAAGTCAAGGCCGCCCGCGAGCAGGCCAGGACCGAGGCCCGCGGGGTCAAGGAGCGGATCGTCGACGAGGCGGAGCGCATCTCGGCCGAGGCCACCCACTGGAAGCAGAGCGGCGAGCGGATGGCCGAGCTGCTCGAGGAGTGGAAGGCCGCCCCGCACGCCGACCGGACCGTCGAGGCGGTGCTGTGGAAGCGGCTGTCGGCCGCGCGGAACTCGTTCACCAAGCGGCGCAAGGCCTACTTCGCGTCGCTTGAGTCCGAGCGGGACGCGGTCAAGGCCCACAAGGAGAAGCTCGTCGAGCAGGCCGAGTCGCTGGCCGACTCGACCGACTGGGCGGGCACGTCCAGCGCCTACCGCGAGCTCATGCGGCAGTGGAAGGAAGCCGGCCGGGCCGGCCGGGACGACGAGGCCGAGCTCTGGAAGCGGTTCCGCGGCGCCCAGGACAAGTTCTTCTCGGCCCGCTCCGAGGTGTTCGCGGCCAAGGAGACCGAGCTCCGCGGCAACGCCACCGCCAAGGAGGAGCTCCTGGTCGAGGCCCAGGCGCTGCTGCCGGTGACCGACTGGCGCCCGGCCAAGTCCGCCCTCCGCGCCATCCAGGAGCGCTGGGAGCAGGCCGGCCCGGTTCCGCGCGAGTCCAGGGACCAGCTCGAGCAGGGCCTGCGCAAGGTCGAGGACGCGGTCAAGCGGGCCGAGGAAGCGCAGTGGAAGCGCTCCAACCCCGAGGCCCTCGCCCGCGCCGAGGCCACCGTCGGCCAGCTCCGCACCGCCATCGAGTCCCTCGAGGGCCAGCTGGCCAAGGCCCAGGCCCGCGGCGACGCGGCCGCCGTCGGCAAGGCCGAGGAAGCCATCGAGGCACGGCGTTCCTGGCTGGTCGAGGCCGAGCGCACGCTCGCGGAGTTCTCGGGCTGAGATCCGCTTCTGCTTGTGGTTCGCTGGCATCTCGGGCCGGCGCCGGTCAGCCGGCGTCGGCCCTTGGCGTTAGTCGTCCCGGCCGAGGGTTTTCTTGAATTCCCGCAGCAGGCGGTCGGGGTCGGTCTCGCGTGAGGAGGGGGCCGGGGCGGGCCGCGTCGGGGCCGGGCCGAGGTCGGGATCGGCGCTGGCGACGTCGGACGAGCCGGCCTTGGCGTAGGTGAGGAACAGCAGCGCGCTGACCACCACGAGCACGACCCAGGCGGAGTGCCCGTTGATCACAGTCCAGTCGTTGAGCCCGTGCAGCACGGCCGCCATCGCCAGGCCGATCCAGCCGACCCGGTACCACCGGTACTCGCCGGTCAACGCCAGCCCGACGAAGTAGCCGGTCAGCCCGGCCCAGCAGGCGTGCGAGATCGGGTCGGTCGGGAACCGCCAGATGTACTCCAGGGTGGTCACCAGGTCCACCGTCGGGTTGGATCCGACGCCGACCCCGCTGGCCAGGTAGTGCTGGGCCTCGCTGGCCCCGAACACCAGGCCGCTGACCGCGCCGAGGAACAGGTAGTCGGTCGGCGCCAGCCGCCTGCGGCAGGCCAGCGCGATGGCGACGACGGGGATGGCCTTGGCGAGCTCCTCCGGCAGGCCGATCGTGAAGACGCTCGCGAAGAGGTCGGAGTTGCTGCTGTGCAGCGCGTCTTCGAGCCCGATGGCCAGCGGGACCTGGGTGACCAGCGCAATCGCGGTCACCGCGGCCAGCAGCAGCCAGGTGAGCCGATTGGACCGCACGATCATGCCGACCAGCAGCAGCCAGGCCAGGGCGAAGTACGCGGCCAGAATCCAGGCCGCCTCGTCGAACGTCGACTGCGACGGATTGTCGAACAGCACCACCAGCGCAATCGGCGGCACCGCGACCAGCGAGATAAACAGCAGCACGGGCCAGCTGCGCATCGCCGGATTCCGTACCCACTCCCCCAAAGGCAGCAATGACCCCATAGATGTCCCTCCAGGGAAGTTCCTGATAAACCGCGTACCGGCCCATCGTAGGGATTCCCGTCGCCCTTACGCTTCGTTGGCCGGTTGGGCCTTCGAACGGCGTCCCGCTTCTTGCTGTTATCTGCGCGGCGGGGCGGCCGAGGCGGGGTGGTGGCAAGAAGCGGGCGACTGGCCGTCCGATGAGCCCCACGAGCACCACTCGCACCCGTCCAACCGAACATTGAGGTCATTGTGTGCCGTTTGGGTCGTATAGCACCCCCAACGACCCACGATCATGGCTTAAGGCCGCCGAGCCGAGCCCAAAGGGCACACGATCATGGTCGGCGTGCCGCCCCTGGGGGCGGAGGTGG
>Ga0208357_1002903_pt1 | contig 10926 bp, 10 predicted proteins | sample NGESurdeep092012_6_FD_184487 | JGI IMG/M metagenome (GOLD analysis project Ga0208357, IMG submission 184487) | Arctic peat soil microbial communities from Barrow, Alaska - NGEE Surface sample F52-2 deep-092012 (SPAdes) | ecosystem: Environmental > Terrestrial > Soil > Wetlands > Peat ... | reverse complement strand
GACACACATATTTCCTGACTACATTTTCAGTCTCAAAACACGGCGTGTCGCCCGGAAAGACAGGGAACTACCCCAAAACGCCGCCGTAACTTCGGCCTAGAACGTCACGGGCCGGAATCGCTGGTGGTCGCCGGTGGTCACAGCCTGCTGCCGATGATGAAGCTCCGGCTCGCTCAGCCAGAACTCGTCGTCGACATCAATGAACTCACCGAACTCGATTACATCCGACGAAACGGCGATCTGCTGCTGATCGGTGCGATGACGCGACACACCTCACTGCTCGAGTCCGCGTTGGTCGGTGAGCTGTTTCCCATCGTCCCGGATGCCGAACGCGTGATCGCCGACCCCGTCGTACGCAATCGAGGCACCATCGGCGGCTCGCTGTGCCAGGGCGACCCAGCAGAAGACCTGACCACCGTCTGCGATGTGCTGCGGGCCGAGCTGGTGATCCGAGGACCGGGAGGCGCGCGCGTCCTGCCGATCAGCGAATTCCACCGAGGGCCGTACGAGACGGCTCTTGAGCCGAGCGAATTGCTCTGCGAGGTACGCATCCCAATCCGTGCGAACTCCGGCAGTGCATACGAAAAGGTCGAGCGTCGAGCGGGCGACTGGGCCGTCACCGCCGCCGGAGCATCCGTCACCCTGGGCGCCGACGGCACCATCGATGACGCTGCGGTCGGCCTGACAGCAGTGAACTTGGACGGCACGATCGCCGAGATCGAAACGCTGCTCACGGGACAGCAGCCCAGCGAGGACCTCTTCGTCGAAGCTGGCCGGCTCGCCTCGATCGCATGCAGGCCGACGGCCGACCAACGCGGGCCTGTCGACTACAAGAGACATCTCGCCGACGAACTCACTCGCCGAGTTCTGCGCCGCGCCGTCACGCGCGCGCTCGAAGCCCAGGTTTAGCAGACACAGGGATAGCAGACACAGGCAGAGCAAGCACCCCCATTGCAAGCGCAGGAAGGCTGAATTCGATGCAAGTAACGATGACCGTCAACGGCGATGAGATCACACGCGAGATCGAACCCCGAGTGCTCCTCGTGCATTTCATCCGTGAAAACCTCGGGCTCACGGGCACACACTGGGGTTGCGACACGTCCAATTGCGGCACCTGTGTCGTCCTGATGGACGGGCAGCCTGTGAAATCGTGCACCGTACTGGCCGCGATGGCGGACGGGCACGAGATCCGCACGGTCGAGGGTCTCGCATCCGGTGGCACGCTGGATCCGATCCAGCACGGCTTCATGGAGGAACACGGGCTCCAGTGCGGGTTCTGCACCCCGGGCATGATGCTCACCTCCCGGGCGCTGCTCGATAAGAACCCGAACCCGACTGACGACGAGATCCGCGAGGCGATCTCCGGCCAGATGTGCCGCTGCACCGGCTACGCCACCATCGTTCGATCGGTGCAATGGGCGGCCCACCACCCCGCTGGCGATGCCATTTTTGCAGACAGTACGGCCGTCGAAGATCTCTTAGAGGAAGACGTGACGGCATGACCATCATCGAGAAGCGGCCGTCGAACCCGGCGGCGGATGCTGCGGATCGCCCGATCGGCTACGGCCGGCTCCAGCGCAAAGAAGATCCGCGATTCGTTCGCGGCATGGGCCGCTACGTCGACGACATCGTGTTGCCCGGCATGCTGCACGGCGCAATCCTGCGTGCGCCCGTTGCGCACGCACGCCTGGTGTCCATCGACACGACCGAGGCGCTGGCCCAGCCCGGTGTCAAGGCCGTCATCACCGGCAAAGACCTTGAGGCGCTCGGCCTCGCCTGGGCACCGACGCTGTCCGCAGACGTGCAAGCCGTTCTGGTGACGGACAAGGTGCGTTTCCAGGGGCAGGAGGTCGCGTTCGTCATCGCGGAGGATCGCTATGCGGCGCGCGACGCCCTGCAGCACATCGATGTCGAGTACGACATCCTGCCGCCGGTCATCAACGCGCGCAAGGCGATGGATCCGGGCACCCCCGTGATCCGGGACGACATCGAAGGCAAGACCGACAACCACATCTTCGACTGGGAGGCCGGAGACAAGGCAGAAACCGACGCGGTGTTCGCCGCCGCCGACGTCGTCGTCACACAGGACATGGTGTATCCACGGGTGCACCCTGCACCGATGGAGACATGTGGGGCGGTGGCCGACTTCGAACCGGTCAGCGGCAAACTGACGCTCTACGAAACCTCGCAGGCGCCGCACGCGCACCGCACGCTGTTCGCGCTGGTTGCCGGCATCCCCGAGCACAAGATCCACATCATCTCGCCGGACATCGGCGGTGGATTCGGCAACAAGGTCGGCATCTACCCGGGTTATGTGCTCGCGGTGGTCGGGTCGATCGTCACAGGCAAGCCGGTGAAGTGGGTCGAGGACCGGTCGGAGAACCTGATGTCCACCTCGTTCGCCCGCGACTACATCATGCACGGTGAGATCGCGGCCACGAAGGGCGGCAAGATCCTCGGCCTGCGGTCGAACGTGCTCGCCGACCACGGCGCTTTCAACGCCACCGCGCAGCCGTCGAAGTACCCCGCCGGCTTCTTCCACATCTTCACCGGCAGCTATGACCTGCAAGCCGCGCACTGCACCGTGAACGGCGTGTACACGAACAAGGCGCCGGGCGGCGTCGCGTATGCCTGCTCGTTCCGCGTGACCGAGGCCGTGTACCTCGTCGAGCGGATGGTCGACGTCCTCGCTCGCAAACTGGAGATGGATCCTGCAGAACTGAGATTGAAGAACTTCATCAAGCCGGAGCAGTTCCCTTACAAGAACAAGACCGGCTGGGAGTACGACTCCGGCAACTATGAACGCGCAATGCGCAAGTCGATGCAGATCGCCGGCTACGACGAGCTCCGTGTGGAGCAGAAGGAGAAGCGCGCCCGCGGCGAGGTGATGGGCATCGGAATCTCGTTCTTCACCGAGACGGTCGGGGCAGGCCCGCGCAAGCACATGGACATCGTCGGATTGGGCATGGCCGACGGTGCGGAGCTCCGCGTGCATCCGACCGGCAAGGCGGTCGTGCGCATTTCCGTGCAGTCGCAGGGCCAAGGCCACGAGACGACGTTCGCTCAGATCGTCGCAGAAGAACTCGGCATTCCGCCGGAGGACATCGACGTCGTGCACGGCGACACCGATCAGACGCCGTTCGGCCTGGGCACGTATGGCAGCAGGTCGACACCGGTTAGCGGCGGCGCGGTCGCACTGGTTGCCAGGAAGGTGCGGGAGAAGGCCAAGTTCATCGCGGCCGCCATGCTTGAGACCAGACCGGAAGACCTCGAATGGGAGAAGGGCCGGTGGTTCGTCAAGGGCGACCCCAGCGTCGGAAAGACAATCTCCGAGATCGCGATGGGCGCCCACGGCACGGTCGCACTCCCGGACGGGATCGACGGCAACCTGGACGCCGAGGTCACCTACGACCCGCCGAACCTGACCTTCCCGTTCGGTGCATACATCTGCGTCACCGACATCGACCCCGGGACTGGGCACGTCAAGGTGCGCCGCTTCATCGCGGTCGACGACTGCGGCACCCGCATCAACCCGATGATCATCGAGGGTCAGGTGCACGGAGGCCTCACCGACGGCGTCGGCATGGCGCTGATGCAGATGATCGAGTTCGACGAGGACGGCAACTGCCTGGGCGGCTCCTTCATGGACTATCTGATCCCCACAGCACTCGAGGTGCCCAACTGGGAGACCGACTACACCGTCACCCCATCGCCGCACCACCCGATCGGCGCGAAAGGCATCGGCGAGTCCGCCACCGTCGGCTCACCGCCCGCGATCGTCAACTCCATCGTGGATGCGTTGGCACCCTTCGGGGTCACGCATATGGACATGCCGTGCACGCCCGCCCGGGTCTGGGAGGCCATGCAGGGCCGCGCGACTCCGCCGTATTGATATGTTGCCGCAGCCCTCATCACCGCAGCGATCGTCCCCACCAGGAATAGACCTGGCGAAGCGTGCGCAGGAATTGGCCGATCGGCGGGAGCCGTACGTTCGCGCCACAGTAGTACGGGCCGAGCGGCCGACGAGTGCGCACGCCGGCGACACCGCCGTGGTGCTCACCGACGGCACGATCGAGGGCTTCGTCGGCGGCAATTGCGTGGCGGCATCGGTGCGCGAGTACGCCCTCAAGTCGCTGGCGTCGACCGAGCCCCTGCTGTTGCGTGTTGCCCCCGGTGAGCCGTCGCACGTGCAGCAGGAGGGCGCGATCAGCGTCTCGAATCCCTGCGTGAGCGGCGGCTCGATCGAGATCTTCCTGGAACCGCGCATACCGGCACCGCGGGTGCTGATCGTCGGCAACACGCCCATCGCGCAGGCGCTCGTCGTGCTCGGCGCGGACCTCGGCATGACGATGGAACAGGTAACGGATGCCACGGTCGCCCCTGATGCGGACGACGCGGCGCTGATCGTCGCATCGCACGGCTGGGAGGAGGAACCCGCCCTGGAATCCGCCCTGCGGGCGCAGTTGCCCTACATCGCCCTGGTCGCGAGCCGCGCGCGAGGCGCAGATGTCCTGGCATCGCTGAACGTCGACGACGAACAACGCGCCCTCGTGCACAGCCCGGCGGGACTCGACCTGGGCGCGCGCACCCCGGCCGAGATCGCGCTGTCGATTCTCGCCCAGCTGATCGCCGAACGGGCCACGACCGCGGCGAGCGCCGCCTCGGCCCCGGAAAATGTCGAAACAGCCATCGATCCGGTCTGCGGCATGTCGGTGGTCGTCGCGGAGTCCTCCCTGCACGCCGAGTACAACAGTGCGACCGTGTACTTCTGCTCATCCGGATGCCGCGCCGCATTTCTGGCGGACACGGAGCGGTATGCCGTTGCTCACTAATCTCTGCGTCGCCCGCCCACCCGTTGGTCGAGTAACGAGCAACGAGCGCATCGAGACCGTCGCGCATGGTGTCACCATGAAGGCGGGTATCTCGTGAAAGAGCCGACTCGGGCGGGCGCCGAGCAGGACGTGCTGCGCCGGATTCCTGACGTCGACACCCTGACGGCCGCCCTGAACAGCGGGGACTATCTCGCCGATGTCGGGCTCGCGACCGCGTTGTTCCTCGCTGTCCGACTGCCGCAACCCATCCTGTTGGAAGGAGAACCGGGTGTCGGCAAGACCGAAGCAGCCAAGGCGCTCGCACAGGTGCTCGACACGCCACTGTTTCGACTCCAGTGCTACGAGGGAATCGACGCAGGCGAGGCCCTCTACGAGTGGAATTACCCTCGCCAGCTTCTGGGCATCCGTCTGGCGGAGTCCCGCGATGTCGACCTCGATGAGCAAGAACTGTTCGGCGAGGAATATCTGTTGCGACGACCCCTGCTCCAAGCGATCGAGCACCCGGGGCCGCGCCCGGCCGTTCTGCTGCTCGACGAGATCGATCGCGCCGACTCCGAATTCGAGGCGTTCACGTTCGAACTGCTGGGGGAGGCATCCGTCACAATTCCGGAGTTAGGCACGGTGCGTGCCACGCATCCGCCGATCGTGATCCTGACCTCCAATCGCACCAGGGATCTACATGACGCCCTCACCCGACGCTGCCTGTACCACTGGATCGACTATCCGGGCGCCGAGCGGATCGCCGAGATCGTTCGCCGCCGCGTGCCGCAGAGCGCTGGGCGGATCGCGTTGGAGGCAGCGTCAGCTGTGACGAAGCTGCGCTCGCTCGACCTGGCGAAGCCGCCGGGGATTGCCGAGGCCATCGATTGGGTGTCTGCGCTGACCGTGCTCGGGGTGGAGCGCCTCGATGAGCACACGGTCGATCAGACCTGGGGGTCTGTCCTGAAGAATCGGGATGACCTCGACCTGGCATCTGCCCGCGGCGCAGCCTGGCTGGTCGGCGAGCGTGCCTGATCGATCATTGAATCCGCCCGGCCGCCCGAGAATCATGCCCGGCTCCGGCGTCGAAGCGGCTGCGTTGACGGCCGCATTCACGACGGCGCTGCGCCGCGCCGGGCTTTCCCTCTCACCGGACCGCGCGGCGCGACTCGCCGAGGCGCTGAGCCTGGTTCCACCGGTTTCGCGTACGCCGTTGTATTGGGCATGCCGGATCGTAATGGTCTCCTCTCAGTCGCAGCTGCAGACCTTCGATGCCGTCTTCGCCGCGGTGTTCGACGGCATGCTCGATCCGGCGGACAGTCGCGGAGACGCCAATGCGCCCCCGGCCGTCGGCTCAGAAGAACGGAGCCGGGCCACGGCGCCCGACCGTCGCGCGACCGATCAGCAGGATGACGAGCAGAAGGCTCAGCCACCGGCCCCTGCCCCCGCTGGCGCGGGCGGCTCGGACGATTCTACGGTCCGCGAGCGGGAGGCGATCCTGGCCGTGGCCTCCACGGAAGAGCGTTTGCACGACATGTCTTTCGCCGAACTCACCGCGGCCGAGCTCAGCGACATGCGGCACTTGGTGCGGCAGATCGCTCTGTCGACGCCGGAACGCCTCAGTCGCCGAACCCGACGGTCCGCGCGGAGCAACGCACCGCTGGACCTGCGCCGCACCGTTCGCGCAGCCCAACGCACTGCAGGTGACCCGCTGCGACTTGTCTATGCGCGTCGACGCCTGCAGCAGCGGCGCCTCATCTTCCTGTGCGATGTCTCCGGCTCAATGGAGCCGTTCACGAGAATCTTCCTTTCCCTGCTGCATGGGGCGGTGCTGCAGGGTGCGGTCACCGGCGCACAGGCGGAAGCGTTCATCTTCTCCACCCGCCTGACTCGGCTGACCCGCCAGCTTGCGCTGCGCGACCCCACTCTGGCATTGGAGCGTGCAGCGGCGAGCGCTTCGGACTGGGCCGGCGGCACGCGACTGGCGGAAAGCATCCGTCGGTTCATCGACGAGCACGGTCGTCGCGGGCTCGCCCGAGGCGCGGTGATCGTCATCCTCTCGGATGGCTGGGCGCACGACACGCCGGAAGAGGTGGCCGCCCAGATGGCGCGACTCAGGCGGCTTGCCTATCGCATCATCTGGGTCAATCCTCGCAAGGCGGCGCCGGACTACCGGCCGCTGGTCGGCGGCATGGCCGCTGCGCTTCCGTATTGCGACGCGTTCGTCAGCGGGCACAGTTACTCGGCCCTCGCTGAACTCGCTGCGGCGATACGCGCGCCGCGCACAACAGCACGGTTCTGAGTTCTGGCCCACATCGCGCGCACGCCGCGCAGTGCCGACAACTCGCCCCTACTCGCCAATCGCGTCTGCGCGTCGACGCTTTCAGGGGTCGGCCACGCGCGATACAGCGTGGGATCTTGCGGCAAACGCAGCGGATGGGTCGCGCTCGGATCGATCGGCCGGCGCCGCCGACCCGAAACGGTGACCGCGGAAAATACTGTGCTCACATTCCACGCCATGCTGTGCGCCCCCTTCGTTCGTCTGAACGGTTCGTGTTGGCCACGGGAGAGACACTCGGTCAGCCACGCTCGTTCACTGAAGAGACGCCGCAGGGCGGTGATTATGATGCAACCGCCGTCGACGATTCCTCAAAGATTAATGACGAAACGTCGATTTCACGATACAGTGACGGGTAGGTTGCCATTGCGATGGGGTGACGGCGATGGAAAATGTGGGGGACGCTCAGCGTCAAACCGCCATCGCGTTGCGCCTGATTTTCGGGTCGCTGATCGCAACCGCCGGACTGTTCATCATCGGTGGACTGCTGAGTTCACCCTCGGCATCTGCTGCAGAACCGACGCCGACCGGGCCCTCGCTACTGGGTGGAATCACCTCAGCAGTCGGTTCGCTCGATGGCACCGTCTCCTCGGTCGTCGGGTCGACCACCTCCATCGTGAACAGTGTCGTCTCGCCGAGCGCGAAGGCGCTTCCTGAGGCGCTACCCGCACCGGTGGGCAGCGTCGTCAGCACCGTTATCGGTTCCGTGGCGCCCACCGTTACCTCCGTCGCGCACGTGGCGCAATCCGGCATCGTCTCGCAGGTTGTGAGCCCGCTGGCCGGGGTCGTCGACAACGTGATCGGCGCTGTACCGGGCGCGAATCAGCTCCTCGGTGCGAACCCGATCGGCGCCATCCTGTCTCCGACGACAGGGCTGGTCGACAGCGCGGTGGGCTCGATTGTCGGAACGGTGGCCGGTGCGATTTCGGATGCCGGTGGCACCGTAATCTCACCCGCCGGCCCGCCGAGCGGCGGCACACCGGGCAATTCCGTGACCGGTGCGACGCCTTTCGGTGAGCCTGCGCTGTCCGCTTCCGCCACTTCGACGGCCGGATTCCTGACAGGGACCGCCGACGCGAGCACTCTCGGTGCCATCGTGAGCCCTCAGACGAGCACGCCGGGTGGCGATCCCGCCACCCCTGGCGCTCCCGGCAATACGCCGTTTGCGCTGTCGTCACCGGGCGCCAGCGGTGAGTCTTCCGGACCGGGTAGCGGCCCGGGCGGTATTTCTTCGAGCGCGGGCATCGATTCCGGCTCGTATGGCACTGGCCTCGCGGCCGGTGTCGGTGGGAGCGGCGAGAACGACGTGCTGCCGTCGTCGCCTGCATCCCACCACGATTCAACACCTGACTGAGTGGGTTCGCTCTGCCGTCTTCGGCAGAACACGAACCGAAGTCTCCCCAGCACACCTCTGTGCGGAGAGCAATCAAACACTCATTCAAGGAGCAATTCAACATGAACAAGATTGTGTCGAGAGCACTGTGGTTCACAGTGATTCTTGGTGGTCTCTCGTTCGTCGGGGCCACCGCGGCAAACGCCGCGGAGACCAGCGGCGACGGCGGGGCCGCGTCCGGTAATCAGGCCGGACTGTCCATATCCCTACCGATCACGCTGGGCGGCAACGCCGTCAGCGTCCTCGGAAACTCGACGTCCAATCACGCGTCGACCAGTTCTGCGGCAACACCCGCAGCGAGCCCGCCATCCGTGGCCGTCAGCACCTCCGGGCTTGCCGGGGCGCTGTCCGGCAACCAGGCGCTGGTGCACGTGAGCGTGCCGGTGACCGTTGGCGGCAACGCGATCAGCGTGATCGGCAACTCGTCATCGAGCGGTGCCACGACGAATACCGCAACTGGTGCAGCGACGCCGGCGGCGGCATCCGGTGGTTCGACGGCAACGACCTCCGGCGAGAACAGCATCGGAGGCGGCAACCAGGTTCTGGGATCCGTCACGGCGCCGGTCACGATCGGTGGCAACGCGATCAGTGTGATCGGAGACTCGTCCAGCAGCAACGCGATGACGTCGACGACCGCCACTGAAGGCACCGCTACCGGCAGCCACACGGGCAACGCGACCACCACAGGGGCGCAAGGCATCCTGAGCGGCCTGCAGGCCCTCGTGGGCGTGAACGCACCCGTGACGGCCGGCGGCAACGCGATCAGCGGAATCGGAGACTCATCGAGCAGCAACGCGATGACGTCGACGACCCCCACTAACGGCGCCGCGGGTAGCAGCACGGGCAACGCGACCACGAATGGGGCCGAGGGCATCCTGAGTGGTATTCAGGCCCTGGTCGGTCTGAATGCGCCTGTGACCGTCGGTGGCAATGCGATCAGCGGAATCGGCAATTCAACCAGCACGGACGCAACGACAACCGTGGTCTCGACGGGTGACCCCGTCGCCGGCCTTGGCGGCGCTACGACGAGTGGCATCGGCGGAATACTCGGGGGGAACCAGTTGCCGATCGGTGTGAATCTGCCTGTGACGATCGGGGGAAATGCGATCAGCGTGATTGGGAACAGTACGACAACAGGGGCGACGACAACTGTTCCGACCACACCCGTGACACCCGTGACGCCGGTCACCCCGGTCACCCCGGTCACCCCGGTGACACCGGTCACACCCGTGACGCCGGTGACGCCGGTGACGCCGGTGACGCCGGTGACGCCGGTGACGCCGATCGTGGTGGTCACCCCAGCGGGTACCGTCATGGCGAGTGAGGCTGCCGCGGTTCCGGCCACGGTGGGTCTGGCCGACACCGGTTCGAACCTGGATGGCCTGTGGGGCCTGATCGCACTGCTGCTGATCGCGGGCATCGGCTTGCTGTTCGGCGGCCGTCGCCGGGGAAAGCGCGCCTAACCGAAAAGATCACCCAAGCCATGGCCACCGGTCGGGCCGTGTGGAGCAGGAATGCCCCGCATCGCCCGACCGGCCATCGGTGTGTTTGGGCATCGGTGTGTTTGCGCAGTGTCGTGAGCACCGATCTCACGTTTCGGGCCGCACGAGCGTCTACGGTGTGATGAACATGAAGAGACCGTTCGAGCAGCTCGTCACGGAGCACGGCGCCACCGTGTTGCGCGTGTGCCGCGCGGTCGTCGGCCCGGTCGATGCGGACGACGCGTGGTCAGAGACGTTCCTGGCAGCGCTCACCGCATATCCGGCTCTGCCCGAGGACGCGAACGTGCAAGCGTGGCTGGTCACGATCGCCCACCGCAAGGCCGTCGACATCACACGGACTCGCTTCCGTCACGCGATCCCCGTCGAGAACGTACCCGAGCGCGCCTCGACGATCGGCATTCCGGATGCTCGCGAACTCGACCTCTGGAGCGCCGTCGGCGCGCTTCCGACCAAGCAACGGCACGCTGTCGCGTACCACTATTTGGGCGGGCTTCCCTATGCGGAGGTCGCAGCAATTCTCGGCGGAACCCCGGATGCTGCGCGCCGCGCGGCCGCCGACGGAGTCAAAACGCTGCGCACATCCGTTGGCCAGAGCTCGCCAGAAGGAGACAGATGATGAATACCGCAACGGTGAACAACGCTGAAAAGGTGCTGCCGAATATCTTGACAGCCGTCGATCCGGATGACCTCGCCCGCTTGCATGCCACGCTCGAGCAACGTGCCGCAGACGACGAGCTGCTCGATGTCGCCTACCGCATCGTCGACTCCGCGGTGGGCCCGCTGCTAGTCCGAAGTTACGACTGTGTTGACGTGCGAAATCCCCGTGTTTACGGGGATTTCGTGGGTTTTCGGGGGTGTGTTTCTGGCTACTTCAGTCCGTTC
>Ga0208357_1002902_pt1 | contig 10931 bp, 3 predicted proteins | sample NGESurdeep092012_6_FD_184487 | JGI IMG/M metagenome (GOLD analysis project Ga0208357, IMG submission 184487) | Arctic peat soil microbial communities from Barrow, Alaska - NGEE Surface sample F52-2 deep-092012 (SPAdes) | ecosystem: Environmental > Terrestrial > Soil > Wetlands > Peat ... | reverse complement strand
GAAGTTCTGGTTGAGCGTGTTCTGCGAGATCAAGAACCGCGGCGTCGATGACGTCTGCATCGCCGTCTGTGACGGCTTGAAAGGCCTGCCGGAGGCGATTGACGGGGTCCCCGTGAAGGGGCCCAGATCAATCTCCGTAGGGGCCGCGCGGCTTGCGGAGCAACAGGCTGCAGCCGCTACCCGCGCCGACAACACCCTCGCCCGGGCACGGATCGCGAACAGCGGAGAAGTGCTGTCCGTCTCACCGGACCTTGCTCGGCACGGGTGGTGGGTCGTCGTTACTCGCGAACGGACTGTTGGGGACGGGGAATACGAAGGGCTCGCCTCCGGGGTCCATGTCACGCTTGTGCAGCTCGCTTCTGTCGGCGACGGGTGGGCTGTTTCTCAATGGCTGCCACAGAGCTGAGCAGACAGGCCAGCATGCGCCCGTCGCTCGCGCGCGAGGCGTGGCAGACCTGGGCCCGGGTCTACGCGCTTCTGTGGGTCTTCACGCTGGGGAGCTGCGTCCTGGTCATGGTCGTGCCTGGTGGCCCCGCGCTTGCTCGGGGGCTCCTGCCGCTGACACTCACCGCGGCGCACAATCCCCCGCCCAGCCTTGCTGACGTGCTTTCGATCGCCGCAAACAACACGCTTCGCAGCGTTTGGCCGCTCACGCTTGGGATCATCGATGCTCAGCAGCGGCGAGTCACTCGCCTGCTTGCTGATGGGGCCGTGACTGCCAACCTGCTTGTGTCCGGTCTGTTTGTTGGGGGAGCCATTGGCGGGTACGGGGTTCGGGTGCTGGCGTTCCTTCCCCATTTGCCATTGGAGCGGGTGGACTTGCTGTTGGGGCGGCTGGGCGGGTCGTTGAGCGGGGACGAAAGCTCAGTCGCGACGAACGTGTAATCGCTGTGACCCTAACCGTTGGGATCCTGGCCTGCGCCGCAATCATCGAGACTTATCTTGTCCCACTTACCTGAGTACCGTCTCGACCACCAGCGCCCACCCACATCACTGACAACCAACCGCCTCCCCACGCTTATCAGGGTCGCTTCTTCTCGTTAAGCACTAGAGATGGATCGTGACCTGCAGGTGTTGCAACAACGTGAGACGCTGTTGCAACCCTTCGCCTTTAGCGACGACAAGCCACGCCCCAGGTGTCCGTCGAGCGATCGTCTCTCCTTCGACTCCCGGCCCCTGGAAGATCCCAGGGTGTCCCTGCAGCGGCTGCATCGCCGGCAACGACGCCGGGGTCGTTCCAGGGTGTGAGGCATCCAGCAGTACAGCTGCGCCGATCGGCCAGTTCTTGAAGAGGTAGCCCGTGCTTGCACACGAGACGAATTCCCGGCCGTACACTTCACGATGCGGCCTAACCTGCATCATCACGAGACCCCCTCCAACCACAAGCCCAGCAAGAGGCGCCGCCTCAAGCCCACAAACACCCTGCGGAGGACTGGCCGGGTGTTTCCACGGTCGGACGGGGAAGAGGAACCTGATCTGAGGGTGCGGCGTCGTCTGCGGGATCACAGTTCCACTGGAGTCAAGCGCCGTAAAACTGGGGTGCACCCGCTGAAGCAAGCTAAGCCCTCGACGTTCGACGACCGTAGCACGCAGGCCATCCGGGAGCACCGACTCAGCCCGAGTAGGGACCGCCAGACTACTACCGTTGACCGAGACCGCCGCGGCTTCACCCGTGGTCAACACAACACCTCTGTCTACGCCCGTGGGGCCAGACCCGCCCCATGTTTCGGCAACAATCGGATAGCTAACCGGTCGCGAGTAAAGCGACGGACACTCACCGGGCGAGGTCGTCATACACCAGCCACCCTCGCCGCCCCCGACCGGTGGTAGCAGCAGCACCCGTGCATGGCTGACTACCAACGTCCCGATATTTACATTGCCGAGCTTCTGGGAGCCCGCCCCGATCGTCTGAGCGCAGGAAGAGGCAACCAGCAGAAGTGCCGTCGCCGCAAGGATGGCTAGGCTTCTCGCGCGCACCATAACACACATGTCGTTAGATCTCGCTCGAAACACACCAAACTCCTATCGGCAAAAACCGGTAACTTTCACTACTTTTCATCACTCACCAGGCTCAAGGTCATACCCGGCATCAATCAGTTCGGCATAGAAGTCGTGGCTACCTTTCCCAGTACACGTTACCACTCCTGTCTCCTGTCCTTTGGATACGAAGTTATGCGAACCAAATACCTTTCCCCACGTCCATGCTCGGTAGCCGATCCCCTCCGCACAATATCCAACTTCCGTATACGCCCGGCCGCTACTAGTATCTTCGAGAATTTCTCCTAACCGCCCGTCGGGCGTCTTATTCCATTTTAGATTTTCAAATCCACAACTTGCGCCGCATTCTGGATCACTTTCGACGAGTATAACCACCTGGAGTTCGAAGTCCAACACGGGCTTGCTGCAAGTAAAAATTGATCCAGCAAACAATAGGTTCGGAGCAGGTTCACCGAACATGAGGGTTATTTTGCAGCTAATACGCGAACTCGCACACGCGTCGCTACCCGTGCATTCCGAGCCAAATTCTTCGGAAACCGTCAACCCCGGCCGTTCGTTACCGCCGCCAAGGGCTTTTTTCGCCTGTTCAGCATTGGCAACCTGCTGCGCGGATGCTGCCGCAGCAGACGCTTCGATGCCTGGGGAAATCATGCTGATATATGCGGTTGCTTTGTTTTCTGCAGTGGGGAGTGCAATACCTTGAGTTTGGAGCGGACGTCCGGTCTGTGGGACATAGGTCACGCCATCCTGCGTGATCAGACCAGATGCTTCGTTCGAGACTCCTTCAGCTCCAAGCCACGTATATTTCGTCGGCGGTGTACCGTTGAGCGGAGCGCCAAACTCCGTGCTGTTATAGCTAGTGAGTACTTTTGTTTCGGATTCGAGGTCCGAGGCAGTCTCTACCACATCTCCCTGTAGATCGTGAATTTGCAGGGTTACTTTGCCGCTACTGGATTGAATCGCCGTGAGCGTACCGTCGATTCCCGGTATGTCGCGGGTCCATTGGGTCCATTTTTTTGCTTCTTCTTCATTAGTCCAAGACAATGCCGATCCGGGTCCGGCGTAGTGCGTTACGGTTTCGAGAACAGGTTTGCCTGTTGTTTCGGTCTTGGTTTCGCGTACGCGTCCGACTGGATCCATGAAGTATTTATAACTCTTACCGTCCTGCGTCTGGCTTGCGACTTGGTTATCGACGTAGAATTCGCTAGTAATTTCCATTTCAGGACCGCCTGCGTCGGCTCCGGGTAGTTTGGTCGTGTTTCCGAATGTTTCATAGGATACGCCATTGTCGATGAGCCTGTCAGCAGGATCGTAGTGGTGGGTTTCGACGGTGCCGCCTTCTGTCGCACACTTGTTTTCGTTTGTGGGTGCTCGGCTGGTGAGGCTCGTGCGATCCGATTCTTCGTCGTAGCCATAGAGCCTCGTGACGCAGCCTTTGCCGGTCGGGGTTTCCTGGACCTGCGTGAGGCGGCCGTCGGCGTCGTAGCCGTAGGTATCTGTGGCTAGCGTGTTAGCTCGTTCGAAAGTTTCACCGTGTGCCGACGGCACGGTGGTTTCTTTGAACCATATTTCTGGACATGTTTTTTCGCAGTGCGCCGTCTTTTCGTATCGGATGCTTATGGGTTCGCCTGTCGCGCTGTACGTGTCGGTCGCAGTCATGGCGTTTGGGTAGGTCTCAGTGGTGATCTGCCCAGCGATGTTACGAGTCACTTTGAATGTTCCAGCACCCGAGTCTTCCAGCTTGCTCATAAAGCCGCTAGGAGATTCATAGGTGTACTTCTGGTAGGTCGATTCTTTTTTTCCGCCCGCTTCGATGACGCTCGCGACTTCTGTAGTGCGACCGTCGACGTCGTGCTTATAGGTGGTCACTCCGCCGTCTGCGTCCTTATACTGTTCCAGTTGGCCGAGAGTATTGACGGTCTTCTTGATGATCTCTTCTTTACCTTCTGTTTTGGTGATTTCTTCAGTCAGTACACCAAGTTTGCTGTCGTACTTATCTTCGACCGTCGGTACGGTCTTATCTAGTTCGCTGTAGACCAAATTGGAAATCGGTCGTCCCGCTGAATCATATGTCGTGTACTTCAGGCGATCCGCTTCACGGTGGGGTTCCTTGAAAGTTTCCTTTGTCAGTTCAGGCTCGTCCCAGATATTGTAATCCTCGACTATCGTCACCGGAAGAGTCGGTAGGGTGTTGTCTTCGGGCTGGGCTGCTGGTTCGGTCTGGCAGACGAGGTTGACCCATTCTGGATGGTTCTGACATGCTTCTACTTCTGCTTCGCCTTTTGCGGTGTAGTAGATCGTCTTGGTGTCGTGGGCGGCTTGGTCGGCAGGGGTCCACTCCTCGATTCGGTTTTCGCCTGTGTCATCCACGTACATATCTCCGGCGGCGTTGATGGAGATGCCTGTGGGTTCGTCCAGTTGTCCTTCGCCGCTGCCTTTGGTGGCGAAGCTTGCGAGGAAGGCACCAGTGGCGGTGAACTCTTGTACTCGGCCGCTGGGTCCGTCTACTATGTAGAGGTTGCCTGCGGAGTCTGCTGCGATTCCTTCGGGCGTGTAGAATTCGCCGCTGCCGCTGCCTTCTGTGCCGAACTGGTTGATGTAGGTGCCGGTGTTTGAGAACTCTTGTACGCGGTGGTTGCCGCTGTCGGTGACGTAGAGGTTTGAGCCTGAGAAGGCTATGTCTGTCGGATCGTAGAACTGGCCGTTGCCGGAGCCTTTGCTGCCGTAGGCGGCGATGTATGTTCCTGTGGAGGAGAACTCGGCGATGCGGTTGTGGTCGGTGTCGGCTACCCATACGTTGCCGGAGGAGTCGATCTTGACTCCCTCGGGGTCGTCTAGTTCGCCGCTTCCTGAAGTGCCGAACGCGCGGATGAATTCGCCTGTGGAGGAGAGCTCCTCGATGCGATTGTTGCCGGCGTCGGCGACGTAGACATTGCCTGTGCTTTGGTTTATGTCGATTCCTTGTGGGTCGTCGAATTCGCCGTTGCCAGACCCGTATTTGCCGTAGGCTGCGATGAACGTGCCCGTGGCGGAGAACTCCTGTATGCGATGGTTGCCGTAGTCGGTGATCCAGATGTTTCCGTGACCGTCGATGGCTGACATGACTGGGTATGCGAACTGGCCGCTCCCAGACCCTTTTGAGCCGAATGTCGATCCATAGTTGAGGTGCGCTGCTCCCGTTTCTGGTGGCAGCCACTCGGTGATCATGGCGCCTTCTTCATCGGCGATGTAGAGCTTGCCAGCAGCGTTGATCGTGAGTCCCATCGGCGAGGAGATTTCGTGTGTCTCACTCCATGTTGCCCATGACGTCAGATACTTTCCTGCGGGGCTGAACTCCTCTATGCGATGGTTGCCTCTGTCGGCGACGAAGAGATCGCCGCTAGTTGGGTTTGCGGCTATCCCCACGGGCTCGCTCAACTGTCCGGATCCTGAGCCTTTACTACCGAACTGATTGAGATAGGCCCCAGTGAGCGAGAACTGCTCGATACGATCGTTGCCCGAGTCAACAACGTAAAGACTTCCTTCGGAAATCGTGAGGCCCTCGGGATTCTCAAGCTGACCGTTGCCGGTCCCGTAGCTGCCGAATTCGCGCATGAAGACGCCTGTATATGAGAACTCGACTATACGGTTGTGATCTGAGTCGGAGACCCAGACGTCGCCGGAGGAGTCGACGGTCACGCCTTCCGGTTCCTTTAGCTTCCCAGCGCCTTCGGTGCCGAAAGTCGCTACGAATGCGCCGGAGGAGTTGAGCTCCTCTATGCGGTTGTTTCCCGTGTCTGCGACATAGACATTGCCGCTGCTCTGGTTAATGGCCAGCGCCCACGGATTTGAGAACTGATCGTTACCTGCGCCTTTCGAGCCGTATTCAGCGACGAAACTTCCCGTCGATGAGAACTTCTCCATGCGATCATTGTTCCTATCATCCACCCAAATGCCACCAGCAGCGTCGACGGCTACATCGAGGGGATGATTGAACTGCCCTTTACCTGCTCCTTCTGAACCAAACTTCGCGGTAAACGCCGGCGGATAGACAGTTTCGGATGTGCCACCAGGAGCCTTCGTCTCTACGACGCTGCCCGTACCTTCATTGTACACAGTCGTGTACGTTAGTGCCAAGCCTTCAGGGTTCACCACGACTGAAGTCGGCTCCCGCAGTTTCCAGCCCAGACCTTTCTGTCCAGAATAATACGTTCGTGTCGTCCGTGGTTCTTCTTCTTTGGTACCCACAAGAGTCGATTCAACGGTCCTCGTTACTAGTCCGTGTTCTTCGCCCACGGGCACGCCTTCATCATAAAAATATTTGGTGTGACTTCTAGCCTGTACTTCCGCTCCGTTGGCTAGCTTTATGCTGTGCTGTGGCCCGATCGTTTCTTCGAGCTCCGTACCTTCGTGGCCATATTTGCTCTCGGTATCGAGAGTTTTCGATGTTTCAGCTGATTTGCATTTTTCTTTGGATTCGCAGGTTTCTTTGAGGGCTGTAGCGCGGTTGCTGGCACTGAGACTGCGTACCGCATTGTTATCTTCGTTGTATTCCATGGTGGAGATTGCACCGCTTGGCGACTTTACGTTCACGGTACGAGCGTTGGAGTCGAAATAGTAGACCGTGGCACGCGTGTAGTCCTTTGCTGGCCATCCCATTGGTTCGTCGGGCGGGAAAATGGCCGCTGCTTCAACTGGATCATCAGTCTGTCCCCATTTTTCGGCTTCTTTGCTACTCAATTCGGCTGGGGCGCCGGACCCGGAGATTGGGACACCGTACTCGATCGTCGTCACTGCGGTAGAACCTGGGCTTGGTGGTGTCGGTGGTTCGCCGCTGGACGATGTAAGGGCTTCTCCCACGTGCTCACTGTAGGTGGTACCTTCGACGCTGGCAGTAAAGGTGCCGACGAGGGTCACCGGATAGACATTGTTGGCGAGTAGCCTCGCTTGACCTTCGTAGCCTTCAAACTGGTATCCCCTTGGCGTCTCTTCATATGAGCTACCTTCGAACTTGACTTCATGTGTGCCCACTTCTTCAACTTCTTTAGAGACTGTGCCTACGATATTGCCCATGATTCGGAAGGTACCTTTTACCGGACATCCACTTCCTTCTATCGTTATTTCCTGTGGGGTGTTCATGCTAAACCGAAGGAATAGGTGTGGGCTAGCTTGTTTTTCTTCTGCCGCACCGTAAACGATCTGGGTCGCAAAGGTGAGAATGAGTGTTTCTGGCGTCGTACAGCCTCCTACTTCAGCTTTACAGTAAGTAAATCTGAGGCTTACGCCGCCAGCTCCCTTCTTTTCGATGGGGCCGCCTCCATTAGCGAAACGACATTCAACAGGCAGGCGGTCGACATAGAAGCGGACGTTTTTACCACTGTAATTTGTCGTAACCGCGCTTTCCACATTACGACCACCCGACTCGTAGCGAGGTGCTTCTCTTGCCGGTATAGCGGCTGTCTGCGTTGTCGAGTTGCTGCTTCCTCCTGCGTTGGTCGCTACAACTTCGGCTCGAAGGATGTGTGTGCCGTCTGATGTCGTCAAGTGGTAAGTTGGATTTGTGGCGCCCGATATCGGGGTGCATTGGGTGCCGCTAGAGATACAATCGTACCATTGGTAGCTGTATATCTCTGGAGTATTACTCCATGTGCCCGTGGTAACAGTGACGGTCGCACCAATCGACGGGCTTGTATTTGAAATCGTGGGACTAGCTGTATTCGTTGGCGCGGTGCCGCCGAGACCCGTACTAGCGCTTGGCCTACTGACGGAGATCAATCGACCTATACTAGTGTCAGCTGCTGCAGCGCCGTAGGTCATCAGCCAAGGCTCCTGACCGGGAGGCGAGATCGCCGTAATATCACCATTATTGTTGTACCCGTATATGGTCTTTAGAGCAGGTGATATCCGCGGATCCCACTCCACGCGAAGGCGTCCCTGACTATCGTATTCGTACTTTGCCAAGGATGTTAGGTGAGGTTCTTTTAGGTTAGCGGAATTATAGGTTACAGAAATGACTTCCTTCAGGCGATGCTTGTAGTTGCCCCATTCGGTTTCGCTTTTAGCTGTCGTGGTTTCTGCATATTCTAGGAGTAGTCCTCGGCAAGGTGCTTCCCACTTAGTTTCGATTTTTGTGCGCAAGCAAGTAGCTGACGGATGCGGCGCAAGCTCTAGTTTTGGGCGGGCGATCTTCTTGCCGGCTTCGACTTCGACGGTTTCATATTCGTCCGTCATAGTGTCCGTCGCGAGCGCTCCCGTAGTGGTAGTCGCCATCCAAGAGATAGATCCTTCGGGCCGTGTGAAGATCGTAGAAGTCCCTTTATCCTTGTTGGTAAGGATGTATTCGCTTCCTTTAAGTACCAGTGTTAGGTTTGAGTCGCCTACAGGTGCTTCGAACCCACCTGCTGTCTTCGAGAAGTGGGTGAGGCCTTCAGGGCCGACGATCAGCACGCTGCTGTCTGGCAAGACTTCGAGGCTAGACACGCTGTTTAGACTGATAGTCCATTGTGGGCCGAGGGGTCCTTCTGCGCCCTCAGTCGGGTTTCGCGAATCGAAGTGACGTGAGACTGTGAGGGGACCCATCCCGCCGCTCATGTCGACGTCGCCGGCTTCTAGCGCGAAATCTCCAGACTCCGGATTTACCGATCCGGGCCCCATCGCTATCGGGTTGGCATGATGGACGAGGAGCTGAAAGTTCGAGCTGTTTATGTTTCCGGCATTGTCGGTTGCAACTATGGTGATGATGTGTGCTCCCGTACCGAGTTCGGCACCGTTGATAGCCCATTCCGTCGATGCCGTGCACGGGCCTGAAGGACAGGAGCCGCCCGCAGCTCCGATCGCTCGTCCGTCCACCTCAAGTCCTAGTGACTTGATTCCAGAGCTGGGTATGGATCCTTCACCATCAGTGGCTTCCGCCTTGAGATGTACCTCGGCTTCCCCCATTTCGTAGTCTTCGCCCTTTATGGGGAGTCCGCTAATTTTGATCCCGTGCGGCGCTTCAGTGTCCACCTTTAGCGTCGTTTCACCTTCTCCATGTTCAGCCGAGGAAGTTCCCGACATGGCATCGTGGGCATTTGCACGGAATTTGTTCAGGCCATTAGATACGTGTCCAGTCACGGTAGACCAAGTTACTACTTCGTGCTGTTTTGCAACGCATTGAACGCCAAGACAACCGTTTTGTTCCAGCTGGAAGTTTTTTTCGTCGAAGCTGCCTCCCGCTTCCAGGTTTGTGGCAGCCACGCCTAGCCCGCCATCGGCCGATTCAAATTCCAAAGCGCCTGAGCCTGGGCCTATCCATCCGTTACTTCCATACAAAGCGTTCTGCGTCTTAATCCGTTTGCCGCCGGACGTATATTCTATTTCCGGTGAAGATGTGTTGTAGCTTATGGTGGAGTGTGTTTCCTTTGGCTGACTCAGCAAAAGAACCGTTGACGTGATAGAGCCGCCGTACCACGCTTCTGATTCTTGTGCAAATTCTTCTTTGGCAGTAGCTTCGGCACTCGATTCAAGCGACGTGATCTCAAACCGAGCGACGTTCCCCGGCGAACCACCAGCCTCTGAACATCCAGCGGCAGCACATATACTTGCATCATTCACGTATGGAGTGCCAGATAGCTCTTGTTCTGACTTTTCGCCACCTTCCTTGAAGAGTTCAATCCAGGCGCTCACTACAGGGAGCGTTCCGCCTTCTGCTTCTTCCGGTTCTAGAAAGTCCGTGAAGCCTTGCGCATAGATTTTGGAGTCGCCTTTTGTTTCGGTGGCCCAGTACGCCCAATTATTCTTTGGGAATGGGGCAATTTTTGATATTCGGAGTTCGCCCTCGTCTTCGAATGAAAAGCCGCCCCCAAGGGCTTCACTATGGTGCCAATTACCAACGACGAGACCTTCACTACTAGTGTTAAATTCAGGGTCTACATCGATCGGGAACAGGTATTCGCCCGACTTGTGAGCCATACTAATTGTCAATATGTCGCCAGTGACGTCGACTAAAAGCGGGACCCTCGTACCGGCAGCATCAAAAGCTCTAGGGGCCGGAATCGTAGCGATCGTCGTAGCTTCCCTCACGATACGAACTGTCCCGGCAGCGCCGTGTGGAGGAGTAACCAGGCTCGCACCTGCAGGTAGACCGATTCGAAAAGATATCCGTTCCGGGCTATCAGCCGATCTGAGAAGTGTGTCTATTGCAAACCCGAAGGTAGCCGGCTTGAACACGGTATCGCTGTCCGTCTGTGAATTCGCGTAAAATATAGACGAGCCATACAGCATGCCTTCTGAACCACTGGATGATTCTTGGCTCCCGCTTACCGGCGTAACGGTGATTCCCACGCCAAGGAGTGCGATCCCTTCACTCAGAGCTTTCGGCGCGCGAACCGAAACAAGAGGATTGTCAGGTTCGAAGGCACCCCCTACGCCGTGTAGAGCTAGCCCAATCGGACCCCAACTAGTCGGAGATGTCTCTACAGCCACTGGAACAGAAGACACGGCTAGAGCGCGTTGTCCGTCTTCTTCATTGAGGGTCGCCGTGTACGGACCAAGGTATCCCGTGACTTTCTGCCCCGATGGTAGGAAGGTCAGTGGCCCGTTTGCTTGATCCACCATGCTCGGGAATGACCGTGCAGCCACCTCCGCTGCGGATTCGGAGTCGAGACCTTCGTACGCGTGCGCGCTAACTTCACGAGCCAAGACAGCTTCAGGGTTGGCACGTCTGGCCTCCTCTTCCACTCCGCCTTGGCTACCAGCGAGCGCTTCTAGCGCCGGAGGAGCCAACGGTGACCCCACTGACGGCGCTGAGGCACCTGCCGGGGGTGGACCTTCTTCGGCATATACGGGCGTCGAGAGCCAGGACTGCCCGGCTAGACACCCCAAGACGCAGACCAGCAACGACCGCAACGCGACTCGCATACTCCCGCTCCTCCCTGTTCAGTTGAGCCCCAGCAATCTCCAGGCCCTACGCCTCT
>Ga0208357_1002899_pt1 | contig 10940 bp, 8 predicted proteins | sample NGESurdeep092012_6_FD_184487 | JGI IMG/M metagenome (GOLD analysis project Ga0208357, IMG submission 184487) | Arctic peat soil microbial communities from Barrow, Alaska - NGEE Surface sample F52-2 deep-092012 (SPAdes) | ecosystem: Environmental > Terrestrial > Soil > Wetlands > Peat ... | reverse complement strand
TTGTCGGCTCCGATCCATTCCCTGACAACCTTGTCGCCCTCGAAGTGCATGATGTTGACCACCCACTCCTCCACGGCCCGTCCTGTAGGGGCCCGGTCCACGTACCCTCCCGTGTCGGTGCCGCGGAATGTGAGCCTGAGGACGACCGTGTCGCCAGCCACGATCAGCTCCTCGACGTCGAGGTGGAGATCTGGAAAAGCATTGTGGTAGCGGCGGATTGGCTCGATTCTGGCTGAGGGTCCTGCCCCAAACGTATTGACGTATTTCTCGCTGTAGAGATCAGCGGCCGCTTCGTAGGTTCGTGCATTCCAGACCTCGTCAACGAACCTCCGCACTTGGATCTTGCGCTCGGCAACCTCCATCGTTCACCCCGTTCCTTGGCTGTAGAGATTTCAGAAGATCGCCGCGCTCGTGCAACCTTACGGTCTGCCTGCTTGGCGTGAGCCGATCGCCCGACCAATGTCACTCGGCACCCTAGTTCCGGGGGATTGTCCCCGTGGTGCCGAAGTGTCCCGCCGACCCGGCGGAGTGGGGAAGTCAGTCAATTCTGACCGGACAGATCAATATTCAAACCAACCAACGTGCCGATCAGCTCTCAAGGGATTCGGCGAGGCGCGCAAGGGTGACGCTCATGGTCCGACGGTTTCGCTCCGTTCGGTCATACACACCAGAAGTCTCCCTGCTGAACTCCATGACGGACTCAGGCCGCAGGTCCTCAATCCATTCGGTCACACGGCATCCCAACTCGGTCGGCTCGATGCGGTATCCCCAGGTCGAGTAGTGGAAGTCCATCATCGAGCACTCAAACGCGAATGCCCGGCCAGGGTCGGCCTCGATGACCTTGCCTTGCGTTGTCCACTGGTGCTGGCCGTGCCGGTTGTGGCCGTCGAAGGTAGCGCCGACGACCGGACCGTCGTAGCTCTCGTGCCACTCGCAGGCATGGCATTCCTCTGACCACTCGCCCATGCGTGTCACGTCTGAGATGGCGATGTATACCCGCTCGGGTCGGGCGGCGATGTCGCGGGAGATCTCGAGCCTCCTGGTCATAAACGAAGTTCACTACAGGCGCCCGATAGGTGTCGAGCCGAGTCGTCGACTCACTCCCGGTGTTTCGGGGCAGTCCGTTTCGCTTTCACTGGCCACCGGTGTCGACATCCGCGAACATGGTCGACGCTGACACGGACGGATAGGAGATGGCCCAATGCCCGATTCACCCTCGCCACTCGCCGAAGGTGGAATCGTCTCAAAATCCACCTCAAGGACTGTGGCCGAAGCTCTCACCGTGCTTGCTGAGCTTGTCAAGGCTCGCGGCATGACGGTCTTCACCATCATTGATCACAGCGGTGAGGCGAAGCGCCGCGGGCTAGAGCTACGCGATACAAAACTAGTTATCTTTGGCAGCCCGGTTGGTGGTACGCCCGTCATGGAGGCGTCTCCCCTCGCCGCCTTAGATCTGCCACTCAAAGTGCTCGTGTGGGACGACGGTGGTCAGACCACGATTAGCTACATCGACCCAGAAGTACTGGCGGAACGCCATCATCTCAACGCCGAGCTTGCGTCCAGGCTGGCCGGGATCGGCCCACTCACGGACGCACTCATCGCTTGAACGAGACTCATCGCCGGGTTCCTTCGTCCCACCCACAACCGGCGAACGGGGCACCCTCACCGTCGAACATCGAATTTGCAAGCCAGCATCATCGTTAGTTTTCGCCGTTGTCGTCGATCTTCCAGGTTTTGAGTACCTCGTTGTCTGGTCCGTTGATGCTGAACGTCTCGGGCTGTGCGGACCGCCTGTATTCGCCTCTTCCTTCTTGTGAAAGCGAGCAATCGCCCAAAGCTCTACCCGTTCATAGAGATCATCGGTGAACCTTGAAAGCAGCACGTTGGCCACGCCGCCGCCGATGAAGATTGCAACGTCCTCGGCCAGGTTGAAACTGACACCGATTCGTCCTGGGACGCGGTCCGTGATCTGTAGGTCGACGTCGTTGCCCCCGATCTCAGCCGCGAAGAGAGATCCTCGAGGGCTGCAAGGCGTTCGTGCCGCATTCCGAGGATGGGCGGCCGCCTTCATGACAAGCTGCGGCAGCTTCAGACCTCCCGTTGTGACCACGAACAGCACTTCGTGTTGTTTCACACTGAGGCGCAACCGTTTGACCAGCCGGTATGTTGCTCAGAGTGCGTGCCCGGAGCGGGACTTGAACCCGCACGTCCTTTCGAACAACGGCTTTTGAGGCCGCCGCGTCTGCCGATTCCGCCATCCGGGCCGGAGCGTTGATCCTACAAGGCGCCATCTACGGTGAGGGGATGAGGGCCCCCGAGCAGTGAGGCTGACCGGCGTGGAACTGGTCCGGGTCGATATCCCGTTCCTGGCGGAGATCGGTACGGCGGCGGGCACCCATCAAAAGCGCTCCCTCCTCTTTGTACGGGTCGCGACGACCGAGGAAGAAGGTTGGGGCGAGTGCGCCGCCATGACTGAGGGGACCCTGGTCGATCCGAGCGTGCACGAAGTGGCGCGGGCCGTCGAGGGCCGAGGGGTGTCTCGCCTGACCGACGCCAGCCGCGCCCGGGGCGGGCATCTGCCGGTCGGAAACGAGATCGCCCAGTTGTTCGGAGGCTCGGCGATTGACCGCATGGTGGGGGCCACCTTTGAGATGGCGGTGCTCGATGCCGAGCTGCGCCTGGCCGGGAGATCCCTGGCTGACTCGTTGGGCGTCGACCCCGGCTTCCGGACGATGCCGCTGGGAGCGGCCGTCGGCATCCCGGCCGATCGAGATGTCGGCGCACTGCAGGCGAGGGTGACGGGTGAAGTGGAACGGGGGTCGTCTCGCATACGTCTCAAGATCGCTCCCGGTTGGGACGTCGAGCCAGTGAAGGCGGTACGTCAAGTCCATCCGGAACTCACCATCCAAGCCGACGCCAACGGGTCGTACAGCTTGGAGGCCGATCGGGACGACCCGCATGCGGCGATTCGTTTGGGACGGCTGGCCGAATTCGACTTGCGGTGTGTGGAGCAACCGCTGCCGCCGGGCGACCTGGTGGCCCACGCCGAGCTACGCCGGCGCATTGGCGTGCCCATCTGTCTGGACGAGTCGCTTTCATCCCCTCGGCGGGTGCTCGATGCCCTGCGCAACGAAGCCTGCCAGGTGGCGTGCCTCAAGCCTGGGCGCTTGGGCGGCATCGTGGCCGCCCGGCAGGCTCACGCCGCCTGTGTGGCCGCCGGCGTCTCCGTCTTCGTCGGGGGGTTCTTCGAAGCCGGCTTGGGCCGGGCCGCCAACCTGGCTCTGGCCGCCCGACTGGCGCAGAGTGCGGTCGGGTTGGTCGGTGACCTCAGCGATCCAGCCGATTACCTCGAGGTCGATCCCTGCGGGTACCCCGAAGGGCGGCAGGGCCGGGTCGATGTGCCGGAGCAGCCGGGAGTCGGGCAGCCCCCTGGCCAGGAACTCCTGGACAATTTGGGAGCGCAGCGTCGCTGGTTCCCAGCCACGTACACTTGACGCTCCATGCAGCGCGCCCTGCTCGAGCGACGGATCAGAGATGTCCATGCCAGATTGGTCCGCGCCCGCGAGGATCTGGCGGTGCTCGACGAGCAGCTGGAGGTCGTCCTCGAATCGGCCGATGAGGCCCGTGTCCGCTCGCTGGTCTCGGAGACCCCGCTGGCGGCCCATGAACACAGCGAGGCCAAGCGGCATGCCGACGCCATGGTCAGGGCACGGGCCGCCCAAGCCAGCGCGGTCATGGAGCTCGAACGTCGCCAAGACGAGTTGTTGGCCAGCGTGGGTACCGGTCGTTCATGATGAGCAAGACCGACAAGTCGGACAAGTCGGACAAGCGGACCCTGGCTCGCGTCGTCATCGCCGAAGACGAGGCCATCATCCGACTCGACCTCAAGGAGATCCTGACCACGGCCGGCTACGACGTCGTGGGCGAGACCGGGCGGGGTGACGAGGCGGTGCTGCTGGTGGAAGAGCATCAACCGGATCTGGTCATTTTGGATATAAAGATGCCGGGTATGGACGGGTTGGGGGCGGCCCGAGAGATCACGTCGCAGCACAAGGTGGCCGTGTTGTTGCTGACCGCGTTCAGCCAACGCGATCTGATCGAGGAAGCCCGTGACGCCGGCGTGGCCGCCTACCTGGTCAAGCCCTTCCAACCGCGTGAGTTGTTGCCGGCCATCGCCGACGTGTTGGCCAAGGTCCGCCAGGAGTGGGCCATCGATGCCGAGGAAGAGGGCCAGGGGTCGGAGGACAAGATCGCCACCCGCCGCGTGGTCGATGAGGCCAAGACCGTCCTCATGGACGGCAATGATCTGCCTGAGGAAGAAGCGTTCAGCTTCATTCAACAGACGGCTATGCGGAATCGCACTCGGATGCGTGACGTGGCCCAGCAGATCGTCGACGGCACGCTGGCACCCTGAGTGCCACCGGTGGAGGAACGCTCAGGCTCACTCTTTCTCCTCGACGGGATGTCGCTGGCCTTCCGCGCCTTTTTCGCTCTGCCCGACACGTTGGCCACGTCGTCGGGGGTGGTGACCAACGCTCTGCACGGCTTCGTCTCGATGCTGACGTACATCGTGAGGGAGCACCAGCCGGGGGCGTTGGCGGTGGCCTTCGACCTGCCCGGTGACACCTTCCGCGACGAGATGGTCGAGGGCTACAAGGCGGGGCGGGCCACGGCGCCCAACTCGCTGCCGCCGCAGTTCGAGATGATCCGCCTGGTCATGGACGCGCTTGGCATTCCGGTGGTCGAAGCCCCGGGCTACGAAGCCGATGACGTGCTGGCCACCTTGGCCACCGAAGCCCGGGATCGCCAGTGTGACGTGGTGGTGGTGACCGGGGACCGGGACAGCTTCCAGCTGATCGAGGACCCCCACGTCCGCGTGCTCTACAACCGCCGTGGGGTGAGCGACTACTCCCTCTACGACGAGGCGGGCATCGTCGAGCGGACCGGCGTGCCACCGTCGAAGTACGTGCTCCTGGCCGCCCTGCGGGGAGATCCTTCCGACAATCTGCCCGGCGTGCCAGGGGTGGGGGAGAAGACTGCGGCGAAGTTACTGCTCAAATATGGCGACCTCGATGGGATCTACGCCCACCTGGACGAGCAGTCGCCCAAGCTGGCGGAGAACCTGGCTGCCCATGAGGACCTCGCCCGTTCCAACGCCGCCGTCATCCCACTGGTGCGCGACGTGCCGCTGGACGTCGACGTCAGCGACCTCCAGCTCGGCGGGTGGGACCATGCGGTCGCGGCAGCCGTGTTCTCCCGCTACGAACTGAAGACCCAATGGGTCCGCATAGACGACCTGCTGAAGTCGGGCGCGCTGGGCGAACCGGCAGGTGGGCGGGCAGCGCTCCCGAAGACCGAGGACGCACCTGCCGTGGACGCCCGTGCCGTGGACGACGACTCAGTGGACGACCAGCCCGTCGCCGCGCCGGAGAGCGAGGTACGGGTTCCGACCACGGCCGACCAAGCCATGATCGACCTGGGCGCCCTGGGTGACGGCGAAGCGAGCGTGGCGGCGCGATGGCTGGGCGTGCCGGGCCGGAGCGACCTGGTCGGGCTGGCGCTGGCCGCCGGGAACGGGGAGGCGGTGATGGTGCCGGCCGCCCTCCTGACCTCGGCGACGGTGTCCACGAAGCTCAACGACGTTCTCGGTCGCTCGGGCGGTCAGGTGGTCGGCCACCACGTCAAAGAGGTGATGCGCTCCTTATTGCCACTGGGCATCGACATCACCGGCCTGTCCATGGACGTGGCGGTGGCCGCCTACCTGCTCGATGCCTCCACCGGCGAGTACGGGCTCGACACCCTGCGCGAGGGCGGTGGGCAGTTGCAATTACTGAGCACCGGGGAACTCGACCCCGATCCGGCCGACGTCGTACTCGAAGTGGCCCGGACCGCCGCCGCCGATGCCAGGAGCACGGCCGCGTTGGCCTCGTCGTACCGCAAACGGCTGGTGGCCGAGGAGATGGTCTCGTTGCACGACGACATCGAGAACCCGTTGGTCCGGGTCCTGGCCAAAATGGAGGTGGCCGGGATCGGCATCGACCGCCAGGAGCTCCAGAGCATCGCGGACAGCCTCAAGAAGTCGGCGGCGGCATTCCAAGTGAAGGTGTGCGAGCTGGCCGGGCACGAGTTCAACGTCAACTCCACCAAGCAGCTGCGCACGGTGCTCTACGACGAGCTCGGGCTGACGCCTGGCAAGAAGACGAAGACGGGGTACTCCACCGATGCGCAGACCCTCGAGAGCCTGCGGGACGTCCATCCGATCATCGAGGCGCTGCTGTCATACCGGGAAGTGGAGAAGCTGCGCTCCACCTACGGCGAGAACCTCCTGGCCGAGGTAGCGGAGGACGGTCGCATCCACGCGTCGTTCGGCCAGACCGTGGCCCGGACGGGGCGAATCTCGTCGGACCGGCCCAACCTGCACAACATCCCGGTACGCAGCGAGCTGGGCAAGCAATTCCGGCGCGCCTTCGTGCCGGCCCCAGGGTGCAGTTTCCTGGTGGCCGACTACGACCAGGTCGAGCTGCGAGTGATCGCCCACCTCTCGGGTGACCCGGAGTTGATCGAGGCGATGACGTCCGGTTCCGACGTGCACCGCGTGGTGGCTGCGGGTGTGTTCCGCGTGCCCGAAGAAGAGGTCACGCACACCCAGCGCGAGTACTCGAAGATGGTCTCGTACGGCTTGGCCTACGGCATGGAGGCCTACGGCCTCAGCCAGCGCCTGGGGGTGCCGGTGGAAGAGGCGGCGGCCATCATGGACGGGTACTTCGGTGCCTTCCCGACGGTCAAGCGGTACATGGACGACACGGTGGCCGAAGCCCGGGTCCGCGGCGCCACGGTGACCGAATTCGGCCGGGTGCGGCCGCTCCCGGACCTGGGGTCCTCGAACTACCGGGTGCGCCTGGCGGCCGAGCGCCAGGCCATGAACGCCGGCATCCAGGGCCTGGCCGCCGACATCTTCAAGCTGGCCCTGGTGCGGCTGGACCGCTACCTCGAGGAAGGGAAATTGGCCAGCCGGCTGGTGCTCCAGGTCCACGACGAGGTCATCGTGGAGGTCGTGGCCGGGGAGGAGGCCGAGGTGAGCCGCCTCACCGAAGAAGCCCTGACCGGGGCGGCCGACCTGAGGGTCCCCCTGACCATCTCCATGGCCACGGGCCCGAGTTGGGCCGCCGCCAAAGGCTGATAACCTGTTGCGCCCGCTGGCACCGGTAGCCGGGCACCCTATTGGACTCACACCGACCCCGGCGCGGTCACCAGCAGTTTGAAAGCGAGCCTTATCGATGTCCGACGTGCGCACTTCCGTCCTCCTCTCTCCCGAAGCCATGGGCAGCTTCGATGCCGAAGGGAACTACACCCCCCGCACCATCGTCGACGACGACCTGGGCGACGCCGATCTCGAACAGGCGATGGGCGACTCCATCATCGAGTTCGACGATGGCGACGTGATCATGGGGACCGTGGTCAAGATCGACCGGGACGAGGTCCTGCTCGATATCGGCTTCAAGTCCGAGGGTGTCATCCCCGCCCGCGAGCTGTCCATCCGCAACGATGTCCACCCCGAGGAGATCGTGTCGCTCGGTGAGGAGATCGAGGCCCTTGTCCTCCAGAAGGAAGACAAGGAGGGCCGGCTCGTCCTCTCCAAGAAGCGGGCGCAGTACGAGCGGGCCTGGACGACCATCGAGCAGAAGAAGAACGACGGCGAAATGGTGACCGGCCCGGTGATCGAGGTCGTGAAGGGCGGACTCATCGTCGACATCGGTCTGCGGGGTTTCCTGCCGGCGTCGTTGGTGGAGTTGCGCCGGGTGCGTGAGCTGCAGCCCTACGTGGGCAAGGTCATCGAGGCGAAGATCATTGAACTCGACCGCAACCGCAACAACGTGGTGCTGTCGCGGCGGGCCTGGTTGGAGGAGGCGCAGAAGGAGCAGCGCGGGGACTTCCTCGCCAATCTCAAGCCGGGCGAGCGCCGCAAGGGCGTGGTCTCCTCGGTGGTCAACTTCGGTGCGTTCGTCGACCTGGGTGGCATGGACGGGCTGGTCCACGTTTCCGAGTTGAGTTGGAAGCACGTCGACCATCCTTCCTCCGTCGTGTCGGTGGGCGACGAGATCGAAGTCGAGGTCCTCGACGTAGATCTGGACAAGGAGCGCATCTCCCTTTCGCTAAAGGCCACACAATCCGACCCGTGGCAGGAGTTCGCCGACAGCCACGCCGTGGGACAACTGGTCTATGGCCGCATCACCAAGCTGGTGCCGTTCGGTGCCTTCGTCCAGGTGGGTGACGGCATCGAGGGCCTGGTCCACATCTCCGAGATGGCGGCCCACCACGTGGACCTACCCGAGCAGGTGGTCACCCCGGGCGAAGAACTGTGGGTCAAGATCATCGACATCGATCTGCAACGCCGCCGGATCTCGTTGTCCATTAAGCAAGCGGCCGAAGGTGGCGAGGTGTCGGAGGAGTATCGAGAGGCCTTCGGTGAGCACGCCTATGACGCCGAGGGCAACTACATCGGCTTCGACTACGCCGAGGGCGAGTTCACCCCCGAGACCGAGGCGCAGGCCGCCTGGGCCGACTTCGCCGTCGAAGTGACCGGCGGCGCCAAGGGCGAGGGCGAGGAGGGTGAAGCCGGCGAAGCGGCCGAAGGGTCACCCGTCGCCGAAGGTAAACTTCCAGTTGAGGTCGAGGGTTCAGCCCCGAGCGAAGCGAAGTCTGAAGCTGCTGTTGAGGGTGAGACCGAGAGCTCGGTTGCGCCTGCCACCACGGAGGGCCCCGGCGAGGCCGAGGGTTCAGCCGAGGCGCCCACTGCCTCGACGTGAGGTAAATGGGCCGTGGGCTCTCGCTCATGGTGAGGCCCTGAGACATGAGAACCCGCCTGGGAGTCCCCGGACCACCGACGATCAGATCGAGCTGGCGGCCTCGAGCCATTCCATCCGCGTCCCCGACGGGTGCGCCGTGGCCAGGAGTTGGACGGGTCCTCGCCCACCCTCATACGTGGTGACCGACAGGGCGGCGAAGACCCCGCCTTGGCGATTCTGATCAACCAGACGATCCGGCGCTTCGGTGTCCTGCACCGTGCGGTGGGCTTGAGTGCCCAGCGGGACGAGCGGGTCGAGCGAGACCCAGGCCACGTCGCGTTCGCGCCCGAGCCTCGAGATGACGTCCCGAACCGTGCGCAACTGCTCGTCATCGAAGAAGACGGCCGTGTAGGAATCAACCACGGCGATGAACAGTCCCGCGGGCACCGCTCCCAGCACCTCGGAAAGGTGGACATCGGCCGGGCCGCGAACGATAGGTGCATGACCGGCGCGCGCCACATCGATGGCTCCGGCCAGGCGTTGCAATGCCCCGATCTCGGGTGGGGCGCAGGCCGTGAGCCACGCCCGCTCCTCCGGGTCGTCCAGATCGAGCGGGTTGAGGTCGATGCCGACGCGATGTCGGATGGCCGGCGCCGGTGGCAGGCGCGGCCGGAGAGGTCCCTGGATCTCGCAGTCGATGTGGACGGGGGAGTCCGCCGGCCCCCAGCCACGTCCATCGCTCATCGTGAAGCGATAGCGGTCGAGATAGAGGCCGAGCCCCGATCCCGTCCCCATGTTCACCAGCGCCAGCTCCCGCTCGGGCTGGCTCCGCGCCAGCACGCCCAGGGCCAGCGCCACCTGCGTGCAACGGGCCACTTCGTTCATTTGGTAGACGCGCTGGCTCTGGAGATGGGACAACTCGTCACGATGCTCGAGGCAGAACGCCCGGTAGCGGCCGGCGAAGTGATGGTCGAGCGATGGCTGGTCGCCCCCGGGTACCGGGAAATAGGCGGCGAAGGACTCGGCGCGATGCCGCATCGCCACCCGGTGCACTGATGCCACGAAGAGCAGGGGCGGGAGACGCTCGGGCGGAATCACCGCGGCGAGGGCCAACAGTTCCGCGTCGTCGGCCAGACTTTGGAAGAGCGACGCCGTGAGTTGCCACGTCGGTGACGCGTCAGGACCTGACCAGCCGTGAGCGACCTGCGACGCCTCGTCACGGATCCGGGTGATCCCCGGGCTTTCAGGCATGAGGAAAGGGGGCAGCCTGAGAGTACTGATGCGGCCGAAGTGGACCTCCAACCGTGGATCCTTCAATGCCCGCCACCTTCATGCGGAGTTCGCAAGCGGTCCCGGCGTCACCTCCGTGAGGATACGCCGGAGGAAGCGTGGGCTGATGACCAGCCGGAGACCAGTGGGAACCAGCCGGGGACCAGAGGGCGGGGAGTCCGCTCAGTAGACTGACGCCCTCGGCGGGTACCCCAGACAGGGACGCCGTCTTTTGAGCCCCCAAAAACTTCGCCTCGGACACGAAGCAACGAAGAGAGACCATGAGCCGACCTTCCAGTCAGGGCATCTGGCCAAAAGCCGCCCGACGCGTCGACAGCCAAGGTGAGCTCTACACCAGGCCGGCCGGTCTTGGTTATGTCTTTGGCGCGCTGGTGTTCTTGACCGGGCTCGAGGCGGTAAACGAGCTGTTCGGGGTCGGGGGCCCGTCGACGATCTATCAAATATGGTTCCATGATCTGATCATCGGTGCGGCGGCTGTGCTGATTCTGGCCCGCGCCACTTACGAGCCGACGACCCGGACGGCGTGGCTCGCCTTCGGGTTGGCCATGGCGTTCTGGAGCGTGGGCAGCATTTCGTGGAGCCTGGTCTACGGCGGCTCGTCACACGCGCCCTACCCCACCTTTGCCGACGCCCTGTGGCTGTTGTGGTACCCACTGATGGCGGTCGGAATCACCCTCCTGATCAGGGTCCATCTGCCGCGGTTCGAGCTGCACCGTTGGATGGATGGCCTTGCCGTCACGCTGCTCGTGCTGGCCGCAGGCTTCGCCCTCATCATCCAACCCGTGGCCGAGCGGGCCATGCAGGCAACGCTGGTCACCGTCGTTGACTTCAGCTACCCCGTGCTCGACGTCCTGCTCATGGGTG
>Ga0208357_1002898_pt1 | contig 10942 bp, 9 predicted proteins | sample NGESurdeep092012_6_FD_184487 | JGI IMG/M metagenome (GOLD analysis project Ga0208357, IMG submission 184487) | Arctic peat soil microbial communities from Barrow, Alaska - NGEE Surface sample F52-2 deep-092012 (SPAdes) | ecosystem: Environmental > Terrestrial > Soil > Wetlands > Peat ... | reverse complement strand
AAACTGGCCGCCATCAAATTGGAATGGTGGCCGCCATCAAATTGGAATGGTGGCCGCGATCAGATTGGAATAGGTGGCCGCCTTCGTTGGAATCCGCATCAAATGAGTCGGAAGCCGCGCGACATGCAGGCGGCTCCTTCGGATCAATCCGAATCTTCCAATACTGCATAAATCAAAAACATCTGCATCAACGCTGGGCTGCTGATATAATTAACTTTTTCTGATACACATTTCTGATGCTAAAGTGTCCGATGAACCATCGCCACCACGACAAATAAAACGCGATCTGCTGCGGTTTATCAATCCGGCATTTCACCCTAGCGTTCGTGAATTACAGGCGCTGTGCGGCCGCGCCGCCGGACGCGCCGAACACCTCCCCCATGCGGCGGCCAAGATCATCTTGGCTGAAAGGTTTTTGTAGCCGTGGTGCGGCCTTGATGGTCGGCGGATCGCTGTTGCCAGAGCCGTAGCTAGTCACCAGCAAAAATGGCATCGACCGGCTCAGCAGTTCTTCCGCGACCGCGGTCGTCTGCTGGCCGTGAATGTTCATGTCCAGGAGCACGCCATCCAGAGGGTGGTCACGGATGGCCGCGAGGGCACTCTTGATGCTTGGAGCAAGATCAACGCGGCAGCCAAAGTCCAGCAACATGTCTTCCAACATCATGGCGACCAGCGCTTCGTCCTCGACCACAAGGATGCGCAAGCCGTTTAGCGTCTTGGCGTGGTTCTCCATCACATCATTTAAACCCGCTACCTTAGGTCGGGATCCCCGCCCACGGAAAAATCAACTCGCAGCGCAGGCCTTCCTCCGGATACTCAAGACGCGCTTCACCACCAAGTTCATGAACCGTGCTTCTCTGGATGAGCTTCGTGCCAAACCCCTGTCGGGATGGTGGTGTCACTTTGGGGCCGTCTGTCTCGATCCATTGCAAACGAATGCGTTCCGACGTCCCTTCGCCAATCGGGCGCCAGGTGACCGCGAGTTTGCCGGTCGGCACGGAGAGCGCGCCATATTTTGCGGCGTTGGTTGCCAGTTCGTGCAGAACCAGCACCAGGGCAACGCCACTCTGGGCTCGAACCGTGAGAGGTGGGCCATCCGCCGAAATGCGGGTCGAATCCCGCAAGCGATACGGCGCCAGGGTCTGCCCGACGAGCTGACCGATCTCCGTTCCCACCCACTCCTTCTCAGCCAGAAGATTGTGCGCCTGCGCCAACGCATGCAGCCGTCCCTCGAACGCCACCTGGAAATCACCCAGCGAAGCGCTCTGCCGGGCGGTCTGAGACACGATCGCCTGCACGGTCGCCAGCACGTTCTTGACGCGGTGATTCAGTTCGCCAATCAGCATCTCCTGATGCCCGGCATCGCGCTTGCGCCCTGTGATTTCCTCGATCGCGAGCAGGATCAGTTTCTCGCGGCCACCGTTGCGCGCCAGCTTTCGGGCGTTGAGCAGCATGGTGCGCTGGTCGGGTCCGGGGGGGCCGAATGCGACTTCGACATCATCGAAGCGCTCGTCCTTGTGCAGCACCTCATCCAGCAGCCGGCGGAGTTCAGGAATGTTCCACTCGCCGTTGCCCAGTTCGTACAGGCGAAGGTGCTCCGCACTATCCGGTGCCATATCGAACAGCGTGTAGAACGCGCGATTGGCTGACCTCACTCGCAACCCGGCATCAAGGACCACTAAGGGCTGGCGAACTGTCGCCACAATCGCCTCGGCATAGATACGTGCCTCGTCGATGGCGTCAGTCGCCCGTCGCCGATCGGTGATATCGATAAAGGTAACCACAAGGCCCGCGATGCGATTATCCCGCGTTCGGTAAGGAAGTATGCGCCGCAGAAACCATTTGTCGTCGTCACCGCGAATTTCGGCTTCGATCGGAGTCAGCTTCGCCAGCACGGTCTCTGCGTCGCCGAGCAGTTTGTCATCGGCAAATTTACGAGCAAAATGGCTAATCGGCCGACCGACGTCGGATAACACCAATTCAAGCAGTGGCTTGGTAGCCGGTGAAAACCACTTGATCCGGAATTCCGTGTCGAGGAACACCGTCGCGATCTCGGTTCCGGACAGAAGGTTTGCCAAGTCGTTGCTGGTTTGATCCAGTTCGTTGATCTTGTGCTGCAACTGACTGTTCACCGAATGCAACTCTTCATTGAACGATTGTAGTTCTTCCTTCGAGGTCTCCAATTCCTCGTTCGTGGATTGAAGCTCCTCGTTCATGGAGGTGGCCTCCTCGTTGGAGGCCTTCAGTTCCTCGTTGACGCTTTCCAACTGTTCGATCGTGCCTTGCAGCTCCGCGCGGGTCGATCTCAGTTCGTTTTCCAGGACCGAGGCAGCATCATGTTCCTCTCTGCTCTCCGCCGTCGGCAGGGCGGTCGGTAATTCGGATGCTACCGGTTCGAACGTCACCAATGTCATCGCGGATGTCGGAGGCACCGCTGGCAGCGGGGACAGAGTGACCGCGATCGAGCGGAGCATGTCGCCCTGCTGGATTTGCGTGATGAACCGGGTCTCCCGTTTATCAGTGATCGCTGTGTGGATCGCTCCCCGGAGCTTCGCCAACAGGCCTTCCCGCGCCATCGCGAGCAGGTCGCGTGTCGGCTCTCCGTTGGGATGCTTGAGGTAATCGCCAATGTCGCCGTGGAAGTAGAGGACACGGCCTCTCTGGTCGATCAGCGCCGAGGCAGGGGCGAAACGGTCCAGCAACGCCCGGCGCGCTGCCTCGGAAACGCGCGCCGACGGCTCCGGTGACGATGGAACCTCCAGTTGATGCGATCGAGTCGCGCGGCCGCCGAGCAAAGGAAAATCAACGATGTCGTGCCGCGTTGGCCCGAAGCGGCGATAGATGCGCCACTTCTTGGAGACCGTCTCGAACAGGTCGTCTGCCCGGCCGATGGTTTCCGCGCTGCCGAGGAACAACCGGCCGCCCTCGCGCAGTGCGAAGTGAAACAACCTCAACGCCCGCCTCTGGGCCTCAGGCTCGACATAGATCAGCATGTTGCGACAGGTGATCAGGTCCATGCGTGAGAACGGCGGATCCTGGAGCAAATTCTGCCGCGCGAACACGACGATATCGCGCAGAGACTTTCGGACCTGATAGGAGCCGTCGAGCCTTTCGAAGAACCGCAGGACGCGCTCGGGCGACAGTGTCTCGACACTGGCACCTGGATACACGCCGGCACGGGCGACGTTCAGATTGTCGTCTTGGATGTCCGAGGCGAAGATTTTCAGGTCGAACTGCTTGTGCGCGGCCTCGGCGCGTTCTTGCAACAGCATGGCGACGGAATAGGCTTCCTCGCCCGTGGCACACGCCGGTGCCCATACCCGGATTGACGCACCCGTCTCCCGGTCGGCGACCAATTGGGCAATCACAGTTTCATCAAGGGTGTTCCATGCGTCGGCATCGCGGAAGAAGCTGGTGACGCTGATCAGAAGATCCCGGACCAATGCCTTGACTTCGACCGGATCGGAACGAAGCCGCTCAATATAGTCCTCAACTCTCCCCACGCTCATCAGGCTCATGCGCCGATTGATTCGGCGTAGCAGCGTCGTCAGTTTATAGATGTGGAAGTCGTAGCCAGAATGCGCTCGCAGAAGCCCCAAAAGCTGCTCAAGACCCGGTTGCTTGTCGCCGGGCAGGGTCGCAAGACCATCCGGAGCGGCGACATAGCCGTGCTGAAAATATCGCAGCAATGTCGCAGGCATGTCGGCTGGTGCCAGGACGTGATCGGCCAAGCCCGCGCCGATCGCGCTGCGCGGCATCCCATCGAAGCCTGCGGTAGCAGGGTCCTGGACCAGGATCAGGCCGCCAGTCGCCTTAACTTCCTTCAGGCCATGCGTGCCGTTCGTTCCCGTTCCTGACAGGATAATGGCGGTGGTGCGTTCTGCCCGCTGTTCGGCAAGCGACTGGAACAGCACGTCAACCGGATGGCGATGGCCGCGCGGCTGTGCCGGCTCGGTCAATCGCAGCACATTACCATCAAGCGTCAGATCGTAGTTGGGCGCGATCACATAAACGTGATTGGGCGCGATCTCGATGCCATCCTCGATCTCAACGACCGGCATCGAGGTGTGGTGTGAAAGGATCGAGGCCAACTGACTTTGCCGGGTCGGGTCCAGATGCAGGACGACGACGAACGCCAGATCGCTGTCGGCGGTCATGCTGTCGAAAAATTGGATGAGAGCCTCGATGCCACCGGCCGAGGCGCCTAACCCGACGACCGGGACGGCGCTGTTATCTGCGACGCGGCCGGGTTTCCCATCGGCAAGAGGTTCGGTCGTGCTCTCCGCACAGGTCTTTTCCGCTTCGCCGGACATATCCTCGGATGCCTCTGCTGGGACGCTGTTATCGTTCGCTTCGGCGTTCTGACCACGGACTGGCACTCACCCCGAACCTACCCCGAGTAAGGCAGATAACGCTTCTCACTCAAAATCGAAAGGTCCCCGGTGTGCCGCCGGATTGTTCCGAGAGGTGTCCCACAGTGGTGTCGCGACTGCTGGTCGCCGCCGGACATTCGCGCCCACCTCGGAAAATCTCGGTTCGAAATAAATGATTAGGTCCGCAGGCGGTCCATCGCTTTCACCAGGCTCCAGACGTGCGGCAAGGGCGATGATTGCACCGAGCGTTTCCACAAGGGGCGTATCGGGCGCGATCACCGTCACGATAGCAGCTTGCTGCTTCAGCAAATCCCGATTGAGGTCGGGTACGGTGGCTGTCATTGCCCGGAAACTATCTTAAGACTGCCTTCACCGCCATGACTCCGGACTGAGGTTCGGCGCGCGCCAAACCCTATCTCCGGCGGCGGCAACTTTGCGGCCACCCTCTACCGGTATGTTGACTGGCCCGAACACGACAGAGGCTGCTACTGACTAGGGTAACCCGAGGCAGAATTACCGCAAATGAAATCCATTAGAGCGGCCAACGATTTTCCTCTGGTCTGTGTCGGTGGTTCAGCCGGGGGACTGGATGCTTACACACGCCTGCTTCGGCATCTGCCCGCCGATCTCGGTGTCGCGATTATAATCGTCAACCACCTTAGAACCGTAGCCACACTTCTTCATGAAATTCTTCCCCGCTATACCGAAATGCCGGTTGAACTCATCACCGAAGGCCTGCACATTCGGCCAAACTGCGTGTTCATTATCCCACCAAAGCGTGATCTGCATGTTTTGGATGGCAAATTCCGTCTTAAACCGATATCCAAGCCGAGGGGATGGCCCGACGTCATCACCGTCTTCCTTCGCTCCCTGACGCAGCACTGGAATGGCAGGCTCATCGCCGTCATCGTCTCTGGCTACGATGGGGACGGAGCCGAAGCCCTATGTGGCATAAGAGACGTAGGAGGAATAACGATCGCGCAGAAGCCAGATACAGCCACGCAGTCGGACATGCCCGCAAGCGCGATAGCCAGCGGGTGCATCGACTTTATTCTTTCACCTGAAAACATTGCCGAAGAGATTCTCAGGATCGCGCGCTCGGACAGGTGAGAACGCAGGCCAGCCCTCTGAAGTCACACGCGCCTCTCGCCTCAATTTCACGCATGATAACGTCCTTTATCATGCGTGATTGATGTGGTAGAGTGTAGCCCATGATCGACGATCCCGACCCGCTGTCGATCTTCCTTCCGCGTTTCAGTTGATCCCTTTAGCGCTTCAGTGAGGGCTTAGGTCGGCCGGGACGGGGAGGGGGCGTTTCGATCTGCCCCGTCGTTGTCGGTGTTTGCCTCGGTCATCAATGTGGACGCCGCCGTCTCCTCGAGCATGATCGTCAGCGCTTCCGGCGAATGATCTTGCAGGACCACGGCGAGTATGCCGGCCCAGATCGGCACCGCGGCGCGTCCGCGTGCCCAATTGTTGACCTGGCGCGCGGTCAGGCCGGCGAGCCGGGCGAAGGCCGCCTGGCTGACGCCAGCGCGGGTCAGGAGAGCGGCGAATTCGGTGTGCGGGAGCGTGCGCATGGCCCTTTATATAGAACTCAGTTCTACAGCGGGAGCCTGCTTCGCTGTTGGGAGAGCGATCTAGGCGCGATAATCGCGCTTATCGTGCCTAGTGCAATTATTTGACTTGCTATCCCGTCCGGACGCGGCGATTTTCCGTGCTATGGACGAATCGAGGGCTCTGCGAACCCAGGCCCGCCAGGGTGAGGTGCTGCCGCCAAACGCCGCCCCGGCGGCCGCCGCGCCGATCCTGGCACTCTTCTTGGCGCCGACCGCGTCCGGCCAGGCTGCGCTCGCCGCGGCCCAGGCGCTGGCGAAACAGGCCAACGCGCCCGCCACACTGCGCGCGTACCGGGCGGACTGGAGCCATTTTGCGGCATGGTGTGCCGGCCACGGTTTTTTCCCAATTCCCGCCGTCCCGGCGGTCATCGGCGCCTACCTTGCCAGCCTGGCTGAGACCCACGCCCCCACCACGATCCGACGGCGGCTGTCGGCACTCGGAAAAATGCATCGGTTCAACGATCTGCCGTGGAACCCGGCGCATCGCGACATTCAGGGACCGCTGCAGGGCGCGCTGCGCCAGAGCCGCCGCCCGGTGCAAAAGGCCGCGGCGCTGACCCTGCCGATGCTGCGCCAGATTCTTCTCACATGCGATGCGAGCGCGCGCGGCCGGCGCGACCGCGCGCTGCTGCTGTTCGGCTTTGTCGGCGCGCTGCGCCGCTCCGAACTCGTTTCCATCCATGTCGAGGACGTCGCCGTCGTATCCGGGGGTCTGCGGCTACGCATCAATCGGGGAAAGACCGACCCGACAGGGCAGGGGGCCGAGATCGGCCTGCCGCGCGGGCGGCATGTCGAGACCTGCCCGGTGCGTGCGTTCGAGGCCTGGCAGGCGGTCGCGGACCGCAAAGCCGGACCGCTGTTTCGAAAAATCAGCACCGGCGACGGCATCGGCGATACCGCGCTGCACCCCGACGCCGTGCGGCGCATCCTGACGCACCGGGTGCGGATGGCCGGGCTGACGGTGGATGGGTTTGAGCGTCTGAGCGCGCATGCGCTGCGCGTCGGCTTCATCACCGAGGCCTATGACAAAGGCGTGCGCGACGAGGACATCATGCGCCACACCCGCCATCGCGACCTGCGAACCATGCGGGGCTACGTCCGGCGCGCCGGCCTGGTGAGCGACAGCCCGGCCGGGATGCTCGATCTCTGATGGACGCTTTCCAGTTTCCCTGGGACACGCCGCCGGCACACATCGTCACCCCGTCCGATCCGGACGCGCCGCCGCCCAAGGCGAAACCGCGCGGCCGCCGCCCGGCCACTCTCACGCGTGCCGCGCCGGGGACAGCGCCGGACTGGCTCTACCATCACCTGACCATCAGCGGCCCATCTGAAACGGTGGCGCGCTTCGCGGCGGCGGCGCGTGGCGCCGGGGTCACGCCGTGGCAGTTGGATTTCGCCGCCATCGAGGAGGAGGTTTTTGCGCGGGCCGTCGCCCAGCCGGCCATTCGGGACAAACCTCTGACGGTGGCGGGGTGCCGCATTCTGGCGCGGCAGTATCGCGAGCGGGTCGAGGCGCGCCAGGCGCGTGCGGCCGCGCTGGTGGGACAGAGTCTGGCCTGCCCGTTCGACCTGCACGCGCTGCTGCCGGTGCCCGCTGATGTTTTGCAACGCGGGCCGAGCGATCCGGCGGCGCTGGCCTGGCTTGCGAAACACTGGGGCATTAGCGACCGGCTGCGCCAGGTGGCGGTGCGGCCCGACGCGACCACTGGACGGCGGCTGCCGAAGACCCACGCGGTGATCGGCTACGGTTTCTTCACCTTCGGCGAAACCCCGCACGCCGCGATCACCCGCCTTGGCGAGCGCTGGCCAGGGCTGCGCTTCCGGCTCGTGCCGCGTCCGGCCGATTGAGCGGCGCCTGGCATGGACGCCAGTGCGGATCCCGACGGCGATTCCGATACAGGGCCGGGTGGCGAACAGCCGCCGCCGGCGCGGATGAAGGGTCCTGTCACGCCAAAGGCAGGTGGGTCCGCGGATGGCGGGTGGGTGACGGACGGGCTGGGGGAAAGGGAAGGGGAGGGGGCGTCGCCGGTTCTGACGCTTGACGGCTTCAACGGGCCGCTGGACCAGCTTCTCACGCTGGCGCGCGCCCAACAAATCGATCTTTTGCGAATTTCGCTGACAACGCTGGTCGCGCAGTTGGCCGACGCACTGCGGCAGGCCGCGGGGAAAACACCGCTCGGCCAGCAGGCCGACTGGGTGGTGATGGCGGCCTGGCTGGTGCAGCTGCGGACCCGGCTGCTGCTGCCGGCGGACGCGCCGGCGCAGCAGGAAGCGGCGGCGGAGGCAGAGCAGCTCCGCACCCGGCTGAGCGCGCTGCAGGCGATGCGGGCGTTGGCCGGTTGGTTGGAGCAGCGGCCGCAGCTCGGCCACGACGTGTTCGCACGCGGCCGGCCCGAGATTTTTGGCGTCTCGGTCGAGGCTGGGTCGGCGATCGACGTGGTCGAATTTCTCTGGGCCAGCCTGGCGCTGTTCGATGACGAGACGGCGGCGGCGGATACCGCGACGGTCTACCGGGCACGGCCGTTCGCGCTCTATGCCGTTGCCGAGGCGCGCGACCGCATCCTGCGGCGCCTGGATGACGCCCCGGACGGCGCGCGGCTCGACCAGCTGCTGCCGGATCTGACAGCCCTGCCGGAGCCGCACGCGGCGGTGCGACGGCGCTCGGCCTGGTCCAGCACGTTCATCGCCAGCCTCGAACTGGCCCGCCAAGGCGAAGTGGCGCTGGCGCAGGAACAGGATTTTCAGGCCATCCATCTGGCCCGGGTCAAGCGGTCGTACTGAACCGGCGGCCGGCGCTGCGGCGTTTGACGGCGCGGAGCGGTTGAATCGGCGGGGCAGTCTGCGCGGACCGCAGGTCCCATGCCGCCAACATCAGTGCCGCCAGGCGTGTGGCGGCGTCGGCTGGATTGGTACCGTGCAGGTCGCCCGACGACAGCGCCGCGACATAATCACGTTCATGCCAACTGATGGAGTCGTCGTTATCGCCATGCCACGCGTCAGGGTTGTCGCGCTTCGGAGCAAGGCGATCCAACGCCGCATACAGCGTGTTCTGGTCGCCGACGCTGTCCTGCACGGACAGGCATGGCGCCCTTGCGAGCGGCGCGGTGCATTGGATGCACAGGAATTCGTCCGACGGCACGGTCTGCGCCAACGGGTCGAGCAAGGCGCCGCACCGCCAGCAGGCGTCGAGCAGAAAGCAACCATCCTCAAAGCAGGCAACCTCCAGGCTGAACCGCCAACCGCACCGCAGGAAGGCACGGTCTCGGCGCAGGCACACCGGACAATACTGTACCATCGGAACGCCCAGACGGCGGCCGCGGCGGGGCCGGTTCAACACGAGATCACCATGCCGAAGCAGTCTTTGCCGGACCCGGCCCCGCAGATCGCCGGGATCAGCCGCGACGTCGGGGCGCATCGTCCCGCGCAGAAGATGTTCGCGCGTCTGACCGGACAGGAAGGCCAGCCGCTCGATCGCCGTGTCGCTGACGTCACGGTCGATGTCCGTCAGATGAGGACCGACCATCTCGCGCGCAAACCGCTTCGGCGGCGCGCCAAGACCGCGCGCGATCCGCCATAACCAGCTGGAGAAGAGTTCGTCCGGCTCGCGCTTGGGGCGATAGGGCCACAGCGTTGCCACCGGCTGCTCCGCCAGCGGTTCGACCTCCAAACTGGCATCGTCGGCCCGTTTGGTGTCACCGCCATAGACCGCCGGGGGCCAAGGCCAACGTTGCAATTCTGGGCCCAACGCAGCGCGAAGCTGGGGCATGATCTCCAGCCCCTCGCGCGGGCGACGGCAGACCATGGCCATGATCCGCTCGCGGCACGCGGGTTCGGCGTGTGCCAGCAGATCTCCGAGCTCCTGGCGCAGCCGTACCAGGCGCGCCGCCTCGAGATTAAATTCGGCCACGTCACAGCTGCTCCGCGGCTGCGAGCGCCTCGATGCGCGCCGGTGTGGTGGTGGCGACCCGATCGAGCATGGCGCGGTCGATCTTTTCATGGGCGGTTCGCACGGCCTGGACGGCGGCCTGCCGGAGTAGTCTGGTTATGGCGCCGATCAAACCGTCCGACCGCAGCATGATATGCGCGGCCAGCTCCGGATCGGTCAGATTGGACGCGCCCCGCAAAGGTAACCATGGCTAGCCCCCGAAAGCCACCATCGGCGAGTTCACGGAGAACCGGAACGATGGCTTTCGTGTCATGCCGGTTCGCTGGGGCGACATCGATGGCCAGAGGGATGCCGTATTTCTCAACGGCCATCTGGATCTTGACGCCCCGGATCTTCTTGCCACCGTCGATGCCGCGGTCAAAGCAACTCGGCGCCGAGCGGCAGGAGCGACTATCGATGACCACGGCGCTCGGTTCCGGGGTATCACCGCAGGCGCGCCGCCAGGTGCGGCGCAGCCGGTCGAGCAGCCGACGCCAAAGGCCGAGCCGGGTCCAACGGGCGAACAGTCCGTAGAGCGTGTTGAAGGGGATATCGCAGAGCTGTCCGATGGCCCGCCACTGCATGCCGCAAAAACAGACACACCAGATTGCCATCACCGCCTTGCGCAGCGCCGCTCCGGCTAGCGGCGGCTTGGGCCCAGATCGCTGCGGCCGGGTGCCATCCTTCGCCATGGCTGCAAGCTCCTTCAGGACCTCGTCCACGAAAACGTCGACATCGGCAAACGCATCCCATGCACCAGGCGATGTCTTTGCGGGACGGACGGAAGTGCCCATACTGTGTGGCCTCGATGCTGTTGACGACGGATTGCGCGATGGCTTGTCGTCCTTCCGGGCGCCCCTCTCAATCCAACCCCAGGTTGCAGTCACTTTAGCAACGGGTGGAGTGATCTCACTGCAAACAGACACTAACTGCCCTTGCGCAGCTTCGGTATCCGCAGTTCGACTGTCCCCGCCCGGGTCTCCCAGGTGCGGTCGCGGTAGCCGTTGCGCTGGTTGAGCCGGCTC
>Ga0208357_1002896_pt1 | contig 10951 bp, 7 predicted proteins | sample NGESurdeep092012_6_FD_184487 | JGI IMG/M metagenome (GOLD analysis project Ga0208357, IMG submission 184487) | Arctic peat soil microbial communities from Barrow, Alaska - NGEE Surface sample F52-2 deep-092012 (SPAdes) | ecosystem: Environmental > Terrestrial > Soil > Wetlands > Peat ... | reverse complement strand
CGGGGTCATGGGTCTTGAACCCGAGCATCCCGCTAGCGCTAAGCTCAGAGCAAGTGCGGAAAATACATAAGAACGAAAACTCATAACCCCTCCACCATAGCGGGCGAGCCAGCCGAATGCTTCAGGTGGCCCTTCCGACGAAGAAGATGCCGCACCTGCCCCAAAACACGCGACCGCCTAATCGAACCTTGTTAACAAACGGCCGATTTCGGCTAACACCCGAATGCGCCAAAACCCTTACTAAACGGGACTATTCGGCAGCGGGCGGAATCGGCCAGGACCGAAGCTCGGTTTCGAATTCCGCTGGACCACCCTGGGCGGTCGAGGCTCGGGATCCTTGCCTAAAATCTACCACCTAACTACCACCAATGGGGCGGATATTGGCGAATATCGACGGACGTTGGCGGATGACCGAGTCGCCTGAATCCCTTTATTTATCAGGGTTTTCCTCACGCCTGCGACCTACGCAACGTATCTCGTTCTTCGTTCGCATGTAAGGGGTCAGGAGTTCGAGTCTCCTCATCTCCACAAGGTTTACAAAGATAGGCATGGATCGACGTCGGAAAATTACTCGAACGTTTCGCCGAGACGTTCTCGATTCGCAATGCTCGATACTTAGCGCTGGGCGTCAGTCGACTCGTTGGGACTGGATTCGACGTCGCGGGCCCAATTGAGCCACGAAGGAACGCGGTCTGGAGCGCCACTTTGCTCGTGCGCGAAGAGGCCGGCGAAAAGGACGACCGCGCCTACTACCGCCGCGCACAGAAAACCGCGACGTGAGCGCTCGCGAATGTCGGCTTCTATTTCAATAGCGGGAGCCAGCGGTGCCAGGTTCTCAGACTCCGGCTGCGCTCGCGCGATGTCTGTTCGGTTGTCGTTTTTCGCGTATACTACTTCGAGGCCGATGATCATCGCTCGAAAATTGTTCCAGCCAGCCCTCGCTACTTGGATAAGATGCACGACGACGAACGCCAAGATGCCCAGCATGAGAATGAAGTGCTCGAAGCGGATCGCGGTCTGGCCGCCTAGTATGTTCGCGTATCCGGTCCAATCCTTAAAGTAAATAGGCAGCCCGGTAATCACCTCTCCGAGTCCCAGTAGGACTACGGCACAATAGGCAATTCGCTGAGCGCCATTATATTTTGCGAGCGCTGATCGATGCGTCTTCCCGCCGACATCATGAAGGACAACAAGGTAAGCGTCCTTCCAGGACGCGGCGTTCGGCACGAGGTCTTTCCAACGACCACTCCGCATGAGATAGAGCCCATAAAGCGCCCCGACGGCGATCATGAGAAACGAAAAGAGTACGTGCCAGACGCGGCCTTCGTCGTTTCGATCGTTGAGGTGCAACGCGGCATAGACGCCGGGCGAGAGCCAATGGCTCCAGCTCAGTTCGGGTGAGCCGCTTAGCAGCAGAAATGCAGTCCAGACGAGCACCGCGATGACAATCAGGTTTGCCCAATGGAGGAGACGTGCCGCGAGTGGATGTTTTGCATACGTCTGTGCGTAGGCGGGCGGGGACTCCGCCGCTCGATTTGCTGGTTCCATGTACTTCTTCCATACGAATCGCTCTCGGTTGAGGCCTGCCCGGAATATTGCTATCGTGGGAGATTACGACTACCCCAGAAAACGCAAATAGACTATTTGGGAAATAGCAGTCGAGGGACGGTAGCGAGCCATGCCCTGCAAGAACGCCAGGCGCTGCCCGTGAGGAGTGCGAAGCGACGCAGCATGGACCGTAGCGCTTCCCGGAACCTGCTCTTCCCGGTGCTCGCTGTGTTCGGCACGCTATTCGCGCTCGGCTTTCCGTCGATCAAGCTCGCGCTCGACCTATCTGCGGCCCCGCATCTGGTCACCTACGACGTCATCCGGGTGCTCTTCTCGGTCGTGCTTGCAATCGTCGCTGGCGCGACGCTGATCGGTGGGCGCTATACGGCCCTTTCCTTCGCGCTGTATGCGTTCGCGCTCTCCCGCGCGGCGCAACCCGCTTCGGCGTGGGGCTCCGTTGTCAACGCCGACTGGACCTGGCTCGCCGCCGCGTTCGCAGCGATCGTGGCGGGAGCGTCGATCTACGGGTTTGTCGCGCTCTGCTTGCGCATACCGACCGGTGAGGCGATCGGGCGCTGGCGCTTCGTCGAGCGGTGGCTACCAGTATATGCGGTGGTCGTCGGCGCCGTGTACGGCACCGCGGTGTGGCGGCCTTTCGCGTTTGGAACGCACGGCTTCAACGTTTACCTTGCGTTTGCGGCGCTCATCTGGATCGGCTATCTGTGCGGGTTTCTCGCCTATCTCGACCGGCGACGCATCGCCGTCGGCCAGGAACTGCTGCGCACGCGCTGGGTGGCGCTCGCGATCGGGGCGCACGTCGGCATCGAAGCGACGTTCCTCCTGCTCAACCTGCTCGGTTATCCGCAAGCCGCAGGGTGGCTGTTCATGTTGAACCCTGCGCCGTTCGCTTTCGCTTACGCCCTGGTGAGCTGGCGGATCGTGGACGTGCGAGTATTCGGCGGTCGCGCGATGGTCTACGCGATATTGACGTCGGTACCGCTATTGGCATTGGCCGTTGCGGATTGGCTCTTCGCGCGACGGCTCGAGGACGCCAAGCTCGCCACCGTCATCGAGCTCGCCCTCGCGGTCGGATTTAGCTTTTGGCTGCAGGCGCTGCACCGCAGGATCGATCGTTTCGTCGACCGGACGTTCTTTGCCAACCGGCACCGGGCGCACGCCGCGCTCGAAAAGATGGTTGCGGCGCTTCCGCTGGTCGAGCGCATCGAGACGATCGACACGATGCTGGTAAACGACGTGCGAGAGCAGCTCGAGCTGACCTTTGCGGCGCTCTACCAGCACGACGGCGAGAAGTTCGCACGCACCGCGGGCGCAGGCTTCGAGGGGCTCCCACAGCTGCTCGATGCAGACGATCCGCTGGTGCTCTATGCGCGTACCAGCCGACGACTCGTCGCGCTCGACGGCGTGCCGCATTCTCGCATCCCAATATCGTCGAAGGATGCGTCGCCGGCTTTTGCGGTGCCGGTCATGGGTGCGACGCGGACCTGGGCGATCGTGCTCTACGGAGAGCATCGCGGCGGCGAGCCCCTAGATGCGGAGGAGGAACGGCTGCTGATGCGCCTAGCTCAGGCCGCGGCCCACGCTTACGAACATCTGTTGCTTCAGGAACGCGAGCGTGAGATCGTCCTTTTGCGCGCCCGGATCGCGCCGGCCTAGCGCGCCGGAATTAGGGAAATCGCAGGCCGCTTTTCCAAGGTTTCGCGAGCGACGCGCGAACGGACCTAGGATGAAACAACCTGTGCTACGCGATCTGATCGCGTCGGGATTTCTCGCAGCCCTGTGCGCGCTCGTAGCGTGTCCGGCGGCGGTTGCCGCCGCTCCGGCCGACGTCGCGGTCTACGCCGAATATTCGCCCGCGAGCAAGGTGATAGCCGCCAACTGGAACACCCGCATCTTCGACAAGCGCGAGTTCCAAGAGGGTAGCCGGATCAGCCTCGAAGACGGGACCGGCGTCATCACCCTCCAACCCGGCCTCTATCACGTCACGGCGAGTTCGCTCGTGACCTATTTCGATCCCAGCTCGCCGACCACGACGCCGGTGAACGCCAATCCGCCCGGCGGTTATGCGCGCTTGCGCAACGCGGACGATCCGGCGCAGACGACCAAGAACGAAAAAGCCCTTGCGATCGGCACCGTCAGCAACGCCGATACGATCCCGAGTCTGATCGACACCTATCTCCGCATTACCAAGACGACGCGCATGGTGCTCGAGCATCAGATCGGCACCGAGATCACGGGCGTCTATCTGCATGTCTATACCGCCAACTCCGCGTGGCACGTGTTCGCCCGCATAGCGATCCAGCGCGTCGGTCCGTAGCGAACCTACTTGGGAGGGCGGGGGAGCGTTTGAAGCTCCCCCGCCTCCTACCGATCGCGGGTTTATCTAACGCCGGCGCTAGTGGCCAACGTTTGCGTCGAACTGAACGTAGACCGTACGCGGCGGCACGTACTCCATATTGGTCGGTCCGATACCGCCGCCCAATGCCCGATAGGTGTAGCCGCCGAAATACAGACCACCGGTCGCTCCGTTGTCCTTTCCGAGGATGTTGCTCACGCCGATCGTGACCTTCACATTGTCGTTTTCGGGTATGTCGAGCGCGCCGTCGAACAGCGTGAAGCCCGCGCGGCCAAACGAATTGTTCGGTCCGTAGGTCATGCTGCTCAAGCGCAGTTTCGTGGTATTGGCAAGCGTGTACGACAAGTCGACGCGTTCCTTGCTAAACGGATAGCTCGGAAGTTGTACGCCGTTATCGGGAAGCGGACCTAGATAGAACTCGCCGCTCGAGGAAAGCGCCGTCGAACTCTGATCGTAGGCGTAGTCGCGGAGCAGATCGATCGCCACGTGATAACCGAAGCCCACGCGCGGTTGATGCAGCACGTTGACCTCGAAGCCCTCGTTGAACAACTGTCCCTGCGAGGTCGGCCCGAGCGTCGACGTATACGGGGAGCCGTTGAACGTGCCGCTGCCGTCCTGTTCGAACGTCGCATAGCGATTGTAAACCGTGGTCTGGTAGAGGTCCGTCGAAACGAGACTGTCGGGACCGTACTTGTAGTCGGCGCCGATATCGTAACTGGTCGAAGTCTCTGGTTTGAACTGCGACGCCGGGCAGAACACGTGCTTCGCACAGCCGTCGATACCGACGCGCGAATACGGACTGATGATGCCCTGATACGGGACGGAGTATGCGCTGCCCACCGACGCTCGAACGCTCAGGTTGGCGCTCGGTCGCCACGTCAGGCCGAGGCGTGGATCGAAACGCGATCCAACGAAGGTCGTGTCCGACAAATAACCGCCGAAGGCGAGCTTGAGCGTTCGCGCGATCTGGTATTCTCCGCGCAGGCTCTCGGTCGTACTACGGACCGCGATAAGCGCCTGCGGATAGAACCCGATGCCATACGCGCATTGTTGAATTTGCGCTTCGGTTTGTCCGGGGTATCCGCACCCGAAATAGGGATCGCCGGTGGTTCCGCTCCCGCCCCAGTACCAGCCGCTGGAATACGCTTCGGTATAGTTGAAGCTATCGCTGTGCGTATCGTAGCCCAGCGTCACGCTGCCGCGATCGCCAAGATAGAGCGAGTACTGCGCATCGAAGCCACGCAGCGTGTCGGTGGTCAGTTCGTAGTACGGTTCGCCCGCATAGCCGTTGTCATCGGCATAGTTGAGACCGGCATCGGTGGAAAGAGCCGGGCTGCTGCCCACCCACAGGCAATCCGGCGAATAACACGGACCGATCGCGTCCGGCGCGGCGTTTTGGATGATGTTGCGGTTGATACTGCCGCCATAGGCACGCGCCAACAGCGTGCCCGATCCGATGACCGTACGGAACGAGCCGGTAAAGATCGGCTCGGTGTCGGTCTCGTACGTGTTCGGGTAACCCGCGTACAGGTTGATCGGAACGGTTTGCCCGACGTAGCCGAGATATTTCTGATTCGTGTAGTTATAGTCGAAGTTCGGACCGCTGCCGCAGCTCGCGGGAACCGTCCCACCATACGTATCGATGCACGGCACGATCTTCGCGTAGATCCAACCGACGTTGTTGCCGGTTTCATCGAGCCATGTCTGCGTGGAAAAACTGCTGAACTCGAGCGAGGTCTCGGGCGAGAAGTTATACGCGAGTTTGAATACCTGTCCGTCGTTCGAGAAATCCGAGGTCGCCGGATATGCGTAGTTCAAAACGCCGACATAGTTCTGACCCGACGGATACGTTTGACCGTTTCCGGTAAACGGGATCGTCGGCGAGGTATACGGCGAGAAGAACGATGCGCGCCCGAATCCGAAGATGTTGGCTGGATTCATGTAACCCGGCGTGGTAGTGCGCGCCACGGCCGCCAGGAATCCGATTTTCCCTACCGTGTCCGAAACGCGCACGCCGTACGTCCAGCCGCCGAACGAGTCGAACTGGGACATCAGGTCGGCGCTGTATTTGGTGCTGATCGGATGGGTCTGGAAGTTGACCGTACCGCCGACGGCGTCGGCAACGGTATTGGGAAGGCTGCCGGGACCGTTGCTGACTTCGATGCCACCCAGCAGAATGGCGTTAACGAACGTCGCGTTGAAGCCGAAACTGCCGTTGCCGATGGTGTTGACCGGATGGCCGTCGACGAGCACCTGCGACTCGTACGGCTGGGCGCCGCGGATCGCCAGCGCCGTGTTCGCGCCGGGCTCGTTCGAGCCGCCGCCCACGCGGTCGACCTCAACGCCCGGGATCTGGTCGAGCAGATTAACGACCTGGTTTTGCCCCTGGCTACGGATGGTCGCCGCGGACATGATGGCCGAAGAGGCCGCCGAGGCGGAAACCGACGTCGAGGAGCTCGTCGAAACGTGGGCGATCGTCGTTAACGATTCCTCGACGAGCGTCGTCGCCAACGCCACGCTTTCGCCGGTGAAGACCGTCACGCTGTCCTGACGCGTCGCGTCGAATCCCGATGCCGAGATGGTGATGCTGTAGATACCCGCTGGGACGTTGACGGCGTAGCTGCCATCGGGCTTCGCCGTCGTCTCAATGTTGACCGGTCCGCTGATAGCGATGCGGGCGCCGCCAAGCGGATGTCCCGTACCGTCGACGACCTTACCGGTGATCGTTCCGGTATTTTGTCCCTGTGCATAGACCTTTGCCGCAGGCGTAAGCCCAACGGCAATAACCGCAACCATAAGCGCGGCGATAAAATAGCGAATTGACGATTTCACAGAGTCTCCTATTTCTCCGCTAACACCGAAAAGAGCCAGAGAGGGCACTTCGCTGGCGCTACGGGCACGCCTCCACCGAGTCTGGTTCTTGCTCCGGGCTCACCCTCCCGAAAGCCTCGTGGCCGGATAGGGGACGGGACGGGCCCATCTAACGCCCGTCTAACACATTTTCGAACACGTTTTTCAGTGAGCGTGGCCGGCGTGGTTCGCGGCCGCTACCGGGATGCTGGCAACGCGAACGGCATCGCGTTGCAGGGTGATAGCATCGGCGAGGCCACCTGCTCCGCTTGCCGTCCAGCGCGCGCGGACGTTGGCGCCTCGGTCGAGCATGAGCTCCGTCTCGCCGCCATCCGTGCGCGATTCAAACAGGCCGAGCGCCGCCCGAACATCATCCGAAACCTCGACGATCAAAGAAACCTTGGCTGTTGATCGGTCGAGGGCGACAGCAACGATGTGCAAGCTCGCCGGGGCGAGTCGCGGTTCCAATCTCGTCAATTGCTCGAATCGCGCACGCGGCGCGTGCGCCGAGAACAAGACGAGCAGAACCGGTCCATTCTTGAGCGTTTGGCTCAACGTATTCTGCTCGCCGTCACGTTCGAAGGCGAAATCCGGAAGAGGCGGCGCGGCCGCCGTACTGATTTGCGCGCCCATTTTGTCCGTGAGGGCACCGGCCGCGCGTGCCAGCAGAAAGTCGATCAGATTCCACCGCTGGTCGGGATTCAGCTTGTCGGCGAAGCCTGGCATCACCCCATTGTCACGCCCGTTGCTCACCCACCAGTAAATTTCTCCAACCTTGTGCGCGAACAGGTGCGGCTCGGTCAAATCGGCCGGACGAATAGGGAGTTTGCCGGCAAGTGGGCCGTCGCCGCGGCCGGTGGCTCCGTGGCACGCGGAGCAATTCTCGGCGTAAAGTGGTGCACCGCGCGCTACGAATGGTGCCGCGTAAGGCTGTGTCGAGGCATAGAAGCTCGTAGGGTACGCGCGCACGATCCCCGGTCGCAGCGCAACCCAGCTAACACTACCGAAAAGGATGAGGCACGCGATGGAAGCGGCCATTTCGCGATAGCGTCTTCTCGCAGCAACAAATGCCGCGGCCACGACACAAAGCGCGAACGCGACAGCGGCAACGTAGAGCACGGTCTGCGTGCCTGCTGGGACCTCGCTCAGATCGAGCCGGAACGGGAGCGGCCAGCGTGGCTCGGTGTGAAGCCCTGGAGGCAATATGCCGATGATGCCGACAACGGCGATTACGAAGACACCGAGGCTTGCTTCGATCGACGCGTTGCGACCAACTTGGCCGACTGCGCGCAATCTGACGGCGGCGTCACTCGCGACGTCGGCAAGCTGCGGTAGGAGCCGGCGCTGGTTGACGCTCGCGAGCGCAATCATCGTCGCGAAGAGTGCTATCTTGACCAGCAAAAGTTGACCGTATAACGTCCCGAGCAACGCCGGAACGCTGCCGGACAAGAACCACGTATTCACGACACCCGTCACGAGCAACGTTCCCACGCACGAAAGGCCGAGCACCGAGAAGCGCAGCGTCGCCGCTCGCGCCACGTCCACCGCTTCCGGGCTGCCATCGCGCCGTGCTTGAGCAAGCAACATCACGAGCGGCAGCAGCGCGCCGAGCCAAGCGCCTGCAGCCAGCAGATGCAAGATGTCGGCGGGCAGATGGATGGCGTCGAACGGCACATCTTCGGTCGCCGCCCCATGGCCTGCCCACGCCAGTGACGCGATGAACGCTGCGGCAGCCAGCAACCCGATCCATCCAGCCACGTGCTTACGAGGCCGTCGCTGCACCGCAAGACAGATGGCTAACACGATAACGAGCGCTGCGCGCAGATTCCAATCTTCACCGAAGTGCGTTTGCGTCAAGACGATGCCGACGACACCACCTCGTAAGACCGCAGCGAGCGGCATCCCGCTCATACTTGATGCGACCATGACAAGCCAAGCGGCGCCGCTCGCGAGTGCAACGAGCAGGCTCGCCCAGGCGAGCCCGAAGAGCCCTCGGTCCAGCCGCGCTTGAAACGCTTGCGCGGCCTTTGCTCGGTGAAACGCCGGCCATGCGATCAAACACCAGAATACGAACGTGCCTTCGAGCGAGACGGTCGCCGCATAGTGGAGAAAGCGCGTCGCGCTCAAGAGCGGATCGATTTTTAGCCCTTCCCTACACGGAAGGTGAAGTCGCCCTCGGTCGTGTGCGTATCGACCGACAGAACGTGCCATTTCACCGTATAGGTCCCGGCCGTCAAGTGCTTCAGATTGACATCGAGCTCGGATTGGTTCCTCGGATCGAGCGCCGCAGGTCCGTCATTCATCGACGCCCCCGACCGATCGGTAACGGTTACCGAGCTAAATGCCGGCTCGACTTCTTGCGTGAACCACAAATGGATGACGCCAGGAGGGGCCGGCACCGTGCTGCCCACCGCCGGATCGGAATGGTCGAGGAATGCGTGCGCCCGCACCGCCGCGGGCGCGATAAGCAGTACGGCGAGCGCGAACGCCGCCACGATTACACGCGTAGCCATCATTTCCAAAGATTCCTGTTGATGAGCGGTTTGCCAAACCAGCTCTTATAGTAGGCGTCGAGAAACGCGTGAAACTGAATGACGAAGCCGGTGCCCTGCACTTGCCGCGTAGCCCTGCTGGCTGGGATGACTACCTCTGCGCCCAGCTGCCACGTGTTGGCGTCGTAGAGTACCCCGGGCGCAATCGTTCCGGTTGGTGAACCGCCGTCTGGGCTGGTCATCGCGACCTCGACGATCGGCGTCATGCGCATCAGGAACTGCGGCGCGTGCTGCGCCTTAACGTTCTGCTGCAGATAGGGCAGCGAATATTGCAACGATGCCGCATACGACCATGCACTCGGACTCAGGCTCGGCGTATCGGAAAACACGCGGCTCACTTCGCCGGTGACCGCAAAGGGGCGCAGATAGCCGGTTGTCAAGTCGCCCAGACCCTTGCCGAAATAGAACGTTGGCGCCGTGCTGCCGACGCTCTCGATTGCGCCTCCGTTCCGCAACTGCGCCGAACCGGTTCCCGGTATTAGGCGGACCAGGCCCACCGACCAGGTCGCCTCTTCGTGTTCATGGCGCGTGATGCATGGATGCTGATCCTTGAGGGTCACCGTAATGTTGTCCCACCCTCCTAATTTCTGGGTTGGACTGTGCTGAGTGAGATAATTACCGTTGATGGCGAAGCCCAGATCTTCGGTGATGGTCTTGTCCCATTCGTACCCGTAGTCGTTGCTTTGCGCGGACGACGTCGGGGTTAGCGCGATCGTCGGCAGCGATACTTCGTCGCTCACTCCAGGGTCGTCCATGGTCAGCGTGGTGGGAAACACGCGGTCTCCGCAAACGACGTGCGCCTGAGCGACCGAATGCATCATCAAGATGAATGCGGCGCCAGGTAGGATCGCACGAAAAGCCGTGTGCGGTTTGGCCTTCCGGCCTTTGAGAAGGTACGTCATGGCATTCTCCAACCGATGACTGGGCGGTTTGACGGCGGGCAAACTCTTCCCCTTTCAAGGAGTCAAGTCACCAAGCGCTTCGCGAGCCGCGTAGATTTTGAAAAGGGCGGAAGCCTCAGCGGTTGACGGTGCTCATATCGGCGTAGCGTTCGCCCGACGTCGCCCCCTTGGGGGCCGCCTCTGCGATGCGTGCGAGGTCGTCGCCGGTCAAGACGACGTCGGCCGCGCCGACGTTCTCTTCGAGATATTTACGCTTCTTGGTGCCGGGAATCGGCACGATGTCATCGCCTTGAGCCAACAGCCACGCGATCGCGAGTTGGGACGGCGTACACTTTTTCTGCTCCGCAATTTCCTTGACGCGCGCGACGAGCTGCAGATTCTTTTCGAAGTTCTGACCTTGAAATCGCGGATGATTGCGGCGGAAATCGCCGGCCGGAAAATCGTCGGGTGATTTGAAAGCGCCAGTTAGAAAGCCGCGGCCCAGCGGGCTGTAGGCAACAAAACCGATGCCTAACTCGCGGATCGTCGGAAGAATCGCGTCCTCGGGGTCGCGGGTCCAGAGGGAGTATTCGGTTTGCAGCGCGGTGATCGGATGCACTTGATGCGCCCGGCGAATCGTTTCGGGTTTTGCTTCGGACATGCCGAGGTACCGCACCTTACCGGCTTTTACGAGTTCGGCCATCGCGCCGATCGTTTCTTCGATCGGCGTCTTGGGATCGACTCGG
>Ga0208357_1002895_pt1 | contig 10955 bp, 11 predicted proteins | sample NGESurdeep092012_6_FD_184487 | JGI IMG/M metagenome (GOLD analysis project Ga0208357, IMG submission 184487) | Arctic peat soil microbial communities from Barrow, Alaska - NGEE Surface sample F52-2 deep-092012 (SPAdes) | ecosystem: Environmental > Terrestrial > Soil > Wetlands > Peat ... | reverse complement strand
GATACTCGGCGCTGTCGTGTTCGGGTTCACCGTCCGTCGGCTCCGAAGTGACTATCTTGCCATCGTCACGGTGTCCGCTGCCTTCATCTTCTGGAACATCATCAACACGTACGAGCCACTCTTCAACGGCGCGACCGGGTTGTACCACGTGCCAAACATCATCTCGACGAGCACAACTCGGTATGGGTTCATCATGCTGGTCCTCTCCGCGGGCATTCTCGCCATCTTCGTATGGGGTTCTCGTCGCATCTTCCGTTCCCCGTTTGGCCGATTGCTGCGGTCCATGCGGGAGGACGAAGCGGTGACGGCTGCGTTCGGCCGTACCTCCTGGCAACCACAGCTGTGGATCTTCATGATCGGGTGTTTCATCGCGGGGATCGCCGGCGGTCTCTTCGTGTTCTACATCACGGCGTGGAGCCCGTACGCGTTCTTGCCACTTGAGTCGTTCATTCTGCTTGCCGCGCTGATTGTGGGCGGCGCGGGTAACTACTGGGGTGCCCTCCTAGGAGCCTTCGTCCTCATCGAAGGGCTCGCCGAGTTGTCGCGTTTCCTTCCGAGCTTTGGTAATGGTGCAGACGTCGGTGCGATCCGTGCGATCGTGATCGGGTTCGTCCTCATCCTCATGTTGCGGTACCGGCGCGGCGGCCTTATTCCTGAACGCTGGCTGCACTGGTATCGGCCGCCCGCGAAGCCGGTTCTCCGCAGAGCGAGGTTCGCAGCCGCGAGGCGCGCACGATGAGCAGCGAGGCCTCGGGCGACCTGCTCAACGTGCAAGATGTCGGCTACGCGTATGGCGGGGTGTGGGCTGTCAGAGGCTGCAGCTTCTCTGTTCGCAGCGGCGAAGTCACCGGCCTCATAGGACCGAATGGCGCGGGAAAGTCGACGATGATCGAAATGCTCAGCGGTACCTTGACGCCGCGCGAGGGCAAGATCCACTTTGATGGATCCGACATAACCGGCCTCCGACCTGTACAGGTAGCGCGCAAGGGAATCGCGCGCACCTTCCAAACCGCGAGAGTCCTCGCCGCACTTCCGGTGATTGAGAACGTGGTGTTAGCCGCCCAAGGCCAAATTGGCGAGAACCCGCTGAAGGCATTGTTCTTTCGCGGGAGTTGGCGGAGCCAAGAAGAGGAACTGCGGAAGGAAGCGGCCGGCCTTCTCGATTGGCTTGGCCTTGGACATCACCTGCTCAGCCCAGCAGGGACGTTGTCAGGGGGGCAGCGGCGATTAATGGAGATCGCCCGTGCGCTCATGGCACACCCGAAGCTGATGCTTTTGGACGAGCCGACTGCTGGCGTGTTTCCGGAGACGAGTCAACTGATCGCCTCTCGGATCCGCGAAATTGCCGCCCAAGGTGTGACCGTGCTGCTCATTGCCCACAACATGGGATTCCTCTCCGCAGTCGCCGACGATGTGGTGGTGATGGCCGAGGGGAGGGTCCTCACTCGTGGGCCACTTGAGGTTGTGCGTGAGCACGCAGGAGTGGTGTCGGCGTATCTCGGAACCGCTGTTGCCGGCTCACGCGAGACGGGCCCCACAACCGCTCAGGGAGTAAGCGAGTGAATGAGTTGCAAGCAGTCTCCATTACTGCCGGCTATGACGGTCCACCAATTCTGGACGACGTCTCGGTTACCGCGAATGCTGGCGAGACGTGCGTCATCCTAGGCCCGAATGGTGCCGGCAAGTCCACGCTGGCCAAAGCGATCATCGGCCTACTCGGCGTAAAGAAGGGTCGCGTTCTCTTGCAGGGCAATGAAGTGACGGGTCAGGGCCCGCACAAGCTCGTCAAGGCGGGCCTCGCGTACTTGCCTCAACTCATGAACGTCTTCGATCAACTATCGGTGATCGAGAACTTGGAAATGGGCGGCTACACCGTCAAGGGGAGCCTCCAGCGGCGAATCTCTGAACTGCTCGACTTCTTTCCCGATCTCGCAGTGGATCGACACAAGAAGGCCGGCGTGCTGTCGGGGGGCCAGCAGCGGATGCTGGCACTTGCGCGAATGCTCATGACAGAGCCGGTGGTGGCGATTCTCGATGAGCCAACGGCGGGGTTGTCACCGCTGTACGCCGAGCGCGTTTGGACGCACATCGACCGGATTCGTGACGCAGGTGTGGCGCTGCTCGTTGTCGAGCAGAATGCGACGGTCGCCATGGACCACGCGGACATCGTCTATCTCCTAACACAGGGCAGGAATGTGATGTCCGGTCCAGCATCAGAGCTTCGTCATCGGGACGAGGTTGCTCGCATCCTCGTAGGCTAAGCATGCTTATTTTTTGAAAAGACCGCCGATCCAATTCAGGGAGTGACTGAGAACGTGACGACAAGTCAAGACGCAACGCAGACGCGCTCGCAACGGTTGTCTGAGTTTGTAAGTGCGCTTCGCCCGGATGATTTGCCGACGGCGGTGAGACAGGATGCGATCTGGCGAGTAATGGACACGATCGGCGTGTCACTCGTAGGTTCTGGAATGGACTATGCGCAACCCATCCAGAAAGTGTTCGTCGAGTTGGCCGGCCGGGGGGAATCGACGGTCATCGGCGGCGGTGAACGACTGCCTGCACCCGCCGCCGGATTCGTGAATGCTGCCTATGCGCACGGCCCTGACTTCGATGACACGCATAGCGTTGCGATGGTCCATATCGGCTGTCTAGCCGTGCCGAGTGCACTTGCCATGGCCGAACGTACCGGTGCCACTGGTGCGGACATGCTCACAGCTTTGGTAGCCGGCGCCGAGGTTGGGCTCCGGATCGGCGCGGCCGCACCACACAGGTTCCATATGCGCGGATTCCACGCCACCGGCGTCGTTGGCCCGTTCACCGCGGCAGCGACGGCGGGGAAGTTGCTTGGCCTTGACGTCGACCGACTGAGCAACGGCCTCGGTTTAGCGGGCAGCCAGGCCGCGGGGTTGCTTCAGGGACTACATGACGGGAGCTGGGTCAAACGGCTGCACCCTGGCTGGGCTGTGCAAGGGGGGATCACGGCGGCGCTTCTTGCCGAGCAGGGCTACCTCGGGCCGCCACAAGTTCTCGAGGGCGGTTGGGCGTTGTATGCAGTACTCCTCCATGGCGACTCGGAGCCGGTGGATTTCGACGTTCTGACAAACGGACTCGGCACCGAGTGGCTGCTGCCTGAGACGACTTACAAGCCGTACAGCAACGGGGCATGGAATCATTCTGCAATGGACGGGGTCGCCGCGATCATGGCGGCCGAATCGCTGACTTACAAAGACATCGCACGGGTGGACGCCATCGTGCCACCGGAATGCATACCCGTCGTGTGCGAGCCGCGGGACGCCAAGATCCAACCGGTGACGCCCTACCACATGAAGTTCAGCTTGCCTTACTCAGTCGCCATCCTGGCCGTGCTTGGCCACGCAGGAGTGGACGACTACACGACCGAGGTGCATACCAATCCGGACATCGCCGATTTGGCATCGCGCGTCTACTGTGAGGCAGACCCGCGCATGGCACCGGATCGCTTCCCCGCCAGGGTTCGTCTTGAGACACGCGACGGACGCCACTTCTCGTACGACATTCCAGCGCAACGCGGAGGTCCGGGAAACCCCTTTTCGGCCGACGACCACCGTGCAAAGTTTCTCTCGAACGCGAGCCCGAGCCTCGGCGTATCCCGGGCAGAGAGCCTCATGCACACGATCGAAAATATCTGGGAGCTCCAGTCGGTTGGGGAACTCGTTCGACTCGCCGTCCGGTAGTGGAGAAGCCGATGCCGCGCAGCGATCAGCTGGCCAGGCTAAGAGCTGCGCCGCTGAGAGGTATCCGCGTTGTGGCGCTCGAGCAAGCGGTTGCTGGTCCACTATGCACGCGGCACCTTGTCGATCTGGGTGCTGACGTAGTCAAGATTGAGAGGCCAGGGGGAGGGGATTTCGCTCGCTCGTACGACTCCGTGGTGCACGGTGAGTCCGCGTATTTTGTGTGGCTCAACCGCGGAAAACGCAGCGTGGTGCTGGATTTGAAGTCTGCGGAAGATCGTGTTGCCATGGACTCGCTCCTCGAGTCCGCCGATGTGCTGGTGAGCAACCTTGGACCTGGCGCCCTCGAGAGACTGGGCCTCGGATGGGACACGGTTCACACCAGGTGGCCACAGCTGATCTCCTGCACGATCACGGGCTACGGAACGGAAGGCCCACTGCGTGATCGGAAGGCATTCGATCTCTTGGTGCAGGGTGAGGCCGCCTTGTTTGCGATCACGGGTACGCCCGAGCAGCCTGCGAAAGTGGGCCTACCGATAGCTGACATCTCTGGGGGCATGTACGCCCTGAGCGCAGTGCTGGCCGCGCTATTTCAGCGGACATCGACGGGCCTGGGAACACGTGTCGACATCGCGATGCTCGACTGCCTGGCGGAGTGGATGACACCCGTTCTCTACCACTGCGAGTACACGGGTAAAGAGCCGGAACGGAAAGGTGTCATGCATGCAACCATCTGCCCATACGGCCCGTACCGCCTGGGCGGACAGGCGACCGTGATCATCGCGGTACAGAATCAGCGGCAGTGGCAAGCTTTCTGTACCTTCGTGATGCAACGGCCGGACCTGATCGACGACGATCGATTTCGATCGAACGAAGCACGGGTTCATCATAGGGTTGAACTCGAAAGCCTGATCGATGAATGCTTGGCGAATACGCCGTTGCCAACGGCCCTTGCGGCATTGGATCACGCGGATATTCCTTGGGCCGAGGTCAACGACGTGCGTGCGTTGCTGGATCACCCTCAACTGCGAGCGCGGGAACGTTGGACTCAGGTCGACACGCCAAGTGGACCTGCGTCAGCGCTGAGGTCGCCGCTCGATGCGATGGGCCATGACACGTCGATGCTGGCCGTCCCTGCCCTCGGCGAGCACACCTCCGAAGTGCTCGAGCAACACGGACTAGCTAGACCAACACCCGGCAATCGGCGCATACATGGAGCGACCAAATGACGAACCCGCGGATCGCGGTTATTGCAGGCGACGGCGTGGGCCAAGAGGTCATCCCGGCTGGCATTCGCGTGCTCTCCAAAGTGGCGAGTCTCGACTTTGTGGAGTTCCCCTGGGGGGCCGACTTTTTTGCCCGTACGGGTTCAATGATGCCGCCCGACGGGTTGGAGACACTGTCGAACTTCGACGCCATATACCTGGGCGCCGTTGGCTGGCCGACGATTCCGGATCACGTGAGCTTGTGGGGGCTCCTGCTCCCCATCCGCAAGGCGTTCGAGCAGTATGTCAACCTGAGGCCGGTCACGCTGCTCCCTGGCGTCACGAGCCCGCTCAAAGGGAGGCAAGCCGACGACATCGACATGTTGTTCCTCCGCGAGAACACAGAGGGCGAGTACTCCGGCCCAGGTGGGCGAGTTCATATGGGGACTGCCAACGAGCTAGCAGTCGAGGTGCCGGTGTTCACCCGCACGGCTGTCGAGCGCGTAGCACGCGTGGCGTTCTCGCACGCCCAACGCAGATCCGGCCAGTTGATCAGCGTCACAAAGTCGAACGCTAGCCGATACAACTACGTCTTGTGGGATGAGGTTGTGGCAGCGGTTGGAGCCGAGTTCGCGGATGTCGAGGTGCAACGAGTCCACGTCGACGCGATGGCTGCGCGAATGGTGTCGCGGCCGGACACCGTCGATGTGGTTGTCGCGTCCAATCTCTTCGGGGACATACTCACCGACCTTGGCGCCGCCATTCAGGGCGGGCTCGGGCTGGCCGCCAGCGCCAACCTCAATCCGGAGCGACAGCACCCGTCGATGTTTGAACCTGTCCACGGATCGGCACCGGACATTGCGGGGATGTGCCGAGCCAACCCGATCGGAGCAATTCTGACGGGAGCGCTAATGCTGGAGCATCTCCAACTAGCCTCGGCGGCAACGAGGGTGGAGCGCGCCGTCGCCGACGTGACTCGCCGCGGGCAGTTCCTGACTGCCGATCTCGGCGGCGGCGCGAGTACTGACGAAGTCGCGGACGCTGTGATTCAAGCACTCAGCGCTGCGTGACGTCCGCCGATGCAAGTCTTCTCGGCCGAGAAGACTCGCAACAAGCGTGATCGCACCAACAGGCCAACAAGTAAGACCGATTTAGGGAGAAAGTCAGAATGGTGGACGAAATAACCGCGGCCGTAAGCCGATTTGTTGTCGAAACAAAGCTAGCCGACATACCCACCGACGCGGTTGGCGCCGCACTGCGATCAATCCTCGACGGGCTCGGGCTCGCTGTGGCAGGGCACGCCAGCTTGGTCGCGCAACTCGCTGCCGCGGAGGTCGATTCCTACGGCTGTTCTGTCACCGATTCCTCGGTGCTCGGCTCCTCGGTCCGGCTACCCAGCCGCTTCGCTGCGTTCTTGAACGGATTAGCGATTCATGCGGACGACTTTGACGACACGCAGCTGGCGACTCTCCCAGATCGCGTCTACGGCCTCCTGACCCACCCCACCGCTCCCGTTCTGCCCGCAGCTCTCGCTCTTGGCGAGCGACTCGGGCGAAGTGGGTCGGACTTTCTCCTCGCATATCTCGTTGGCGTCGAGACTGAGGCGAAAATCTCCGAGGCAATCGACCCTCGGCACTACGACGCAGGATTCCACTCGACCGCGACTGCCGGCGCAATCGGGGCAGCTGCTGCGGCATCGCGGATCCTAGCTCTGGACGTCGAACGGACCGAGGTCGCCCTCGGGATCGCCGCATCGTGCGCCGCAGGGCTGCGTGAAAACTTCGGCACAATGACGAAGCCACTACACGCCGGTCGGGCTGCTGAGAGCGGCGTGCTCGCGGCGCAACTCGCCGCGAAGGGCTTCACGGCCGCGCACAACATCCTCGAGGCCCGCCGCGGGTTTTTCTCTGCGGCCGGCGGCGGCTTCGATCGTCCAACAATGGAGCGACTGGGCGACCCGTGGACCTTTAGCGACCCGGGTGTTTCAATCAAGCCCTACCCGTCGGGCTCACTGACCCACCCGGCGATGACCGTGATGGCAGAGTTGCTTCGAGACAACGCTGTGCAGGCGAGCGATGTCGAGCTTGTGTATGTCGGCACCAACCGGCATATGCCGAATGCGCTGATCCACCATCGTCCGGCCGATCACCTAGCGGCCAAGTTCAGCATGGAGTTCTGCATGGCCGCGCTGGTGGTCGACGGACGTGCGGGCTTGGCGGAGTTCACCGACGAGGTTGTGCGGCGGCCGGATATCCAATCCATGATCGAGCGGGTTCGGTTCGAGGTTGACCCAGAAGCCGACGGAACGGGCTACAACAACATGACGAGCATCGTCCGCGTGCACCTGAACAATGGGACGGTCCTCCAAGGCCGGGCAGATTTTGCAAAGGGCAGCCCAGCCAACCCCATGACGCAGCAAGAGCTATTTCGCAAATTTGCAGATTGTCTCGAGGTCGGCAACATCTCGTCGTCCGCGGCAGAGCGTGCGGCAGAACTCGTCGGGAACCTAGAAGACCAACCAGCCCTCGGCGAAATCACGAGTTTGCTTTGCCCCGCGGAGTCCTGACACGCAGCCAAGGCGGCCCACCCCGACCGACCGACGTGTTCTTGCTGTGGTCCAAGATTGGCGTGAAGTCGTTCGGCGGGGGTCAGGCCGTTCAGTTTTACGCGTTCGAACACATCGTCAACGAGCTGAAGTGGCTCACAGTCGACGAGTGGGCGCAGTTGTGGGGACTGTCCCAGATCGTGCCCGGTGTTAACGTTATTGCAGTCTGCGCACTAACGGGGTTGCGGGTCGCAGGCCTCGCGGGCAGCCTGGCCGCACTCGCTGGACTGATGGCACCAAGCGTTGCAGCAACGATCCTCATTTCCGCTGCCTACACACAGATCGCTCAGTTCGCGGGGGTGCACGCGGCGCTCCGCGGCATGTTTGCCGCGGTTGTGGGTGCCGCGCTCGTGTTGAATTGGCGCGTGGGTCGGCCGATCGTGAAGGCCGCGCGAGCGCGAGGCAGGATCGCACTAGCTGCGTCCGTCGCCATCCCCGTTGTTGCTGCGGCGATTGTGGCCGAGCAGTGGGTTCCCGTGGTGGACGTATTGCTGAGCGGTGCAGCGCTTATGTCGGCCCTCTGGATCCAGAAGCCTCACTGAAGCTATGGCCGGAAACCTCTTATTCTTCCTGCTGCTTCTGAAGGCATCGTTCTTGTCTTCAGGCGGTTTGGCCAATCTGCCGAGTGTCCATCAGGATCTGATCAGTCGGCAGTGGGCTCACGAGGGGCAATTTGTCGAGGCGCTAGCGATTGGGCAACTCGCCCCAGGGCCGACAGGCCTTTGGGTAGTGGCCCTCGGGTATCTGGCGCGCGGGCCATCGGGTGCTTTGCTTGCAGCAGGGGCGATCACGATCCCGCCTCTCCTTGCGCTTCCAATGGACCGGTTGTATCGGCGACTGGCGAATCACCGCGCGGTCGAGGGATTTGTCTTCGGACTGATCCTGGCGGCGGCGGGCAGCGTGATGGCGGTACTCGCCGAAGCGCTCAGGTCATATGGAGTTGATCTCGCAACGGTGCTCATATTCACAGCGAGCGTCGTGCTTGTCGGTCGCCGGATACTTCCACGAGGGTTCATCTTGCTCCTAAGTGCCGCCGTGGGATTTGCGGTCTGGGTGCCGAGGTAGTTTGTCCACCAGTGCATGCTCCACGGCCTCTCACGGGGCAGTCCACCGCAAGATCCGTTGTGCTCGTTCAATGACTGCGCGGTCGATCATCGAGTGCCCCAGACGGCCGGCGCCGCTGTCGGTTGCTGCTGCGACGACGAGACGGGCCCAGTCCGCCTCCTCACTCGTCGGGGCGAACGCCGCATTAACGGCAGGGATCTGGTTCGGATGTGTGCACAGCTTGCCACCGAAGCCAAGCTGGCGGGCACGGAGCGCGTCCGCGCCGGCGACGTCGGCGTCGTCCAAGTTGAGGGTGACGCCATCCACTGGCGCCGCAATCCGTGCCGCCCGCGACGCGACGACCAGACTCGATCGAGCAAACAGCAACGCGAGGTCGTCCTGCGCCGAGTCGATATCGAGACTGTAGTCAACCGCGCCAAACGCCAGACGCTCGACGCCGGGAGTAGTAGCGATCATTCCGGCGTTCTGGACACCGCGCGCAGTCTCAATCAGCGCGACGACTGGAATATCACGACAACCCCGCTCACTTAGGGCGACGAGTGCATCCGGCTCTGCCTTTGGCAGCACTAAGCCGCCGACGCCGTGCAACTCCTTAAGTGCGTCGCAGTCAGCTGAAAAGTGCGGTGTGTCCGCGGCATTAAGACGGACGATCGCGCGATGTCCCTTACGGAGCCACTTCAACACGCACTCTCGCGCCAGGTCCTTGTCCTCGGTGCCAACGGAGTCCTCGAGGTCACAAATGACGACGTCCGCTGCGCTGGATTCCGCCTGATCAAACCGGTCTGGTCGATTCCCTGGCACGAACAGGAAGGAGCGAGCTGTGTGAATGCGGGTTGCGGACTCGCCTGTGATGCGGTGCTTCTCACTCATCTCAAGATGCCGGGACCCGGTGATGTCCCGCTCGTGCTGCGATCCGTTCGAGGGGAGGCCTCGGCACGAATAACGCGGTGCGATCGATCTTCCGTGCGCATCGGGAGGCGATCAACTTCGGCATGGCATCTCCATGTGGACGTCGTGTGCAGGATCATACGTCTGAGGATGCTAAGAGTTATCTGCGCTCGTCGGAGTTCGGAGCGACGCGATGCGCGGCCAGTCGCGTGGTGTCCTAGGAGCGCGACAACACCCAGGCGACCACATCGGCCGCGTGAGTGTCGGGCGGGAACACCGGGTACCAGACGTGCGTAATGACGCCGGCGTCGATCAGGACTGTGAACCGCCGAAGCAAGGTTTGACCCGCCACCTTCATGGTTGGCAACCGTAGTGCTGTGGCGAGCCGCAGATCGGCGTCCGACAGGAGCGCGAACGGCAGCTGCAGCCGCTCAGCCGCTTCGCGTTGATAGTCCGTCGTCTGGGTCGAGATTCCAAACACGTCTATACCGAGCGCGGCCAGTGCGGCATGGTGACCTCCGAACCCGCGGGACTCAACGGTGCACCCGCGGGCGCCCGGTATTGATCCCCACTCGGGGACCAGCGGGGGGTACCCTGGTACGCCGGTGCGGGGGTAGGCATAGATGACCGTTAGGCGCCGCAGCGCCGACAGGTCAATACTTTCTCCGTCGGTCGACGGCAACGCCAAACGAGGTACGACGAGGCCTCGCAAGTGGTCGGCGGCGCCGTCATCGACAGGGACAGGCTGATCGGTCGGCAAAGCGAGTGTGGACTCGTGAGGCCCAGTCATATCTACATCGTGGCATGATGTGCTCTGCAACGCGACGGATGTCGCGACGCCGCGGATGCGACCGATCGCATGTAGCGATCCGCGCGCTTGTTCGAGACGTTGCCGGGATGCAGCCGCGGTCCGCGTGGCGCAACCACTATGCCCCGGGATTACTCCCGCAGCTACGTGAAGGACACGCGCGTTCTGAGGAGCGCACGATCGTGGCGACGAGAACACCGGTCGGTAAGGGTACCTACAACAACTAGCGGCACGCGGAAGCTGATGGCGAACGCGCAGGACTACCAGGCCGCGGCCGACTGGGCCGAGCACGCGATGACTTTGAAGCCCGGCTCGACGACTGCGCTCCGCGGAACTGATGCGGCCAAGCGCGGACGTGAGGTTCTTGCGAAGGCGTTGGGTGGTTGGCGTTTCGATCGACCCTGACGCGAAGCCGGGTCAGCACGCGCGGGTCCGGCAGGTCCGGGTGTCGACCGAGGTTGATGCCCGCATTGAGGTTCTGGCGGCAGATCGCCATGTCAAGGCGAGTGACATCATCCGGGAGGCGCTGGCGGCCTACCTTGCCAGCGCAGTGAGTCCGGGGGAGAAGGGCGCGTCACGAACTCGGCGTTCCCCGACGGTGGTTCCTGCCAAAGCTGCTCGTGTGCGTAGTCAGGCGAAAGCTGTCCCGGCAGCTGCGGCGAAGCGCGTATCGG
>Ga0208357_1002894_pt1 | contig 10956 bp, 9 predicted proteins | sample NGESurdeep092012_6_FD_184487 | JGI IMG/M metagenome (GOLD analysis project Ga0208357, IMG submission 184487) | Arctic peat soil microbial communities from Barrow, Alaska - NGEE Surface sample F52-2 deep-092012 (SPAdes) | ecosystem: Environmental > Terrestrial > Soil > Wetlands > Peat ... | reverse complement strand
GCGGTCATGTCGTAGATCGCGGCGAGGTGGAAGAAGTGCTGGATCTTCCCGCGCAGCTCCGCCGCCTGCTCGGCCTCCACGCCCAGCAGCGGCCGGCGCAGGTCGCCGATCACGGGCTGCACGCGCTTGGCGGCCGCCACCCCGAGCAGTGTGCCCCAGCGCTCGAGAAGGTCGTCGAGCCTGCCCGTCGAGCCCGCGCGCACGAGCACGTACACCTTGCCCTGGCGCTTCTCGAGCAGCAGCTCGATGAGGCGGCGTCCGATGAAGCCGGTCGCTCCTGTGACGAAGTAGGCCATCTCACGACGAGGATATAGGTGCTGGTGTTTCTTGGCGGGTGGGTCTCTGCGCTGCTCGCGCCGGCCCGGGTGGCTACGCGCCGGCGCCGGCGCCGCCGCGGCCCTCGCCGGCCGCGAAGCGCTGCGCGCCGCGCTGGCCCGCCGCGAACACCTCCGGCCCCGCCTTCGCCTCCAGCGCGAGGCCCTCGGCGAGCGTCATCCCCAGCCCCTCGATCGCGGCGCGGCGGTCGGCGAGCATCGTCTCCTGCGGGAACCCTGACAGTCCCTCGGCGAGCTCGAGCGCGCGCTCCAGGTGCCCGCCTTGCGGGACGATCTCGGTCAGTAGGCCGATCGCGAGCGCCTCCTCGGCGTCGATCATGCGGCCCGTGAGGATCAGGTCGAGCGCCCGTCCCAGCCCGACGATCCGCGGCAGCCGCTGGGTGCCGCCGTCGATCAGCGGCACGCCCCAGCGGCGCTCCGGGTAGCCGAGCGTCGAACCCGCGGTCGCGATCCGCAGGTCGCACCACAGCGCCAGCTCGAGCCCACCCGCCAGGCAGTAGCCGGAGATCGCGGCGATCGTCGGCTTCGTCGGCGTCAACCGCGTGAAGCCCATCGGTCCCTCGGGGGCCATCAGCCGGCCGGCGAACGTCTCGGTCGCCTTCAGGTCGGCGCCCGCGCAGAAGGCGAGGTCTCCGGCCCCTGTCAGCACCATCACCCGCGCTTCGTCGTCGGCCTCGAAGCGTGTGTACGCCTCGTGCAGCGCCACCGCCGTCGGCCCGTCGACCGCGTTCCTTCGCTCCTGGCGGTCGATTGTGATCAGCGCCGCCGCGCCCCGGCGCTCGTAGCGGACCGTCACCAGCCGCCGCGCCACTGGGCGTTGCCCACGCGCGACTTCTGTGCGGCTTTCCGTGCTTCCTTGCGCTTGTCCAGGTGTTTCTGGAGCATGCTCATCGTGAACACGAAGATCGCGAAGAACGCGACCAGGATGAAGCCGACCTTGGTCACGAGCTTGTCGTCGGTCGCGCCGTAGAAGCCGCGGCCGTCGTTCGCGGCCAGCGCCGCCGGCGCGAGCACGAGCGTCAGCAACAGGAACGAGGTGAGGGCGGGAAGCAGGCGACGCATCGCGTGGGGGATCCTACAGAAGGCCCGGGAGGCTTTGCGGGCCGGACGCCTACCATCAGCAGCCGATGGCCGTACTGATCGCATCCGACCTGCACAAGGACATGGCCGGGCAGCCGCTGCTGCGCGGGGTCTCGTTCAAGCTCGAGCACCGCACGCGGATGACGATCGCCGGGCGCAACGGCGCGGGCAAGACGACGCTGCTGCGGATGCTGGCGGGCGAGGAGTCGATCGATCGTGGCGAGCTGAGCCTCGCGAAGGGCGCGCGGATTATGCTCCACGACCAGCGCCCTCCCCGCGATCGCGGCCGCCCGCTGCGCGAGTACGTGCTCTCGGGCTGCGTCGAGGAGCTCGCGATCGAGGCGGAGCTGGCGACGCTCGAGCAGCGCATGGGCGAGGGGGAGATGGACGACGCGCTGCTCGCCCGTTACTCGCGCGCGCAGGCTCGGTTGGAGGCGCGCGGCGGCTATCTGTGGCGCGACCGCGCGACCGCGATGGCGCGCGGGCTGGGCTTTCGCGAGGAGGACCTCGACCGTAGCCTGGACAGCTTCTCCGGTGGTCAGCTGACGCGCGCGGCGCTCGCCCGCGCGCTCGCCACCTCCGCGGACGTGCTTCTGCTCGACGAGCCGACGAACCATCTCGACATCGAGTCCTTGGAGTGGCTGGAGCAGACGCTCGTGGGGCTCGACGCGGCGATCGTGCTGGTGGCGCACGACCGCTGGTTCCTCGAGGCCGTCGGCACGGCTGTATTGGAGATCGAGGCTGGCCGCAGCCGCTTCTTCTCCGGCACCTGGCACCAGTGGCGCCGCGAGCAGGCCGCGCGCGAAATTGCCCTCGGCAAGGCGATCGACAAGCAGCAGGCCGAGATCGAGCGGATGGAGCACTTCATCGAGCGCTTCCGCGCGAAGGCCACGAAGGCCCGCCAGGCGCAGTCGCGCGTGAAGCAGCTGTCGAAGATCGAGCGAATTGAAAAGGACCCGCGCGATGGGAAGGGCTTGGAGTTCGAGTTCTCCGCGCCGGAGCGCTCGGGGCGCGTGATCTTCGAGCTTTTGGATGGGCGTGTCGAGGTCGGCGGGGAGGGCGGGGATCCAATCGTCCTCCTGGAGCACGCCGAGCTGTGGTTGGAGCGCGGCGAGCACGTCTCGCTCGTCGGGCCGAACGGGACGGGCAAGACGACGCTGATCGAGACGCTCGCCGGGCGCCGCCCGCTCGCGGCGGGCCGGCTGAGCACGGGGCACAACGTCACGCTCGGCTACCTCTCCCAGCACGCCGAGGAGCTCGGCGCCGGAGGGCATCCCGGCCAGAGCGTGCTCGAGGCCGCCGCCCGCGCGACGGGCCTCGCCCCGAACAGGGCGCGGGCGCTGCTCGGGCGTTTCCTGTTCTCCGGCGAGGAGGCCGAGAAGCCGCTCGACGGCCTCTCCGGCGGCGAGCGCCGGCGGCTGTCGCTGGCCGTGCTCGTCGGCGCCGCGAAGACGCCCAACGTGCTGATCCTCGACGAGCCGACGAACCATCTCGACATCGAGTCGCGCGAGGCGCTCGAGGACGCGCTACGCGGCTTCCCGGGCGCGATCCTGCTCGTCTCCCACGATCGGGCGCTGCTCGACGCGGTCGGCACGCGCACGGTGGCCGTGGAGGACCGCGCGCTGCGCAGCTACGAGGGCGGCTGGCCGGAGTATGTGCGGGTGCGGGAAGAGCAGAGGTCCTTGCCGCATGCGGCAAGGACGCCAGGGCCGCATGCGGCCCTGGCCGGGGTCGCACATGTGCGACCCCGCGGGGAGGCGCATGCGCCTCCCCTAACAACATCAGCTTCCAACAAGCATGCCCGCCCGCCCTCACATGGGCCGAGCGGAACGGCCAACGGGAACGGGAACGAGAACGGAAGCGGGTCCAAGCCGAAGGGCAAGCCGAAAGCGAAGGGCCCGTCGAAGAACCGCCTCACCGCCCAGCAGCAGGCCGAGCGCACGGTCGAGCAGGCCGAGGGGGCGATGCGCGCGCTGGAGGACGAGCTCGCCGACCCCGCGGCGTGGGCTACGCAGTACGAGTCGGCCAAGTCCGAGGCGCGCCTCACCGCCGCGCGGCGCGCCGTCGAGGAGGCCTACACGCGGCTCGAGGCGCTGGTCGACTGAGGCTCGGCGGACGCGGCCCAGCAGACCGCGTTGGCTACCCTCTTTTCTGTGAGCGAAAGCCTGAAAACCACACGGAACGTCGCGATCGTCGCGGTGATCGCCGCCGCGGTCTACTTCCTCCCCGGCGGCGGCCGCGCGGCGAACACTTTCGAATCCGTGCTCTGGGTCGCCTTCGGGGTCGGGATCGGCTACCTCGGCCTGCGTGGATACCGCGAATACCGCGTCGCCCTGCACAGCCTCGGCGATCGTCATCGCGGGCTGCTCTACGGCGGGATCGCGGGCGCGGTGTTCGCCTATATGGCCCGCGCGCGGATGTGGCAGACGGGCATCGGCGAGCTCGTCTGGTTCGCGCTCGCCGGCTTCATCCTCTACACGCTGCTCGAGGTCTACCGCCACTGGCGCGCGTATTGAGACTCGCCGACCGAAGCAGGGAGACACTCACATGAGCGAGCATCCCCTTTTCGGCCAACGCAAGAGCCTCCCCGAGGAGCCCGGCGTGTACCTGTTCCGCGACGCGAAGGGCCGCGTGATCTACGTCGGCAAGGCGAAGTCGATCCGCAAGCGGGTCGCGTCGCACTTCGCCAAGGCGCAGGTGCCTGGCAGCCCGGGCCACGAGGAGATGGTCGCGAGCACGGAGCGGATCGAGTGCGTGGTCGTGGGCAGCGAGGCGGAGGCGCTGCTCGCCGAGCAGGGTTTCATCAAGCAGTACCGGCCGCGCTTCAACATCCGGCTGCGCGACGACAAGTCCTACCCGTTCATCGCGATCTCGCTCGACGAGGACTATCCGCGGGTCTACTTCACGCGCGAGCGCCACCGCCCGGGGCGGGCGTACTTCGGCCCCTACTCGAACGCGAAGCGCGTCAGGAGCACGCTGGAGGTGCTCGCGAAGGTGTTCATGTTCCGTTCCTGCACCGGTCCCGAGCCAGGGCGGCGCAGTGGCAGCCCGTGCCTGGACTACTACATCAAGCGCTGCGAGGCGCCCTGCGTCGGGTACGTGTCCAAGGAGGACTATCGCAAGAGCATCGACGGCGTGATCGACTTCCTGTCCGGGCGCTATCGCATGATCGAGCGCGACCTCGAGCGGCGCATGCGCGCCGCGGCGGAGGTGGAGGAGTTCGAGCAGGCGACGCTCGAGCGCAACCGGCTGCGCGCGGTGCACGCGCTGCTGGAGCGCCGCCGCGTGGCGAACGAGTCGGTGGGGACACTCGACGCGGTGGCGGTCGCCGTCGACGGGCGCGAGGCGAACGCGCAGGTCTTCCAGGTGCGCGACGGGGTGCTCTCGGACCGCCAGTCCTTCTACCTCTCGAACGAGACCGAGCGCGACGTGGCGGAGGTCGCGGAGGAGTTCATGCTCCAGTTCTACGCCTCGCACATCTCGATCCCGCCGCTGCTCGTCGTGCAGCGCGAGCTCGTCGCGGACGGCGCCAGTGCGGCGCTCGCCGAGGCGCTCGCGCAGCGGCGCGGCGGGCCGGTCGAGCTGCGCGCCGCCGAACGCGGCGAGAAGCGCAGGATCCTCGAGCTGGCCGAGCGCAACGCGCGGCTGGCGCTCGACGAGGAGCGTCTGCGCGCCGAGCGCCGTCGCACGAGCCGCGTCGAGGCGCTCGAGGGGCTGGCGCTCGCGCTCGGGCTGGACGCGCCGCCGATCAGGATCGAGTGCTTCGACATCTCGCACCTCGGCGGTACGCAGACGGTCGCCTCGATGGTCGTCTTCGAGGGCGGCGCGCCGAAGAAGTCCGACTACCGCCGCTTCACGATCCGCTCGCTCGGAGACACCTCCGACGACTACGCGGCGATCGCCGAGGTGCTCGGCCGGCGCTTCGCCCAGTGGGAGCGCCAGGCCGACATCTCTCCGCACGACCCCGAGTACAACGCGAGCTTCGCGGCGCTCCCGAACCTGGTCGTGATCGACGGCGGCAAGGGACAGCTCGCGGCCGGCCTCGGCCCGCTGCGTGGCTTTCGCGAACGGGGGGTGACGGTCGTCTCGCTCGCGAAGCGGATCGAGGAGGTGTTCGTCCCCGGACGGGCGGCGCCGCTGGTGCTCGACCACTCGACCCCCGAGCTACAGCTCTTGCAGCGCGTGCGCGACGAGGCGCACCGCTTCGCGATCACGCACCACCGCTCGCGGCGAGACCGCGCGATGACGAGCTCGCTGCTCGACGAGCTGCCCGGCGTCGGGCCCGCGCGCAAGCGGGCTTTGCTCGCGCACTTCGGCTCCCCCGACGCGGTGCTCGCGGCCTCCCGCGAGGAGCTCCAGGCCGTGCCCGGGCTGCCCGCGAAGGTCGCGCGGGAATTGCACAGTCGCCTCCACAGAGCTGGGTAACACGGCCGTTGATCAATCGCGACACAATGAGCGAGATGGCCGCGAACGAGTCACGCCTGAAGGACGTTGTCGTGATCACGGGCTTCTCCGGCGCGGGCAAGTCGACCGCGATGAACGTGTTCGAGGACGCCGGCTACTTCTGCGTCGACAACCTCCCACCGGAGATGATCCGCTCGCTGGTCGAGCTGTTCATGCACGAGGGCTCGAAGGTCGAGCGCGCGGCGGTCGTCTCCGATGTCCGCGGGGGCGTCTACTTCGAGGCGTTGCGCGCCGTCGTCGACGACCTCGACGCGCTCGGCGTCGACCATCACGTGCTGTTCCTCGAAGCGGCCGAGCAGACGCTCGTGACGCGCTACAAGGAGACCCGCCGGCGCCATCCGCTGGCGCCCGAGGGCAGCGTCTCCGCCGGCGTCGCCGCCGAGCGGGCGCTGCTGGAGCCGTTGCGCAGCCGCGCCGACCTCGTGATCGACACGACGGGCATGTCCGCGGCGATGCTCCGCGGGAAGATCGCCGACGAGTTCCTGCCCCGTCAGCGGGGCGGCAAGCTGGCGGTGACGTTCATGAGCTTCGGCTTCAAGCACGGACCCCCGCGCGAGGAGGACGTGGCGCTCGACGTGCGCTTCCTGCCGAACCCGCACTACGTGCCCGAGCTGCGCGAGCTGACCGGCAACGACGAGCGCGTCGTCGAGTACGTCGCGCGCGACGGCCGCCTGGAGGAGCTGTACGAGCGCCTGCATCCGCTGCTCGACTTTCTTTTGCCCCAGTACGTCGCGGAGGGCAAGGCGCACCTCGTGATCGCGATCGGCTGCACCGGCGGGCGCCACCGCTCGGTCGCGATCGCGCGACATCTGGCCGAGCGCTACGGCGACCACGAGGACCTCGACGTGGCGGTCGCCCACCGCGACATCGACAAGCGCTCGCGCGAGTCCTGATCCGGTTGCGTCGGGGCGGCTCGCCGCCGGCTCGCTGATAGCCTTCGACAGGCACGCCGGGCCATGGAGCGTGACTCCTGGGGCCCGGCATTGTTCATTTTTCGCTCACGGAGGCCGTTGAGAATGTCGGTACGGGTGGGAATCAACGGGTTCGGCCGGATCGGCCGGAACGCATTTCGCGCCGCCCAGGCGCGGGCGGCGGAGTCAGGCGGCGGCCACTCGATCGAGTGGGTGGCGGTCAACGACCTGACCGACGCAGAGACGCTTGCGCACCTACTGAAGTACGACTCGATCCTCGGCCCCTACCCCGGCAAGGTGCAAGCCCGCGAGGGCGCCCTCGAGGTCGACGGGCAGGAGTTGAAGGTGTTCGCCGAGCGCGATCCGGGCGCGCTGCCGTGGGGTGAGCTCGGGGTCGACGTGGTGATCGAGTCGACCGGCCTGTTCACCGACCGCGCGAGCGCCGCCAAGCACCTTGCGGGCGGCGCCAAGAAGGTCATCGTCTCCGCGCCGGCGAGCGATCCCGACGCGACGGTCGTGCTCGGGGTGAACTTCGACGAGGTCTACGACCGCGATGCCCACGACGTGATCTCGAACGCCTCCTGCACGACCAACTGCCTCGGCCCGGTCGCGAAGGTGCTCAACGACACCGTCGGCATCAAGCACGGCCTGATGACGACGATCCACGCCTACACGGCCGACCAGCGCCTGCAGGACATGCCGCACAAAGACCTGCGTCGCGCGCGCGCCGCCGCGATCAACCTGATCCCCGCCTCGACCGGGGCGGCGAAGGCGATCGGGCTGGTGATCCCGGCGCTGCAGGGCAAGCTGAACGGCTTCGCCGTACGCGCGCCCGTGCCGACCGGGTCGGTCGTCGACCTGACGGTCGAGTGCGCGCGCGAGACGAGCGTGCAGGAGATCAACGGCGCCTTGCGGGCGGCCGCGGAGAGCGGGCCGCTGCAGGGCATCATGGCCTACACCGAGGATCCGATCGTCTCCAGCGACATCCGCGGGTCGCAGTTCTCCGCGATCGTCGACTCGCAGCTGACGGCCGTGATCGACGGCACGATGTTGAAGGTGGTCGCGTGGTACGACAACGAGTGGGGCTATTCCAATCGTCTCGTGGATCTCGTGCAGCGGGTGCTCTAGTCGAATGAGGAGCCTCGACGACCTCGACGTGCACGGCAAGCGGGTGCTCGTACGGGTCGATTTCAACGTTCCCCTGGCCGCGGACACCGATGGCGAGCCGGAGGCCGGCGGCGTTCCGCTCGTGAGCGACGACACGCGGATCGCGGCGGCGCTGGCGACGATCGAAGAGCTGCGCGCGGGCGGCGCCAGGCTGATCCTGGTCTCGCATCTTGGGCGACCGCAGGGCAAACCTGTGGCGGAGCTGTCGCTGGCGCCGGTGGCCGATCGCCTGCGCGAGCTGACCGGCGCGAAGGTGACGCTGGCGCCGGCGGTGATCGGCGACGAGGTGACGGAGCTGGCGGAGGAGCTCGAGGAGGGTGACATCCTGGTGCTGGAGAACGTGCGCTTCGAGCCGGGCGAGACGAGCAACGACCCCGAGCTCGCGCGGGCGCTGGCGGCGCTCGCGGACCTCTACGTCAACGATGCGTTCGGCGTGGCCCATCGTGCGCACGCGAGCACGGAGGGCATCACGCACCTGCTGCCGAGCGCGGCCGGACGGCTGCTCGAACGGGAGGTCAAGACGCTCACGGGGATCCTCGAGGATCCCCGGCACCCGCTCGTGGCGATCGTGGGCGGCGCGAAGGTGGCCGACAAGATCGCCGTTATCGAGCGCTTCCTGGAAGTCGCCGACGTGGTGATGATCGGCGGCGCGATGTGCTTCCCGTTCCTCTGCGCGCAGGGGCACGCCGTGGGCAAGTCGCTGTGCGACGACGAGGATGTCGAGCACGCTCGCAGCGCGCTCCTGCGGGCAAGCGACAGCCACACCCCGCAGCCCGGACGAGCACGACTGCTGGTGCCGAACGACCTCGTGATCGGCGAGCGCCTGGCTGCGGACGCGACCCATCGCGTGCTCGACGGGGTGGAGGTGCCGGAGGGCTGGATGGGACTGGACATCGGTCCCAAGACGGTGGAGCGCTACGCGAGCGTGATCGCTAGCGCGGGGACCGTGTTCTGGAACGGTCCGATGGGCGCCTTCGAGCTGGAGCCGTTCGCGGCGGGCACCCGTGCGGTGGCGGAGGCCGTGGCGAGCGCGCCTGGCCTGACGGTCGTGGGTGGCGGGGACTCGGCGGCGGCGCTGGCGCAGTTCGGGCTGGAGGGGATGGTGGACCACCTGTCCACCGGTGGCGGCGCGACGCTCGAGCTCGTCGAGGGCCGGGTCCTGCCCGGCGTGAGCGCGCTGCAGGGAGCCGGCGTCGCGTGAGTGCCCGCACGCCGCTCGTCGCCGGCAACTGGAAGATGTACAAGACGGAGGAACAGGCCGAGGACTACATCCAGGCGCTGCTGCCTCGGGTCTCCTCGGTGGAGAGCGTCGAGGTCGCGATCTGCGTGCCGTTCACGGATCTGCGGGCGATGGTCGACAGCGCCCGGGGCTCGCGCGTGGAGGTCTACGCGCAGAACATGCACCACGAGCCCGAGGGCGCCTACACGGGCGAGATCTCGCCCGCGATGCTCAGCGATGTGGGCGTACAGGGCGTCGTGCTCGGGCACTCCGAGCGGCGGGCGTGCTTCGGCGAGACCGATCGCGCGCTCGCGCTGAAGGTCCCCGCGGCGCTCGATGCCGGCCTGCGTCCGATCCTGTGCGTGGGCGAGACCGAGGAGGAGCGCGACAACGACGAAACGCAGCGCAAGCTGCGCCAGCAGGTTCGAGACGGGCTCGCGGGGATCGTGGACGAGCGCTTGGCGGAGGTGACGATCGCGTATGAGCCGATCTGGGCGATCGGCACCGGTCGCGTGGCGAGCCCCGAGCAGGCACAGGAGGCGGTCGCGTTCGTCAGGGCGCTCGTCGGCGATCGCGACAAGCAGGCCGCGGAGCGGGTGCGGATCCTCTACGGCGGCTCGGTCAAGCCCGAGAACGCGCCCGAGCTGCTCGGCCTCCAGGACGTAGACGGCGCGCTCGTCGGCGGCGCGAGCCTGGACGCAGAGTCCTTCGCCCAGATCGTCGCCGCCGCATGAACACGCATGGCGGCGCTGGATCTGCGTCCTCGGTCGCTCGCGTGCATTCGCACGCCACGCTCCCTGCGTCTTGCCCAGCTTGCCCTGCGTGTCCATGAATCCCTTGGATCGATGACCCTTCCCGCCGGTCCAGACGAGCTGCCGGCGGGGAGCGTCTGCCTGGTGATCCTCGACGGCTGGGGGCTCGCCGAGCCCGGCCCCGGCAACGCCATCTCGCTGGCGCGCACCCCCGTGTTCGACGAGCTGTGGGAGGCCTACCCGCATACGACGCTGACCGCCTGCGGGAGGGCAGTGGGGCTGCCGGACGGGCAGATGGGAAACAGCGAGGTCGGCCATCTGAACCTCGGCGCCGGGTCGGTCGTGCGCCAGGATCTCGTACGGATCAACGATGCGATCGCGGACGGGACGTTCGCCGCCAACCCCGTGCTGCGGGCCGCGCTCGACGACGCCGACCGGGTGCACCTGATCGGGCTCGTCTCCGACGGGGGCGTGCATTCCTCGCTCGAGCATCTGTTCGCGCTGATCGCGTGCGCGCGTGAACAGGCCGCGGATGCCGGAGGCGGCGAGCAGAAGGACGTGATCGTGCACGCGTTCACCGATGGGCGCGACACGCTGCCGCACGCGGGCGCCGGCTTCCTGGCCGCGCTGGACGCGGTCGAGGGCGCGCGCGTCGGCTCGGTCGTAGGCCGCTACTGGGCGATGGACCGCGACCGGCGCTGGGACCGCACACAGCGGGCGTACGATCTGCTCGTCCACGGTCGCAGGCGGGCGGGATCGATTCCCGCCTCCAGCGGGGAGGAGGCCGTCGCGGCCGCCTATGGGCGGGGGGAGACCGACGAGTTCGTCGAGCCGACGCTCGTCGGCGGGGAGGACGCGCGGATCAGGCCGGGCGACAGCGTGATCGCGTTCAACTTCCGCCCCGACCGGATGCGCGAGCTGACCCGAGCGCTCGCCGAGCCGGAGTTCGCCGAGTTCGATCGCGACGGCGGCGAGCCCCTGCGGCGATACGCGACGCTGACCGAGTATGAGGAGGGCTGGTCCTACCC
>Ga0208357_1002893_pt1 | contig 10958 bp, 7 predicted proteins | sample NGESurdeep092012_6_FD_184487 | JGI IMG/M metagenome (GOLD analysis project Ga0208357, IMG submission 184487) | Arctic peat soil microbial communities from Barrow, Alaska - NGEE Surface sample F52-2 deep-092012 (SPAdes) | ecosystem: Environmental > Terrestrial > Soil > Wetlands > Peat ... | reverse complement strand
AAGGCGGAGTATCGCGCGCAGCGGACGTTGTTGCAAGAGCAGGAAGCGGCGCGAAAGGCTGCTGGAGATACTGATGATGTGCCTGTGCGCGCGACGTATGACACGGCGGAGATGTACACGACGCCGTCGCCGTTTGCGAATGTTCCGGGGCTGGTAACGTCGGGACCGGATGGGGGGAAGCATCCGTCGGAGGAGAAGTCGCCGCGGCGGTATCCGGTACCGAAGGTGTATGTGGAGCCGGAGCCGGAGATCCAGGTGCTGGATGACCTGGAGGCCGAGGACGGAGTACGGAGTTTCGCGGCGGAGGCTGCGGCGGCGGGCATGCGTCTGGATGCGTATTTGGCGAAGGCGATTCCGGAGATCAGTCGAGCACGCGTGGTGCTGATGATCGACGGTGGGCAGGTGCTGGTGGATGGGAAGCCTGGGAAGGCGAAGCAGAAGCTGAAGGGCGGGGAGATGATCGAGGTGGAGGGTGATCCTCGGCCGGCGCCGCTGAACGCTACTCCGGAAGATCTGCCGTTAACGATTGTGTATGAGGATGATGATCTTGCGGTGGTGAACAAAGCGGCGGGGATGATGGTCCATGCGGGGTCGGGCGGTGCGGAGCATAACCGCGGGACGCTGGTGAATGCGCTGCTGTATCACTTTGGTGGCGAAGCTGGAGAGGCGGGGCTGAGCCAGGTGGGTGGAGCACTCAGGCCGGGAATTGTACATCGGCTGGATAAGCAGACCAGCGGGCTGATCGTCGTGGCGAAGAATGACGTGACGCACCGGCAGTTGGGCGAGATGTTCTCGGAACGGCGCATGCGCAAGGCGTATATCGCGCTGGTTCATGGGCAGGTGAAGGGCGACGAGGGAACGATCCAGTTGCCGATCAGCCGTGATTTGGTGCGGCGGATTCGTATGACGACAAAACGCGTGGGCGGACGGAGCGCGGTGTCGCATTGGAAGGTGCTGGAGCGGGTGGATGGAGCGTACGGCAAATTCACGCAGGTGGAGGTGCGGATTGAGACGGGGCGGACGCACCAGATTCGGGTGCACATGCAGGCGATTGGGCATCCGGTGGTGGGAGATTTTCTGTATGGTGCTCCGCACCGGATCCAGCCAGCGGTGGCGGTGGGTTCGGGGTTGAAGCATCGTCCGGCGGCGGCTCGGAGTGATGCGGAGAGCCTGTCGCTGGAACGCAATTTTCTTCATGCGGCTGAGCTGGAGTTCGTGCATCCGCGCACCGGGGAGGCCGTGTCGTTGCGGGCGGAACTACCGGCGGAGTTGACGGCATTTCTTGAGCAGCTGCGGCAGAGGTGAGCGGGTGGCACCCTGCCAGAGCACGCAGTACGTCAAATTGATACGATGGTGACTATGAGAATCTGCAGGAACGCGCGGTGGGCAGCCGTCGCGCTGGTATGTACAACAGCCGCGCTAGCCGCGATGGCACAGGCGCCGCAAACTGCTCCGCAACCGACAGCTCCCCCGCCAGCAGCGGGGACACAGAATCCGACGACACCTGTACAGCCGGGTACAGAGCCGCTGGAGCAGCGTCCGCCGGATGATTCGCAGGCGACGGAGACCTTGCAACTTTTCTCGCGCGAAGTCGATCTATTTTTTACGGTCACGGACAAGAAGGGCAATTTTGTCACCGGGCTGCAACAGCAAAACTTTGGGTTGCTGGATAACGGGCGGCCGCCCGAACGCGTGATCCGGTTCGTGCAGCAGACAAATCTGCCACTGCGCGTGGGCATCATGATCGATACGTCGAGCTCCATTCGGCAGCGGTTTCCGTTCGAGCAGCAGTCGGCAATCGACTTTCTGCTGCAGGTGATGCATCCGACGGATCGTGCGTTTGTGGAGGGCTTTGACGTCCAGACGGACATTGAGCAGGACTTTACGAACCGTATCGACCTGCTCGATACAGGGATTAGCAAGCTGCGTCCGGGTGGCGGAACAGCGCTGTTCGATTCGCTGTATAAGACGTGCCGCGACCAGATGTTGACGTTGCGCCAGACGGCTGATGTGCGCAAGGCGCTGGTGCTGGTTTCGGATGGTGACGACGACTACAGCCGGGCGACCGAGTCGGATGCGATCAAGATGTGCCAGCGCGCGCAGACGATTGTGTATACGATCAGCACCAATACCGGTCCAAGCAAGGACCGGGGCGATGACGTTCTGGTGCGGATCTCCGCGGCGACGGGCGGACAGGCATTTTTCCCGACACGCATCCAGGAGGTGGCGCAGGGCTTCCTGAATATCGAGGCCGAGCTGCGCAGCCAGTATTCGCTAGTGTATGTGCCGTCGGACTTCAAGCAGGATGGGTCCTTTAGAACGATCTACTTGCAGAGTCTGGATCCACGGTATGCCGTTCGAGCTGAGAAGGGCTATTTTGCGCCGAAGGCTCCGGAATAGGCGGCGGCGCAACTTTTTCATGGAAAGCGTGGTCTATGCCTGAAGCGAGGTTTCCATGAAGTTATATGTCTGCCGAACGGTGATCGCACTGATTCTCGCTGCGCCCCTGGCTGCGGCCGCGCAGCAGCCTGCGGGCGTAGAGGATGCGCTGAAGAATTTGACCTCGGAGCCTGTGACCCACACGGCGTTTACGTTCGACCACGACATGCTGCAGTCGGCTGCTGGATTTCTGGGGGATGACGCTGGTCCTCCTGCGCAGTTGAATAGCATCACGGTGGAGAATTACAGGTACAGCGAGCCAGCGTTTTATATTCCGGAGAGCATGCATGCGCTGGTGGGCGCCTATAACGCTGCCGGGTGGAAACACCTGGTGGATCAGCATGTGTCACCGCGGGAGGCAGCGCCGCCTACCAAGCCGCTTACGGATCTTTGGCTGCACTTCGTTGGGGCGGACATCGACGGCGTGACGGTGGTGGTGCGTGGGGTGAAACAGATGAGCGTGGTGGAGGTGAGCGGCGTGCTGCGACCGCTGGATCTGGTGCATCTGAGTGGACACTTCGGGATTCCAAAGGTGGACCCCAATGCGGTGATGGTGCCCGCGCCGCCGGGGAAGTGAAGCGTCGAGGATAGAGGCTGGAAGGAGCGCGGCTACCAGCCGTAGCGCTCGACTTCGCCGAGCAGTGCGAGCTTGCGATCAGGGGGCAGGAAGGCGGCTTCTATGGAGTTGGCTGCGATCTCGCGGAGCTGGTCGAGGGGAAACTCGAAGGTGCGGTGGGCAAGGAGATATTCGTCGAGCAGGTTGGCGCCGAAGAAGGGTGGGTCGTCAGAATTGAGCGTGACCATCAAGCCTTCTTCGAAGTAGAGCTTAACCGGATGCTGGAGCAAGGACGGGCAGCACCCGGTACGGAGGTTGCTGGTGATGTTGAGCTCGAGGGGAATCTGGCGCTCGGCAAGGATGGCGATGAGGTCGGCGTCGTGTTGCGCGGAGAGGGCGTGGCCGATGCGCTCGGCTCCGATGTTGAGCGCGGCCCAGATGCTTTCGGGGCCGGTGTTTTCGCCAGCGTGGCAGGTGAGGTGCAGGCCGGCGGCCTTGGCTTCGGCGTAGAGGTCGCGGAACTCGTGGGCTGGGCCGAGGAGTTCGTTGCCGCCGATGCCGATGCCGACGACGCTGGGGTATTGGTGCTGGAGTTCTGCAGCTTTGCGGAAGACGCGGGCGCATTCCTCGATGCCGAAGTGGCGGACGGCGTCGATGATCCAGAGGAGAGAGATGTTGAAGTCGCGCTCGCCGCGGGTGCGGCCCTGCTCGATGGCGGCCATGACTTCGTCGACGTCGAGTCGGTCGAAGTGGAAGAGGATGCCGATGGAGATGTAGACCTCGGCGTGGCGGACGCCCTGGGCGGCGAGGTCGCGGAGCATGTTGTAGGTGATGGTCTCGTAGTCGGCGGGGGCGTGGAGGCGCTCTGTGACGGCCTTGAAGCTCATGAGGAAGCTGGGGAAGTCGGTGTAGGTGTAGACCTGGCGGGCGGCTTCGAGGTTGAGCGGGTGGGGATCGTTGCGGAGCGAGAGTTCGACGAGCGTCTCGGGTGTGATGGAGCCTTCGAGATGCAAGTGGAGCTCAGCCTTGGGGAGGCCGCGCAGCCAGAGTTCGGGGTCGAGTGGTTCGAGGGCTTTCGTGCGGGCCATCGATCCAGTGTAGTCGCTGGGTGGGGCTAGGCGGCGAAGTGGCTGCCAGAGCGGATGGCTATGGCGGAACCTTCGGCCAGGAGGATGTGTTCGGGTTGGCGATGGGTGAGGTCGGCGAATGCGGGGCCGTAGAGGGAGCCGAAGTCGGCTTCGATGTGCGCGGACTGGATGGGGTAGACGTGCCAGCGGGGGTGCGCGACGCCGTACTCGCCTGTGCCATTTCGGTTGCCGAACAGGGCGCGACGTTTGGTGTAGCCCCAGTAGTGCTCGGTGATGAACTCTTCCGTGGAGTTGGGGGTGATGGGTTTCGGTTGCGATGAGGCGTGCGCTGAGATTGTTTGCCAGTGGCCGCGGTGCTTCCAGTCGTAACAGATGTCGAGGGAGTTAGTGGTGGTAGACCAGGTGTGGCGGGTGCGGGCGGTGGTATACGCCTCGCCGTAGAGGGCGCGGGCGACCAGGGTGATGGCCGGCTTGGGGACGATCTCGGAGAGGAAGACGACGCCGCGGCGGTCGCTGCCGTCGGGTAGACTGCGGCGGACGTAGAACCGGAGATTTACCTCTTCGAAGCGCGTGTGGAATGGGATCGGAATGCCCTTGAGTCGGACGCGATCGAAGAGGAAGCCAACGAGCGAGACGTAGCAGATGGGCTCTTTGTGGGGGCTCTCGCTGTCTCTGGACAGATCGAGTTCGAGGCCGCCGGGTAGGTAGGGGGTGAGGATCGCGGGGTCGATGGCGTATTGCGCCATGATGAGCTTGCGCCATTCGGCGGTGAGGAAGGTGTTGGACATCAAATAGATGGTACGTGTTTGGGGATGGCGGGTTTCAATCATCACCCGGAGGGGAGGGCGCATCGCGTTGTATATTCCGAACGAATGGGAAGAAGTATCAGAAGATAATAAGTTCCACCGTAAGGGCCGCCAAGCTTTCCTCCCTCCTTCGTGTCGCAATAAACAACTTTGAATCGCGCATCAGCCGGATACTTTATCCAGCCAGGGGACTTATCTGTATAAGTCCCGCTGAACTCAACTTCATTCGCCAATGGCTGACCTTGTCCCGAATCTCCATATCCCTTGCGAACGATCTTTCCTTCTCTCTTGAACACAAGAATTCTTTGTAGATCAGAAACTCTCACGGATTGGGTGCCAAGAGCTCTATCAACATCATTCTGACTAACCGAGTAACTGAATTCGTAGTATGTATCCCAATCGCCTTTGAAGATGTCTCCCAGCGTGACTTCGCAATCTCTACGGAGTCCGCAAAGAATTTGAATTCGTTTTACAGCAGATCTATCGATCGATCCGGGGTCTGGCGGTGCAAGCCAGAAAAGTACAAAATAGACAACTCCCAATATGATGCAGATCGATATCGCTGCACGTTTGAAGAATCGCACGCATTAGCCTTTGTAGAACTCGCTGCGTTTGCGGCTGTAGAAGACGTAGATCACGAGGCCGATGGCTAGCCAGACGAAGAAGCGGAGCCAGGTGATGATGGGTAAGCCTGCCATGAGCAGAATGCAGAAGAAGACGCTGAGGCCAGGGATGACGGGGCCGAAGGGCACGCGGAAGGCGCGGTGGCGGTCCGGGTCTTTGTAGCGCAGGATAACGACGCCGATGGAGACGAGGGCGAAGGCGAAGAGGGTGCCGATGTTGGAGAGGTCGGTGAGGGTGCCGATGTCGAAGAGGCCGGCGGGGATGGCGACGACGATGCCCGCGACCCAGGTGGCGAAGGCGGGGGTGCGGTACTTGAGGCTGACTTTCGAGAAGATCCGGGGAAGCAGGCCGTCGCGGGACATGGCGAACCAGACGCGGGACTGGCCGAGTTGGAAGACCAGGATGGAGGAGATCATCCCGGTGATCGCACCGATGAGGACGATGAGGTGAATCCAGCGGAGGGAGTGATCGCCGGGCAGGAGCGAGAGCTTTCTGAGGGCGTTGACGACGGGGGCGGCGTCGTCCACCATGCTATGCCAGGGGACGAGGCCGGTGAGGACGATGGCGACGCCAATGTAGAGGACGGTGCAGACGACGAGCGTGGAGATGATGCCGATGGGGAGGTCGCGCTGGGGGTTGCGGCATTCCTCGGCGGCGGTGGAGACGGAGTCGAAGCCGATGTAGGTGAAGAAGATGATGGATCCGCCGGTGAGGATGCCGGACCAGCCGTTGGGAGCGAAGGGGTGGTAGAGGGTGGGCTTGATGAACTGCGCGCCGACGAAGAGGAAGATGAGGATCGCACCGAGTTTGACCAGCACCATGATGTTGTTGGTGCGGGCAGATTCGCGGATGCCTCGGACCAGGACGACGGTGAGCAGGAGGACGATGAGGAAGGCCGGGATGTTGAAGCCGAAGTGCCAGCCAGCAGCGTAGATGTCGTGGCCGGCAAAGTCCTGAAGGCCACCGGGGAGGAAGGCCGGAGAGATCCATCGGGCGGAGGGATGGATGCCGAACCAGTCCATGAGATCGACGATGTGGGCGGCGAAGCCTACGGAGACACTCATGTTGGAGCCGGCATATTCGAGGATGAGGTCCCAGCCGATGATCCAGGCGATGAGTTCGCCCATGGTGGCGTAGGTGTAGGTGTAGGCGGAGCCGGCGATGGGGATCATGCTGGCGAGCTCGGCGTAACAGAGGCCGGTGAGGGCGCAGATGACGGCTACGAGCAAGAGTGAGAGAGCGAGGGCAGGGCCAGCGCCAGGCCGGCCAGCCATGGCGGAGTGGTGGATGATGTAGTCGGCGAGCGGCGCGTGAAGGATGGAGGTGGTGTCGAACTTTTCACCGGCGATGGCGGTGCCGATCACCGTGAAAATGCCGGAGCCGATCACCGCACCGATGCCTAGCGCGGTGAGCGAGATGGGGCCAAGAGTCTTTTTCAGTGCGGTCTCGGGCGCCTCGGACTCGCGGATGAGTTTGTCAATGGACTTGGTTGCAAAGATTTGTCGGGCCAGGGTGCTCATTCCTTGTCTGTAGGATTTATAGGTTTGCACACGATTGTAAGCGGGAGAGGCACGGCTGGCGAGGAGGAAGAGAATTTTGGGGTCTGTGGTGGGTGCTGTCCAGGGTAGGTTGATGAGGATTGCGGGAGCAGTTGGGCTGACGTGCTGACGCACGAACGAAAACGGACAGAGCCGAAGCTCTGCCCGTTGGCTAAATTCTCAAGTGCCGTTGGCTATTTTCTATCGTTTGGACTGGCCGCGTGCTGCCTTCTTGATCTTGGCCTTGTTCTCGCCACGGGCTCCGGTGCGGGGAGCCTTGGGAGCGGCGGCTTTGCGGGATGCGCGCTTGACCTTCTTACGCTCGATCTTGTCGGTGATGCTGGAGGTGTCTGCCATGATGATGTCTTCTCTCTGTACTTAGATGTGTGTTCGGCGGCGGCGGCCAACAGGCGAGCAGGCTCAGTTAGAGCCGTTCGAGCTGGGCGAACTTCTCGACCAGCTTCTTCATGCCGTGACTACTAAATTGTACGGTAAGCTTGGCATCTTCGCCGTCTCCTTCGCGAGCGAAGATGATGCCTTCGCCATACTTGGGGTGGCGGACGCGGGCTCCTTTGCCCAGGCCGGTGCGTCCGGTAGGGGCGGGAATGTCCATGCGAGGGCGGGCTTTGAAGGTGCCCCCTTTGCCGAAGAAGGCTGCAGTATTGTCGAGCGGGCCGCTGCCTGCGGAAGGGCGGCGCTGGCCGAAGCGCTGCGCTGCATAGGACTTTGCTCCGCTGCCGGGGGACGAATCCTGACTTTCGTCCTCATAGCTGTAGTGACGCTCTGCGCCGAAGTCGTCGCTGCCCGGGTGCTTGTTGCGCTGGGGATAAGCGGTGGAATAGGCGTTGCCGTAGCTGGCCGGAGAGAGGTCTTCGATGAGCTTGGAGGGTACCTCTTCCAAGAAGCGTGAGGGCATGGAGGACTCTGGGCTATCGTTGCCGTAGCGTCGGCGATAGCGCGCGCGGGTCATGATGAGCGTGTCCATGGCGCGGGTCATGCCAACATAGCAGAGGCGGCGCTCCTCTTCCATCTGCGTGGGATCGGTGAGGGTGCGGGCGTGGGGGAAGAGGCCTTCTTCCAGGCCGGCGAGAAAGACGAGGGGGAACTCGAGGCCCTTGGCGGCATGGAGGGTCATCAACGTGACGCGCGCTTCGGCAGAGTAGGAGTCTGCGTCCGAAACGAGGGCGGCGTGGTCAAGAAATTCGGCGAGAGATTCACCTCGCGAGGTCGCGTCCTGCGCTGCGTTGGCGAGTTCCTTGAGATTCTCAATGCGGGAGAAGGATTCGGGTGTGGCTTCGTCTTCGAGAGCGCGGATGTAGCCGGAGCGGTCGTTGAGAAACTTGATGAGCTCGGGGAGGGTGGCGGGGTCGCCGGGCTTCCGGAAAGCGCGCGCGTCCGCTTCGTTGGCGGCTTCGTGACCTCCGGTCTGAGCTGCGACGATGCGATCTTGGCGTGATTTCGCTGCGTCGGATACGCTCTGCTTTAGCGGGATGGGGGTGAAGGGGTTGATGCTGGCAGCGTTGGCGGGGGCTTCCTCGATGCGTGTGTTTTCGGGGGTGATGGTGCTGATTTCTTCGGTGGGGCCGAAGTCGAAATCGAAGTTGAAGCTGGTATCGAAGCTGGCATTGGCGTCGTTGGCTGCGATGGAGAGCGGTGCTTGCTCCTCGGCAGGGAAGCCGAAGTCAAAATCAGTGGCGGCATCGCTGGCGAGGGATTCAGGGTTGAAGTTGGTTGCGGCTGCATCCAATTCTTCGTCGGACAGCGCATCCGGGGAAGGGCCGCCGGAGAGGTGTGCGAGGAAGTCTGGGCCTAGCATGGCGCGGGCGTCTTCGATGAGTTTGCGGAAGTTGCTGAGCGCGGTGATGGCGCGGGCGGGGAGGAGCTTTTCTTCGGCGACGCGCTCGATGGCATCCCAGGAACTGGAACCGGTCGTGAGGGCAATACGCTCCAGCGTGTCCATGGTGGTCTTGCCGATGCCTCGGGGCGGGGAGTTCACGACGCGGCTAAGTGCAATGGAATCATGGGGATTTTGGACCAGCTTGAGATAGCTGAGGATGTCTTTGACTTCGGAGCGGTCGTAGAAGCTGAAGCCCCCGACCATGTGGTACTTGATTTGATAGCGGCGGAGGGCTTCTTCCACGAGGCGCGACTGGGAGTTGGTGCGGTAGAGGACGGCGCAGCGCGGATTCTCGATGGGATTGTCGGTGCCGGCGGCGGCTTCGCGGAAGTATTTGGCGATGCGGTCGGCGATGAAGAGGGCTTCGTTCTCGCCATCGGGGGCTTCGTAATAGCCGATGAGCGAGCCACCTTCGCGGGTGGTGAAGAGGTTTTTCCCTTTGCGCTGAGTGTTTTGCGCGACTACGGCGCTGGCTCCTTCGAGGATGATCTGGGTGGAGCGGTAGTTCTGCTCGAGCCGGATGGTCTGGGCGTTGGGGAAGTCCTTTTCGAAGTCGAGGATGTTCTTGATGTCGGCGCCGCGCCAGCTGTAGATGGACTGGTCTTCGTCTCCTACTACGCAGACGTTGCCGTGTTTGCCTAGTAATTTCATTAATTCGTATTGGGGGCGGTTTGTGTCTTGATATTCGTCGATCAGGAGGTACTTGTAACGGCGGTTGTAGCGGTCACGGACTTCGCTGGAGGACTTCAAAAGGCGGACGGTTTCGAGCAGTAAGTCGTCGAAATCCAATGCGTTAGCCTTCGCCAGCTCCTTCTTGTAGACCTCGAAGATGTGGGCTATTTTCTCTTCCATGGGGTTGGTGCTGGCGAGGAAATACTCCTGGGGGTCGATCATGTGGTTCTTTGCCCAGGAGATGCGGCCGAGGGCTACGCGGGGCTTAAGTGTTTTGTCATCAAGGTTTAGGCGCTTGATGGCTTGTTTGACTACGGCTTGCTGGTCGGTTTCGTCGTAGATGGCGAAGGTGCGGGTAAGTCCTGTGTTGCCAACACGTAGGGCTTCGATATCGCGGCGGAGAACGCGCACGCAGAAGCTGTGGAAGGTGGCGATGGTGGGTTGCGCGAGAGTGGAGTGGCCAAGGATTTTTTCGACTCGTTCGACCATTTCTTTGGCGGCCTTGTTGGTGAAGGTGACGGCCAGGATGTTGTCGGGGGAGATGCCTCGCTCCTGTATGAGGTATGCGATCCGATGAGTGATGACGCGGGTTTTACCGCTGCCGGCACCGGCGAGGAGAAGCACGGGGCCATCGACCGAGAGGATTCCCTCGCGTTGCTGGGGGTTCATGTTTGCGAGAAGGTCGGCCACAGAATCTATTTTATCGGGCTGGATTGGTGCGTGCCGGAATGGGTGATTTCGTGCGTACTCAGCACGGTTTCGGGCAGCTAATGGCGTGACTGAAGGGGTCTTCGGGACGCACGGGTCAGGGTTGGGGGTCGTTCTGTTTGCTCCAGAGGATCTGGCGGAGGATGCCCATCAGGGTCATGGCCTGGCGGTGGGTCATGGATCCTTGAAGACCGGCCTCGCGGTGGGAGGAGCCTAGCTGCTGGATGAGCTGGCGGACGAGGGGCTCGGAGGCGTTGGCGGGGAAGCGGCGGGTGTAGCCGGTGGCCTGGAGGACGTCGAGGAGGAGCTGAGTGAGGAGCTCGCGGTCCTGGGCGGTGGAGGGAGGTTCGTGGCTTTGTGGGATTTCGAGGGAGTGCTCGAAGCCGGAGCGGGTGAGCTCGTAGAGACAGACGGCGACGGACTGGCCGAGGTTCATGGAGAGGTGGCGGGCGTCCGTTGGGGAGAACATGGGGATGGTGGTGAGGAGGGTGGCGTGGGAGAGCTGGTCCTTGGTGAGGCCGGTTTTCTCGGAGCCGAAGAGGAGAGCGACACGGGGGTCCTGCGCGGACGGCGAGAGGTCCTGCGCGGACGGCGAGGGTTGGGTTGCGTGCTGGGCCGTCATGGGTGGGG
>Ga0208357_1002891_pt1 | contig 10964 bp, 9 predicted proteins | sample NGESurdeep092012_6_FD_184487 | JGI IMG/M metagenome (GOLD analysis project Ga0208357, IMG submission 184487) | Arctic peat soil microbial communities from Barrow, Alaska - NGEE Surface sample F52-2 deep-092012 (SPAdes) | ecosystem: Environmental > Terrestrial > Soil > Wetlands > Peat ... | reverse complement strand
ATGCCGTCCCCGTATTCGATGCCGCCACCTGAGTCGTCTGCGTCCGCAGATCTTCTCCCACCGACCGCAAGCTTCGCAGCAGCGCCGGCCAGTCCTCCAGATGCGAAGCGAAAATTCGTTCCACTACCTTCTCGGTCCACTCCGGCACCAGAACGTTCAGTTGCGCCGGCTGCACTCCCGTCTGATCGCCCACGTCCGCCCAGTAGAGCAGATTCGACTCCCAGCTCTCCGCCATGATCCGGCTCGAATAGCCCATCAGGGCAGGGAAGGTTCTCAGCTGCAAGAGTTCGGGACGATAAGAGTTAGCCAGCGTCGGCTTAGCCGTGCCCCACGCCCGCGAAATTGCCGCCTCGCTCACCTGATTCGGAATCAGCGCGCGTAAATGCGCAATCTCCGCCGTTTCGGGATTGGAGTTTTGTTCCCGCCGGTCCGCCTCCGCGATCCTCTCCGCCATCGTGTACATCTCGGATGGCGTCAATTCCTCAATCGCGTCCCGCGCGTCTCCCTCCGCGATGGATCGCATCACCTGCGCGGCCCGCGAGGGATTGGCCAACCGGTAAATCACGCGCGACACTTCGTCTCGTACGCCCGGTTCGCGTGCAGGCTCAACCACGGCTTCGGCAATCAGTTCCTCCGCCAGGCGCATGTGCAGCCCCACCCAGTGCATCTGCGCGGGCGTCACCCCCCAGAAGCGGGAGGTGCGCGCGGTCAGAATCATCTCCGGCGCCAGATCGCCCCAGATCAATGCCTGCGTCTGCGTCGGAACCAGAAAATTCTGTTCCGCCTCGGCCAGCGCATACGGCAGCCCCGCCAGCGATCCCACCAGCCGCCCGCCCGCATTCGAAGGCCACCCGGTTCCATGGATTTCCGTCGTGCGCCAGCTGTGATTCCCTCCGGACATTCCGAGAAAATCGTGCCCACGCACGAACAGCGGATTCGTAATCAGGATCTGCGCTCCGGGAGGCGCGTAGTGCAGGTAGTTGTACCCCACGATCGCGTCCCGCAGCGTCGGCGCGAGTTGCCCGCGCAGATCCTTCATCTTTTCCGGATCTTTCGCGGCCTTGTCGACAATGGCCCGAAGGTTGAGCTTGCGTTCATCGTCCACATGCCGGTCCACGTAAAAGCCGAACGCCATGGAGCTCTTTTCGGCCCCGCTCATCTCGTTCCGCGGGAGTTGAATATCGGCCACGCGGCTCGCCAGGCGCTTCGCCAGTTGCGCGTTCAATTTCCCGCCCTTCGACACGGTCTGGAGATTATCCGCCAGTTCAAAGAGAAGATCGACGGGCAGAAGCCTCTGCGCCTCGAAGATTTGCTGCTCCTGCCGCACCAGTTCCGCGCGCGCATCCGAATCGTCCACGCGGGAGCCTCCCGCCAGCAGTGCGAGCATCCGGTCCTGCAGCGATCCCTGGCTGTCTCCGGTAGCCTTGACCAGGTTCTCGAGGCCCGTGCGGCCGGCGTCGAAAAGACCCCGCTCGCTCCTGAGCGCGACGAAAGGAGTCAGCATGGCGGCAAGCGTTTCATCGGCCTTGTCCGCCCCGATGCTCCCCTGCCTGCTGAAGATCTGCCAGATTCCGGTCAGCCCCTGCATGGTCGCGATCGCATCCTGGCGGAACAGTGCGTCCCGTATTTTATCCAGATCCGCCGCCGTATCCAGCCAGGCCACGATGGTCTTGTCCTGGAGAGTTGGCGCATCGTTGAAGATCGTGAACTGCGCCCCGTAAATGCGCCAGGCGCGAATCATCCTGCCAACCGTTGCAGGCTCCAGCGGCTGCGCCCGGTTGCGATCGATATCGCTCAGGGCCATGAAGATCTTGAGCGGCTCATTATCCACCGGCTTGCGGCAAAGCGCGAACAGGGCCTCGACCACGTCGTCCGGTTCTTTCCAGTTCACCGCGGCCTTGCTCAGTTTCGCGTCGAACTTGCTTCTCGGATTCTTCAGAAACAAATCCCGCCACGCGTCAATGCCGCCGGGGATGTGTGCCTGACCGTTGGCTTCTATCCGCAGCCGCGTGGTCAGCAGCATCATTTCCGTGTTGGCGCGGAACACGGGCCGCGCCGGGCCGGGTGTCGTCACGCGCCCTCGCACCGCGCCGTACAGGCGTTTCATACGGTTGGGATCGGTGAGATACGCCTCAATCGGCGCCTGCCGGTCGCTGGCGGAGAGCCGCGCCAGAGAATCGTAAAGGCTCGCCAGCCATCCGTCATCCTTCAACATCAGCTTCTCGAAGAATTCGCTGCCTTTGTCCGGTGACGCGCCGGCGAGTTCGCCCCAGGCCGCGGCTGACTTCGCGCCGCCGGGCACAACCGCCTTGCCCTGGCGAATTTCAAAGTTCCCGCCAAAGAAATCGAGTACACTGGCACTCGCGCGCAGACGCGAGCCGGCAATGTGGTTTTTCAGATCTTCCGCCGTTTCCGGGTCCAGTTTCGACATTCCCAGGTAGAAGCGGCAAAGGCCCGGGTCGGCGAGGAAGGCATCGATGAACTCGCCCTGCGCCTTTTCCCGCGCGGTAAGCCAGTAATCGGGTGTGTAGAGAATGGTGGCGCGCGCTGAAGGGTAATCGTAACTGAACGGCTTATCCGTGCGCAGCGCCTGTTCCAGTTCGGCCAGAGGGAAACCCGAATCGGTGGTAAGAAAGGCGCGCGGGGCGTTCACGGTTTCAAGGACCGCTTCGCTGCCGCACTCTCCACGCAGACGGTAGCCGAGCACCCGCAGCAGGTCGTTGGTCTGGGTCGATTCGCACGTGGCAACCCGGATCGTCTGATCCGGTCCGGCCAGTTTCGTCAATTCCCGCGCCTGCACGAGATATCGCTGAACCAGTTTGAGGTACTCGGTCTCATCCAGCTCGTCATTGGAGCGGGAGGCCTGATAGCCGTTCGTGACCACGTTACGCGCGAGCGCGGCGAGAATGTCGTCCGCATCGGTATCCTGCGCAATCGCGGCCATGCGCGCGAAGGAATGCAGCGGTCCCGGAATCCGGACGGTCTGGCGTGGCGCGGCCGCGGCGGTTCCCGGCGATTGCAGATCCCTGCCACCGAGAGCGCGGTATTCCGCCAGATCTCTGTCCGCCGAGCGACGGTCGCCGGCAATCAGGTCCAGCAGGACGGCCCGCCGTTCGGCCCCCGCGGCATCCTGCGCGCGCCCGGCTTTTTTCCAGAGCGCGGCGCTCTTCCGCCAGGCTTCGCGGGCGCCAGGATCCCGATATCGTTCAAGGGTTTGGGCGTAGCCCGCAAGGAGTTCGGGGTCGCCGGGAGAAGCTTTCAGCGCGGCGGAATAAACATCTTTCGCGGCCGCGGAATCGCCAGCGTCTTCATACTTTTGAGCGCGGTCCGCCGCCTCATTCGCACTGAGTCCCGTTACCAGACAGAGTGCTAAAACAGCTAAAACAATGGGGCGCAGTGTCATATGCCCTCGCATACCCTTCGCTTCGGTAGTTCACTCTAACACGTTCTGAAAATGGTTGTGTAACGGGGTTGTAAAAAGGGTCCCTATCGATACGATTCGCGCGCCGATAACTCCGTAAGATCGAGACGGCCCGTATAGATCGCCATGCCAACCGCGGCGTGGATTCGCATCCGGTCGAGCGCCTGAATGTCTTCGATGGTGGTGATTCCGCCGGCAGCAGTGATCTCCAGATCGGTTGCGGCGCGCAGACGGCCGAACCAGGCGAGGTCCGTGCCCTGCATCATGCCTTCCTTATCCACATAGGTGCACAGAAAACCGGAGCAGTACGGTTCCAGTTGCCGGATCATTTCTTCGGCGGTGAACGCGGTGGCTTCCTGCCAGCCTTTCACGACGATGTGGCCGCCCTTTGAATCGAGGGCCAGCACGATCCGCTCGCGGCCGACGCTCGCGGCCAGTTCCCGCAGGAAGCGGTGGTTGGGGCCATCGGGCCCGAAGGTCGAAGTGCCCACGATGACCCGGAACGCCCCCTGTGCGATAAGCGTCCGCGCGCGTTCCACCGTCCGGACGCCGCCGCCCGCGCGGATGACCGCTTTTGCCGCCAGCATTTCCACCAGATCGTCATTCGCGCCGCGGCCCATGGCGGCGTCCAGATCGATTACCTGGATCTGCGGAAACGCGGCGAAGCGCCGCAGCATTTCTTCCGGGCTGCCGCCTTCGAGAGCCTTCTCCCGGCCCTGCACCAGCTGGACGACTTTGCCGTCCATCAGATCGATACATGGAACGATCAATGCGTCTTCCTGACTGGAATCCCCGCGCGGTCGAGACACTCTTTCAGATCGTCCACCGTGTAGGTCCCGTAATGAAATACTGAAGCCGCGAGCGCCGCATCGGCCTCTCCTTCGGTGAGAACCCGGACGAAATGTTCGGGCTTCCCCGCGCCGCCGGAGGCAATCAGGGGGATACGCGTGGCGCGCGACACGGCGCGGGTCAGCTCGCAATCGAACCCGGTTTGCACGCCGTCCGTATCCATTGAAGTCAGCAGAATTTCGCCCGCCCCGAGCGCTTCGCCGCGAACGGCCCATTCGATAACATCGATCCCTTCATCGTCGCGCCCTCCACGAGTGTAGACGTGCCACTTGCCCGGACCGTGACGGCGGGCGTCGATGGCGAGGATGACGGCCTGCGCGCCGAATTCGAGGCTCAGTTCCGAAATCAGTTCCGGCCGGCGAACGGCCGCGGTGTTAACGGATACTTTGTCCGCGCCCGACATCAGAATCTGCCTGGCATCGGCGACGGAACGGATGCCGCCGCCGACTGCCAGAGGGATGAAAACCTTGCGGGCGGTTCGGGCCACAACGTCGGCCATAATGGCGCGCGCGTCGCTCGAAGCCGTGATGTCGAGGAAGACCAGTTCGTCCGCGCCCTGCCGGTTGTAGCGATCGGCGAGTTCTACGGGATCGCCCGCGTCCCGGAGGTTCACGAAATTCACGCCTTTGACCACGCGGCCCGCCGTAACATCGAGACAAGGGATGATTCGTTTGGCTAACATGCGAGATCCACGAAGTTACGCACGATCGACAGACCGAGCGGACCGGACTTTTCAGGATGGCATTGCACTCCGAATACGTTGCCCGATTCGAGGACGGCCGTGTAAGGCAAAGTGTAAGTGCAGGCCGCGGCGGTTTGCTCCACCACCGGCACATAGTAACTGTGCGCGAAATAGACGTAAGGGTGTTCGGGCAGGCCGCTCAGCAGGCGGGACGGGCGCACGGGATCGAGAGTGTTCCAACCCATATGCGGGACTCGGGCGGAGTTGTCGAAACGCCTGACTTCGCCCCGGAAAATGCCGAGACCGCGTTGTCCTGGCGCTTCCTCGCTGCTGTCGAAAAGCCCCTGCAACCCGAGACAGATCCCGAGAAACGGCACGCCGGCACGAATGCGCGCGATGAGCGCATTGCGCACCTGCATCTCATCGAGCGCGCGCAGCATTTGCCCGAAGTGTCCAACGCCTGGCAACACGATCTTCGTGGCGCGTTCCAGTCCGGCGGCATCGCGAACCAGTTCGTAGTTCGCCCCGATCTCATCGAGCGTGTTCTGCACCGAACGAAGATTGCCCGCGCCATAGTCGAAGATGGCAATCATAAGAGCCCTTTGGTGGAGGGCAACTGGTCTTTGAGACGCTCGTCGGTGGAACAGGCGTAACGCATGGCGCGCGCCCAGCACTTGAAAATGGCTTCGAGTTTGTGATGATTCGAGCGGCCGTAGAGAACCTTCGCGTGCAGGTTGGCGCCGGCATGATGCACGAAGCCGCCGAAGAAATCTTCCATCAACTCCGATTGCAGATCGCCCACGAGCCGGACTTTGACGCGGTCTTTATAGACGAGCGCGGGGCGCCCGCCCAGATCCACCGCAACCACGGCCAGCGTTTCATCCATGGGCAGCACGAAGTATCCGGCCCGGTTGATGCCCTTACGATCGCCGAGAGCTTTGGAAAACAGCTGGCCGATGACGATGCCGACATCTTCCACGGTATGGTGCTGATCCACATCGAGGTCGCCTTTGGCCGTAAGCCTCAGATCGAAGCCGCCGTGCTTCGTGAACAGCTCCAGCATGTGATCGAAGAAGCGGATGCCGGTCGAGATGTCGTATTTGCCGTGACCTTCGATCGTGAGCTTGCCCCCGATCCGCGTTTCCTTTGTGTCGCGTTGTATTTCAGCCGTTCTGGTCAATGGCAGCCTCCAGTGAGTTGATATCGTCCAGCACGGCGATGGCGCCTTCGGCCCGCAGCAGGCGGACAAGATCGTCATAGCGCGGACTGCGCTTCGAGGCGATGCCGATGAAAGGAACTCCGGCGGCGCTCGAAGCGCGTGCGTCATCCACCGTGTCGCCGATATACCAGCACTTTCCGTGCGGAGTCGAGGAGCAGATCCTGTGCAAGCCTTCGGGGTCGGGCTTGGACCGCGCGACATCGTCCGCGCCGATGACCGGATCGAAGCGGTCCGGGAGGAAGCGGTTCAGGGTTATGTTCGCCTCCGAACGCAGACGGCCGGTGAAAACGGCCAGGCGATGATTTTCACTCAGACGGTCAAAGAGCCCCTCAGCGGCCAGCCACTCTTCGCGCAGAATCAAACCGTCCGCATTTTCACCGAGAAACAGTCTCTGAAAATGAACGACTACTTCTTCATAGGGAATGTTGCCGCCGTGTTCCTGAATCAATCGCGTGGAGAGCCGCCAGTCATCGTTCCAGCCACCGCGGTTTTTCCAGTCCTGAATCTCATCGTGCGAAATATCACAGCCGGTGAAATGCTTCACCGTAGCCTGGATGGCCGCACGATAGGATTCGTTTACATCGACCAGCACGCCGTCCATATCGAAGATCAGAAGATCCTTCACCAGATTCTCTCCAGTTCATCGAGCACGGCACGCGCCTGCTCGCGCGTCCCGGCGGTAATGCGCACGCCGCCCGGAATTTCATAGCTGCGGTCGCGCACCAGAATGGCTTTATCGCGCAGGGCATCGCGCACTTCGATGGCGCGTGCGCCGAAGTATCCGAGGATGAAGTTCGCGGCGCTGGGCGCTTGCGCGATACCGAGTTTTTCCAGTCCCGCCCGCAGGAGCTCTCGTGCGGACAGAGCTTCGGCAACGTAATTCGCGACGAATTCCGTATCCTGCACCGCGGCTTCCGCCGCCAGCGCCGCCAGCATATTCACGCTGTAGGGCGACTGGGCTTTGTGCAGGTATCGAACGTTGCCGGCCTGCGAAAACAGGCAGCCGATGCGCATGGCCGCCATCCCGTAGACCTTGGAAAACGTGCGGCTTACGAAGAGGTTGGGATAGTCCGGGATCAGAGGCAACGCCGTAATGCCGCAGAATTCGTAGTATGCTTCGTCGATCAGGACGGCGGCTTGCGGCGCGCGGTCCAGAATGTGCCGGATGGCGGGGATGTCGATCGCCGTGCCGGTCGGGTTATTGGGGTTCGAGATCAGGATGGCGCGCGTGGCGGGGCCGATAGCTTCGAGTAACCCGGCCAGAGGGAATGCGAGCGTTCCCGGAACGTAGTCGATCTCCCGGATATTCGCGCCCGCGACTTCCGCGTAAAACCGGTACATGGCGTAAGAAGGCCGGGGGATGATCACTTCGCCGGCATCGTCAATGTAAGTGTTGACGAGCACCTGAATGGCTTCGTCCGTTCCATTCGTCAACAGCAGTTCGTCCGGCGCTACCTGGAAGAAGGCCGCCAGTGCCGGCTTCACGCGCGTATATTCCGGGTAAATGCTCAGTTGCTGTTCGCACAGCCTGCTTTGCAGGAAGTCGATGACGCGCGGAGAACAGCCGACCGTGTTCTCGTTGAAATCGAGGCGCAGTTTGCCTGCGCGTCCACCGCTCGGAGGCGAGTAGGGCGCCATGTTGAGCACGGCTTTGCGGGGAACCGGCCTATTCAAGCCGCACCTCCACGGACCTTGCGTGCGCTTCCAGACCTTCGGCGCGCGCCAGCGTGGTAATAGCCGGGGCTAGTTTGGCGAGTGCCCGGGCATCGAGCTGCTGCACCGAAATGACCTTGACGTAATCGGCCGCGGAAAGTCCTCCGCGCAGACGGGCGACGCCATTGGTGGGCAGAACGTGATTGGGTCCGGCGGCATAGTCTCCGGCGGCTTCGGGGCTGTACGGCCCAACGAAAATACTCCCGGCGTGGCGGATCTTCGGCAGCAGGGATTCGTCGTGAATGCTCAGATGTTCGGGGGCGAAGGCGTTCGAGAGTTCCGCTGCTTCGTCGAGCGAGCGGACGATGACGATCGCGCTGTTTTTATCGATCGCCTTGCGCGCGACAGCGGCCGTGGGAAGAGTCGCGAGTTGGCGCTCCACCTCCTTTGCCACCTGCGCGGCGAGGCGTTTCGAAGTGGTCAGCAGGATCGCACTGGCATCGGTATCGTGCTCGGCCTGCGCCAGCATGTCGGCCGCGAAGAATTTAGCATTCCCCGCCGCCGCGACGATCAGAATCTCGGTAGGGCCTGCGACGAAATCGATCCCGACATCGCCCGCGAGCAACTTCTTGGCGGCGGCAACATAGATATTGCCAGGCCCGACGATGCGATCCGCCCGGGGAACGGTCTTCGTGCCGAAGGCGAAGGCCGCGATGGCCTGCGCGCCACCCATCTGGAAGACCTGATCCACGCCCAGCAGATGAGCGGTGCCGTAGACCTCGTCTACCGCTTTCGGGCAGGCGACACAGATATTTTTTACGCCCGCAACCTGTGCCGGGACGACGGTCATGATCAGGGTGGAAGGAAGCGGATAGCGGCCAGCGGGGATGTAGGCCGCGACGGTATCGAGCGGCCGTACGATCTGGCCCAGTTTGAGGCCGGGGCCGAACGATGCCGTATAAGCGCGCGGTAGTTGTTTTTCGGCGAAGCGCCGGACGTTGCGCGCGGCGGTTTCGACGGCGGAACGAAACTCCGGCGTCAGGCGCTCGGCGGCGGCGGCCAGTTCGGGAACCGGCACACGTACCGATTTGCGCTCCAGGTTGTCGAATTTGCGCGCGAATTCGAGCAGGCCCTTATCGCCGCGTTTGCGAACCGCTTCGAGGATGGGCCGTACCGTATCCTCGGCTTCGGTGAGGCGGGCTGTGCGCCGGGCCATCACGCGGCCCATGTCTTTCGATTCGAGAATGCGGATCATGTTATTACGCAGGCTTACATCACGATTTTGTTCAAAGGGTATTCGACGATGCCCTCGGCGCCCGCCTGTTTGAGACGCGGGATGATGGTGCGCACGGCCGATTCGTCCAGAATCGTGTTCACGGCCAGCCATTCGCCATCGCTCAGATGCGACACCGTGGGCCGCTTCAAAGCCGGCAACACCTGTAAAACGGCATCCAGACGATCCTTATGTACGTTCAACATCAGGCCGACCTTTCCCAGGGCATTGATCGCGCCATCGAGCAGCAGCTTCAGGTCCTGCAGTTTGCCCCGTTTCCAGTCATGGTTCCACGCATCTTTGTTCGCGATCAGCTGCGTATTCGATTCGAGAATGGTCTCGATAATCCTCAGTTTATTCGCCCGCAAAGACGAACCCGTTTCGGTGACTTCAACGATGGCATCGGCCAGCACGGGCGGCTTGACTTCGGTGGCACCCCAGCTGAATTCGACCTTGGCGGTGACGCCGTTGCGTGCAAGATAACGCTTCGTCGTGGCCACCAGTTCCGTGGCGATGATCTTGCCTTCGAGATCTTTCACGGTCTGGAACGGTCCGGACTCGGGCACCGCCAGGACCCAGCGCACTTTGCCGAAGCTTTGCTTCGAGTAAACGAGGTCGGCCACGGCTACCACGCTGGCGCCGACCTCTTCCACCCAGTCGAGACCGGTGAGGCCCGCGTCCAGAATACCGTCCTCAACGTAACGCGCCATCTCCTGCGCGCGAATGAGCATGCACTCCATTTCGGGATCGTCGATGGCCGGGAAATAGGAGCGCGAACTGGTGGTGATGTTAAAACCGGCGCGGCGGAAGAGATCGACGGTGGCGTTCTCGAGGCTGCCTTTGGGAATGCCGAGTTTCAGGCGCATTACTTGCCCCCATAAACGGCCGCGGGATCGTAAGTGCGGGCTTCGCTCTCGACCCAGCGGGCTTCGCCGGGCGCGATGGGATCGAGCTTCCGGTAAAAGCAGCTTTCGTAACCGGCGTGGCAAACGCCCGGCCCGAGCGATTCGACCTTGATGAGAAGCGTGTCGTCGTCGCAATCGGTGGAAATCTCTTTGACGACAAGGCGGTGGCCGGAGCTTTCCCCCTTCATCCAGAGCTTGTTGCGCGAGCGGCTGTAAAAGGTGACAAAGCCGGTGTCGCGGGTCTTCCGGAAGGCTTCCTCGTTCATGAAGCCGACCATGAGAACGCGGCTGGATGCCGCATCCTGAATAACGGCGGGAATAAGACCGTCGAGTTTACTGTAATCGAGACTCATACTGGGCGCTGTTTATGACCGCGGCCCGGGCGCAAACCCGGCGGTGCAATAAAAAAGCCCGCCGGTTTGCGCGGCGGGCATCCTTTCGTTTGACTTACAAAATCGAATTAAGCCAGGACCCGCCGCACACCGATCGCCCGATGGTGGTGATGGTGCAGCCGGGCGGTGGGGAGCACTGACATAAAGGAATAGTGTAGCAAGGGCATCGTGGCGGATCGAAGCCAGGGGGCTGAAGTGCACCGGACCTGTTCTGCCAAACGAAGCCAATTTGGCGTTAAACTATTTGTTTATAATGGTTTGGCGTGTGCCCGCATATGGCTGTCGACCGCACGGGGCGCCGACCGGTCCTGTTGCCCTGCCGCCGGGGACAAGCGGGCCGCTGATGGGCGCGATACAGTTGCAAGCCAGTTAATGCGCGAGCAGATTATCGAGGGCCAATGCAAAACTCGTCTGTCTCACGCCTGGGGGTCAGTCCCCGCGATTGGCAAGGGTTCCAGCGATGTGTCATAACCTAACCCGGCGTAGCCGGAACCAAACAGGTGTGGCTATGATGCGGGAATGGGCGTTGAGCTACTGACGGAACGGCATGCTGCGCAGATCGAGGGTGTA
>Ga0208357_1002890_pt1 | contig 10973 bp, 10 predicted proteins | sample NGESurdeep092012_6_FD_184487 | JGI IMG/M metagenome (GOLD analysis project Ga0208357, IMG submission 184487) | Arctic peat soil microbial communities from Barrow, Alaska - NGEE Surface sample F52-2 deep-092012 (SPAdes) | ecosystem: Environmental > Terrestrial > Soil > Wetlands > Peat ... | reverse complement strand
GGCGAGCAGCAACCCGCCAGGCCGCACCGTGTCGAGCAACGCCCACACGGCTACCTCGCCAGCCGCCTTGGGCAGCGCCGGATACTGCATCGACACGAGGTCGAACGAGCCGGTCGGCAGCACCGTCTGGAGCGCATCCCCGCAAATCCACTCGACGTTGGCGCCGGCCAGCTCGGCCGCTTCCCGTGCCCGGCCGAGCGCCACCTGGGATATGTCGATTGCGGTCACTGTCCAACCGTTGCGAGCGAGCCAGATCGCGTCGGCGCCCTCACCACAACCGACGTCGAGCGCACGCCCCGGCGACAGGTCGGCAACCTCAGCGACGAGCCTGCCGTTCGGGCGCCCGCTCCACAATGCGGCTTTCTCGCCATACTTCGCGTCCCACTCGTGGGCGTGCACAGGCGTGCTCATTTGCTTCTCGCCATGTTCGTGATCAGGCATGATTTTCAGCCTAGACGACCGCGTCTAGGTCCCACTGCCCTCGAGCGGCGGGCGACCGCCGTAGGTGGCTACCGCGCGTGCAGCAAGCAACGAGCCATGCCGCGCCGCATCGATGGCCGAGGTTCCACCAAGCCACGAGCTGAGAAAGCCGGCGCAAAAGGCATCGCCCGCGCCGGTCGGATCGACCAGCGATGACGACATCGGCCCGATGAGGTCGACCTCGTCTCCCTCGCCAACGAGAACACCGCCCGATCCAAGCTTCAACGCCACCACCGGATAGTGCACCCGAAGACTCGCCAGCACATCGCGTGGCTCAGTCTCACCGCTGAGCACGCGGCCCTCGTCGAGGTTCGGGAGGCACACCGCCGCGCCGCGCGTGCAAGACAGAAACGTCAACGCACCAAGCTCTTCAAGATAGGCGGACGACGATGGGTCGGCCGTCACGACGATCTCGCGGCGACGTGCTTCTTCAATAAGAGAAAGAACAGCCGCGCGCGGTTCATCAGCGAACAACGAGTATCCGTTGACGTGCAGCGCGTCGACATGGTCGAGCAACGACGACGGCAAATCGGCGGCGCTGAGCCTCTGATTGGCACCCCGGTCGGTGTACATCGTTCGCCCGCCGTCGGCGTCCAGCATGACCACGATCGTGCCGGTCGGCGCGTCAGCATCCGCAATCAACACCGCGTCGATGCCGAACGCGGAAAGCTCGGCGTGATGGCGCGCGACATCCGCTGCACCCACGCGGGCGACGAACCTCACCCGCACACCGGAGACTGCGAGCCACGCTGCCTGGTTCGCCGCCGAGCCACCGGGCGTCGCGCGAATGTGCGAGGTTGTGTCGCTATCGCGCGTGACGTTGCCAAGCGGCGTGACGACGATGTCGTCGATGACATCGCCGACGATCAGCACCCTCGTCAAGCGGTGGCCGCCGCGGCTGTAGCCGACCATGCGATGGCGATGCCGCCGGCCAGCGCGACATTGTTCCTCGCCAGGTCGAGATTGACGACGAGCGAGCGGCCGCCACTTTCGCGCTGGAAGTAGTCGAGCAGGAACGGGCTGATCGCCTTGCCACGCAAGCCGGCTTCGTCGGCTGCGTGTAGCGCTTGAATGAGCAAGCGGTCATGGACGTCGGGATCGAGCTGCTGATCGAGGGGCACCGGGTTCGCGACGATGAGCGCACCGCGACTGCCGAGCTCATCACCTGCCGACATGATGGCGGCAACCTCCTCCGGGGAGTCGACGCGCCACTCAAGAGGGAAGCCGGAATCGGTGAGATAGAAGGCCGGGAACTGGTTCGTGCGGTAGCCGACAACGGGCACGTTTAGCGTCTCAAGACGTTCGAGAGTCGCTGCGATGTCGAGGATCGACTTCACGCCCGCGCAGACGACAGTAACCCGGGTGCGCGACAAGGTGACCAAGTCGGCCGACTCGTCGAACGATTCGTGTGCGGCCCGATGCACGCCACCGAGGCCGCCGGTCGCAAAGACCCGGATGCCTGCGAGTGCCGCCAACGTCGACGTCGCCGCGACAGTTGTCGCGCCGCTCGACTTACGGCCGACAGCGACGGCGAGGTCGCGGCTGCTGACCTTGGGGATGTCCTCCAGCGCGATGCGTTCGAGCTCGCCGGCGTCGAGTCCAACAGTCGGGACGCCGTCGATGACCGCGATGGTCGCGGGAACGACACCTGCGTCGATCAGGATCGCCTCGAAGTCGTGCGCAGCCTGCAAATTCTCGGGGCGGGGTAGCCCGTGCGCGATGATGGTCGACTCAAGGGCGACTACTGGCCGGCCTTCATCGACGGCACTGCGAACCTCGTCGGAGATCTTCACGAGTGGTGACACGTCAGTCCTCCACCGTATTTGGGAGCGCGACAGGGTTCCGTAGCGCGGCGTACCCGGGCTTGACGACGTCGTTGATGAGCGCGAGCCGTTGGTCGAACGGGATGAACGCACTCTTCAACGCGTTGATGGTGAACCACTGTAGGTCGTCGAGTTCGTAACCGAAGGCGTCGACCAGCTTCTCGAATTCGATACGCATCGACGTCCCGCTCATCAGGCGGTTATCGGTATTGACCGTGACTCGAAAGTACAGCTTGCGCAGCAGTCCGATCGGGTGCTCGGCAATCGACGGCGCTGCGCCCGTCTGTACGTTCGACGACGGGCACATCTCCAGCGGTACTCGGTTGTCGCGGACGTAGGCGGCGAGCCGGCCGAGCACCGGTTCGCCGTCAATCATGGTGATGTCGTCGACAATGCGCACGCCGTGACCCAGTCGATCGGCGCCGCACCACTGCAGCGCCTCCCAGATCGACGGCAGACCGAAACCTTCGCCGGCATGGATCGTGAAGTGGCCGTTCTCGCGCTGCATGTACTGGAAGGCGTCGAGGTGACGGGTCGGAGGGAAGCCCGCCTCGGCGCCAGCGATGTCGAAGCCGACCACGCCCGCATCGCGATAACGGATCGCAAGTTCGGCGATCTCAAGCGAACGCGCCGCGTGCCGTAACGCGGTGAGCAACACACCCACCCTGATGCCGCGACCCTCGCTCCCGATCCTGAATCCCTCGAGCACCGCCTCGACGACCGCATCGAGGCTGAGACCCTCGTCGACGTGCAGTTCTGGCGCAAACCGCACCTCGGCGTAGACCACGTTGTCTGCCGCGAGATCCTCAGCGCACTCGGCCGCAACTCGCACTAGCGACTCGACCGTCTGCATAACGCCGAAGGTGTGGGCGAAGGTTTCGAGATAGAGCTCGAGCGAGCCGGACGACGCCGCCTGCACGAACCATGCGCCCAGCTCATCGGCATCATAGGTTGGCAACTTCGGGTAGCCGACCGCACGTGCGAGATCAATGACAGTTGCTGGACGCAGGCCGCCATCGAGGTGGTCGTGCAGCAGCGCCTTGGGCGCGCGCGCGATTTGCTCCCGGGTCGCCGGCATCACGCACCTACCCTCTCGAGAACGAGCGCTGGCTTCGACCAGGCGGCATCAACGGCGGCGATGTCGACCGCCCCTGCGAGTGCCTCGAGCGCACGATCGAACCGCGCCTCGTCGTCGGCGTGCAGGGTGAACAGTTGGCTGCCCGCGGTCACGATATCGCCGGGCTTGGCGTGCATCTGCACCCCCGCGCCGAACGACACAGCGTCCTCCTTGCGCGCGCGGCCAGCGCCCAGCCGCCACGCGGCAACCCCAACAGCGAGCGCGTCCATGCGAGTCACCCGACCGGTTGCCGATGCCACGACCGAGTGCCGGTGCGGCGAAACTGGAAGCGACGCAGCAGGATCGCCACCCTGCGCTCGAATCATCGCGTTCCACGAGTCCATTGCGGATCCGTCGGCAACGGCGTCGGCCGGATCCTTGCCACCCGTCAGACCGCAGGCGGCGAGCATCTCGCGGGCGAGCGCAAGAGTGAGCTCGACGACATCGGATGGTCCACCGCCGGCAAGCACCTCGAGCGACTCCGCCACCTCGAGCGCGTTGCCTGCCATGAGGCCGAGCGGAGTGTCCATCGCCGTCAGCAGTGCGACCGTGTTGACGCCATGTGCCGAGCCGAGCCCGACCATCGTCGTCGCGAGTTCGCGGGCCCGCTCGCGGTCTTTCATGAACGCGCCGACGCCGACCTTCACATCGAGCACCAACGCGGAGGTACCTTCGGCGATCTTCTTGCTCATGATCGAGCTGGCGATCAGCGGAATGGATTCGACAGTCGCCGTGACATCGCGCAAGGCATAGAGCTTGCGGTCCGCCGGCGCGAGCCCGGCGCCGGCCGCGCAAATCACCGCGCCGACGTCTCGTAGTTGCGCACGCATCTCCTCGTTCGAGATCGACGCCCGCCAGCCGCGAATCGACTCGAGCTTGTCGAGCGTGCCACCGGTGTGGCCGAGTCCGCGGCCGCTGAGCTGCGGCACCGCCGCGCCGCACGCGGCGACGATCGGCGTGAGTGGCAGCGTGATCTTGTCACCGACACCACCGGTCGAGTGCTTGTCGGTCGTCGGCCTGCCCAGCCCGGGAAAGCTCAGTCGCTCCCCCGAGGCGATCATCGCCGCCGTCCATCTATTGAGTTCTGGCGCTGTCAGGCCAACGAAGAAGATGGCCATGAGCAGCGCCGACATCTGTTCTTCGGCGACTTCGCCTCGGGTGTAGGCCGCGATCACCCAGTCGATCGCGTCGTCGCGCAGATCGCTTCCGTCGCGCTTCGAACGGATGAGGTCGACAACGTCCACGTTAGGCCCCGCCCAAATCGTCAGGCCCGAACGCATAAGGCAGCAGGCTGGAAAGCGGCACCGGACCAGACTGATGGTCGATCAGCATCTCGGCGCCGCCGTGCTCCCACAGCAACTGCCGGCATCGACCGCACGGCATCAATACGACGCCGGCACCATCAACGCAGGCCAATGCGACGAGTCGTCCGCCGCCCGACGTCGCCAGCGCAGAAACGACTCCGCATTCGGCGCAGAGGGTGAGTCCGTACGACGCGTTCTCGACGTTGCAGCCGACCACGATCCGGCCGTCATCAACGAGAGCCGCGGCACCCACGGCGAACTCCGAGTACGGCGCGTACGCCAACGTCATCGCAGCCTGGGCCGCGGTACGCAACGCCGGCCAGTTGACCTCGACGCTCATCGGCCCTCGTACGGTTCGCCGTCGGCGGCGGGCGCGCGCACGCGCCCGACCAGACCCGCCACCGCGAAGATGGTCGCGAGGTAGGGCAGCATGCCGAGGAAGTCTGACGGAATCTGCACAGGTGTACCGATGAACGACAGCACCGTCTGCAGTGCTGTGGCGAACCCGAACAGGAGAGCTGCGCCGACCGCGCCACGCGGGCTCCAGCGGCCGAAGATGACGGCGGCCAGTGCGATGAAGCCGCGACCACCCGTCATGTTCTTGACGAATCCCGAACTCTGTCCGATCGTCAGTGACGCTCCGGCAAGGCCAGCCAGCATGCCGCCGACCAGCACGTTGATGTAGCGCGTGCGCCTCACGTTGATACCGACCGTGTCAGCAGCCTTCGGGTGCTCACCGACTGCGCGGGTACGCAATCCCCAGCGGGTACGGAAAAGCACGATGTCGAAGGCGAAGATCAGTACGTAAGTCATGTAGACGACGATGTTCTGGTCGAACAGCAACGGCCCGATGACGGGGATGTTGCCGAGCACCGGAATATTGATCGCCGAAAGCGTGCCGACGTTGTTGTAGGCATTCGAGTTCGGCGCCATCACGGCGTCGTACAAGAAACCGGTCAGACCAAGTGCAAGCAAGTTCAGGACAACGCCGAGCACGACCTGGTTCACGACGTACTTGATCGCGAAGACCGCAAGGAGTGCGGCAATCACCGCGCCCGCGAGCATGCCGGCGATAATTCCAACCGCGGCGTTCTTCGAGATCGTCCCGAACATCGCGCCCGCGAAAGCGCCGACGAGCATCTGACCTTCGATCGCGACGTTGATGACACCTGATCGCTCGCACGCGACTCCGGCGAGCGCGCCCAAGATGAGCGGCACCGCGATGATGACGGTTTCGCCGAACAGACCACCAGAACCGAAGAGGTCCAGCGTCGGCGCACTCTTACCCGTCACCGACCAGCACAGGAACGAGAAGACAACAAAGACGATCGTCAGCGCGACGACCCACGTCATTACGCGCTTGGAGTAGCCCTTGTTGATGCGCCAGAACCCAGCGGCTACAACGGCGATCCCGACCACGATCGCAAAGATCCGAGCCGGCACGACGAGATTGGGCATCTTGTACTTGGCACCGACCGGCGACAGCCGGAAGTGCGCGTTGTGGCCGGCTTTCGAACCGAGGCCGAACGCGACGGCACAGAGCACCCCGATCACGATCAGCGCCGAGCCCGACACGAGGCGCTGACGTCGCGACGCCGGCACCTCGACGATCTGCGGCGCAGCGATCTCGAGTGACCCTGTGGTGTCGACGCTCACCCGTTCCACCCCTTCGCAAGCGCTGTGGCGCCGGAGTCGGACGAGCTGCGGAGCCGAAACACGGCCCGTACGAAGGCTGGTGCTGCGATAAAGAGGACCACCAGGGCCTGCACGATGGTGACCAGGTCGATCGACGTCCCGGTGCGACTTTGCATCGTTGCGCTTCCCGCATGCAGGGCGCCGAAGAGCAGGCCGGCCCACACGGTCGGCCACGGTTTGGCCCGGCCAAGCAGGGCTACCGTGATGCCGTCGAAACCGAGCCCGGCATCGACGGCGTTCGTCAGTGCGTAGTTCGTGCCGCCACCAAGGATCTGACTACATCCGGCGAGGCCGGCAAGCCCGCCGGCGATCAGCATCGCGGTGACATACGTGCGGCCGACGTTCATGCCCGCCGTCCGCGCGGCCGTTGGGCTCGCGCCCACTGCCCGCAACGTGAAACCGAGCCGGCTGCGCGTCAAGAGCCACGCAACGCCCACCGTCGCCGCTACCGCAATGAGCAGGCCAAGGTTGACCCGCAGTGGTGACGGCAGCAGCTTCCCGAGGCGGGCCGATCCGTGCACGATCGGCGACTGCGCTTGATTGCTGCCCGGACGCCGAAACGCACTCGTTTTCAAGGCGTAGTCGAGCAGATCGAGCGCAATGTAATTCATCATGATCGTGGTGATGACTTCGTGTGCACCGGTGCGCGCTTTGAGCCAGCCGGCGATACCGCCCCACACCGCGCCAGCAATCGTGCCGCCAACAAGCGCTACGACGAGGTGAATAAACGGCGGCAGGTGCCAGGTGAATCCGATGTATCCGGCAGCCATCGCGCCGAGAATGAGCTGGCCTTGGCCGCCGATGTTGAAAAGCCCGGTGCGAAACGCGAGGCCGACGGAGAGCCCGACGAGAATCAACGGCGTCGCGTTGAAGAGAGTCTCCGACAGCGGATTGAAGTCGTGCCACACGCTGCCGTGGCCGCCGAACGTGTGAGGGTCGACGATCGCGCCCTCGAACAGCGCCACATACGCGGACGACACCGCATGCCAGGCAGCGGAGAACACCTTGCCCGGTGACGCTGAGAAGTGCCGCATGGCATCGCGGGTCGGTTGATTGGTTACTGCGATGAGGATGGCGCCTACGATGATCGCGGTGACAAACGACAGCGCAATCACGACCAGCGGATGCGTTTCGCCACGCGACTTGCGCCGGGCCGGCCCACCGGGTGGAACCGCGATCTCGTCCTTGACGGTGCCGTCGACGCTCACGAGGCGCCACCCCCCTGCGAGCCTGGCTCAGGAACGCCGCCCGGCTCAGGAACAACCTCGAGCGGTTCGAAGATTGCTGCACCCACTGTGGTGTCCGGTGGATCGGCTTCACCGGCAACTGAGCCCGCCATCAACAATCCGACGGCGGCGGCCGAACTGCCGCCGGGCAACTCCCCGATGATGCGGCCCTGGTACATGACGGCGATGCGGTCGGCGAGTCCGAGCACCTCATCGAGCTCGGTCGAGATGAGTACTACGGCGGTTCGGTGGTCACGCTCGCGCACGATGCGCTTATGCACGAACTCCATCGACCCGACGTCAAGACCGCGGGTGGGTTGGGCGACGATCAGCAGTTTGAGTGGGCGCGACAACTCCCTGGCGAGCACGACCTTTTGCTGGTTTCCGCCAGACAACGTGCTGGCCGGCACCTGCGCGCTTTCGGTGCGGACGTCGAACTCGGCAACCCGGGCGGCGCCGTTCGCATCAATCGCCGCCATGTTGAGACCGAAACGCCCGGCGAAGGTGGGGCTCTCGTGCATGTCGAGCACGAGGTTCTCCTCGACGGAGAAACTGCCCACCAATCCGTCGTGCGAGCGATCCTCCGGCACGTACCCGATCCCGAGGTCGAGCCGGTCGCGCACGGACGACGTCGTGACGTCGTTGCCAAGCACACTGATGTGACCGGCCGTCGGAGTTTCAAGGCCGACAAGGCACTCGGTGACCTCGGTCTGCCCGTTGCCCTGCACGCCGGCGATGGCGTAGATCTCGCCCTCCCGCACGGAGAAAGAGACGTCGTCTACCTGCACCACGCCCGCGGTGTCGACGACGCGCAACCCCTCGACGTCCAGCACAACTGCACCGGGTTGGGCCGTTGTCTTCTCCACCGTCAACAGAACGGGCCGCCCAACCATCAGCGACGCCAGCTCCTGCTCGCTGCTCGAAACCGGCGGCTGACCGACCACTCGGCCGCGCCGGATCACGGTGATCGCGTCACCGATCGCCTTGACCTCCTTCAGCTTGTGGCTGATGAAGACGATCGAGGTGCCGGCGTCACGCAGCTTGCGCATGACCGCGATGAGGTCATCGATTTCGGACGGCGTGAGCACGGCGGTCGGTTCGTCGAGCACCAGCACCTTGGCGTCACGAGCGAGCGCCTTGAGGATCTCGGCCCGCTGCTGCACGCCGACCGGCAGATCAGCGACAAGAGCATCGGGCGGGACGGCGAGGCCGAACCGTTTCGAGACATCGGCAACCTTGCGTCTCGCCGCGCGTTGGTCGAGCCACCCAAGGCCACCGGGACCGCGGGTGTCTTCGTGACCCAGCATGATGTTCTCGGCGACAGTGAAGACCGGAATCAGCATGAAGTGCTGATGGACCATGCCGATGCCGGCGGCCATCGCATCGCCCGGGCCATTGAACCTGGTGACGACATCGTCGACGAGAATCTCGCCGTCGTCCGGGGCGTACAGCCCGTACAGCACGTTCATCAGGGTGCTCTTGCCCGCGCCGTTTTCGCCCAGCAAGCAGTGGATCTCGCCCGGTTCGACGACCAGGTCGATGTGGTCGTTCGCGACAAGAGACCCGAACCGCTTCGTGATGCCGCGCAGTTCGAGCTTCACTGCGACGACCTCAGTTCACCTAGCACCACCGCAGTCAACACCAAAGCCCTATCGCAGGGAATGGGCAGAGGTGGACGGGCCCGTCACCGGGCCCGCCCACCTCTGTTTACCGCTGAGCTTGCTTACTTACTTCGGCTGTGAAGGCGACGTGATCGGGATCTTGCCGCTTTCGATGTCGGCCTGCACCTGCTTGACCTCTGCCTGCACGCTCGCCGGAACCTTCGAGGCGAAGTCGTGGTACGGCGCAAGGCCGGTGCCGTTGTTCGTCAGGGTGCCGATGTAGCTTCCGCCACCGAGCGACTTGCCCGCCGCGAAGTCATTCGCGTACGTGGTAACTGCACTCGCCAGGCCCTTGACCACACTGGTCAAGAACACCGAACAGTCAGCCGCGTCGCTGACGCAACCGTCGGTGTCGACCCAGATGACGCTGACCTTGCCACCCGAGGCCTTGGCAGCAATCGCAGAGCCGAGGCCAGTGCCACCGGCAACCGGGAAGATGACGTCAGCACCCTGCGAGATGAACGCCTTGCTGATCGCTTGGCCACCCGCGGTGTCACCGAACGGGTTCGACGTGCTCGGGTCGAAGGTGCCGCCCTTCTGCTTCGTCTCGTCCCAGCCGAGCACCTTCACCGTCTTGCCCTTGACCTTGTTGAAGTACTGCACGCCCTCCCAGAAGCCATCCATGTAGATGGTGACCGGCGGAATGTTCAAGCCACCGAAGGTCGCGACAACACCGGTCTTCGAGACGGACGCCGCGAGGTAGCCGCCGAGGAAACCGCCCTGCGCGGTGTTGAACTGCATGCCGTAGACGTTCGGGCCGGTCGACGAGTCGTCGATCTCGGCGAACTGCTGCTTCGGGTTCGCCGCCGCTGCTGCCTTAACTGCGTCGTTCATCAGACCGCCGACAGCGATGATGGTCGAGCAGCCCTTCTGAACTTCTGCGTTGAGGTTCGGCGTGTAGTCGTTCTGGGTGTTCGACGCGACGTAGGAGACCTTGATGTTCGGGTTCGCCTTGTTCGCGTCTGTCAGTCCCTGCCACGACGACTGGTTGAACGAGTGGTCGTCGACACCGCCAGTGTCGAGCACCATGCATGCGTTGATCGGGCCACCCGCTGCCGGCGCAGAGCTGGCCGGCGCCGGGCTGGACGCCGGTGCCGAGCTGGCCGGCGCTGGAGCGCTTGACGCAGGTGCCGGCGCCGAGCTGGCCGGCGCTGCCGCGCTTGTCGTGGCCGGAGCAGGCGCGCTGCTCGCTGCGGGACTGGCGCTCTTCTTGCTGGAACAGCCCGCAAGAATGATCGCTACGGTTCCCGTGGCCGCGATGATCTGATAGGTCTTCTTCACAACGCCTCCGCTATCGCATAGCAAGTAAAAATGTTGGGTGGACAATAGCCGGGTCAGGCGGCGCGTGCGCGCCCGGTCCAGTCGTTGCGACGCGTTCCCCCGACGCCCTGAGCGCGCGAAGGCCTGTTTGCTATCGAAGCGCGCCAAGAACGTTACGTCGCTGTGACCTCACGTTCACCCACGCCGACCCGCGCACGCAGCGGACGCCGACCCCCGAGGTTCAGCTGGGGTCGACGGATTCCGTCTTGCCGACCCCGGGTTGAGCCATTTCGGATCTGGATTCTTGCCTGGACGGCGGGGTGGTTTCTGTAGGTGCGGACTGGACCTGCCGGCTCCACCGTGAGGTCAGGTCGGCGACTCGGCGGAAGCGTTCTCCCTCGTCGTCG
>Ga0208357_1002888_pt1 | contig 10975 bp, 7 predicted proteins | sample NGESurdeep092012_6_FD_184487 | JGI IMG/M metagenome (GOLD analysis project Ga0208357, IMG submission 184487) | Arctic peat soil microbial communities from Barrow, Alaska - NGEE Surface sample F52-2 deep-092012 (SPAdes) | ecosystem: Environmental > Terrestrial > Soil > Wetlands > Peat ... | reverse complement strand
CATGTACGAGGCCGGAGGCGGCCGGACATCGATGGCCTACTCGAGCCTCTTCATGTTCGTCGCGGTGAACACGTTCTTCTTCTTTGCATGGCCATCGGCGTGCCTGCATCTCGCCGCCGTTGTCGCGTGCGACTTGGCGGTTCTCTCGGTACTGGGCGATGCTGACTTCGGCCAGGTCGTCCTACTGCCGGGTGCACTGATCGTCGTCGCGGTCGTGGTCGGCCGGCTGGTCCGTGCCGCCGATGCGGCCGAGATCGATACGTTGACGGGACTGCCGAACCGCCGCGGACTCGACCGGCACTTGGGCGAAGCTCTCGCCGGCGGATCGCCTGGCATCCATTCCGTAGCCCTGGCGTTCCTCGACGTCGACCATTTCCGATCGGTCAACAACACCGAAGGTCAGGGCGGCGGCGACCGGCTCCTGCGAGCTATTGCGGCCGCGTGGCGACCACTGCTGCGTGACACGGATTTCCTTGCACGCAACGGCAGCGACGAGTTCGCGCTGCTGATCACGGACGCATTGCCGGGCGAAGTTGCGATGGTGATCGGTCGGTTGCAGGCGGCAATGCCGAAGGCGCACACCTGTTCTGCCGGTGCATCCGACTGGCAGCGTGGCGACACGGTGTCGCTGCTCGCTGCGCGCACCGACACTGCGCTCTATGAGTCAAAGCGCAACGGCCGCAACAGGCTTACGTACCACGACAGCAGCGGGAATTCCGAGGAGGCGCAGCTTCGTCGCGCCGTTGCTGACGGCGAGATCGTTGCCTATTACCAACCGATCATCGATCTCGGTACCGGTGTCGTTGCCGGCTTCGAGGCACTCGCGCGATGGATCAGGCCGGGCCACGGTCTGGTGGCCCCCGACGCGTTCATCCCCGCCGCCGAGGCAAACGGTGCGATCGAGGACATCGGCGCAATGATGCTGGCTACTGCAACCCGCCAGATCGCTGTCTGGTCGGCCGCCCATGGCCGACCGCTCACTGCCAGCGTGAACGTGTGCGGGCGGGAGTTGCGCAATCCGGGCTACGTGTCGCAGGTCAAAGCGATATTGCGGGACGCCGGGTTGCCGGCGTCGCAGCTCGTACTTGAGCTCACAGAAACTGCATTCGAGGGCAACGCCGCGCCGGTGGTCGCGGCCCTCGAGGAGTTGCACGCGCTCGGTATCGGGATAGCCATCGACGACTTCGGCACCGGGTACTCCAGCCTCAGCAGGCTTGACCGGCTGCCGGTCGACGTCGTCAAGATCGACCGGTCTTTCGTCAGCACGCTGCCCGCCGAGGCGACCCGGGCACCATTGGTCGCCGCCATCATCGCGATGGCTCGCGCCCTCGGACTCCATGTCGTCGCCGAAGGAATTGAGCACCCCTACCAGGGCGCCTTGTTGTTCGAACTCGGTTGCGACAAGGGCCAGGGTTACTGGTTCGATCGGCCATGTCCGGCGGATGAGGTCGATCTATCGCGGCGCGAACCTGCGTATGTCACCAGCGTCGGCACCGACTCGGTGGCAGCGCTGCGCGACGCCAGCTGACCGGATCTATCAGCCTATATGGGGCGTTCTGCGTAACTGCCCCCATGTTTATCGGCTCGGCAGTCGCGCTTTTCGGAGTCCAGTTGGCACGATGGACCGCGGCGCACCACCTGCCACAGCGATTCGAGGAGTGCCCGATGGCGATAGACGACGTGGTGGCTCGGCTCACGATCTATCTCGGCGCAGCCGACCGCACCGGGATGCGGTTCATGCCGGAGGAGGTCATCCTTCGGGCGCACACGGCGGGCATCACAGGTGCAACCGTCACTCGAGCCCCGCAGCTAGACGCCGACGGTGGCGGCCCGCGCACGATTTCCTTGTCGCACCCAGCTGCCGTGACTGTCACTATTCTCGCCGCCGAGCCTTTGTTGCGAGCATTCCTGTCGAGCCTTGACGACTTGCGTGACGCCGGCGCGACGATGCTTCTCGAGGGCGCCGACGAATTACACGAGGCAAACACCCAACTCGCCGGCCCGTAAGCGCGCGCCCTGGGAGCCCCTGGTCTTACGTCGAGGCTTCCAACTGCTCGAGGTCGCGCAACGCATAGCGGTTGTGCCAGAACTCTTCCTCAAAGACCGTCCAGATGCAGTCCTGTAGCGGGTTGATGCCGTTTTCTAGCACGTCGATAGGTCGGGCGAGGTCACCGGACGCGAGCGAGGCGAGATAGTCCCGAAAGCGCGTCGCGCGATCCGCACGTACGGCGAGAGCTTCCGAGACCGACGGAGTCAGGTCGTAATCGAGCCCCGGCCACGGAAAGTTGAGCGAGCCGGTATTCGGCAGTCCGATCGGGTCGAAGGGCTCGTCGAGCACGGGTGACGTGAACCACTTGTCCATCGCGAATACGAGGTGGCGCAGCGTCTGGACGAATGTGAACTCGCCGTTGACCGCCTCGTGCAGTTTGGCTTCCGGCAGAGCGCGCGCACGCGAGACTGTCTTTGCCCACTCGTCTTCGAGCGTCGCCCACGCGACACGCATGTCCTCCGGCGTCGCTGCGCGCAACATCGACCGCAACGGATGCCACGGGTCGCGTTCGTTCACGTAAGCCGTGACGTCGACGCCGTTGACGACAAGCTTGTCGACCATCGCGTCGATATCGACGTCGAAGAGCAACGCATGGCTGATCTTCACGTCGGTGAGATTGACGTCGCGGAAACGGGCGCCGCTCAGATCTGCGCCCCAGAACACGGCGTCCGACAGATCACCTTCGAACTCGTCTGGCATGCTGCCTCCTCAATCAGAGGGCGGCGAAGGCTTGCTCGACGACGTCAAGGCCCTCGTGCAGCAGCTGTTCGGGTATCACCAGTGGCGGCAGGAAGCGCAACACATTGCTGTAGGTGCCGGCCGTCAGTACAACGACACCCGCGGCATGACACGCCTTTGCGACCGCTGACGTCGTCGCGGCGTCGGGCTCGGTCGTCCCAGGCTTGACGATCTCGACGGCGATCATCGCCCCGCGCCCGCGCACATCGCCGATGCAGTCGAACTTGTCGGCCATCGCACGAAGTCGCGGCAGCATGATGGCTTCGATGTCGCGCGCCCGGCCCATGAGATCGAGTTCGTCGATCGTGCGCATCGCGCCCAGTGCCGCAGCGCAGGCGACTGGGTTGCCGCCGTACGTGCCGCCGAGGCCACCGACGTGCGCGGCGTCCATGATCTCGGCGCGGCCAGTGACTGCCGACAGCGGCATTCCACCTGCGATGCCTTTTGCCGTTGTGATCAGATCCGGTACGACGCCTTCGTGCGTCGACGCGAACATGTCGCCAGTGCGAGCGAAGCCGGTCTGAATCTCATCGGCGATGAAGACGATGCCGTTGGCGGTGCAGAACTCCGACAATGCCTTCAGGAAACCCGCGCCAGGGACGATGAAACCGCCCTCGCCCTGGATCGGCTCGATGAGAACGGCGGCGATGCTGTCAGCGCCGAGCTGCGTCTTCATCGCCCCGATCACCTCGGCCGCCGCCTCGGGGCCGCAGTTCTCCGGCCCGGTCGGCCAGCGGTAGGGGTAGGCCATCGGCAGCCGGTAGACCTCCGGTGCGAAGGGGCCGAACGAGTGCTTGTACGGCATGTTCTTTGCGGTCAGCGCCATCGTCATGTTCGTGCGGCCGTGGTAGGCGTGCTCGAACACGACGATCGCCGATCGGCCGGTGTACGCGCGCGAGATCTTGACCGCATTCTCAACAGCTTCGGCACCGGAGTTGAACAGGGCCGACTTCTTCGTGTGAGCGCCCGGCGTGCGCGCGTTCAGTTGCTCGCAGACGGCGACGTATCCCTCGTAGGGCGTCACCATGAAACACGTGTGCGTGAAGGCGGCGACCTGATCGCGCACCGCACTGACGACGTGATCGGCTGCGTTGCCGACACCAACGACGGCGATGCCCGAGCCGAGGTCGATGAGGGAGTTGCCGTCGACGTCGACGACGACGCCACCGCCGGCCGCCTCGATAAAGACCGGGAGCGCAATGCTGACGCCGCGCGCGACCGCGTCGGTTCGGCGGGCGAGCAGTTCGACCGACCGAGGGCCAGGGATCGCGGTGACCAGGCGCCGCTCCTGGGGCAGCCCTGGACCGCCGCGAGCGGGCGCGATCGGTTCGTCGGAGTCGGTCATGACGCCTCCAAGCGAGCCGGACAGTAGAGGGGCTGTGAGAGGCACGTCCGGGAAGATGTACTGTATCCGACTAACGCCCTGGCTGAGCCTGACGGTAACGACCGTTGGTGATGACTTAGGCGACGGAATCCGTCGCCCGGTTGGCGTGAATGGTGAGGGCGGCGTCGCAGATCCGGCGCCGTCCTCTCTCAATTCGTTCACCTGATCGAAACCTGCACCTGGCATCCTGTAACTGCCGTGGGAGTAGGTCTAACGACGGGAGATGCCGATGCTGATGCACCTGCGGATAAGCGTGCCCGATCGTCCCGGCATGCTGGCCCAGATCACGGCCGCGCTGGCTGACGTTGGGGCCGATATCCGGACCATCGCGGTTCTCGAGCGCGAGTCCGGTCGGGCCATCGACGACATCTATCTCAGCTGGCCAGAGGCTCGATCGGCGGACGTCTTGTCGCAACGCGTGGCAAGCGTGCGTGGGGTCACCGTGCTCGGGCTCCGACCGTCGCGCCAGGTGCCCGGCGCCTTTCCCGACATCGACTTGTTGAGCCAGGTTCTCGCCACGGCGTCGCGTGGTCTCGACACCCTCGTCGACATGGCCGCCCTCGCGTTCGGTGCCGACTGGGCGGCCAGCGTCACGTATGCGTCGGGCGGTCCCGTCGTCCTTTATGCAAGTGCGCGGCCCGATGACGTGATCGTGCTGCCGGAGATTGCGGTCATCCGGTCGGCGGCGATCGAGGTGGACGGCGTGCAGCTGGCGGCCACGCCACTGTCGCCCTTCGACGCGGTGCTGGTCTGCGGGCGCGCCGACAAGCCGTCCTTCCACCAGGCTGAGCTCGAGCGGATCCGCCGGGTGACGGAGCTTGCCGTTGGCCTCGTGCGCGCGGACGTGTCACTCGCCGGGTAGCAGTCTGGTAGCAGTACCGCCACTTTCCCGATGCAAGGCCGCCGTTTAGCCTGAGCGGTATGTTCGAGCGTCTCGGCGTGCGGGTGTTTGCGCGTCGCAAGCAAGTCCTGATTGTCAGTCTCCTGCTGCTCATTCTCGGCGGCCTGTGGGGAGGCTCGGTCAGCAAGCACTTGTCGAGCGGTGGGTACTACGACCCGCACAGCGAGTCGGTGCAAGCCGGCTACGACATCAATCACAAGCTCGACGTGCCAACGCAAGACGCCATCGTGCTGTTCACCAGCCAGCAACCGATCTCGGACCCGACTGTCCAGCAGAACATCGAGACAGTGCTTGCTTCGTTGCCGCGCGACCAGGTGCCCAGTTACACAACGTACTGGACGAGCCACCAGCCGCAGCAGCTGTCGACGAACGGCCGGGCGACCTACGTCGCGCTCTCACTGACGGGCAAGACAGATGCGACGCAAGAGCACGCGCTCGCCGTCGCGCGCGACACGTTGGCGAAGGCCAACCTTCCCGGTATCACCGTGCAGTACGGCGGAACGGTCACGCTGAACAAGGAAATCAGCGGGCAGGTCAGCACTGACTTGCGTCGCGCGGAGCTTGTCTCGCTACCGATCGTGCTGGTGCTGCTCATCATCATCTTCGGGAGCCTCGTGTCAGCCGGCTTGCCGCTCGCCGTCGGGATCCTCGCCATCGTCGGTGCGTCCGCGGTCTTGCGGCTGCTGACGACCTTCGTCAGCGTCTCGGTGTTCGCGCTGAACCTGGTGACTGTGCTCGGCCTTGGTCTGGCGGTCGACTACGCCCTCTTCGTCGTGAGCCGATTCCGCGAGGAACTCGACCGCCAACCGAGCGTGCAGCGCGCGCTGACTCGCACGATGGCGACGGCTGGGCGAACGGTGGCGTTCTCCGGCGTCACGATCGCCGCGTCTCTCGCGTCACTGACGCTTTTTCCCGAGACGTTCCTGCGGTCGATGGGCTACGGCGGCGTTGCCGTCGTCCTGCTCGACGTGGTTGCGGCGACGACCGTACTGCCAGCGCTCCTGGCGATCCTTGGCCATCGAGTGAACTCGCTGCGCTTGCCCGTGCCATGGGTGAAGCGCAACACGAAAGCGGACGCCGACCACTCGGCGTCCGGGCAAGAAGGCACCGTCGTCGCAGAGACCGGCGGTTGGTACCGGCTCGCACATAGCGTGATGCGGCGGCCGCTGGTCTACACGGTGGCGATCGTCGCCGTTCTCGCCGTGATGGCGGCACCGTTCGCGAATGTGATCTTCGGCGGCTACACCTCAAGGGTGTTGCCGGTCAGTGCGCCTGGTCGCGTGGTCAGCGACACGTTGGCACGTGATTTTCCTTCGAACGCAACGAATCCGATCCAAGTTGTCGTCGAGGGCGTCCAGAATCCGGCCGCCATCCCGGCCTATGTGAAGCAGCTCGGTTCGGTGCAGGGTGCTGCGGGGGCGGCAGTGGCCGCGGTGCACGGCGACAACGTACTCGTGCAGGTGGCATTCAACGGCGACCCGATTTCGAGCGCCGCCCGCGGCACACTCGCGCGAGTTCGCGCGGTGCCGCCACCGTTAGGTGCGCACGTTCTTGTCGGCGGCTTTACCGCGTTCCTGGTCGACCAGCTGCACAGCATCGGGCACGTCCTGCCGTGGATGCTCAGCGTCGTGATCGTGGCGATGCTCGTGCTGCTGTTCCTCGCGTTCGGTTCGTTCGTGCTGCCGTTCAAGGCAGTCGCGATGAATGCGCTGTCGATCGGTGCGTCGTTCGGCGCAGTCACCTGGATCTTCCAGAGCGGTCATCTCTCGAATCTGTTCGGGTTCTCCAAACTCGGCTACCTCGACGCGACCGATCCGATTCTCATGCTTGCTGTGGTGTTCGGGTTGTCGATGGACTACGAGGTGTTCCTGCTCAGCCGGATTCGCGAGGAATGGGATGCCTCCGCCGGCAGTGGCGAATCGCCGGAGGCCCGAAACCGCCTCGCGGTCGCGCACGGGCTCCAGCGCAGCGGCCGCATCATCACCAGCGCCGCGTTATTGCTGGTCATCGTGGTCGGCGCGTTTGCCACCTCGCAGGTGACGACGCTGAAGCTGCTCGGCTTCGGCATGGCGCTGGCGATCTTCGTCGACGCCACCGTCGTGCGCGCCATGCTCGTGCCGGCCGTCATGCGGCTGCTGGGCGCGACGAACTGGTGGGCGCCCGCGCCGCTCGCCCGGTGGTGGACCACCCACGGGGTGGGCGAGTCGAGCGACGCGGGGACGGATCCGAGTCAGGGGACGGGCCGGTACGAGACACTGGTGAGGTGAGCCAGCGCCGGGACGTCGTGATCCTGGGGTCTACCGGATCGATCGGTACCCAGGCCCTTGACGTGATCCGGCGCAATCCCGACCTGTTCCGGGTGGTCGGGCTAGGTAGTGGCGGAGACCGGCTCGACCTGCTCGCCGACCAGGCCGTCGAGTTCAACGTCGAGGTTATCGGCATCGCCCGCGGGTCGGCGTCCGACCTGGAAACAGCGCTCGCACGGGCGTCGGCGCGGGCCGGTGCTTCATTGAACGTGCGCGGGGCGCGCAACGCACCGACGCTGTTCATCGGCGACGACGCCGCCTCCCACGTCGCGAGCTGGCCGCTCGCCGACGGTTCGCCGACTGGCGGGACGGTGCTCAACGGCATGACTGGGTCCATCGGCCTCGCACCGGCGTTGGCCGCATTGGGTGCCGGATACACCCTCGCGCTCGCGAACAAGGAGTCGCTGATCGTCGGCGGCCCGCTGGTGAAGGCCGCCGCGAAGCCCGGGCAGATCGTGCCGGTTGATTCCGAGCACTCCGCGCTGGCGCAGTGCCTTCGCGGCGGACGCGCAGCTGAGGTGCGCCGGCTGATCCTCACGGCCAGCGGTGGACCGTTCCGTGGCAGGCGCGCCGCCGATCTGGCCAACGTCACACCGGCGCAGGCGCTTGCGCACCCGACCTGGCGGATGGGTCCTGTGGTCACCATCAACTCGGCGACCCTGGTGAATAAGGGCCTCGAGCTGATCGAGGCCCATCTGCTGTTCGACCTGCCGCTGACGGCGATCGACGTCGTGGTGCACCCGCAATCGGTGGTGCACTCGATGGTCGAGTTCACCGACGGCTCGACCCTGGCCCAATGCTCGCCGCCCGACATGCGCCTGCCGATCGCGATGGCGCTGGCCTGGCCGCAGCGGGTGCCCGACGCCGTCCCCGCGTGTGATTGGACGACTGCGCAGAGCTGGACCTTCGAGCCGCTCGACGACGCGGCCTTTCCGGCCGTCGGGCTTGCCCGGCAGGTGGGTACTGCCGGCGGGGTCGCTCCGGCGATCTACAACGCCGCGAACGAGGAAGCGGTCGCCGCGTTCCTGGGCGGTGACCTGGCCTTCACCGGCATCGTCGACACGATCTCTCGGGTTCTCGACGAATCTGCCGAAGAAGGAACGGGGAACGTCGACGAGCTCTCAGATGTTCTCCGTGCGGAGTCCCTCGCTCGCGTGCGGGCCCGCGCCTTGATTTATGGGAATAGTGCCTACGGCATGAGTAAGTCCGTGCCTGCGGCTCAATTCGCAGGGCGGACGACGGGAGAACTCGCACCATGATGACCATCGGCATCTTGGCCTTCGTGGTGGCTTTGCTGGTCTCGGTGATGCTCCACGAGGCGGGCCACTTCGTGACCGCCAAGCTCTTCGGGATGAAGGCCACCCAGTTCTTCGTCGGCTTCGGCACGACCCTGTGGTCGCGCCAAAAAGGCGAGACGGAGTACGGGGTCAAGGCCATCCCGGCCGGCGGTTTCGTGAAGATCATCGGCATGACGCCGCTCGAAGACATCTCGGTTGAGGACCAGCCGCGAGCGTTCATCAACAAGCCAGGCTGGCAGCGGTTGATCGTGCTGGTCGCCGGATCGACGATGCACTTCATCATCGCGCTGGTGCTGCTCTTCATCGTCTTGCTGAGCTGGCCGAGTGTTGTTCATGGCGCATCGCGGGTGGTCACGGTCGAGAACTGTCTGAGCACGTCGACCGATCAGTCATGTCCCGCGGGTGCTGCTCCGGCGCCCGCTGTAGGCAAGTTCAAGCCAAACGACGTCATCACGGCGGTCAACGGCCAGCCGGTCGCGCACGGCACTCAGCAACTGATTTCGTTGATCAGCAACGCACCGCACGGTCCGGTCGCGTTCACCGTGCAGCGCGCGGGCAGCACGATCAACCTGGTCGTCACGCCGGCCATCGTCGACGGAAAGGCGAAGGTCGGTCTTGAACTCAACGACGCCAGGGACACCAAGTACCTGCGCGTCGGCTTCTTCGGTGCGGTGACCGGGAGCTTCCACGGGTTCGGCAGCCTGTTTGTCGACAGCTTCAAGGCGCTCGGCGTGGTGCCGCACGAGATCGGTCAGCTCATCAGCCATCCGAGCGAGAAGCGCCAGGCCACCACCGGCGGTAGCGGTGGCCAGGTCACCAGCGTGTTCGGCGTCGGCCGCTATGCCGGTGAAGCCTTTAGGGCGTACGGGGTCTCTGGCGGTGCCGAAACGGTGATCGAGATCGTCGCATCGGTGAATATCTTCGTCGGGATCTTCAACCTCTTCCCGTTCCTGCCCCTCGATGGCGGCCACGTCGCGATCTTGGGCTACGAGAAGATCCGGAACGCGTGGCGGCGGCGCCGGCACCTGATTCCGGCCGGTCCCGTCGATTTGAACAAGCTGATGCCGTTTACCTACGGCGTGCTGGCCATAATTGTGGCTGTGTCGGCGTTGATCCTGGTAGCAGACATCGCCAACCCCGTCGCTAACCCGTTCAACCAATAACCGCTAAACCTACAAGCACCGATCGAGAGGCTCGCCGTGACAACCGTCAACTTGGGGCTCCCCGAGATGCCACCCGTGAGCCCCCTGGCGCCGCGGCGAATTTCGCGGCAGCTGAACGTCGGCGGGGTGCTGGTCGGTGGCGACGCCCCTGTCTCAGTGCAGTCGATGTGCATCACGCTGACCGCCGATGTCAACGCCACGTTGCAGCAGATCGCCGAACTCACGGCGTCCGGCTGTCAGATCGTGCGGGTCGCCGTTCCGAGCCAGGACGACGCCGACGCGCTGCCGATGATCGCGAAGAAGTCCCAGATCCCGGTGATCGCCGACATCCACTTCCAGCCGAAGTACGTGTTCGCCGCGATCGAGGCTGGCTGCGCGGCGGTTCGGGTGAACCCCGGCAACATCAAGAAATTCGACGACCAGGTCAAGGAGATCGCACTCGCCGCGAAGGACCACGGCACGCCGATCCGGATCGGTGTGAACGCCGGCTCCCTCGACCCCCGGATGCTCGCGAAGTACGGCGGCAAAGCGACCCCGGAAGCCCTCGTCGAGTCGGCGAAGTGGGAGGCCAGCCTCTTTGAAGAGCACGGTTTCCACGACATCAAGATCTCCGTGAAGCACCACGACCCACTGATCATGATCGAGGCCTACCGGCAGCTCGCGGCTGAGACCGACTACCCGTTGCACCTTGGTGTGACCGAGGCCGGCCCGCTGATGCAGGGCACGATCAAGTCGGCGGTCGCCTTCGGCATCCTGCTCTCAGAAGGCATCGGCGACACGATTCGGGTGTCGCTGTCGGCACCGCCGGTCGAGGAAGTCAAGGTCGGCATCGGCATCCTCGAGTCGCTCGGCCTTCGCCAGCGCAAGCTTGAAATCGTGTCGTGCCCGTCGTGCGGGCGGGCCCAGGTCGACGTCTACAAGCTCGCCGAAGAGGTCACTGCAGGTCTCGAAGGCATGACCGTGCCGCTCCGAGTGGCTGTCATGGGCTGCGTTGTCAACGGCCCCGGCGAGGCTCGCGAGGCCGATCTCGGCGTCGCTTCGGGCAACGGGAAGGGCCAGATATTCGTCCGCGGCGAGGTCGTCAAGACCGTCCCGGAAGCGCAGATTGTGGAAACTCTGATTGAAGAAGCGATGC
>Ga0208357_1002886_pt1 | contig 10977 bp, 10 predicted proteins | sample NGESurdeep092012_6_FD_184487 | JGI IMG/M metagenome (GOLD analysis project Ga0208357, IMG submission 184487) | Arctic peat soil microbial communities from Barrow, Alaska - NGEE Surface sample F52-2 deep-092012 (SPAdes) | ecosystem: Environmental > Terrestrial > Soil > Wetlands > Peat ... | reverse complement strand
CGGAGCACGTTGCGCCGCCGGAGCTGGAGCAGGAAGGATTGCATTGGACCCATCTACCGGTTCCAGGCCTGTTGGGGCATCGGAGTGTGCGCACGCCTCGTTGTCGATCTTGATCCCAACTCCCGTGCCGGCGAAAGTGCCTCGGCGGCGACAGCATGATCGGAGCAGTACATGGCGCCACGTGCCGCCCAGCCCGATTCCGGCAGTCGGAGGTTTACACTGCCAAGCCGAAGGCCCTCGCGCGTAACTTCCCGCATGAAGCAATCCAGCCTGCTCAAGGTGGCTCGCACCCTGGCGCATGAAGCCGGTGGTTTGCGCTTCACCACGCCAAGCCATGTCTACAACCCTCTCGACTATGCGTGGACGGCGCACCGGGAATATCTGCAGCGTTACGGTGCCACCCGCGGGAGGGTTTTGTTGCTGGGCATGAATCCCGGACCGTGGGGTATGACGCAGACGGGCGTGCCGTTTGGCGATGTGGTGATGGTGCGCGAGTGGTTCGGGATGGAGACGCGCCTCGGCGACACGTTGCCCGAGCAACATCCCAGCTACCCGATCCTCGGCATGGCCTGCCACCGTAGCGAAGGCAGCGGCTCGCGGGTCTGGCGATGGGCGCAGACGCGCATGGGGGCACCGGAGGACTTTTTTTCGCGTTTCTTCGTCTGGAACTACTGTCCACTGTTGTTCATCGGCAACGGCCGCAACCTGATCCCCGAGCGCTTGAACCGGGACGAGACCGCGGCACTGGCAGCGGTCTGTGATCGCGCCCTGGCTGCCGCCATCCGCGCGCTGGCGCCGGCAGCGGTGGTGGGCATCGGGCGCTATGCCGAGCGGCGCGCCAGGATCGTGCTGGGCGAGGATGCGGACGTGCGCTACCTGCCGCACCCGAGCCCGGCCAATCCGGCGGCCAACCGCGATTGGCCGATGTTGGCGGAGCAGGCGCTCAAGCTCTGGTTGCCACCGCGCTGACGGCGCGCCTGGCGCCTACTGGAAAGGGGCAGGTTGGTCAGATGCATTCTTTCGAAGAGTTGGATGGCTTTTCTGGCTGTCCGCGGAGCCTGACGCCGACGGCTCGCGAGAAACAGTGGTCAAGATACTCTGACGCGAATTCTGGCAAACGTGTACGTGAAACACGGCTGTTCCCAGCGTTGACGGGGCGATCACGGCTGCTCAAATTCGTGGCGCTCAGGCCGGGCGTGACCGCAGAACCGAGAACTGTGTGAGTTGTCGATAGACGTCAGGCAAATGCTGCTGCGGTATCGCTGGCGTTTCGAAAAATTGTCCCACTGGCCACCGTAATGAACTCGGCCGGGCTTTCCAGTACACACGGCTCATTCGGCACGTCGGTCCCGTTGCACTCTTCTCGCGCGGCGGTCGGCGGGCAGTGCGCCGGGGAAGCGTTGAGTCATGGCACTCGTTTTGCTTGGTAAAACGCATGAAACTGTTCCGGGATTTCTCTGGCGCCAACCGCGACATCCGCCTTTTGGCCAGCCGGCGCGTCAGGAACACGGAAAACACCGTTTGACAGTGTTGCGCCAAGGGTGGTCGTCTGCGTATCAGATGTACGGAAATCAGGCTGCAACTGACGTACAACGGCAGCATTGACGCGGACGCGGTGGTTGGTAGCGGTTAGGAACCGTGATGCAGAAAGTTGAACGCATCGACTTGGTGGAGTCTCGGTCATCTTGGCCAGGCCCGACAGGAGGATCCAATGAAACGAAATCTGTGTCTGCTGGCCCTGGCGTGGCTCGCTTGCCTGACGCTGCCTGTCCATGCCGGCGAAGATCATGCCGCCTTGGTCAAAAGTGTGACTGGTGTCGTCACGGTCACTCGCCAGCATAATTCGTTTGAAGCGACCAGCGGCACCACGTTGCGGGTTTCCGATCACGTCGTCACGGCTCCCGGCGCAGCGGCCGCCATCGTGTTTCGGGACGGCACCCTGCTGACCCTTGGCTCGGGGGCTGACATCCTGGTACGTGATTATGTGTTTGCGCCGAAGGACGGCAAGTTCGCCTTCGAGGTGTACTTGGCCAAAGGATCGGCGATCTACGAGTCAGGCAAGATCGGCAAGCTGTCGCCGCAATCGGTGAAGTTCGAGACGCCGAAGGCGACGGTGGGCGTGCGCGGCACCCGCTTTCTGATCGAGGCGAACTGAGCTGGCCATGGCGATTCAATGTATGAGCTTCCGGCTGTTCACGGTCATCCTGGTGGCCGTCGGGGGCTTGCTGTCCGGTTGCGCCGCGACTCGCGTCACATTGCTTCCAGACCATAGTGGACATGTCGGCGCGGTCACGGTGTCCAACGCGCAGGGTCGGCAGCGCATCGACCAGGCGTTCCACACCGTCGCGGTGGAACAGTTTTCAGCGCCCGGTAAGCCCCGCGCGGACAATCGCCAGGCCTTTGAAAAGGCGCATCGCGCCCTGCTCGATGCGCAACCAACCCCGCCGCGGAATTTCATGCTGAATTTTCTGTTCGACAGCATGGAACTGACACCGGCATCCAGGAAAATGCTGCCCGAGGTCATTCAGGTCGTGCGCGACCGCAGCCCGACCGAGATCACCGTGTTCGGCTACGCAGACTCCTCGGGGACCGCTGCCCACAACCTGAAGTTGTCGGCGGAGCGCGCCTGGGCCGTAGCTCGCCTATTGAAGCAGATCAGTCCGAAACTGCCGATCGATGTGCGTTATTTCGGCGACAAGGTGCCGCTGGTGCCGTCCCCTCCTGGCGTTCCCGAACCGCGAAACCGGCGGGCCGAGATCGTCATCCTCTGAAGTCTGCCGGCCATGAAGCCCCTCAGCTCATACGCTCGGCTGCCGCGGCGCCAAGCCGTCTTCTGCCTGCTGGGCGGGCTGTCGATTGCCTTGGTCGTCGGGCTGGGCGGCGTGCTCGGTTTGGCACCAGTCGCGCGCCTGGATCGGTTATTGCTGGACACCTTGCTGGTGCGGACCGCCTCGGGCGCACCCGCCTCCGACACGGTGGTGGTGGATATCGATGAAGTCAGCCTGTCGCAGTTGGGTCAGTGGCCATGGCCGCGCTATCGCGTGGCGCAGCTGATCGAGCGAATCGCAGCCAATCATCCGTCGGCCATCGCGATGGACATCGTGTTTCCCGAAGCCGATCGCAGCTCGCTGGCCGACATCCGGAAAACTTTCAAACGCGACTTCGGCATCGAGGTCTCGTTTAACGGCGTGCCGACCGGCTTGCTGGACAACGACGGCTATCTTGGCCACGTGATGGCGCATGCCGATGTCGTGGGCGCACGCTATTTCTACTTCGACCATACGACCCGTACCGACCGCCCGACACGTCCCGGCGTCGGCTTCACTGGCCGTGTCGATCTGCTGTCGCTTGAGCAAGCGTCCGGGGTCCTGGACAACGTTGATGCGATCGCCTCGCAAACCCGTGTCAGCGGTTTCGTCAACAGTCGTCTCGATGCCGACGGCGTGCTGCGACGATTGCCCTTGCTGATCCAATACGATGGTGTCGTCCACCCCAGCCTCGCTCTGGCCGCCAGCATGCGTTCGCTCGGGGTAAGCTCGGGGCGAGTGGAATCAGGCGTTGACGGATTATCGATCCAGATTGGATCGCACCGGATTCCCGTCGACCAGGCCGGCTATGCGCTGTTGCGCTTCAACGGTCCGTCGCAACGCTATGCCAGCTTCTCTGCCGTGGACGTGCTGGGCGGTCGGGTTCGACCCGCGGATCTGCGTGGCAAGATCGTCTTCATCGGCTCTTCGGCCGTCGGGCTCCACGATGTGCATCCGACGGCGGTGGAGCGGGATTTTTCCGGTTTGAAAATCCAGTCGGTGATGGCGCAGAACATCCTGGACGACCATTCGGTGCGTGTCCCGGTGTGGGGCAGCCAGGCTGCATTGCTTCTGGGCCTGCTTGCAGCCCTCGTGCTTTCCATCCTGTTCATTACCGGCCGTGGCCTGGTGACCCTTGCCGCGTTCTGCGTGTTATCCGCGGCGGCATTGATTGCAATGGTTGCGTGCGTCTTTGTGCGGACCGGCCTGTTCATTCCGGCGGGTGTGCCCTTGCTGGTCCTGGTTACGCTGTTCGTACTGTCCTTCGTGATCCGGTTTGCCATCAACCAGCGCCGCGCGCAGCGCTGGCGCCGACAGCTGGAGAACGCGCGCCAGGTGGCCATCGAGTCGATGGCCGCGGTCGCCGAGACTCGCGACCCCGAGACCGGTGCGCATATCAAGCGCACCCAACACTACGTACGCGCCGTTGCCGAGCAATTGCAGCGGACCGGCCACCACGCGCAGACCTTGACCCGCGAATACATCGACCTCTTGTTTCTCTCTGCGCCCCTGCATGACATCGGCAAGGTCGGGGTGCCGGACCACATCCTGCTCAAGCCGGGGCCGCTGACACCCGCCGAACTGGTAATCATGCGGCAGCATGCTGAATTTGGCCGCAAGATCATCTACAGCATGGCGGACCATATCGAAGGCGACAACTTTCTCCTGATCGCTGGCGAGATCGCTGCCACGCATCACGAGAAATGGGACGGGACCGGCTATCCGGACGGATTGCGCGGTCAGGCCATCCCGCTTTCCGGCCGCATCATGGCGGTCGCCGACATCTACGACGCGTTGATCAGCCGACGCTGTTACAAGGATCCTTTCCCGCATGCCCGTGCGAAGGCGCTGATGCACGATCTGCGTGAGACGACCTTCGATCCGGAGGTGCTGGACGCCTTCTTCGCGATCGATGCCGAAATGCAGCAAATCGCCGCCCGCTTCCGCGACAGGGAAGAAGACATCACCGGGCCCGCGTGGGCCGGATTGATCCCGACGTAGCGATCGCACGCCGTCAACTGGTGTTCCGAGCATCGTCGGCCTAGGTGCTGCCCAGGCTCACCAGCAACGCAAACGCCATGCCGATCCCGAGCAGCACGCTGTAGCAAAAACCGACGCAGACATATTTCAGCGATGTCATGAACCATCCTTGCCGGTACACCCGCTTCTGCATGATAAGCAGGTAGACGAACAGCCAGATCCATCCAGCGGCATGCAGCAGCCCGAGCACGACGCCGAGCCAGGCCGCATGCGGCGCGAGCCAGCTGCGCAGCAAATCCAGCGCGACCAGCACCAGCAGCGACAGCATGATGAAGGCGTGGCTGTGCATCGCCACGATCAGATGTTCCATGTACAGCCGTCGCTTGAAGACGTAGAAGATCTTCAGCAACAGCGCAAACACCGGTAGCAACACGAACAATACCTGCGGCGCGACCGCAAAAACGCCACCCATGAGGCGCTGCGCCGCGGCCTTGGCCTCGACTACGTCGCCCGAGTTCATGTCGTGCAGGTTGTTTCGGGCGTGCTCGATCGCGTCGTTGAGCCAGTCGTTGGCGAACCCGGGCAACCACGCGCTGCGCAAGGGTCTGGACTGGCGGTTCCATACCACCGTGCCGCCGAACTTGATGTCGCCGTTCGCGAAATGGGTGTCCTGGTCGGTTGCCACCGGTACCGAACTGATCGCCACGCCATGGATGCGCGGCGTCTGGAATTGCACGAGCGGGGTGGCGCCCGTGCGGAGCATGAGCTGGATCGCGAGGAACGCGCTGATGGCGAGGAAGAAGATCAGCCGGAATGGCGTCACGTAACGGGTGCGCTTGCCGGCGAAGTAGTCCAGCGTGAGTTTTCCGGGCCGGAAGTACAACGGCAACAGCGTGTGCACGATGCGTCCATCAATGTTGAGGACGCTGTCCAGCGCGTCGCCCAGCACACTGCCGAAATGCCTGACCAATCCCTCGACCGGTTGGCCACAGGCGTGGCAGTACTTTCCGTGCAGCGGTGCACCACAATTGCCGCAGGTTGCGGAAGGAGGAAGCGCCGGCGGTGGTGTGGACGTGGTTTCCATGCAGCGATGGTCTCTCCGGGTTCTGTGCCGGTTTTGCGGACAGTTGACTCAAGGCTGTGGAGCACCCCGGAGATCGCAGGCACTTCCCGCCCAAGATCGGACTGCCCGATGTTCTGGGCCCAGGGGTCTGGGCACGGGGTTGCGCGCCGCATGCAAGGTACGACTCGGCGCAGGCAGGCGCAAGCCGGGTTTCAACGTCAGTTGAGTTCCTCTGAAAACTCATGTTGCCACCTGCTGCGCATGGCGTAGTTTGGAATACCGGGCTCAATGTCGCTCGGCGACCGGAGCCAGCCATCTCACTTCAATGCCCGCCCGAATGGCTCCTGATACGCTTTTTCTGTTTCCGTTCTTTGTGTCGGTAAACTTTACAGAATTCGCATATTTTGGCCGAGGCGCGCCGACGCCTTATTTATATATCTTTATAAAACAATAACTTACTTATTGGCACGGGAAGTGCTTCATCACCGTTGTCAGCAGTTGGGCGTCAGGCCCATCCACGCGGACATACCAACGTGTGTCGAACCGCCATACCAAACAGGGCCACAAAAATGAACAACAAGACGAAGGGCAAGTTGCACAGATCGCGCTTGCAAGCGCTGCTTGCAGGAGCCGCACTGTTCGCCGGCTTGGGGCTGGTGGCCACGAGCGCAAACGCCAGCATCGTTGGCACCGTGGGCGGAGTGCCCACCGGCGCCGACCACTATGAAACTTTCGACTCAATTGCGTCTGGCAGTCATAGCGGAAGCTATACGACTCCCAGCGGGATTGTGGTCACATTCGCAGGTGAGGGTTCGGCTGTAAACGGCGCGGAATCCGGTCGCTACGCGGCGCCCTTCCTGTCGGGCGACAACGGCCTGAACTTCGGCGGCCAGCCAGATGGGGCGGACGCGACAACCTACCTCACCAGCGGCGCGGCGGGCAGTTCCGTGACGCTGGCATTGGTGGGTCCCACGCGGTACATGGGTCTGTTGTGGGGGTCTGTTGACTCGTATAACACGCTGACGTTCTACAACGGCTCGACACTGGTCGGCCAGTTTACGGGTGCCGACGTCACGTCGGCGGCGAACGGAGACCAGGGCGAGAACGGCACCTACTACGTAAATATCAATTTGAGCGATTCGTTCACCAGTGTCGTCGCGACGAGTTCATCGTATGCGTTCGAGTTCGACAACGTGGCGTTCAGTGCCTCCCCGCTCAGCGTGCCTGAGCCGGGCACCGTGGGCATCTTCCTGCTGGGGTTGTTGCTGCTCGGGTCGGCCTACAGGCTCAAGGGACGTCGTCTCTCCTGATTTAGACTAACCACTGACAAGAAAACGCCCCGGTACAACCGGGGCGTTTTTTTTCCAGGTTCCGGCCTGCCGCCTGACATCGTCGTACCACGGAGCAGTGTCCCGTTCCGTTTTCAACCACAGGTCTGCGACCACAAGGCCAGATCTTGTCTTGCCATATCCCGGAATCTGGAGAAGCCGCAGACTCTGACTCCAGTCCTGCTCAGTCCGGATGTTGCCGGCGAACTGCGTGCGCTCTCGATAGACGTCCGGCAGGTGCAGGCGCAGCGTTGCCGGTCCTTCGAAAAATTGCTCACTGGCAACCGCAAAGAACTCGGCCGGGCTTTCCAGGACATACGGGTCAATCGGCAACGAGTTCCGGTTGCGCTGCTCGTCGTCGTGCAGCTGATCCCACGGGCGATCGGGTTGCGCGCGAGGAAAGGTCGCAGCGCCAGTTCCTGATTTTGTTGAACATGACCACATTCAGGCAAAGAATCGCATGGTCGAAATGACGGCGATACGTTCAACCAGATACCACAGTTCGCAATAACGCGGTCAGGTTCACGTGCCGCGTCCGGCGGCGAAATGGTGCCTCGGTTCCGGCGACCTGAGCGGAGCCGGTGGCCGTCCCGGTATCCTGACGCACAGCTGCGCGTAACATTGGCGGTTCAAGTCGACGCAGGCAGTCGCAAGCCAGGTTTCAAGCTCCCTTGGTTTCCTCCGTTCCGTTTTTGGTTTTTGGAGTTGTCAGCTACACCATGAACGGCATGTTCGACTCCCTCAGGAGCTACAACTACCGGCTGTGGGCCGTGGGTGCGCTGGTGTCCAACGTGGGCACCTGGATGCAACGCATCGGGCAGGACTGGCTGGTGCTTACCGTGCTCACCCAGCACAACGCCACGGCGGTGGGTACGGTGATGGCGCTGCAGTTCGGACCGCCGCTGCTGCTGTTGCCGTTGACCGGCCTTGCCGCCGATCACCTGGACCGGCGCAAGCTGCTGCTTTTCACCCAGGCCGCCTCCGGTCTGTTGGCGTTGGGCCTGGGCCTGGTCACCCTCACCGGCGTGGTGCAGCTTTGGCAGGTGTATGGCTTTGCCCTGCTGCTGGGCTGCGTCACCGCGTTCGACGCGCCGGCGCGGCAGGCGTTTGTATCGGATCTGGTTACCGACGATGACCTGGCCAACGCGGTGGCGCTGAATTCAGCCTCCTTCAACGCCGCACGCATGTTCGGCCCAGCAGTGGCAGGCGTGTTGATTGCCGCGGTCGGTGAGGGCTGGCTGTTCCTGATCAACGCGGGATCCTATGCCGCCGTGCTGGTTTCGCTGTGGTTTCTGCGGGTGCACGAACTGCATACCGAGGCGCGTCCTGCGCGTACGCGCGGCAGCATGCTGGCGGGGTTCCGCTACGTGTGGCAGCGGCCCGATCTGATCGCCGTGCTGGTGATGCTGTTTTTGCTCGGTACCTTTGGCTTCAATTTCGCCATCTTCATCTCGACCATGTCGGTCACCGTGTTCCACGGCGACGCCAGCCAGTATGGCCTGCTGACCTCATCGATGGCTGCGGGCACCATGTGCGGGGCCCTGCTTTCGGCCCGTCGCCAGTTCCCAGGCATGGTGCTGATGGGCGCCTCAGCGGCGGCCTTCGGTGTCACCCTGGCGGTGGCTGCGTGGATGCCCAGCCCTTTTCTGTTCGCTACCGTACTGTTTTTCGTCGGCCTGGCTGCGCTCACCTTCATGACCGCCAGCAACTCGATGATGCAGCTCACCACCGAGCGCACCATGCGCGGTCGCGTGCTGGCGCTGCGTATTGCCGTGGTCATGGGCGGTACCCCGATCGGTGCACCGCTGGTCGGCTGGGTGGTCGATCATTTCGGCGCACGCTGGTCGCTTGGCGTGGGCGCGCTGTCGGGCCTTGCGGCAGCTGCGGTGGCGGTGGCCTATCTGGTCAGGCATCGTCATCTGCGTCTGTCCCGGGATGCCGGGCGGCTGCGCTTGCGCATCCACCCCGAGCCGGCGGACGTGACGGCGGTTCGGGTGGCGGCCGGAGAACGCGTGACCTGAGCCAAGTTTACGAAGATGGATCAGATTCACTTGGGAAATGAACCTGATCCGGTCGGTGAAGGGTGTTAGGTGGAGCGAAAGATGCTGGCTCCGCGCTTGACCAGCTTCGCTGTTGAGGAGCGCTTCGTGCGGGTGACGCTCGTCCGCTCCGGACGCAGGGACGGACAAGCGACAACAGGCTACATCTTCACCTTCACGCCGAGGTTGTAGAAACGACCGACTACGCCCGCCTGCGACCAGGTGGGATTGTAGTTGGCACCGGCGCCCGCGTAGTTCGACGGGTCGAACGGAGGGTTGCGGTCGAACAGGTCCATCACCGAGGCGGTGATGCTGACGTGGTCGTTCAGCGCGTAGCTGCCGGTCAGGTCGAAGTCGTAGAACGCGCCCACATGGCAGCTCGCCGGGAAGTTCAGCCCGTTGTCCGGCCGGGTCGACAGGCAGTCACCGTCAATCAGGCCGAACACACCCACGTCGGCGGCAATGTCCCTGTAACCGCTGGTGTAGTACAGCGTGCCGGTGAGCGTCAGCGGCCCGTACATCATCGTGTTCGCCAACGAAGCGCGACTGCGCGGCGTACCGGCACCCGAGGACAGATTGTACGGACCCTGGGTGCCGACGTAGCTCTGCTCGCTACCGTCGGGCTGCTTGAGCTTCCACTGGAAAATCTGGGTGCCGGTCAGTTCGGAGATGTAATGCCAGTCGCCGCCGAAATCGAAGTTGGCCCGCAGGTCCACGTCAACGCCGGTGGTCTTCAACGATTGCGCATTGAGGTACGAGCCGATGATTTCGGAAGGCCGCGGCTGCGCCGTCGGGTTGGCCGGATCGGGCAGGTCGGGAATCACGGTGACGCCCGGTTGCTGCGCCGTGCCGGCGTAGTAATTGGCCAGCGCCGCCGAGGTATCGGCCTGCACGATGAGATTGGACTTCGTGATGTGGTAGTAGTCGACCGAGGCGTTCAACCAGCTGGTTGGCTGCAACACCACGCCAAAGGTGAAGCTCTTGGACTTCTCCGGCTTGATGCCTTTGTTGGCCAGGGTGTATTCCGACAGGCCATACGGAATTGTCGCGTACGGACTGCCGCCATGCAGGGCCTGGAACGCCGGTGGCGGCGTGTAGGTGATGAAGCCCTGGGTGGAGCTCGATCCGTTTTCGGCGAAGGCGGGAGCCCGGAAGCCCTTGGACCAGGTGCCGCGCAATGCGATCCAGTCCGTCGGCTTGAACTTGATGCCAATTTTTGGCGAAAAATTGTTGCCGGCATCGGTGTAGTGGTCGAAGCGGCCGGAAGCATCCACTTCCAGCGACTGCAGGATTGGCAGATCCAGTTCGCCAAAGGCGCCGCTGACATCGCGGCTACCCTTGGTCTGCGCGTTGTCCAGGCCCTGGAACGCGAAATTCGGATTCAGCGTCGGGTCGTTTTGCGCTTCATGCCGCAGTTGCGCACCCACGGCCAGGCCGGCCGAGCCACCGGGCATGTCCCACAACACGCGGTTGGCGCTCAGGTCCAGCGAGTCGAGGTCGGTGGTTGAAGTCTTGTCGTAGCCGGGAGCCAGCGATCCACGCACCGCTGCCGAGTTGCTCGACGGAGCACCGCCTCAATGCCGACCCTCGCGGAGTCGTCCGGGGAATGATCGCTCTGGCGCTGACGGGCCGCGTCGAGCGGCCTCAGACGGCTTCTGCACGAACCAGCCATAGCTCGCCGCGCCGGGCCGGCGGCAGGCCACCGAGCAGGACGAACCAGGGTGCGAGCACCCGCACCCCCCAATCGAGCCGGCGCAATC
>Ga0208357_1002885_pt1 | contig 10977 bp, 8 predicted proteins | sample NGESurdeep092012_6_FD_184487 | JGI IMG/M metagenome (GOLD analysis project Ga0208357, IMG submission 184487) | Arctic peat soil microbial communities from Barrow, Alaska - NGEE Surface sample F52-2 deep-092012 (SPAdes) | ecosystem: Environmental > Terrestrial > Soil > Wetlands > Peat ... | reverse complement strand
TAACTCGACGCTTCCAAGTCGCTGCGCTCGCGTTGGTCCTCGGTGGCCTGATTTCGTCCGCGCTCCCCGCTGGGGCGCAGCCTGCGCTGACCGCTGCCCGAAGCCACGGACGATTCACGCAAAGCTTCTCTCTTGATAATGGGGCAATGACGGTTCGGCCCGCACCAAAATCGATGAAATCCGAGAGGACGCAATCCGAAGCCGCAACCGAAATCTGGGCAACTTCGGGAGTGGCTAGCACCCAACGACGATTCGTGGGGTTCGGTCTCGCCACGATCACCATCAGGGTCAAGGGCGTGCCCACCGTGAAAAGCCTCCCGGCGTGGATCGGTGTGACCTACTCCAACGAGGTTCGGTCTTGTACTTTAATGTCTGGCACTCCAAAGAAGTTGACACCTCCTCATTCAGATGGATACGCCGCGGTCATTCTCGGTGATCGCCGCGGCAGCCCGGCAGTCGTCTACACCGCTGCCGCGGACGTGTGCGATAAGTACCGACCGGCGAGCGTTCAAGATGCCCTTGAGATGTGGTCGGCTCCCTGGACTTACGTTCGAGCAGGAGTGGTAGCGGCCCACTACCCAAGCTGCGCCACGTGGTACTCAACAGCCGGGGGATTCTCTCCAAAGAGTGGACTCACCATCACCGAGTTCGTCACCCAAGCGGAAGATCCCGCCGAAATGCCGACCGGCTACTGTCAGCCTGCGCATATATTCGTGGACGATTCAAGCCAGGTCGCCGGCGTGACGCCCGCTACACGTCACGACACCACTGGGCCCCGACAACAAGTGACATCGTGAAAATTGGCACGAGAAGGTCGAGTTTCTAGCGTTCATGGTCAGGGCACGTTGATAGATTTGTTGCCTCGGGCTTCTGACGCGAATCATTAGTCCGTCGCCCAAACCGCCCGTGCTTGGAGACACTCCTGATGCGTCGAGTCTCCGACGCCCACGTTCTCGGACTGGCCCGTTTGCGAGCTGTTGCGGTGTTCGCGCCCAAGGATGTGAACGATGCAGTTAGCGGGTGCCGTGATAGAGGGAACGTACTCCTCGGCTCTAGCTACAATCGCCGAGTGACGTGGCCCAGAATAAAATTCGATGAACGCTCATATCTTCAAGAGGTCACGGGGCCACGGGAGTGCTTCATCTGCCTGCTGGCTACGTCGGATCCGCCGTCCGCTGAAGTGGTGTTCCGGGACGAGTCGCACATTGTTTTCCTCAACCGTTTTCCCACACTGGAGGGATATGTTCTAATCGCGCCTGTCGAGCATCGTGAACAGGTCATAGGCGACTTCACGCGCGATGAGTATCTCAGTCTTCAGGGACTCATCTATCGCATTGGTCACGCAATGGCAGCAATCGTGCCAACTGAACGACTCTACGTACTGAGCCTCGGGAGTCAGCAAGGTAATCGCCATGTGCACTGGCACGTGGCGTCTCTTCCCCCTGGTACGCCGTTCGAGGATCAGCAGTTCGCATCACTGATGCCTGGGCACAAGGGCTACCTCGACATACCCGAAACCGACAGATATCGCTTTTCGGCTTTTCTTCAAAAGGCAATCCATGATTGAGACAGACTCTTCCGGAGTTGTCCTTCGAGTCACCCATTCCGCGACGACCGTGTCATCGTGCACAGACCGAGATTCGTCCGCCAGAGATTGTGGACGTCGGCTCCTCGATATCTAGAGATTGCCCACGATGTAATTGACGCAAGCGAGTAGTGACGCGACGTCCTCGGGGTCGACGCTCGGGAACATCGCGATACGCAACTGGTTGCGACCAAGCTTGCGGTAGGGGTCGGTGTCCACGACACCGTTCGCGCGGAGAATCTTGGCGATCTCGTTGGCGTCAATGTCCTCGCGGAAGTCGATGGTGCCCACCACGTTGCTGCGCTGAGCGGGATTGGTCACAAAGGGCGTCGCGAAGTCCGACGCCTCGGCCCAGGTGTAGAGAATCTCGGCCGACTGACGAGAACGGCCCGTAGAAAAGGCCAATCCGCCGTTGTCGTTCATCCACTGAATCTGTGAAGCGAGTAGGTGGATCGTCGCAAGCGCGGGCGTGTTGTAAGTCTGGTTGAGTCGAGAGTTGTCGAGGGCTATCTTCAAGTCGAAGAAGGCGGGCGTCCAACGACTCGACGACGCCAAAGTCTCGATGCGTTCGATCGCCGCCGGTGAGCAGAGTGCGATCCATAGACCGCCGTCCGAAGCAAAGGATTTTTGGGGGGCGAAGTAGTAACAGTCGAACTGCGTGGGGTCGACCGTGAGACCGCCGGCCGCGGACGTGGCGTCAACGGCCACGATGCCGTGGGCACCCGCGGGGCGTTCGATGGGCATCATGACGCCGGTCGAGGTCTCGTTCTGGGTGAAGGCGTAGAGGTCAACACTCTCGTCGGCGATCGCCACGGGGTGCGTGCCAACGTCGCTCTTGATGATCGAGGGATCACTCAGGTGCGGCGCCTCTTGGGCCGCACTGGCAAACTTCGAGGAGAACTCACCGAAGCTGAGGTGCTGGGAGTGATTGGTGATGAGGTGAAAGGTCGCCGCGTCCCAGAAGCACGTCGTGCCGCCGTTGCCGAGCAACACTTCGTAACCGTCTGGGAGATTGAATAGAGTCTTAAGGCCGTCGCGCACTTCGCCGACCTTGTTGCGTACCGTCGCCTGGCGGTGCGACGTGCCAAGGTACGTCGACGAGTCAGCCATAAGAGCGATCAGTTGCTCGGGGCGAATCTTTGAGGGACCCGATCCAAATCGTCCATCACGTGGAAGAAGATCGACGGGAATCGTGAACGTGTCTAAAGAACTCATAGACTTATTCTTACGGAAAAAGAACGGAGTGAAACGGTGAGTGCCCGAGTCAGTGACCTGTTAGGCGGTTTGGCCCCCAGCGCGACCCTGGCGGTGGACGCGAAGGCCAAGGCCCTCAAGGCGGCCGGCGAGCCCGTGATCAGCTACGGCGCTGGTGAGCCGAACTTTCCCACACCCGAACACATCGTCGAAGCGGCCGCCAAAGCCTGCTTCGATCCGGTCAACTATAAATACACGCCAACTGCCGGACTCGCGGAGCTTCGCGACGCCATTTCGTTCAAATCCAAGCGCGACAGTGGCCTGGACATCAAGGCGAGCCAAGTTCTCGTCACCAATGGTGGCAAGCACGCCGTGGCGACGGCCTTCATGAGCGTGCTCAACCCCGGCGACGAAGTCCTTATCCCAGCGCCGTACTGGACGACGTACCCAGAGTCCGTCTACCTGACCGGCGCGACGGCGGTGACCGTTATGACGAGTGAGGCCAACGGTTTTCGCGTCACGGTGGAAGAACTCGAGCGCGCGAGAACGAAGAAGACCAAGTTGTTGGTCTTTGTTTCGCCTTCTAACCCCTCAGGAGCGGTGGTGCGATCCGATGACGTCGCGGCCATCGGTGCCTGGGCCGCCGAGCACGACATTTGGGTGCTCTGTGACGAGATCTACGAGCATCTCGTCTACGGGAACGCGACGCACGTGTCGTTGCCCGTCGTCAGCCCCGAACTCGGCGATCGGTGGATCGTCGTGAACGGCGTCGCGAAGACGTACGCGATGACGGGATGGCGCGTCGGTTGGATGATCAGCGCGCCCGACGTCATGGACGCGGCGGTGAACTACCAGAGTCAGACCACGTCGAACATCTCGAACATCTCCCAGCGCGCCGCCGTAGCAGCGCTGACCGGCGACTTAGAGGCCGTCGGTCAGATGCGCGACGCGTTTGACGTTCGTCGAAAGACCATGCTCAAAATGCTGAACGCCATCGACGGCGTGCACTGCACGGAGCCCGACGGCGCCTTTTACTGCTTCCCCGACGTCTCGGGACTACTGGGCCGCCGCTTTGGTGGGCGAGTGGCCAACAGTACGACGGAACTCGCTGAGACGTTGCTCGAGACCATCAAGATCGCGGTCGTGCCCGGTGAGGCTTTCGGGACGCCGGGTTTCTTTCGACTGAGTTACGCGCTCGGTGACGATGACCTGGTCGAGGGTCTCGAGCGTCTTGGCGCGTACGTCGCCAAAGGTTGAGTCCAACAACTTTCCTTTAGGATTAGTCCTTTCATTGAAAGGTTGCCAGTGGCCCGAGTACTCGTTACAGAAGAGATCGCTGATTCAGGTCTCCAAAAGCTTCGCGACGCTGGCCACGAGGTCGACATCCAATTGGGACTTTCGCCCGCTGATTTAATCGGCGCCGTGCGCGGTGCGCACGCGTTGATTATTCGCTCCGCCACCAACGTCGACGCGGCCACCCTCGAGGCGGCGAGTGAGATGGTGGTCGTGGGCCGCGCCGGCATCGGTCTCGACAACGTCGACGTGGCAAAGGCCACCGAGCTTGGCGTCATGGTCGTGAACGCGCCGGTGTCGAACATTCTCTCCGCCGCCGAACAGACAATGGCGCTGCTGCTCGCTCAGGCTCGTAATATCCCTCAGGCCCACTCGGCGCTGAAGAACGGTAAGTGGGAGCGCAGTAAGTGGGAGGGCGTCGAACTTCACGGCAAGACGCTCGGTGTCGTGGGACTGGGCAAGATCGGCGCACTCGTCGCGCAGCGTGCCATGGCCTTTGGCATGCGCATCGTTGCCTACGACCCCTATATCTCAGATGAGCGGGCTCGCCACATGGGCATTGAACTCTTGGACCTCGACACGTTGCTCGCCCAGAGCGACTTCATTACGATTCACCTGCCGAAGAATAAAGAGACGACGGATCTGTTGAACGCCGAGACACTAAAGAAGACGAAACAAGGCGTGCGAATCATTAACGTCGCGCGCGGTGGCATCGTCAATGAAGACGACCTCGCCGAAGCGATCCGCAGTGGCCACGTACAAGGTGCCGCACTCGACGTCTTCGCCAAAGAACCAACGACGGAGTCACCGCTGTTTGAACTTCCTTCGGTCGTCGTTGTTCCTCACCTCGGTGCCTCGACCGCGGAAGCCCAGGACAAGGCGGGCGTGACGATTGCCGAGCAGGTCGAGTTGGCGCTGGCTGGCGACTTCGTTCCCTACGCCGTCAACGTCTCGGCCGGTGAGGTCTCGAACTCCGTCAGCCCCTTCATGGGACTCGCCGAACTGCTCGGTCGATTCATCGGTGGACTGCTCGATGGCAAGCCCGCGGACCTCGAAGTGACGTACCAAGGCGAACTCGCCGGCGCGGGTACCAAGATTTTGACCTTGTGCGCTCTGAAGGGTCTCTTGAGTTCAACGGGTCATGACGGTGTCTCGTTCGTTAACGCGCCACAACTCGCCGCCGAGCACGATCTCACGTTCGGTGAGGTCTCGTCGGTGGCGTCGGCCGAGTACGTCAGTTTGATCACGGTCAGTTCCGATGGCCACACCGTCGCAGGTACCTTGATGACGATTGGCACTCGCGTGGAGACGCGTATTGTCAGCGTGGACGGTCACGCGGTTGAGATCGCGCCCGCGGCCTCAATGCTCGTGGTGCACAACGATGACCGTCCAGGAATGATTGGACTCGTTGGTATTGCCCTAGGAGAGGCCAACATCTCCATCGCCTCGATGGCGGTCGGCCCGGATCCAAAGTCGCACACGGCGCTGATGGTACTTTCAACCCTGAATCCCACGCCCGCGTCCGTTGTAGAAAAGCTTCGCGACACTGACGGCATCCAAGACATCCACCTCATCGCTCTGCGCTAGAGACGGTCCTCGATTACATCAGGCTGACGAGGTCGACCTTCTCCATGACCTCGGGCGTAAGAAGAGGCAGTACGTCAAGCGCCGTCATGTTCTCACGGACCTGTTGCGCGGAGGACGCGCCGGTGATGACGGTCGAGACGTTGGGGTTCTTCGCGCACCAGGCGAGTGAGAACTGGGCGAGTGACACACCGAGACCGTCAGCTATCTTCTTTAGCTCGGCGACTTTCGCGTTGCTTTCCTTATTCGTGAGCGACTTCTTTAGCCATTCGTAGCCGGGCAAAGTGGCACGCGAACCTTCCGGGACGCCGTCGAGATATTTACCCGTGAGGAGTCCGGACGACAAGGGCGACCAAATCGTCGTCCCGAGACCAATGTCTTCGTAGAGGCGCTTGTACTCCTTTTCGACGCGGTCGCGACACAAGATGTTGTACTGCGGCTGTTCCATGAGGGGCTTGTGCAAGTTGTGACGATCGGCGATGTCGTAGGCGGCGCGAATTTCGTCGGCCGTCCACTCCGACGTCCCCCAGTAGAGGGCCTGGCCGCGATTGATCATGTCGCTCATCGCCCACACCGTCTCTTCAATGGGCGTGTTGGGGTCGGCACGATGGCAGAACACCAGGTCCACAAAGTCGAGACCTAGTCGTTCGAGGGAGCCTTCGATGGCTTGGGCGAGGTACTTGCGATTGAGGGTATTACGCATATTGGGCCCCTTGTGCAGCCCCCAGAACAACTTCGTCGAGACGACGTAGTCGTGGCGCTTCCATCCGAGCTCCTTAAAGGCGGCGCCCATGACGCGCTCGGACTCACCGGCGGAGTACGACTCGGCGTTGTCGTAGAAGTTCACGCCCGCGTCGTGCGCGGCGGCGAGACATTCAGCCGCCTGATGAGCCGTCTCGATCTGGTTGGCGTTTCCAAAGGTGACCCAGCTGCCAAAGGACAAGACACTGACCTTCAAACCTGACCGCCCCAGTCGGCGATATTCCATCTCTGCCATGACAAACTCCTCTTGTTAGGTAACGCGATTGAGTGTGGAGACTAGGCGGCCGGGTTACGCGGAACGCTCGGCCACGCTTCAAAGGAGACCGGTGACGTGCTCTTTGGTCGTTTGACCAGAAACACCACGCCAGCGATGACTGAACCCAAGGTGAGGATAAGGCTCAGTTTGAAGAGTGTTTTTAGAAAGCCCACGGAGGTTCAGGTTAGTGGTTGATCTCTCTGGACATTTCACGAATCAGGGGTAGAATGGTTCGATGAGTATGTGTCAGAGCGAACTGTTGCTGTAAAGGGCGAGCCGATGCTCGCCGCGCCCCCGCGTACGCGGGGGCATTTTTGTTTCTCTTTGGATTTAGCGAAAGGATGGAGATGGTCGACCGACACCAACAGCCAAGTCCTATGGCCTACGCCAAGTACCGAGCCACGGTGCCCGTCGACCTGCCTGATCGCGCGTGGCCCGACCGCCGTTTTACCAAGGCTCCGCGTTGGTGCAGCGTTGACCTCCGCGACGGCAACCAAGCCCTTATCGACCCGATGGACTTAGAACGCAAGAACGTCATGTTCACGCAACTTGTTGAGATGGGCTTCAAGGAGATCGAAGTCGGTTTCCCCTCAGCCTCACAACCCGACTTCGACTTCGTGCGCCAGATCATCGAAGAAGACCGCATCCCTGATGACGTAACGATTCAGGTGTTGACCCAGTGTCGTGAGGACCTCATTCGACGGACGTACGAATCGCTGCACGGTGCCAAGCGCGCCATCGTGCATTTTTACAACTCCACGTCAGAGCTGCAACGCCGAGTGGTCTTTGGTCTCGACAAGGACGGCATCAAGAAGATCGCTACGGACGCCGCGAAGTTCTGTCTCACGCTGGAGTCGACGTCGCCCGAGACGGCGTTCTTCTACGAATACTCGCCTGAGAGTTTCACCGGCACCGAGCTCGACTACGCCCTCGAGGTCTGCAATGAGGTGATCGGCGTTATTGATCCGACGCCCGCTCGACCGCTCATCTTGAATCTTCCGGCAACCGTGGAGATGTACTCGCCGAATCTCTACGCCGACGCGATCGAGTGGTTTCTTCGTCACGTCGATCGTCGCGACAGTGTGGTGCTCTCACTGCACCCCCACAACGACCGTGGTACCGGGGTCGCGGCGGCCGAACTTGGGGTGTTGGCCGGCGCCGATCGCGTCGAAGGGACGCTCTTTGGCAACGGTGAGCGCACCGGCAACGTCGACGTGGTGAACTTGGCGCTGAACCTTTTCTCACAAGGGGTCGACCCCGAACTCGATATTCGTGACATCGATAAGGCCCGTCACGTCGCCGAGTACGCCAACCGCTTGCCGATTCACATGCGCCACCCTTACGTGGGCGAGCTGGTGTACACCGCGTTCTCCGGCTCGCACCAAGACGCCATCAAAAAGGGCATGACCGCCATCGGCGATACCTACGAGGTGTGGGAAGTGCCGTATCTGCCCATCGACCCCAAACACACTGGACGCACGTACGAGGCGATCATTCGCGTTAACTCTCAGTCGGGCAAGGGTGGCGTTGCCTATCTTCTGAGTACGGAACACGGCCTGGAACTGCCCCGGGCGATGCAAGTGGAGTTCTCCAAGCAGGTTCAAGAAGTCACCGAAACCAAGGGCACCGAGATCTCACCCGCCGAGATTTGGGACGTGTTCACGACGACCTATCAGCCAGAGAACCCAACGATTCAACTGCTGTCGAGTGAAGTGACGGCCGATCAGCACATGACGCGCATCTTCGCCCAGCTCGTCGTGAACGGCCAACACGTCACCGTAAAGGGCGAAGGCAACGGTCCCATTGACGCACTGATGTCGGGCCTTCGCAGTGAGATGGCCGTCACGTTCAAAGTTCGTGACTACCACGAGCACGCGTTGACGGCGGGCTCAGAGGCGTCGGCCGTCGCCTACGTTGAAGCCGAAGGCGACGACGGCACGACGTGGTGGGGGGTGGGAATGAGTTCATCGATTCTCGACGCGTCACTCGAGGCCGTCATTTCAGCTACGAATCGACGCCGCTAGAAAAATGCGCTAGTAACCTTAGGGTGTGCGGTATCACGATCTAGTCGTCACGATTGGCTGGATTGCGGTGACGTTAATGGTCTGGGGAACGATTGCCCAGGTCCGGCGGGCTCGTCGCCTCGGCGTTGAGGGCGTGTCACTCGCCACGTGGACGCTGTTCATCTCCCTGGGTTGTTTTTGGATTACCTACGGCATCGATCAGAACTCGGCAATCATTATCGCTGGTAGTGCGCTTTTGATACCGATGCAAATAGTGATTGTTCTGCTTCTTCGCCCTTGGCATTCGCGCGCTTCGGTGCGCGTTGTCGCGCAATCTCTTCTCTTCTCGTTTGCGCTCTGTGTCGTGCCCACGTTCTTCTGGGGCTGGCCTGGTGGAATCTACGGGGCCGGTGTCGCGGCGGTATCCACTCGTGTTCCCCAGATCATCGAGCTCGTTCGTGACCCTGACGTGACGGGCGTGTCGGTCAGGACTTGGGTGCTCGTTTCGACGGGCAGCGTGTGTTGGATGATCTTTTACCAGAACGCCCGCTTGTGGGCGGCGCTCGAGGCGACGTCGTTCTCGTTCCTGGCGAGCGTGGCGATCGCGCTCCTCGCCGTCTGGCGTCAACGTCGGGCGCGGGTAATGCCAAATCCTGCCGAGGTCATCTTCACTCAGGGGTGACGGGTGTGACCCTCGGCGTCAAAGACGCCCCCGAGACTCGGCGCGACGCTCGTAAGTTCGTAGCTCGCAACGGCGTCGCTGCGACGCAAACTGATGCTGATGTCGTCCCAGCCCTGTAAGAGTCGTTCCCTCGTCATGGGATCAAGTGGGAACTGTCGGCTCCAACCCTTCTCGGGCACTTCGACACTGAGGCGCTCCACGTCAACGACGAACAGAAGTGAAGGATCCTCCTTTACCAGGTGGCTGAGTTCTTCGACGTCGCTGGCTATTAATTGCACGATGACGAGGCCTTGTTTGGATGAGTTGTTGCGAAAGATGTCGCCGAAGGACGGTGCGATAATCGCCTCGAAGCCGTAGTCCATGAGGGCCCACACGGCGTGCTCGCGCGAAGAGCCCGTGCCAAAGCGCGGACCGGCGAGGAGAATGGTCGCGCCCGAGTATTCGGACTGATTGAGCACGAACGAGCTGTCATCACGCCACTCACTGAAGAGGCCGCGGCCAAAACCAGTGCGTTCGACCCGCTTGAGCCAGTCAGAGGGAATGATCTGATCGGTGTCGACGTCGGAGCGTTCGAGAGGAACGGCACGACCTTCGAGAACTTGAACGGGCTTCACGCGTGGACTTCTTCGGGCGTGGCGAATCGTCCCATGATGGCCGTCGCCGCGGCGACGACGGGTGAGACCAGGTGGGTGCGCCCGCCTCGGCCCTGGCGACCCTCGAAGTTTCGATTGGACGTCGAAGCACAACGCTGGCCGGGCGACAAGATGTCGGGGTTCATCCCTAAACACATTGAACAACCAGGTTCGCGCCACTCAAACCCAGACTCGGTGAAGATCTGGTCAAGTCCTTCGGCCTCTGCTTGATTCTTCACCCGGCGAGATCCAGGTACGACAAGTGCCCGAACGCCTTGGTGCACGTGCGCGCCCTTGGCGACGGCCGCGGCGGCGCGAAGATCTTCGATGCGTGAGTTAGTGCACGAGCCAATGAAGACCACGTCCACGGACACGGAACGAAGCGGCGTGCCGGGCGTGAGATCCATGTACTCGAGCGCGCGCGCGATGCTTTCTCTCTCGTCGTCGTCGACGGCGTTCTCGGGCGACGGCACGACACCATCCAAGGCAACGACTTGAGCGGGATTCGTACCCCACGTGACGTAGGGCACTAACTCCGCGGCGTTCAGGAGAATTTCGGCGTCAAAGCGGGCGTCGTCGTCAGAGACGTAGGTGCGCCAACGAGCCGCGGCGTCTTCGAACGCGTCGCCTTGGGGTACGCCCGGGCGACCACGTAAGTACTCAATCGTCGTTTCGTCCACGGCAACGAGACCGGCGCGCGCGCCGGCCTCGATGCTCATGTTGCAGACCGTCATGCGACCCTCCAGCGAGAGTGCGCGGATCGCTTCGCCGCGGTACTCGAGTACGTAGCCCGCACCGCCACCCGTACCGAGGCGCCCCACGATGGCGAGCACGATATCTTTGGCGCTCACTCCGTCAGGCAGCGTTCCGTCGACCACTACCGACATGGTCTTCGCTTTTTGTTGTGGCAGCGTCTGGGTCGCCAGTACGTGCTCGACTTCGCTCGTGCCGATGCCAAAGGCGAGGGAACCAAGCGCGCCGTGGGT
>Ga0208357_1002883_pt1 | contig 10981 bp, 10 predicted proteins | sample NGESurdeep092012_6_FD_184487 | JGI IMG/M metagenome (GOLD analysis project Ga0208357, IMG submission 184487) | Arctic peat soil microbial communities from Barrow, Alaska - NGEE Surface sample F52-2 deep-092012 (SPAdes) | ecosystem: Environmental > Terrestrial > Soil > Wetlands > Peat ... | reverse complement strand
CGGTTTCGGCGTGCGCGTCATAAATGCCGGTGAGTTCGATTTCGCCAAGCGCGGCAAGTTCCGAATAAATGCGTGTGTGATGCTGGCCGAGCGAGCCGGTGCCGAGGACGGCGACTTTGACTTTTGCCATGCGCGAAGATTAAGGTTCGGCGTTCGCGGTTCAAAGTTCAAAGTTCACGCTGATCTTTTCGCGGCGAAGTTTCACTTGCCTTGTTTTGCCCGCTCATCAATTATTCAGATTCAAATTATGGCCAAACGCGCGCTCATCACCGGCATCACCGGACAGGACGGTTCTTATCTGACGGAACTGCTTTTGTCCAAAGGTTACGAAGTCCACGGCATCATCCGCCGCGCCAGCACGTTCAACACGTCGCGGCTCGAACACATTTACGCCGATCCGCACCTTGCCAAAACCGCATTGAAACTGCACTACGGCGATTTGAGCGATGCGAGCGCGCTGTCGCGTTTGATCGGGAAAATCGCTCCGGACGAAATCTACAATCTCGCCGCGCAAAGCCATGTGCGCGTGAGCTTCGACAGTCCGGAATACACGACGGACATCACGGCCACGGGCGCGGTGCGCTTGCTGGAGGCCATCCGTGAGACCGGCATCAAGACGAAATTTTACCAGGCGTCGTCGAGCGAAATGTTCGGCAAGGTGCAGGACATTCCGCAGCGCGAGACCACGCCGTTTTATCCGCGCAGCCCGTATGGCTGCGCAAAAGTTTATGCCCATTGGATCACGGTGAATTACCGCGAGTCATACAATCTCTTCGCGTGCAGCGGAATTCTGTTCAACCACGAATCGCCGCGCCGCGGTGAAACTTTTGTCACTCGCAAAATTACGCGCGCCGTCGCCCACATCAAGGCCGGTTTGCAGGAAAAACTTTTTCTCGGCAACCTCGACGCCAAGCGCGACTGGGGTTACGCGAAGGAATATGTCGAGGCGATGTGGCTCATGTTGCAGCACGACAAGGCGGATGATTATGTGATCGCCACGAACGAGACGCACAGCGTTCGGGAATTTCTGGAAGTCGCCTTCGCGCACGCCGGTCTCGACTGGCAGAAGTATGTCGAGATTGACTCGAATTATTTCCGACCGGCGGAAGTGGATCTGCTGATCGGTGATGCTTCCAAGGCCAATCAAAAACTCGGCTGGCAGCCAAAAACGACCTTCAATGCGCTCGCCAAGCTGATGGTGGACGCCGACATGAAACTGGTGCAAGACCATCTGGCAGGCAAAGGCCGCGTGGCGAGCTGACTATTTTCCGCGTTGCTGATTGGCAAGGAAATCCGCGTAAGTCAGCCGGATGCCCGTTTCCAACCCCACTTTCGGTTTCCAGCCCAGCTCGAACAGGCGTGAACTGTCCATCAATTTTCGCGGAGTGCCGTCCGGTTTTGATTTGTCCCAAATGATGTCGCCGTCAAAACCTACGGTGCGTTTCACCATTTCCGCCAGCTCGCGGATGGTGATTTCGCTGCCGCTGCCGACATTGATGAACTGTTCCTCGCTGTAATTCTGCATCAGAAAAACGCACGCGCCAGCCAGATCATCCGCATGCAAAAATTCTCGGAATGGCGAGCCAGTGCCCCAACATATGACGCTGGCGGCGGCAGTGGTTTTGGCCTCGTGAAATTTTCGGATGAGCGCCGGCAGCACATGCGAAGTCTGCAAATCGTAGTTGTCATTCGGCCCATACATATTCGTCGGCATGGCGCTGATGAAATCGCAGCCGCATTGCCGGCGATACGCCTCGCACATCTTGATGCCCGCGATTTTCGCGATGGCATACCACTGGTTCGTCGGCTCCAGCGGGCCGGCGAGCAGATATTCCTCCTTCAACGGCTGCGGCGCGAGCTTGGGATAAATGCACGAACTGCCAAGGAATAAAAATTTCCGCACGCCGGCTTGATGCGCCGTGTGGATGAGATTGTTTTGGATTTGCAGGTTTTCAAAAAGAAACGCCGCCGGCTGCGTGTTGTTGGCGTGAATGCCGCCGACTTTGGCCGCCGCAAAGAAAATAAATTCCGGCTTTGTCTCCGAAAAAAAATTCTGGACGGCGGCGGTGTCCAATAAGTCGAGCTCCCGCCGTCTCCGTCCGATGAGATTTTTGAACCCCTGCCGCTGAAGTTCGCGCCAGATGGCGCTGCCCACCAGCCCGTGATGTCCTGCCACATAAATGCGTGAGTTTTCGTTCATCAGCATGGGCGGATGTTACGCAAGAACCGTCCTCGTGTGAATTCAAAACGCACACCGGCTTCGCAACGCATTTGGACTTTGAACTTTGGACTGCGGACTCATAAAGTATCGCCGTGCCAGCTTTTGCTTACATCATCGTCGCGGTCGCGGCGTATCTGCTCGGCTCGATGCCGACGGGATTTCTTGTCGCGAAGGCCATGGGAATTGACATCCAAAAGGCTGGAAGCGGCAACATCGGCGCGACGAACGCCATGCGCGTGCTGGGAAAGCCGGCGGGAATTTTTGTGATGCTTGTGGATGCGGCAAAAGGTTATGCAGTTTGTTATCTTGGTTTAATTATTTGCGACTTATTCGGCCCTAACCTTGATTACATTGCTTCGCATCCGGTTCCCGATTACACATCTATGGTCGAGTCTACAAATTTGTTTTCGGAAAGAATGCACCATTTTGCAATCCTCGCCGGAATTTTCGCCGTCATCGGGCACAATTACCCGTGCTGGCTGAAATTCAAAGGCGGCAAAGGCATCGCCACGACTGCGGGAGTTTATCTCGCGCTCGCGCCAGCAGCGTTGGGAATCGCGCTGGCGGTTTTCATTTTGAGCATTGTAATTACGCGTTGTGTTTCCGTCGGCTCAATTGTGGCGGCGGCGGTTTTGCCGGTTGCGGTCTGGTTCACGAAGGAAAAATTATTTCTGGAGGTTGTCACGATTGCGCTTTGCATGCTGGCTATTTACAAACATAAATCGAACATCAAAAGGCTTATGGCAGGAACTGAAAGCCGTCTTGGGAAAAAACCGGAGGACGCGAAATGAAAATCACCGTGCTCGGCGCGGGCGCGTGGGGAACGGCGCTGGCCAAGGCGCTCCGTGAAAACGGTAACGCCGTGACGATCTGGGACATCAACGCGGAAACTTTGCAGCAAATCCAAAACGGTCGCAGCGAAAAATATCTGCCGGGCGTGACCTTGCCGACGGATTGGAAGACGCAGCCGGATTTCGCGAAGGCAATTGGCGGCGCGGAGTGTCTTGTGCTGGCGATCCCGTCGCAGGCGTTCCGGTCGGTCGCGGCGAAATTGAAAGGGCATCCGGGAATTTTCGTCAGCGTCACGAAGGGGATCGAATTTGAAACGGGGGAGACGATGAGCCGCATTTTGCGCGAACACGCGCCGGCGGATCGCGTTGTCGCGCTTTCCGGGCCGAGTTTTGCGCGCGAGGTGGCGCTTGGGATTCCGACGACGATTGTCTGCGCGTGCGAGAACGACGGCGTTGCAAAAACGGTTCAGGGACTTTTTCACCGACCGGAATTCCGCATTTACCGCAGCACGGACATTCTCGGCGTGGAATATGGCGGCGCGTTGAAAAACATCATCGCCATCGCCGCCGGTGTGAGCGACGGCTTGGGTTTCGGCGACAACACCAAGGCCGGGCTTGTCACGCGCGCGTTGTCGGAAATGCGGCGGCTCGGCGTGGCGTGCGGCGGCCAGGCGGAAACCTTTTCGGGCTTGAGCGGCCTCGGCGATTTGATGCTGACCTGTTTTTCAAAGCAAAGCCGCAACCGCGGTTTGGGCGAGCGGCTCGGTCGCGGCGAAAAAATGGATGCGATCCAGGCGTCGCATCCGAAACTTGCCGAAGGTTATCCGACGGCGCGCTCCGCGCACCGGCTCGCGCGCGAGAAAAAAGTGGCGACACCGATCATTGACGAAGTCCACGCGATGCTTTACGAAAATAAAAATCCGAAGCAGGCCGTGCGCGATTTGATTTCGCGCGCGTTCAAAGCCGAAGACTGAAATCGGGATTTAATAAGGAAAACCTGAAGGCAGGAAAGGCAATTCCTGTTTTCATGTTTTCCTTATTTAGGTGATTTGCGGCGGCGCGGACATCCATTCGATGATCGGACTTGAAGTTCCGCAGTCCAGACATTGAGTGACGTTGAACTGTGTTCCGCATTGCGGACAAAGCCCGTGCGTCAGAAAAATGTCGAAGGCCTGGCCGCATTTTCCGCAGCGCCAGAAAGTGCCGGACGGCGGCGCAGTTTTGCAGGAGGGGCAGGCGAGACCGTCCTGGCGCGGAAGTTTGGCAACTTTGGCCAGCGCCCGCGCCTGCTTAAATCCGCCCCAGCAGTTGATCAGGATGAACCCCGCAATGAGTCCCAGCCAGAGGGATTGCGCGAAAATCGCCAGCCCGATAAACCCAGCCACGCCAATGAAACCGATGATGCTCGCGGCCAGCAAACTGTTTGCACGACCAAATGGAAACCAGAGCAGCGAGCGCAAGATTTGTCCGCCGTCGAGCGGATAGATCGGCATCATGTTGAAGATCAGCAGGACGAGATTGATGACCCATATATTGTAAATCAGTTCAAATGCGTCTTGATGCGTTTCCTGCCAACCAAGATGCCAACTCACCCACCGCAGCGCGGCAAAAACTGGAATCAGCGCCACGTTCACAAGCGGGCCGGCCGCGATGCTCCAAAGCTGCGCGCCTGGACGTTGCGGCGGAGTGACGTAGGCCACCCCGCCGAGCGGCCAGAGGATGATGTCATGCGTCTGGCCGCCGACCGACCGGCAGGCCAGTTGATGGCCGAATTCGTGCGTCAGCACGATGGCGAAAAGTGCCAGGATTTCCAGCGCATTCCAGCCGTAGTTGGAATATTCGCGCGGACGACTGGACAACCAAAAATATGCCAGAAACCACGCCCAGTGGAGATAGACGTTGATCCCTGCCAGCCTGAAAATTTTGAATGCTCCTTTGCGCGTGGGCATCAAAGCGCTCCTTTGATGAGCTTCAATAATTCCGCGTGCGATCCGACGGCTTTGAACTGCGGAAATTCCCGCTTTACCTTTTCCGGCGCGTGGATCAGGAAGCCGGCATTTGCCTCGCCGAGCATCGCGGTGTCGTTGTAGGAATCGCCGGCGGAAATGACGTTATAGTTGAGCGATTTGAACGCGGCGACGGCCTTTTTTTTCTGGTCCGGCACGCGCAGTTTGTAATCCACGATGTGGTCGTTGACGATGACGAGTTTATGGCAAAGCAGGGTCGGCCAGTTCAACTGGCGGAGCAGGGGAGTTGCGAACTGCTCGAACGTGTCGGACAAAATGACGACTTGCGTGAGCGTCCGCAATTCATCCAAAAAATCCTTCGCGCCGTCGAGCGGCTTGAGAGAGCCGATGACATTTTGAATGTCGGACAATTTCAGATTGTGCCTGTCCAAAATCGCCAGCCGCCCTCGCATGAGCTTGTTGTAATCCGGCTCGTCGCGCGTGGTGCGGCGCAGTTCCTGGATTTTGGTTTTATCGGAGACGGCAATCCAGATTTCCGGCGTCAGGACACCTTCCATGTCGAGTGTGACGATTGATTGTTTCACGTTCAGACAGTTTGCCAAAAAAAATCATCGTGTCGAGCGGTTCGCGGGTGCATTGGTTTTGGCAGACAGCAAATCAAGCTGCTGTTGCGCCTCGGTAAAATCCGGCCTGCTGGCGAGCGCGGCCTTGAAATGGACTGCGGCTTCCGCTGGATTTCCGTGCCGCGACAAATAGGTGCCGAAATCAAACTGCATCACCGGATTGCGCGGCGAAAGCTGGACGGCGATTGCCAGATGATTGGAGGCTTCGTTCAAATCCCCGTGTTCCAGCAGATTCATTCCCAAATCAAATTGCGCCATCGGATAATCCGGCTCGATACGGACGGCATCGGCGTAAAGCTTCCCGGCATCGTCGCTTTTGCCGATGCTTTCCAGAGCCTTGCCGAGGGAATCTTCGGCGGCGTAATTGTCCCGCGTGACCTCGACCGTATGCAAAAAAAGTTCCGGGCTGCTGCGCCAGTATGTCAATTGGATTGAAGTCGCGGCCACGCAGCCTGCAAGAACCACGCTTCCGGCAAGCGCGGCGATTTTCTTTTTTTGCGGCTGCGAGTTCAAAAGATCGTTCACACCCCAGACGACGAGGATGAAAATCCCGATGCTTGGCAGGTAAGTGTAACGGTCGGCCATCGCCTGCACGCCGACTTGCACCAGGCCAATGGCCGGAACGAGCGTTCCCAAAAACCAGAGCCAGCCGACGGTCAGATATGGAAAGCGCTTTGCCTGAAGAACGAAAATCGCCGACAACATAATGAGCAACCCGGCGGCTACGGCAACTCCGGTAAACGGCCAGAAATGGGGATATGAATAAATCAGCGCAAGGTCGGCCGGCCAGAAAATTTTGGAGATGTAGCGGACATAGGACATCAGCGCGTTCGCCAGCCGAAAATGAAACGAAAGCGATTGCGATGACCACAGCGCGCCGGTTTGGACGCGGTAGGTGATGAAACAGGACGCGATTGTGAGCGCGAAGAATGGGATTTTTTCTGCAACAAGTTGCAGATTGAAAGTTGCAGGTTGAAGGTTTTTGTCTTCGGAACTTGCAACATTCCACTTGCGGCCTGCAACTCTTCCGAGCGGCCAGAAATCCAGCAGCAACAAGACAAACGGCAGCGTCACGACCATCGGCTTGGACATCAGGCCGCAGGCAAAGAAGAACAGGGCGAGCCAATAAAGTGATGAGTGATGAGTGATGAGTGATGAGTTTTGGCATTTGCCTGTCACTTGCCACTTGTCACTTGTCACTGCCTTTGCATAGCAAAGGATTGTCAGCATCCAGAAAAACGCGCTCAATACGTCCTTCCGTTCCGAAGCCCACGCGACGGATTCGACGTGCAGCGGATGCCACGCAAACAGCGCCGCCACAAACGCGCTGCGCCACAAGGCTCCGGTCAGTTTTTCCAGCAGCAGAAACAGCAGCAGCGTGTTTGCCGTGTGAAAGAGCAGGTTCATCAGATGATGTCCCGCCGGGTGCAATCCGAACAACTGGCAGTCCGCCATGTGCGAAATCCACGTCAGCGGATGCCAGTTCGCCGCGTCGTCGCTGGTGAACGCCCAGACGATTCCCGGCCATGTCAGCCCGGCTTTGACGTGCGCGTTGCCGGTGATGTAATCCGGGTCGTCATAAATGACAAAGCCGTGCCAGAGCATCGGCGAATAAACCAGCAGCGTCACGGCGGCGAGCGCGAAGCAAATGACCGCCGTGAGTTGCTTGCTTGTTAATTTTGCCGGAGACATGGTTTCAAAATGATGCTGGAACCGTTTGGCTGGACAGGAAAAGTTTTAGCAGCTTGTCGTCGGTGGCGACAGTTTCTTTGTCTCCGGTCGCGGAGGCAAGTGCACGCGCCTTTTGCGCGGTCGCGATGGCGGCTGAAAATTGACCTGCCTGTGCGTAGGCTGCGGACAGTGTCGTGAGGCAGCCGGGTTGTTTGAATTGTGAAATCTCGCACGCACGTTTTGAAAATTGAACAGCTTCCCGGCTTGAGCCAAGTTTCGGATCGGGATTGGTCGAAAGTATCCAGGCGATTTGATTAAGCGCGTCCGAAAAATCCGGTTGCAAGCGCAGGGTCTCACGATATTGGGCGACGGCTTCCGCCGTTTTGCCTTGTTTGAACAAGTCGCTGGCAAGATCGTAATGAGCCATGAAAAAATCCGGGTGTAGCCGGATGACTTTGTTGAATTGATCGGCGGCATCTTCCAACCTTCCGTCCTGAACCAGAGCCATGCCAAAATCGCATCTCCATCCAGGGTCGTTCGGAGACAGTTGGACGGCTCTTTCCCAATACTTGATCGCTTCGGCCTGCCGATTTTTGGACTGCAAGACGAAGGCGAGATTGATTTGCGATTGTAAATAATGCGGGCCGACCCGCGCCGCTTCCTCAAAAAATGGCAACGCTTCGTCCACCTGCCCGCGTTCCGTCAAAGCCCTGCCGATGCTGTCGTAGGCGACGTAATTGTTTTCAGTCACTTCAATGGCGTGGCGCGCAAGCGTGATGCTGTTTTGCCAATAGCCGATTTGAATTGAAGTGATGGCGAGGCAGACTGCGAACACGATGCTTCCAGCGACAGCGGCAATTTTAATTTTCTGCGGGTGGGAATTCAAAAGGTCGTTCACGCCCCAGACGGCAAGAATCAAAATTCCGATGCTTGGCAGATAAGTGTAGCGGTCCGCCATGGATTGAAGTCCCACCTGCACGATCCCGATGGTGGGAACCAGCGTTCCGAGAAACCAAAGCCAGCCGACTAGCAGATACGGCTGCCCCCGTGCATGCCAGACAAAAAGGCCAGTGCATAAAATCAGCAGCAACGCGCAGCCAAACCCAACCAGCCAACCCGTGGAATAGGAATACGGATAAAAAACCGCCAGATTCACCGGGCAGAAAATCTTGGAAAGATAACCCGCATAGGCAAGCAGGGAATTGTCAATCCGCAGCGACAAAGGCGCGTCGGCCAGCGGCATCAGTTCCTCGCCTGTCTTCTGCGCGAAAAAAGTGACGATGCTCGCCGCAATCGCCAGCGCGAAAAATGGAATCTTTTCGCAAATTAGTTTCACCGCCATCGAACTTTGAACCCCGAACCCTGAACTCTCAACTTGAAACCGTTGCAACGGCCAGAAATCCAGCAGCAGCAAAACAAACGGTAGAGTCACCACCATCGGTTTGGACATCAGCCCGCAGGTGAAATAGAACAATGCCAGAAAATAGTCGGCTTTTGACCGCTCTTGTGCGTAGCGCGTGTAGGTCAGCAGTGTAAGCATCCAAAAGAACGCGCTCAAAACGTCTTTGCGTTCGGCGATCCACGCGACGGACTCGACGTGCAGCGGATGCCACGCAAAAAGCGCCGCGACAATAAAACTTCGCCAGATTGCGCCCGTCAATTTATTTAGCAGCAGAAACAGCAACAATGTGTTCGCTATGTGAACAAGCAAATTTGTCAAATGATGCCCTGCGGGATTCAAGCCGTAAAACTGACAGTCCATCATGTGCGTAATCCACGTCAGCGGATGCCAGTTTTCAGTTTGCGTGGTTTGAAACGCCCAGACGATTCCAGGCCACGTCAGGCCGTCGCGGACGTGTGGATTTTCGATGACGAACCGCTGGTCATCAATGTTGATGAAATTGTGTCTGGTCACCGGCAGATACAAAACAAGCGTTGCCGACGCAAGCACTACGCAGATTAAAATCCGAAGCTGATTTTTTGTCAGCGATGCGAAAGACATAATCAAAATCTGGCGAAACTGCGCTTCCGATTTGTGAACCGGCAACATTCCGTGTAGCCGGCTTCACGTGCGAGCGAAATGGCCTCGGTAAAATTCATGCCGGCCTCTTCCGGCTTGTGCGCGTCCGAGCCGAACGTGATTGGCACGCCTTTTTGAAATGCGAGCCGGAGGATTTCGCGGCTGGGATAAATCTCCTTGCAATCTTTTCGCAGCCCGGCGGTGTTCAATTCAATCGCGCAGCCGGATTTCTTGGCTGCGTCCAGAAACTTTTCGTAAAGCGGCGTGCAATCCTGATTTGGCTTGTGGCCGAATTTCTTTGGCAAATCAGCATGGCCGATGATTTCAAACAGTTTTGATTCCGCCGCCATCGTCAGCCGCTCAAAATAGATTTGCCAGACTTCAAACGAGTCGCGGTTTTTCCATTCGGAAAGTTTTTGCGGGTCGTCAATCGCCCATGAATCGGAGACGTAATGCACCGAGCCGATGAAATAATCCCACGGATGCAGCGCGGCGAGTTCGCGTATCCAGTCTTCGCCGTTTGGAAAATAGTCCGCTTCCAGCGCGAGGCGGACGGTCAGTTGCGGAAAATCCTTTTGCGCCTTGCGGACTTTCTCGATGTATTCGTCCAGTTGCGAAAAATTCATGCGCCAGTTGTCAAAATTGTCCTGCCGCATCGGCGAATGGTCGGAGAAGCCGATTTCCGTCAGGCCGATCTCCACCGCGCGGCGGGCGTAATCCACCGGCTCGCCAACGGCGTGGCGGCAGAGCGGCGTGTGCATATGGTAGTCGGCGGGCAACTGCATGGGTTAAGTGTTGAGAGTCGGGAGTTGAGTGTCGAATAAAAAACAGCCGGAACGATTTCTCATTCCGGCTTTGCAGGAGCAAATTTCAATCCGGCCAGTGACTTTTCCTGGGGCGTATTTCAAAATCCATTTTGAAGCTGCGAAACAGCGGCGGGCAGGGAATTGAACTGCCGGTTCAGCACCTACGAACTGGGGCGCGAATTAAAATACTACCGGGCCGCCGGGTGCAACCTGTGCGCGTTAAAAAGCCGCTGCACGCGGAACAAGGCCAACCGGACGATCACGCGGGAGGCCAAGGAACATTTGATGGAGGCGATGGCCCAAAGGCTGAAAGCGCAGCCGGACAAATACAAGTTGCGCAAGCAACTGGCCGAACATCCCTTTGAACCATCAAGCGGACGATGGGCTACACGCACTTCCTGCTCAAGGGCCTGGCCAAGGTGCGCTGCGAATGGAGCCTGACGACTATGGCCTGCAATCTGAAACGGGTGCTCAACCTGGTGAGCTCCGAGAAATTGATGGCGGCGGTGAGTTAAAGGTCCCGGCGCGGAGCCGGCGCGCAAAAAAACCATCCAAGTTGTCTCTATAACCCGGATAACTCCTGCCAGGACCGATCGGCGGACGAAGTGACTTCAGGGATCACTTCAAACCAAAGTTCAAAAAAGGCACCCCCAGCCACCACGGCCTTTGCCCGCCGAAAGGTTTTTACACAGCCTCGCGCTGGAGCCAATGGCGGCTACTCCTTCATTTGGAGGTTTGCAGCAAATTCACGCTTGCACTAATTCGCGGCGTGGCTCAACTTTTGGTCGTTAGCAGGCTGTTGAAAAACGTTTGAACCAAACCAATGCTGGCGTGTGTGAAGTTCATGCGTGGAAAAGCTCAAGGGCAGCCGGAGTTCCTGAC
>Ga0208357_1002881_pt1 | contig 10984 bp, 15 predicted proteins | sample NGESurdeep092012_6_FD_184487 | JGI IMG/M metagenome (GOLD analysis project Ga0208357, IMG submission 184487) | Arctic peat soil microbial communities from Barrow, Alaska - NGEE Surface sample F52-2 deep-092012 (SPAdes) | ecosystem: Environmental > Terrestrial > Soil > Wetlands > Peat ... | reverse complement strand
ATATAGTGCATTCATTTTTAATAAGTTGTAAATTGTCAGATAGAACTACAGCTCAATAGTCCCTAAAAAACTGATAGAATGCAAGACCTGCTATCCAAGACTCCATGTAACCTAAAAAAACTGTTGAGGAGTTAAAAAAGCAGTCAATATGAAATCGCTACAATAACTTTTAATTTCATTATAAAAACCCCGACATTCATGAACAAAATTAATTCAAATTTCGAAGGACAAACAAGTTTTGCTGGCATGGATATTCATAAATCCAGCTGGAACTTAGGGATTCCTTAAAAACCTAAGCCTGCAATCATGGCCAACTATTTAAAACAACACTATCCAAAAAAACTAAAACAGAGAACTGTAGCATGTATGCAGCCACCGCAAGCTAAGCTGCAAAAAAATATTGACTACTCATTGTATCCTGGGTGTGTTGATTTTAAAAAAAATATTTATATTTATGAACGGAAAAAAACTCTTGCGAAGGGGAAAGGTTTAAAAATCCTTTTGAATCTTTCTCTTTCAAAAGAAATTTAAATATAACTACCATATTAACTCTCATGGAAACTTAGGTACATAGGATACTGTTGTTGTGTGCTGCTTTTCTGTCCGACTATTCATTTTGATTCTTTATAATCTAAATCTTCAAGTGCACTCTTATAGTAGTCACCACCAGAACCACCAGTATTTTGATGTGATTTAATATAAGCAATAAGTCTTTCTCTAATTACAGATGCTTGTGGGAAATCTTTCTTTGTCCAAAATCTTTTTGATTTGCCAAAATAACCGATGCGTGCTAAAAACGATACGGCATAATATTCTCCTTCTTCAACAGAACCATCTGCTTGTAATGATTTATTTAAACACCACTCAAGCATTGAATCTATCTCGTTACTTATTTTATTTTATTGGTTTAGTCACCATTCTTTTTAAATGCCAACCACTTTTAGGTATCCATACCCAGGTCGCTGTATATTCTCCTTTCACGGTTACCGTATCATTTGAAGTAACGATTACAATTTGATGATATATCCCTTTTTGCACAGTAGAATCGTGGGCCTGATTTATTGATTCTGTCGTGGAATTCTGTGATAATACTTTATAGTTTTTAAACCTTGATAAAAATTTCCGGATTGAATCCTGCCCATGAGCGATATTTCCTAAATTCCCATCCGGAGTAAATAGCATTGAAATAGAATCAACATCCATACTTTGAATATAATGATCGTATTGAGTCATTGCTGATTGAATCCCAGCTTTATTGTGACGGCTTGCATTACAAGAAAATAAAATGACAATAGTAAATAAGAAAACGGTAGGTACAAGACTGAGATTGTGACGCATTTGTTTCAATTTATTCTAACAAATTTAGGATTAATTATGTCCGAATTACCATGTTATAAAGTCTATTTTACCCCTTATATAGATAGTATTAAGTCAGTAACTTCACAAAATAAATAGAAACAAAAAAAGTGTATGAAGATCCCCAAAGACATTACGCACAATAGCCAGAGTCGCCAACGAATCCAGCATGATAAACCCGGAACGCCCAAAATAGTAGAACGAAGTACCTTCCAGGAAGAACTGGACAAATTGCGGATTCGTGAGAAGGCACATACGAGAGAAGGAGATGCTATTGCGGCTGCCCGCCGTCGGCTCCCCATGGTCAGGATAGACAGTGCCACACCGCTTATCGGCAAAAATGGCACGGTAACTTTATTAGACGCATTTGAGGGACGCCGAATAATGATTGCCTACTACTTTATGTGGAAAACCGATCACCTTGCGTCGGAGCAATGCGAAGGATGCACCTGGGTTACATCGCAGGTCCGGGAGCTGTCCTATCTTCATGCCAGTGATACCACCTTCGCGGTATTATGCCAGGGTCCATACGAAGAAAGTTCCAGATATCGCGACTTCATGGGCTGGGAGATGCCCTGGTACTCTGCAGAGGCTTCGCTCGACACATTACTGGTTGGACGAAAGATAGGGATGTTTCACCTCGTTTGCTACCTACGGAAAGGATCCGATGTCTACGAAACTTACTGGACCAACGGACGCGGTGTTGAGGCGATGGACAATAGCTATGATTTGCTCGACCTGACTGTGTATGGGAGGCAAGAGAAGTGGGAAGACTCGCCGGCGGGCTGGCCGCAAGGAGGCATTGACATGCTACGTATCAACGGGCGCCCTGCTCCACAATGGCCCAGGCTGAAGGCTGGCTATTCCGACGATCTTGGAAACGGAGGTACTATCCGGCAATGAGTAAATCATGAAAAGAAAGCAAAATGCAGTATAGAAATATCAAGGTAATACATCAATAAAAAATAGGAGAAATAAAATGACTACACACAAGATCGGAACCCGGGAGGAGTGGCTTGATGCACGTCAAAAGTTACTTGAGGCCGAAAAGGAACTGACACGACGTGGTGATGAACTGGCTAAACAAAGAAGAGATATGCCATGGGTGCGCATTGACAAAGAATACCAATTTGATACAAACGAGGGGAAAGCAACACTTGCCGAACTTTTCAAAGGACGTTCGCAGCTGATTGTTTACCATTTTATGTTCGGCCCCGACTACACAGCCGGTTGTCCAGCCTGCTCTTCGACTGCAGACAGCTTTAACGGAGTTTTGCCGCACCTTGAGGCCCAAGACGTCACCATGATCTGCATCTCACGTGCACCTCTTCAAAAGCTACTCTCTTACCGCCAGCGGATGAGTTGGAGTTTCAACTGGGCGTCCAGCTACGGCAGCGAATTCAACTTCGATTTCGGAGTATCTGCCAGTGAGCCACCACATAACTCTTCATCGCTGCTTGAGGCAAACGAAGTGGCAACATTTCCGAAGCTGAGCGACCAGGGTGTTCGGGACAAAATGCCTCCAATCGTAGCCCAAAACGCTGGTGCGACCGGTACCGACGTCGCCGGCTATTTTTCGGAAGGGCATGGCGTAAGCGTTTTCACACGCGATGGCGATCATGTTTATCACTGCTATTCAAGTTACGCCCGTGGCACAGAATTCCTGATGGGCTATTATGCGATCCTCGATCGGACACCGAAGGGTCGCGATGAGGAAGGTCCTATGGGGACGTGGTTACACCGCCATGATGAGTATAAAAACACGTGATCAAAACCATGACCACCAAGAATACCGTGATTACAACTTCAATTTTAGGAACAATAGGATTGGCCACCATATCATGGCTTGTCGTCGTGCGGCAAATGAACGGTATGGATATGGGCAGCGCAACCATGTTGGGCTCATTTTCATCCTTTATCCTCATGTGGATGGTGATGATGGCAGCGATGATGCTACCAGGGATAACTCCAGCTGTATTAAAATATGCTCATAAGAATACCAGCATATTTGCTGTATTAAAATTCATAGCGCAGTATCTCTTAGTTTGGTCAATTTTTGGAATAATAGTGTACTTGTTATATCGACCGCATGGATCATTTGCCGCCGTCTTATTTGTAATTTGCGCAGGAGTTTACGAATTTATGCCTGTCAAGAAAGCATGCCGCTGGCACTGCTGCGAAGACATCAATTCCGGATTGAGATTCGGGATATACTGTGTAGGGTCGAGCATCGGACTCATGTTAATGCAGGTGGCACTGGGCATCATGAGTATCACATGGATGACGGTGATTGCTATTATCATAGTTGCACAGAAGCTGCTGCGCCCAAACCCAAAAATTGATATTCCTGTTGCAGTGGCAATTATTGTACTTGGAATCCTAATTCTTTTCTTCCCTTCAAAAATTCCAACACCTCTGTGACACATGTAATACTTGGGAATCAATATGCTAAGGCATCTACTCTTGCCTGCCGATATCTCTGAAATTTAAAACCTCCTTTTTATTTTTGTGTATCTCCAAAAAAAACTTCAACTGCTTTTATTTTATCTTTGTTACACTTAAACATTTCTGTGTTTCTAAATCTTTTTCCCGTTTTTGTTCTGCAATTATAAAGTACAAACACATCATTTCCAGTCACTGCTATTTTTTCAAATTCATAAACCGGTTTTTGATTACTAAATGACCAACATCTTTTAAAATAAGCGACTTTGTCAATATGGTCATCTCCATTGGGGCTTGTAAAGGTAAAATCATCAGTCAGCAAATTTGTACAAGCTGCTTTATCCTTTGTTTCATAAGCATGAAAAATACTTTTTACCAAATTCGATAAATCAATATTATCTTCTTTTGAAGTCTTCTTTATAAATTTCCTGGATGGCTTCAGGTCAAGAGATGCCTTGCCGGTTTGTCCATTAAATGGCACAGAGCTATGTGCAGAAATTACCACCCAGTGACCATTTTGTTTTTTCCATCCTAAAGTTTCACGCCACCACATATCCAATTTTCCGCCGTCTTTTTTAATGGCTTCTATGTGATTAAAAGAATTGCAAAAAGCGATATTATTGTTCACATAAATATCAATAATATCCACTTCATAATTAAGTAGTGTTTGCATAGAAGAAAACCATTCAGTTAACCTGTCTTTTGCCGATTGGACATTGACATCTGAAAGCTTACCGATTACATCAAACATCAGTAAATCTTCACTATAATTTGCAACTGCTTTTTCAATGTCCTGCGATTTTATTGCTTCAATACGTTCATTTATCAAACTTTCGATTACTTGCCTTTCGTTTGTCTGTGTATTCATAATTTGATATTTTTAAAGTTAGGAATGTCGATATGACTAAACGGTACCTGTCTTAACTTTTCCAGCCCGCTTGTAATTGGCAATAATCACTCCGGTTGAAGTAACTGTACTTTCTGTTAATGTAAATGCTGCCGGAATTGTACCATTTTCAAATAACTTCTTCCCTTCACCCAGCGTCAAGGGGTAAATTTTGAGCGAGAGTTCGTCCACTAAATCATTTTTAAGAAGCAGTTGAATAAGTTTGCTGCTACCCCAAACCTGAATGTCATAACCTTCTGAATTTTTGAGCTTTTCAATAGCTGCCAAACTATCGATGAATACTGTGTTTTCCCAATCTGACTTTTTCATAGTGCAGGACATGACGTATTTTGTGCCATCATTGATGCCAGGCCAAATGTCTGCATGTAAAGGCCAGAAGGAAGCCCAAATCTCAAATGTTTTTCTGCCCAAAAGATAATCTGAAGGTTGCATTTGTTTTTGAACAACCTTATCACCAATTTCGTCACCATACGGAGCTACCCAGCCGCCATATTTGAAACCGCCTGATGTATCTTCATCAGGATTACCAGGTGCTTGCATTACACCATCTAATGAAATCATGGATAAGACGATTATTTTTCGCATATAATTAAATTAAGGTAGCATTATTGTTTTAAGGTTTAGTTTCTTTTTGGTTCATAATGAAGTACAACTGTTCCGCAATCAAATTGTCTTGCTTTTACTAAAGTTAAATCTTGTTTACTCTCAACTTCTTTGAAAATTGGTAGTCCGCTACCAATAGCAACAGGATTTACAAATAAATAAAATTCATCAATAAGCTTATTTTTGATTAGTGTAGATGCAAATCCCGCACCTCCATAAACTATAATGTCATTTCCTTTCTTCTTTTTTAATTTAGTTATTTCTTCAACAATGTCTCCATTAATAATTTTAGTGTTTGCCCATTCTGAAACTGTAAGTGTTCTTGAAAAAACAATTTTAGGAATATCAGTTATTCTTTTTCCAAGAGCATAATTCGGGTCAGCTTTATTATCAGCCACAGATGCCCAATGTGGAATGAAGCTCATTTTAGAGTTGTGTCCAAGTGTCATTATTATCAGGTCAACCTGATCAAGATTTGCCACAGCGTAATTTCTTAACTCATCGTCCCAATTGAAAGTGATCCAATCCATTTCGCCATTTTGTCTGCCAACGAAGCCGTCAACGGTAATTTGCATTTGTAATTTTAATTTTCTCATTGTTCTATTGTAGTTTAAAGTTTATTTCTTTTCTTATGCTTCAAGTTTAGAAAGTCTCCCGGTATCACGGCCACATCAATTATTTTTATCAACCCGTTTTTATATGATGTTTCTCTTACCATATTCTTGTTTAAATTGTAATTATTTTTCCGGCTGATAGCAAAGCAGAGTAACACCATTTGGAAATTCTTTAATTTTTACAAGCTTCATCTTTGCTATGTCTCTGCATTTTTTAAAAAAATTTTTTCCTTTTCCCATAATAACAGGATGGATTAAAAACTGATACTCATCAATAAGATCAGTTTTTATCAGAGACTGTGCAAACTTGGCACTGCCATCTAAAAGTATTTGTTTGCCCGGCTGTTTTTTCAATTTGCTGATTTCTTCAACAACACTTTTACTGATAATGGTTGAGTTGTGCCAATCTGGTTTTTTTAGTTTGGATGAAACCACATATTTAGGTGCATTATTCAATTTGCCGGCAATACCCATTTCATTATTCTTCAATTTTGACCAATAAGGATAAAGCATTTTGCAAGTTGTTTTTGCATAAAGCATAGCATCTGACGCTAAAACGGTTTCTCTTATGTAGTTTTGTCTTTCTCCGCTGTCATATGGATTAAACCATTTGTCCATAGTATCTGCATCAATAATACCATCCAGCGTCATCCATTCTTTTACAATTAATTTACGCATGGTATATTTTATTGAAGAATGTTTAAAAAATCTATTTTGCAAATTCACTATCAGGTATTTATCACCATAACATCTTTAAAAAAATTCCGCAACTTAATACCTTTTACAATTCATCCAATTTGAGTGAATTCTAAGTCAAAAGAAGTTTTTGTTTTTCTTGTATTCATAAATTTTATTTAAGTTTTTGCATCATCTCAGGGCAACCGACCAGTTAAATAATTTCTTCGCACCTTCACCGGCAAATGTTTGGAAATTGCACCTTGCCAGTACCATCGCAATGAATTATAGAAAACTTTTTCTAACCTTTTCATTTTGCTTCTAAACTTATACGGCAAAAATATCTGCTAAATATTATATTATTGCGGTAGTAAATGGACTTTGTAGGGGGCTGTTTTGGACATTGCAAATTATCTACCTTTGCTAAAACAAAACCGATGAAGCATGTGACTATCATCTTCCCTGACAAACTAAGTAACCTGACTACTATATCCTGTATAATTGGGGCTTTCGACATTTTTACTGAAGCCAACGTTTACCGAAAAAAAATTGGCAAAAAAGAATTGTTTACAATTGAAGTGGCGGGTATTTCAAAAAAATCGGACATTTTTGACAGTCTTTTTACTGTGAGGCCTCATGTGAATATATCTGCTATAAAGAAAACTGATCTTATCATTATTCCTTCGGTAGTACCAACTAATAAAAAAACCTTAAAGACGAACAGTTTGCTGATTGACTGGATCAAGAAACAATATACGGACGGTGCAGAAATAGCAAGTATGTGCAGCGGTGCATTTTTGTTGGCTTCAACAGGTTTGTTAGATGGGAAAAATTGCTCTACTCATTGGGCACATGCGAATGCCTTCAGAACTATGTTTCCAAAAGTGAACTTACAGCCTGATCAATTAATTACTGACGAAAACGGAATCTATACCAACGGTGGTGCTTATTCCTTTCTGAACCTTATGATTTATCTTGTTGAGAGATATTATGATAGGCAAACTGCTATTTATTGTTCCAAAATATTTCAGATTGAAATGGATAGAAACAGCCAATCTGCTTTTACTATATTTACAGGGCAGAAGTTGCATGGCGATGAAATGGTTCAACAGGCGCAGACCTATATTGAAAGTAAACTGGATGAAAGAATATCTGCTGAGCAATTGTCTTCCAAACTTTCTGTAAGCAGGCGGAACTTTGATAGAAGGTTTATTAAAGCGACAGGAAATACACCTGTTGAATATTCACAAAGAGTGAAAATAGAATCGGCAAAAAAAGAATTAGAGACCAGCCACAAAACAGTTAATGAAGTTATGTATGAAGTAGGTTATGCAGATGTGAAAGCATTTCGCGAAGTATTTAAAAAAATTACAGGAATATCTCCACTTGAATATCGAAAAAGATATAACAAATTATTTTCCTGATAGGGCAAAGTAAAGCACAAAAAATAAAAAGCATGGCCCAATAATTAAAGCTGGAAGTTAGCTGCCAAGGCAGCTTTCCGATATGTTCATTTCGTAAAAAAATAAAGAACAAAGAAAAAGTCCTGAAAATACTTTTATTGGTTTGATAATCTAATATTAACGCTTCACTCTTTTGATAAATAGCTACTAAGATTAGAGTGATTGATAACTTTAAGTTCAGGCATCATTAGCAAAACGGCATTTCACTGTCAGGTAAGCTTACTCATCTTTTATTCTTGTGTCTGTTGCAATCCAGTTTATTTCCCATGTTTTGCCTCCATCATCTGAAAATGATTGTTCAAAATAACAGGAAGCCGGCGTAATATTTGTGATTACAAACCGAACGAAAATGGCCCGACCATTAAATGTTTCCTGATCAAAAAATTCACCACGACCGTTTTTGAATTCACCAATTGTGGGTTGGCTCATAATTCCTTCTCTACTGTTTGCGAAATTTAATGACCATTGATGGGATTGAGGATTATATAAACGCAGGTTCAAACCTTCGAAGTGGCCTGCAGGGCCATCAGCAACGAGTTCCAGAAGATTTCCTTTACCATTCCAAACTTTTCTCACAACGGTTATACCATCATATTCAACCCACTTAGTAGAGCCAGAAAGCGGATGCAAAAGTCGCTTTAGGTGAGTTTTCCATTTGCCAATTTCAAAATCAAAATCATGTTGTCCATTTCGTTCTGCAATGATTTGTTGAGAATCTGCTTTTAAAGTGTCTTGTTTCTGTTGTGCGATTCCTTTCAGAGATGCTAAACCAATTATACCAATTAATAAGGCAACTCTTACGTTTAAAATTATAGTTTTATTCATAATAGAAATATTTAGAAAGTAGTAAAAGATTTTTCTATTGGATAAATAATCAACCTATTTTTTATAGTCACTAAATTTGCCAGTTCAATTTTAAATTAAATCACAAACCTACCATTATAAAAAAATTAAAGCAGCGTGTAAACAGGACAAGTTGGGGTGTTGATTTGGACAATTTCAGTGTTTCCTTTGAAAAGATATTACCGAAGAATCAGACTTTCATCCATAATGCTGCTGCCTGCAATTGATTCACTCCTATTGTCAAAGCAAGCCCACAGCCCTGCTGTTTTAGATGACATGTTTTTCTATTACCATATTAAGATAACGTTCTTTGATTATTTTAATGTGTCTTAATTCATGTCCTGCAATGTGGTAGGCTAACGCTCTGACGGTTCTGATATTAATAATACTTCCATCATCATCAATCCCACCACCGCTTCTCATAAAAGCATCATCCGGCAGATTTTGGAATAATGTTAACGTTGCATTTCTTACGGATTCGTATTCTTCAAAAATACTATCCAAACTTCTATCATTGGCGTGGGAATATTTTGCATAATTGTTTTCTTCAAAGCTGTGTAATGGCGTGTTGTCATTTCTGCCATATCGCAATGCCCTGTATGCAAAGATTCTTTCATCGTCCATGTTATGAACTAATATTTCTTTGATTGTCCATTTATTTTCTGCATACCTGTATACCAATCTATCATCAGATAATGAATATATCAGTTCTTTAAGCTTAAAGAAGTTGTCGTGCATTTCCTGCAATATGTCATCTTCTGTTTTTATTAAATCAAAATAATGCTGCGAATAAGCAGGATATTCAGTTTTATCTGGTCTTTTTATTTTTCTGTACTGTTTCATTATTGTCCTGTTGGTTGTTATTAGTGTTGTTGCAAATAGCGGGCAACGCTGCGCCTTACAAAGTTCTTAAGAAAATCAGGTGGCTGACAATTTATTTTCATACCAATCAATATCACCATATTCAAGATAAAATTCACCGGCGCCAAAATAAGGCAAAGTATTGGTGCGTAATGAATTTGAAATGGGGGAAAATGATCCGGCGTCAGCAACAAATGTTGCAGCGTATAATGAATATTCAAAAAGACTTTATCGAAAAATATAAAGTTATCTATAAAACGGTTTATCGTCCACAACTGATCCTGGTAAAATTTAAACAACTTCACCTTTATGAAGAAAGAATTATAAACCGTCTGAAAATAGTTGGAATGGGTTTTCATCCTCTAAAAATTGAGCTTAAAGACTTTGGAAGTTTTCCCACACATTCCATATTCATTAACATGACCACAAAAAACGATATAACTCAACTGGTAAGAAAAATAAAAGAACAGAGCCAACGCCTAATGAAATTGGAAGCGGAAAATAAACCGTATTTTATAAATGAGTCTCACGTTACTATTGCAAGAAAACTAAAACCCTGGCAATATGAACAAGGTTGGCTTGAATTTAGTCACCATCATTTTACCGGTAAATTTATCGCTGATAAAATGATGCTATTGAGAAAGAAGCCGGGTGAGTATCAATTTAGCCTGGTTGAAAATTTTGAATTTCAGAATTTACCAGTAGAAATGAAACAAGGGGAACTATTTTAATATTCATACTATAAATTTTTTACTTAATGAAAACTGATGATGCAAATAATGAACAAAATTCTTTACAGGCAAAAGAACTGCAAAAGTTCTTTAATAAAGTAAAAGGCGTTTTGCTTATTCCGAAAAAAGGCAATGTGGAAGACGGGGAGTCTGCTATACTTGGTCTCGTATTAGATACTGCCACTTATTTTAAGTTCAAGGATCATGGTATAGGCAAATACGTTGTTGATCTGCTTGATAATAAATATCCCCTACTCTCAATAAGGGTAAATGAAAATGCAAATATTGTGGAGCTTTCAATTAAAGATAAGAATTCGGCATTAGCATTTACTTTACCAGATCAGCCTATGGGACAAGCGTTGCTCAAATTTTTAGAAAGTACAAAACCTGATGATAAAATTCCTGTGATGTTAGGCTATTTCGAAGGTGATATTCTTGTATTTGAAAAAAGTATTAAAAGTAATGTATTGATTGTTTTAGATGGCTATC
>Ga0208357_1002879_pt1 | contig 10989 bp, 11 predicted proteins | sample NGESurdeep092012_6_FD_184487 | JGI IMG/M metagenome (GOLD analysis project Ga0208357, IMG submission 184487) | Arctic peat soil microbial communities from Barrow, Alaska - NGEE Surface sample F52-2 deep-092012 (SPAdes) | ecosystem: Environmental > Terrestrial > Soil > Wetlands > Peat ... | reverse complement strand
ATCGGGTGGCCTGGGCACGGGAAGCGGCGAGGGATCGGGCCGACCAGCTCGAGTTCCAGTGCTGGACGGCGGCCGTGCAGGTCGTGCCCAACGCGGCGGAGGTCTTCGACTCGCTGGCGGCCATGTTCGCCCTCACTCCGGCTCAGCTGCGTGCCGCGCCCCTCGCCCTCATCGGCACGACCGGGGAGATCGTCGAGACGCTGCAGGAGCGTCGGGCCTCGTTGGGCTTCAGCTACATCGTGGTGCCCGAGGCCGCGATGGAGGCCTTCGGACCCGTGATCGCTGAACTTGCCGGCACCTGAGGGAGCGAGGACGCGGGCGGAAAAGGCCCACAAGGTCGGGATCTTCGGCGGGACATTCGATCCCCCCCACGTGGGCCATGAGGCGGCCGCCCGCGCAATCCTGAGCGACCTGGATCTCGACCACCTCCTCCTCATGGTGGCCAACGACCCGTGGCAGAAGTCGCCCACTCGGCCCATCACCCCGGCCGAGGATCGCTTCGCCATGACCCAGGCCCTGGCCGAGACCATTCCCGGAGCCAGCGCCAGCCGGCTCGAGATCGACCGGGGCGGTCCGACCTACAGCATCGAGACGGTCGAGGCCGTGCTCGATCAGGCCTCCCGGGAGGGGCAACCCGAGCCCCAGGTCTTCCTGGTGGTCGGGGCCGATCTGGTGCCTGACCTGGGCACGTGGGAACGGGCGGCCGACCTGGCCCGACTGGTCACCCTGGCCGTGGTGTCACGCCCGTCCACACCCCGACCAGCGGCCCCGCCCGGCTGGGTCGTGCGCTGGGTCGATGGGCCCCAGGTCGACGTCTCCAGCTCTCGGATACGGGAAATCCTGGCCCGGGGCGGGCCGGTCGACGGATTGGTGCCTCCGGCGGTAATGCTGTGCATGGCCCGCCGGGATCTGTACGCTGTCGGCAGATGAGCGCCCTACCGGCCCAGATCACCGAGCAACATCGGGGACCCGAATTCGTTGCCGTGCCGGTGCGCCAGCCCGACTCCCGAGCCCACCTCCGGGCCGAGCGACGGGCCGCCCAGCGGGCCGAGCGGCGGTCCCGACGGAACTGGGCCATCGGCAGTTGTGTTCTCCTCGGTGCTTCCTTCGCTCTCACCGTGGGGATCTTGGAAGTGCTCCATTGAGCGCAGATGTCGAAGGTATCGGCCTGGTCCCCGCGGCGGCCATGACGGCGGCCCACTCGGCCGATGCCAAGCTCGGCGAGAACACGGTGGTGCTGGCCATGACCGAGCTCTTCGGGGTGGTCGATGCCTTCGTGATCACCAGCGCATCGAACAGCCGTCACGTCCGCACGTTGGTCGAGGAGATCGAAAGCGCAGTCAAGGAATCCCACCAGCAGGCGCCGGTGCGGATCGAGGGACTCTCCGACGCCACCTGGGTCCTCATGGACTACGGCGACTTCATCGCCCACGTGTTCCTGCAGGAGACCCGCGAGTACTACGACCTCGAGCATCTCTGGTCCGGTGCCCCGCGGATCCACTGGCGCGACGCCGTGGAGCACGCCGGCTAAGAGTCAGGGACTTCGTCGGCCAAAGTCAGGGAGCCGCCGGTGTCGCCGTCGTCGCGGTGGTCGGCACCGTGACGAACTGCAGGACGTTGACCGGACCGAGCACCTCGGCGCCGCTGGCGACGGGCACACTGGTGCGCACGCCGGCGATCTCGAAGATCACGCCCGTGCCGATGCCATTCTGCGCGGCCACCGTGGACACCACCTGGGAGACGGCGATCTCCGTGGCCGCCCCGGTGATTTCGGCGAAGGCGCTGTTGAAGTTCACGGTGACGGTGGTGCCGACGGTGATCACCGAGAGCACCTGCACCGAGCTCGGGATGGCGGTGGTGATCCCGGCGACTGCTTCGGAGTTGGTCGGGCCCACCACCAGTGACTTGATCACCGAGGACAGGGGCGCCGGAGAGGGGATCAACCGCTGCACCCCTTCGATCTGTTGATTGGCGCCCAGTAGGAAGATCTTCACCGGTACCAGCGAGGCGAGCGGGGGCTGGGTCGTCGACGTGGTGGGGGACTGCGGGCCGAGGAGGTTGAACGGGACATGGCTGGGTGCGATGGTGCTCGGTCGGCTCTGGGTCGGGATGGCACACCCGGCGGCCGCCAGCCCGGCAACCAGCACGGCGCCGAGAAGTCGCACGCGCCTCACCATTCTGAGCCATCCGGCGCATCCGACCCCACCGGCGCATCCGGCGCATCCGGCGCATCCGGCGCATCCGGCGCACCGGACGTATCCGACGCATTCGACTCATCTGTGCCATCCGACGCGTCATCGGTCGTCGCCACCGGGATGGCGATCACAATGCGGGCCCCACCCGAAGGTGCGTCTTCCACCCGTACGCGTCCGTGCATGAGGCTCACATGTTCGGCCACCAGGGCCAGACCAAGTCCCGAGCCGGTACCCGTGCCCCGCCGGCCCGAGACCGGACCGCGGAAGAATCGCTCGAACACCTTGCTTCGCTCCAAGGGGTCGATACCCGGACCGTCGTCTTCCACGCCGATCTCCACCTCCCCCAGACCGGGCCCGGCGTGGTCCGCACCGGCAGCCGTACCGTCACCGTTGCCGGCGGCATCATCGACCACGCCGACTCCACCGTGGCCGGCGGCCAGAGCGGTCACGCTGACTACGGTGGCCCCCCCGCCGTAATTGGCGGCGTTCTCCAGCAGGTTGGCCATCACGCGCTCGAACCTCCGTTTGTCGACGTCGACCCGAAGCGAGCGCACCCCCTCGCCGAGGACCACACGCGGCCGGGCGGCTTCCTCACCCAGGCTGCGCATGCCGGCGTCGACGGCCCGTTGCACGAGTTCACACACGTTGACTTCCTGCAGGGAGACGTCGACCGAGCCGGCATCGGCGCGCGACATCTCCAGCAGGTCACCGACCATGCGTTGGAACCGCCGCAGATCCTCCCCCAGCAACTGCAGCGCGCTCTGGCCCCGGGGCGGCAGCGCGTCGTGGTCCGCCTCGAGCACTTCGAGCGAAGCCGACAGCGTGGTCAAAGGAGAGCGCAACTCGTGACTGACGTCGGAGTTGAAGCGGGCCTCTCGCTCGATGCGCACCTGGAGCTCATCGACCATGGCGTTGAAGGAAGTGGTCAGCCCCACCAGGTCGGAATCGGCCGGGTCGGATTTGAGCCGCGTATCGAGTTGGCCACCGGCGATGGCCACGGCCGCCCGGGAGACACCCGCCAGCGGACGGAGCGAACGATCACTGGCGAATCGGCCCAGTGCGGCCCCGAGCAACGTCGTGACGATGCCGGCCGCGATGAGGGCGAGTCCAAGGACGCGCAGCGTGTGGTCGAGGTCCGAGAGGGAGAAGACCTCGAAGTAGGCGGCATGGACCGAAGGGATGGGCACGCCCACCGCGATCTGAGGCAGGCTCTGCGCCCCTTCCCGGTAGGTCTGGGTGGCCGCCGACCCCCCGAGGACCGCATCCCGCAGCCCGATGGGGATGGACGATGCGCTCAGTGAGAGGGACGAGGAATACGGCTTTCCGTTGTAGATGAGGGCTGAATGGGAGTTCGAGCCGGCATCGAGCGAGGCGAGAAGATTGGATGGATTGGCGGATTGCTTGTTGATCGTCGAAAGGGTGCTCCGGAGCAACGTGGCGTTGGCAAAGGCCTGATGCTGGGCCGCCGACACGCGCTCGGCCACCAGGAAATGCCGGGTCGTGAAGTAGGACAGGCCACCCATGCTGAAGGACAGCGCCAGCGCGCCCAGCACGAAGATCGAGGTGATGCGGGCGCCGATGCCCAAACGCCGCCAGAACGGCGGACGACCGGCCGTCGGGACGGCCGTCGGGTCGGCCACCTCAGGGCACCAGCTTGTAGCCCATGCCCCTCACCGTGAGTATGTGCCGCGGCAAGGTCGGGTCAGGCTCGACTTTGGTCCGCAGGCGTCGGATGTGCACGTCCACCAGGCGACCGTCGCCGAAGTAGTCGTAGCCCCACACCCGGTCCAACAGCTGCTCACGGCTCAGTACCTTGTTCGGACTGGCGGCCAGCTCGCAGAGCAGCCGGAACTCGGTCCTGGTGCAGTGCACCTCCTCGCCATCGAGGTGGCGCAGGACGCCCTGTTCGGGCAGCAGCTGCAGCGTGCCGAAGGTCAGCGCACCCGGGTCGTCCTCCTCGGGCGGGCGCGCTCGTCGCAACAGGGCGCGGATGCGGGCGGCCAACTCCTTGGCCACGAAGGGCTTGGTCACGTAGTCGTCGGCCCCCGCCTCGAGGCCGGCCACCACATCATGGGTGTCGGCTCGCGCCGTCACGATGATGATGGGCACGGCGCTCTGACGGCGCAGGGCGCGACAGCATTCGAAGCCGTCCATGCCGGGCAGCATGAGGTCGATGAGCGCAACGTCGGTCGGTGCCTCGGCGAAGAGGTCGAGCGCCTCCTCCCCGCTGGCCGCATCGTGGACGTCGTAGCCCTCACCCTCGAGGGCCAGCCGCATCGACGACCGAATCCGTTCGTCGTCCTCGACGACCAGAATGCGCCCGCTCATTCAGCCTCAGCTCAACTAATCCAGATTTGAGTGGGCCAGATCTGGCCGCCGATCATGCCGAAAGCCGGGGCGCCCGACGGCGTCTTGGGGTTGTTCCAGTTCTGCACCGATGGCGTGCTGACGACGGCCCAGATGGCTCGATCCGCCCACAGGTAGGGCAGGTCGACGGCCAGGCGCTGGTTGACCGTCTTGTAGGCCTGCCTCCGCACCGAGGGCGCGGTGCTGCTGCGGCCCAGCTGCAGGGCGGCCTCGATCTGGGGGTCGTTGTTCTTGGCCATGTTGATGGACAAGCCCGTCGCACTGACCGTGGTCGAGCTCCAGAAGATGTAGTTCAGGTCCGGATCGACGGCGCCGAACTGGCGCCACGTGTTGGCCTGGAACTTGCCCGCCAGCGCGTTGTTGATGAGCTCGTTCTGCTCGACCACGGTGGGATTGACCTTGAGGCCAACTGATTGCCAGGCCTGCTGGATGAACGCCTGACCCCGCTGGGCGGCGGGCGAGTTGGTGGTGGCGAGGGTGGTCGTGACGGCGGAGGCCCCCCCGCTCGCCTTGACCTGTGCCACCAGCTTCTTGGCCTCGGCCGGGTTGTAGGCGGGGAAGGCCGTCTTCGAGAAGTAGGGCGAATTGGGAGGGAAGAGCCCGGTGCTCACCGGCAGCACACCTTCATCTATTACTTGAGCGTACTGCGGGCGGTTGATCGCCATGGCGGCCGCCCGACGCAGGTTGGCGTTGTTCCACGGTGCAACACCGGTGTTGAGCAGCGTGCAGTTCATGTCGGGCTCGCCGGCCAGGTTCGTCCGGTCGTCGATGTAGGCGTACTTGGTGTCGCCCTTGAACTCGTTGATGAGCTGGGGCGTGTCGGTGATGATGATGTCGACCGTGCCCGACTTGAGCGCCTCGGCCCGGGCCTGCTCGTCGGGGATGGGTTTGAAGGTGATCTGGGACAGGTAGGGCAGGCCCGGTCGCCAGTAGTGCGGATTGGCCGTGGCCGTGAAGTGGCTGTTGGGGACCCACTCCTTGAAGACGAACGGCCCGGTACCGACCGGGTTGCTCGTCCCGTTCGGGTTCGAGAGCATGGACGGCGCCGCCACGTAGGCGATCTGGCCGCCGATGCCACCGGCCAGCCAGAACGGGAAGGGGGCCCAGGGCGATTTGAGGGCCATGGTCACGGTCAGTGGACCGGTCTGGGTGAAGCTCTGGAGGATCGGGGTGATGACGATCCCGGTCAGGCCCGACTTCGACTGGGCCACCAAGTTGGTCAGCAGGGCCGCCCCGTTGCACGGGGTCCCGTCGTGGAAGACCAGGTTCGGACGCAGCGTGATCGCCCACGACGTGTAGTTCGAGTTGGGGACGACCGACTCGGCCAGATAGGGCGCCCAGCCTCCCTTTTCGGTGATGATCGTGAGGGGGTCGAAGACCGTGCGGGCGTACATGACGCCCACCTCGTCATAGCGCGCCTGGGTGGGGTCGAACCCCGACTCCTCGGCATCGACGCCGAAGACCAGCGAGCCACCCTTCTTCGGGGTGGCCGTCGAGATCCCGTCACGTCCGGGGCCATTGGTGGACGCACCGGCGATGCCACCCAGGTCCAACCCGAAGGCGTTCACGGCGGCGAAACCAGCTGCGGCCGCCGCACCTCCGGCCAGAAGTGTGCGTCGATCAAACGTCGCTCCCATGAGTCTCCCTTCCTCACCGACAGCCAACGGGGCCCCCCCGGTGGTTCGTTGGGGACGTTAGTGCCCCGAGCGGCGAGTATGCGGCCGGTACGCTGGAATGGTGGCGCCCGGATGGGATCTCCCCGGCTTCGACGACTGGCTGAGCGGTCGCAGCGCGGCGACCCGCCGCGCCTACGGCAGCGACCTGCGGGCCTTCGTCGAATGGATGGGTCGCAGCGGTGTCACCGAACCGTCGGGCGTGGACCGCCTGCACCTGCGCCGGTACCTGGCCTCGTTGAGCACGCGACGCCTGGCCAGGGCCACCATGGCCCGCAAGGCGGCGGCGCTGCGCTGTTATTTCGCCTGGTCCCTCCGGCAGGGTCGCATCAGCGTTGACCCGGCCCGCAGCCTGCGTGCCCCCTCGGGCGGTGGCCGCCTGCCCCGCGTGCTCTCGGAAGGGGAGATCGGCTCCCTGTTGCAATTTCCCGTGGCCTCGGCGGTCGACCAGCGCGACCTGGCCGTGCTCGAGCTGCTCTACGCGGCCGGGCTCCGGGTCTCCGAGCTGTGCGGCCTGGATCGCCGCGGCATCGATCTGCCCGGCCGCACCGTGACCGTGCTGGGCAAGGGGGGCAAGGAACGCCAGGTGCCCATCCACGCCTCGTGCGCCGAGGTGCTGGGGGCGTGGCTGGACCAGGGCCGAAGCCGCATGACGACGCCGGAGAGCCCGCCCGAAGCCGTCTTCGTGAACCGTCGGGGCGGACGCCTGGGTCCCCGCGACGTGCGTCGCCTGCTCGATGCCCGGTCGGCCTCACCCACCCATCCCCACGCCCTGCGCCACACGTTCGCCACCCACCTGCTCAACGGCGGGGCCGATCTCCGGGTCGTCCAAGAGCTGCTCGGACACGCCAGCCTGGGCACCACGCAGATCTATACGCACGTGAGCAAGGAGCGCCTGCGCTCGGTCTACGAAGGGACCCACCCGAGGGCCTGAGGCGGGAGAGGGACAGGCGATCGGCTAGGGTGGCGAGGCCCATCAAAAGGTGGGCGGCAGCACCGACCAACACGCACCCGAGCGCAATCCACGGTCGCCTCTCAGTTGAGGGGCGCGGCGCCCGGGGGGAGCAACCGACTGGAGGAACATTTATGGCCGTCGTTTCCATGCGACAGCTGCTGGAAGCCGGAGTCCACTTCGGCCACCAGACACGCCGGTGGAACCCGAAGATGAAGCGCTTCATTCTGGGCGAGCGCAACGGGATCTACCTGATCGACCTGCGCAAGACCCTGATCGGGGTCGAGTCTTCGTATTCCTATGTACGCGACCTGGTCGCCGGGGGCGGGACCATCCTCTTCGTCGGGACCAAGAAGCAGACCCAGGGCCCGGTGGCCGAGTACGCCGAGGCCTGCGGCATGCCCTTCGTCAACCAGCGGTGGCTGGGCGGCATGCTGACCAACTTCGCCACCGTGTCGGGCCGGGTCAAGCGCATGCAGGAACTGCGGACCATGCAGGCGGCCGGCGACTTCGAGGGCATGCCCAAGCGCGAAGCGCTGTCGCACACCCGGGAGCTGGAGAAGCTGAGCCGCAACCTGAGTGGTATCGCCAACTTGGAGAAGCTGCCCAACGCCGTCTTCGTCATCGACACCAAGAAGGAGCACATCGCGGTGACCGAGGCCCGCAAGCTGGGCCTGCCCGTGGTCGCCGTCGTCGACACCAACTGCGACCCCGACGTCATCGACTTCGTCATCCCGGGCAACGACGACGCCATCCGCTCGGGCTCGCTCATGTGCCGGGTCATCGCCGACGCCGTCGTCGAAGGCCGCTTCATCGCCGAGCACCGGCGCAAGACGGCGCCACCGCCCGCCGAGGAAGCCCCTTCGGGCCCCTCGCCCCGGGCCCGGCGTGTGCCCGCCCCGCCCCCGCCCTCGGCGGCCCCGGCCCCGGCCCCGGCTGATGCGACACCGAGTGACGCGGCTCCGGCCGCGGCGGCACCGGTTGACGCAGCGCCGGCCTCTCCCGAGGCTCCGGCCCCCGAGCCCACCGAGGACACCCCATTGGCGGAAGTGGCGACCGCGACGGCGAAGGCCTGACCGTGGCCGACTTCACCGCCAAAGATGTCCAGGCCCTGCGCCAGTCCACCGGCGCCGGCATGTTGGACGCCAAGAAGGCCCTCGAAGCGACCGGGGGCGACATGGACGAGGCAGCCCAGTACCTCCGCGTCAACGGCTTGGCCGGCGCGGCCAAGCGGGCCGACCGTGAAGCGTCCCAAGGCGCGGTGGCGGTCGTGCGCAACGGTGATGCCGCCGCCGTCGTCGAGCTGCGATGCGAGACCGACTTCGTGGCCAAGGCCGACGAGTTCGTGGCCCTGGCCGACGAGCTGGCTGCCCTGGTGGCCGCCAAGGGCGAGGATGCGGCCAGTGAGCTCAACGACGAGGTCGACCGCTTGCGCACCACGCTGAAGGAGAACATCTCCATCGGTCGGGTGCGCCGGCTGGTGGCCGGGAGCGGACAGGTGGTCGACACCTATCTGCACCAGCAGGACGGCCGGGGCGTCAATGCGGTTGCCGTCGTGCTCGAAGGGGGCGACGACGAGTTGGCCCACAACATCGCCGTGCACATCGCCTTCACCAAGCCGACCTACCTCAGTCGCGACGAGGTGCCCGAAGCCGATGTGGCCGCTGAACGGGTCACCGTGGCCGAGATCAGCCGCAATGAGGGCAAGCCCGAGGCGGCGCTGGACAAGATCGTGGACGGTCGGATGAACGGCTGGTTCAAGGAGCGGGTCCTGTTGGACCAGTCCTACGTGAGGGACGAGAAACAGTCGATCGCCGGCATGCTCGGTTCGGCTCGGATCGTGGCCTTCTCGCAGGTCTTCATCGGCTCCTGAGCATCGAGCCGGAGGTGGGAGCGCCCAGGCGGATCGTCCTCAAGATGTCGGGCGAAGCCTTGGCTTCGGCCGCCTCGGACGAGACCATCGACGCGGCCACGGTGGAGCGCATGGCGGGGGAGATGACCAAGGCCATGGAGGGCGGCAACCTCGAGTTGGCCGTGGTGGTCGGGGGCGGCAACATCTGGCGGGGCACGACGGGGGAGAGCGGCGGGATGGACCGCGCCACCTCGGACACGATGGGCATGTTGGGCACCGTGATCAACGCGCTGGCGCTCCAGGACGCCCTGGAACAGCAGGGCCAGCCCACCCGCGTCCTCAGCGCGCTGTCCATGGCCGAGGTGGCCGAGCCCTACATCCGCCGCCGGGCCATCCGGCACCTCGAAAAGGGTCGGATTGTGATCTTCGCCGCCGGCATGGGCAACCCGTTCTTCACCACCGACACGCCGGCCGCCCTGCGGGCGGCCGAAATCGGGGCGGAGCTGTTGTGCAAGGGCACCCATTCCGGCGTCGACGGCGTCTACTCGGCCGATCCCAAGCTCGACCCCACCGCCACCCGCTACGACGAGATCTCCTTCATGGAAGTCATCCAACGGGATTTGCGGGTCATGGATCTGACCGCCATCACCTTCTGCAAGGACAATGGGCTTCCCATCAGGGTTTTTAACCTGATGGTGCCGGGAAACATCCCCCGTGCGCTCAGCGGCGAGCATATCGGTACGCTGGTTCGCTAGTGACTTGTCCCACGGCACACACGACCCGTTCACATGGGCAATTCTGATGGACGACGATCTGGTCGGCCTGGTGGTGGACGAGACCCGGGAGAAAATGGCCAAGGCCATCGAGCACGTGCGGTCGGAGATGGGCAACGTCCGGACCGGGCGTGCCTCCTCGGCGCTGCTCGAGCCGCTGGTGGTGGACTACTACGGCACGCCCACCCCGCTGCGCCAGCTGGCCGGGTTCAGCGTGCCCGATGCCATGCTGCTGGTCATCACGCCGTACGACAAGGGCTCACTGGCCGACATCGAGCGGGCCATCAAGGGGTCGGACCTGGGGATCAACCCGACCAATGACGGCAACGTGATCCGTCTGGCCTTTCCGTCCCTGACCGAGGAGCGGCGCAAGGAGTTGGTCAAGGTCGTCCGTCATAAGGCCGAAGAGGGCAAGGTGGCCGTGCGCAACCTGCGTCGGGACGGCCGCAAGGACCTCGAGGCGCTGCAGAAGGATGGTTCGCTCTCCACGGACGAATTGGAGCGGGTCGAGAAAGACGTGGAGAAGATGACGCACGAGCAGGTGGGCACGATCGACCGACTGCTGTCCCAAAAAGAGCAAGAGCTCCTGCAGGTGTGAGGACCAAGAACCCATGACCGACGACAGCGACGTAGAGGGCCCACCCGCCTCGGAAGACTCCGGCGGCATCGACGAGGATCCACCGATCTACCGTTCGGGCCGGGTCCGCATCATCGGAGCCGAGCCGGCGGGCGACGCCGTGCCCGAACCGGCGGACACCGCCGCGGACGACCCGTTCGACATGCCGCACTGGAACGACGCCCCCACCGGCCAGGTCCCGGCCGTCCTCGATCGCGGCACGGGGGATGACCCCGTGGTGGCGGCGCCGAGTTGGCGCGAAGAGGACACCGACTGGGCGGCGGACGAAGAGATGTTCGAACCCTCCATGCTCTCCGATGACGCCCCGGCGGTGGGCTCGATGGTCAACGACAACAACGAGCAGTTCGACGTGGAGCGCCAGCCCTGGCATTTCGGCGAGACCGAGTTGCCCGGCGATGAGGACACTCTGGTGATCTCGTCGCCGCTGGCCGACTTCGAGTCCACGTACTCGCCGGAGGACGAAGAGGTGCGCCTGTCACCCCCGAGCCACCTGGCCGATTTCGACCCGCTCCCCGACGAGGGCGTGCGCGGTGTGGCCCC
>Ga0208357_1002877_pt1 | contig 10997 bp, 11 predicted proteins | sample NGESurdeep092012_6_FD_184487 | JGI IMG/M metagenome (GOLD analysis project Ga0208357, IMG submission 184487) | Arctic peat soil microbial communities from Barrow, Alaska - NGEE Surface sample F52-2 deep-092012 (SPAdes) | ecosystem: Environmental > Terrestrial > Soil > Wetlands > Peat ... | reverse complement strand
TGGCGTGAGCGTCGGGGCGTGAGCGTCGGGGCGTGAGCGTCGGGGCGTGAGCGTCGGGGCGTGAGCGTCGTGGCGTGAGTGTCGTGGCATGAGAGAGGAGACGAGATCATGAGTTCAGATCTGGTCCGGCTGGTCACCGTGTCGGCCAGCTACGGGGCCGGCGGCGCCGTGGTCGCCCCGGCGTTGGCGGAACGGCTTGGGGTGCCGTTCGTGCAGCGGGCGACGAACAGCGCGGGCGGGGTGGGAGCGGGCGGGCCGTGCGTCGAGCCGCTGACGCGGGACGAGTCGAACCTGACGCCGGCCGGCTGGCTGCTCGCCTGCCTCAGCGCGGCGATGCCGGCCGGGCCGACCCAGTCGGCGCCGCCGTCCCGGCACCAGGACGAGGACCTCCGCCGTTACTGCGAAGCCGACATCCGCCGCCTGGCCGACGCCGACGCGGGCGTGATCCTGGGCCGCGGCGCGGCGGTCGTGCTGGGCAAGGGGCGCGGGTTCCACGTGCGGCTGGACGGGCCGCCGCAGGCGCGGGTCGTGCAGGGCGCCGCGATCGAGGGGATCAGCGTGGACGAGGCCCGCCGGCATCTGGAGGCGGCCGACCGGGCCCGCGACACCTACGTGCGCCGCCTGTACCGGGCCGATCCGGCCGACGCGCGGCACTACCACCTGGTGATCGACTCCACCGCGCTGCCGCTTGAGGCGGTCACCGAGATCATCCTGCGGGCGTTGTCGTCTCCGCCCGGGCTGGCCGCCTCGCCGTACTCGGCCGCGGCGGGCCAGTAGAGGCAGCAAGATCGAAAAAATACATGGCGTTTCCGGTGCCATAGACCCGGAAACGCCATGGATTTCGAGAAATGATCTTGGCGCCGACGCGCTGCGCATGGAGAGGCCGGGCCCGGCGGCTCTACGACATCGTCTTCTCCGGCCTGCGGGCCTGACTGGCGCGGCTGCAGCTTCTGCCGAAGGTGTGCTGTGCGCTCGCGAGCCTCGGGGGTCGTTGTCAGCTCATCCCCTCGGGGCGGGGGCCGCCGACCGGCATCGCTGCGCTCATGATGCAGTCGATTTCAGCCAGCTCGCTGTGGCTCAGCGTCAGGTCGAGGGCGCCGAGGCTCTCGCGGAGGTGGGCCGGGGTGCGCGAGCCGACGATGGCGACCTGGACGGCCGGGTTGGCCAGCACCCAGGCCACCGCGAGCTGGCCGACGGTGACGCCGCGGTCCGCCGCAAAGCGGCCGAGGACGGCGACAACCTCGAGGTTGCGCCGGAATCCGCGTCCGGTGAAGGCCGGACTGTGCGATCGCCAGTCGCTGGCCTGGAACCGGGTGGCCGTGGTGATGGCGCCGCCGAGCAGTCCGTGGGCCAGCGGCCCGTACGCCAGCACGCCGATGTGATGCGCTTGCGCATACGGGAGCAGGTCGGCCTCGATGTCCCGGCGGAACAGGTGATAGGGCGGCTGGATGGTCTCGACCGGCAGCACCGCCGCGAACTCGGCCAGCTGACTGGTCGTGTAGTTGGACACGCCGACGTGCCGGATCAGGCCCTCGCGGACCAGGCCGGCCAGCGCGGCCGCGGTCTCGCCGATCGGCGTCGCCACGTCGGGCCAGTGCACCTGGTAGAGGTCGATGTAGTCGGTGCTCAGGGCCTCCAGGCTGGCGTGCACTCCCTCCCGCAGCCAGGCCGGGCTGGAGTCGCGGACCAGCCGGTCGCCGTCCATCCGCAGGCCGCCCTTGGTCGCGATGACCACATCGCCGCGGTTGGCGCGCAGGTCGGCGGCGAGGGCCCGGCCGAGCAAGCGCTCGGAACGGCCGAACCCGTAGGCCTGGGCGGTGTCGAAGAAGTTGATCCCGAGCGACCGCGCTGTGCCGATCGCCTCCACCGCCGCCTGCTCGTCCACCGGTCCCCAGTCCCCGCCGAACTGCCAGGTGCCGTACGCGATCGGGGTCACCTCCAGGCCGGTGGAGCCCAGTGTCACCGTCTTCATGCCGTGCTGTGTTGGCGCTGCCGCCATGTCGAGCCTCCTCGTTTTCGTGTCCTTCTGACGACTACGAGTCTGCCGACCGGATTGGTGAGCGGTCGTCACGTGGATTTGGTGATTGGCCCGATCGCGGGCCGCTCGCAAGATATTGCAAATAGGCAATATCACTGAACGCTGATATCCGGGTATCGACAGGATTCGGAACTTCACAGAGCCGGTCACGGTCCGTTCGAGAAAATGGGGTTGATCTAGTGCTCGGTGACGGCGGCGAGCAGGGCCGGGTGCAGTTGCGACGGGGCGACGACGATGGAGTCGGCGCCGGGGGCCGGCGGTCCACGGCGCCGTCGCCACGACCGGCCCCTACAATCTTTACGCGGCGCTCTGGCTGAAGGATCTCGAGCACCTCTACGCGTTCATCACCGGCACGCTGGCCGAGCTGAACGTCGACAGTGTTGACACCGTGCTAATTGGGCATGCAGTAAAGCGCCCGGGTCGAGGCGCGTTTTAAGGAGGCGCCGTGGAGCCTGCCGTCCGGCCCGGGACCGCCGACGCGCCCGTCGCCCCCGCCGGTCCCGGGGTCGTCATCCGCACCGAGCTGCTCGGGCGGCTGGGCACGGCCGGGCGGGTGATCGAGGTGTCGGCCCCGCCTGGGAGCGGGAAGACGGTCCTGCTGCGGTCCTGGCTGGACGGCCCGAACCTGGCCGGGCGGGCCGCGTGGGTTCCGGTCCAGTCGGGCGAGCGTGATCCGCAGCGGTTCTGGATCGCGGTGGCCGACGCGCTGCGGGCCACCACGCCCGGGTCGGCGCTGGTCCGGCCGCTGACGACGGCGCCCGATCTGGACGGCTGGTCGATCGTCGAGCGGCTGCTGGAGGATCTGGGCGGGCTGGCCGATCAGGTCTGGCTCGTGATCGACGACGCGCACGAGCTGGCCTCGACCGAGGCGCTGCGCCAACTGGAGCTGCTGGTGCTGCGGGCGCCGCCGCAGCTCCGGTTCGTGCTGGCCACCCGCCATGACCTGCGCCTGCCGCTGCACCGGCTGCGGCTGGAAGGCGAGCTGACCGAGATTCGCGCGGCCGACCTGCGGTTCACGGCCGCAGAGTCGCGGGCGCTGTTCGACGGGGCCGGGGTCCAGCTGCCGGACGCTTTGCTGGCGCTGCTGAACCAGCGGGCGGAGGGCTGGGCGGCCGGGCTGCGACTGGCGGCGCTTTCGCTGGCCCGGCACCCGGATCCCGAGCGGTTCGCGGCCGAGTTCTCCGGCACCGAGCGCACGGTGGCGGAGTACCTGCTGGCCGAGGTGCTTGAACGGCAGAGCGAGCCGGTGCGGCGGCTGCTGCTGCGGACCTCGGTTCTCGATCGGGTCAGCGGCGAGCTGGCCGACCTGCTGACCGGGGGCAGCGGCGGGGAACGAGTGCTGCAGGACCTGGAGCAGGCCGGCGCGTTCGTCGTCTCGCTGGACGCCGCGCGGTCGTGGTTCCGCTACCACCAGATGTTCGCCGACCTGCTGCGACTGGAGCTGCGGCGGACCGCGCCGACCGAACTGCCTGGCCTGCACGCCGCCGCGGCCGGGTGGTACGCCGAGCACCGGCTCCCGGTCGAGGCGGTCCAGCACGCCCAGGCGGCGCAGGACTGGGACCTGGCCGCCCGCCTGCTGGCCGATCACTGGGTCACCCTCGTCCTCGACGGGCAGACCGGCACCGCCCGCGAGGTGCTGGCCGCGTTCCCGGGCGGCCCGGCGGCGGCCGATCCGGAGCTCAACGCGCTGATGGCGTTCGACGAGCTGCGGCGCGGATCGCTGCCGGAGGCGGAGCGGTACCTCGAGCTGGCCGTGCGCGGGCTCGAGGCAGGCCCAGGGTCGTTGCCGCTGTCTCGGCCGGCCGAGCGGAGTCGGCGAATGCAAGTCGTGCTCGCCGTCGTCCGGCTGTCACTGGCCCGGCGGCGCGGCGACCTGCCGACGGTCGAGGAGGAGGTGCACCGGCTGCTCGACCCGGCCGAGACGGCGGACGCCGCCCAGCTGGGGCTGGGCGAGGAGCTGCGGGCGCTGGTGCTGATCAACCTCGGCATCGCCGAGGTCTGGGCCGGCCGGCTGGAGGACGCGGACCGGCACCTGGAGCAGGCGGTGGCCCTCGCCCGCCACATCGGCCGACCGTATCTGGAGCTCATCGGCCTGGCGCACTGGGCGCAGGTGGTGAGCTGGCGGTCGTTCCCGCTGGGGGCGGAGCGCGGCAGGGAGGCGATCGAGCTGGCCGAGCGGCACGGCTGGACCGATGAGCCGCTGGCCGGGGTGGCCTACCTGGCGTTCGGCATGGCCATGATCACCCAGGGACGGCTCTCAGAGGGGGAGCGCTCACTGGAGCTGGCCGAGCGCGCCCTGCGCAGCGAGCTTGAGCCAGCCGCCGGGATGCGGCTGCACTACAGTCGCGGGCTGCTCGAGTGGCTCAAGGGCCATCACGACGCGGCCGTGGACGCCCTCCGGACCGCCGAGCGGCTGGCCGACCTGCTCGTTTCCAGGCATACGCTCGACACGCGGCTGCGATCGCACCGGCTGCAGGCGCTGGCGCGCATGGGCGAAACGCAGCGCGTCGAGCAGGCCATCGCGTCGATGGACGATCGGGATCGCGAAAGCGGCCCGATGCGCAACGCGCTGGCGGTGCTCCGGCTCGCCCAGGGCGACCCGAAGGCGGCGACGATCGCGCTCGCCCCCGTCCTCGACGGCTCCGTGCCGCTGGCCAACGCCCATCTGTGGGTGGTCCAGGCGTTCCTGCTCGAGGCGATCGCACGCGACGGGCTCGGTGAGTCGGGCGCGGCCGGGCGGTCCCTCGAGCGTGCCCTCGAAAGCGCCGTGCACCAGAACCTGGTGTTCCCCTTCCTGTTCACCCCGGCGCCGGAACTGCTCGAGCGCCATGGCCGGAACGGGACGGCTCACGCCGCCTTTCTCGCGGTCATCCTGGCCAGCCTGGAAGGTCTCCCGGCCGGGGGCTCAGCTGGGTCTGGCCGGCCGCCAAGCGTGCAGAGGATTGCGGGGCGCCTCGGGGAGATGGTTCCCGCCCAGGTCAGGTCGTACGAGGCGCTCAGCGAGGCCGAGACCCGGGTCCTGCGCTACCTACCCACCAACCTCACCGCGCCCGAAATCGCCGACCAGCTGTATCTGTCGGTGAACACGGTTCGGACGCACACACGGCACGTCTACGAGAAGCTCGGCGCGCACGGACGCCGAGACGCCGTTGAGCGGGCCCGCGCGCTCGGCCTGCTCGCTGCTGCGCGCTAGGGGCGGCTTGCTACTCGGGCCAGGGGTTCGACTCGATGACCTCAACGAAGTCGGTCCGGCGGAAGCCGGGTGAGAAGTGCTCGAGGACGTCGGCGTTGACCGTGCCGAAGGTGGTGTCGGGCCGGTCTTTGAACCCGTTGGTGAAGGCGGCCAGGATCTGCCGCTTGAAGTCCGGCCGGGGATGCGCGGCGGTGACGGCGCTGATGTCGGCCGGGTCGAGGTCGTGGTAGCCGATGCCGAGCACGTCGGTCTCGACTCCGGCCGTGACCAGCGCGATCTCCGGCTCCAGGTGCTCGGGGATGCCGGGCGTGGTGTGCAGCGCGATCGCGGTCCACATTCGCCGCGCCTCCGGCTCGCCGATCCCGTGGGCGAGCAGGAACGCGCGCGCCTGGTTGGCGCCGTCGACCTCGAAGCGCTGGTCCTTGGTCCGGTACTTGTCGGTCAGGCCGAGATCGTGGCACATGGCGCCGACGTACAGCAGCTCGGGATCGACCGACAGGCCGCGCCGCCGCCCCTGCAGCATCCCGAACAGGTAGACACGGCGGGAGTGGTGGAACAGCAGCGGCGGCTCGACCGCCTCGACCAGTTCGGTCACGTCGGCCACCAGGCGCGTGTCCGGAATCGGGACGCCGGCGATGTACTCGGTCATGTCGGGCCGGCCTCAGCGGGCACGCGCTCGCGGACGAAGTGCGCGGGCTTCTCGATCAGATACGCGTCCTGGAGCAGGTTGGGCCCGGCCGGGCCGGCCGTGAGGGAGTACTCGTCGCTGCCCGCGGGTGCGCCCGCGTTCGTGGTCGTGTTCGGTGATTGGTCAGTCATGTCCTTGCCTTCTTCCCCCGGAGATGGCCCATTGATCGAGGCTCAGCCTCGTGCGCGACGGTCGTTCACAGATTTCTTCTACGTTTTCTAAAAACGTTTACTGTCTGGGGTAACTACTCGCGACAGACAGTCTCCCGACCTGCCGGGGCTATACCCAGCACGTCAGGGCTTCACACAAACCGGCGACGACCCTTCCGGCCGACGGCTTACGATCGCGTCCGGCCGAGTGCCGTTGCAGTCCTGGCCAGCGAGAACAGGGCCAGCGCGGCCAGCAGCAGCGAGAACACGAGCACGGCCGGGAAGGTGCCGATGAACCCGGACAGTACCCCGACGCCGACCACCGGGATGATCAGGCCGGTATAGCACACCGCGAAGAAGGCGGAGATGACCTGGCCGCGCCGCTCCGGCGGAGCCAGCCGGCTGGCGGTGCCGAGGCTGCCGAGGAAGAGGGCGCCCACGGCCGCCCCGCTGACGACCGTTCCCGCCAGGAACAGCCCCATCGTGGCCTGCGAGAGCGCGGTCAGGATGAGCGCCAGCGCGACCAGGAACAGGCCCAGGCCGCCGAGCACGACCCGGCGGACGCTGAACCGGGACAGCGCGACCTGGGTGATCGTCCCGATCGCGAACATCGCGAACACGACGGCGCCCTGGACGGCGTGGTTGCCCTGGTGCAGCACTCCGCCGATGAACCCGGGCACCAGGGAGGTGAACAGCCCGAGTAGGGCGAAGCCGGCGAACGCGGCCACCGCGGCGGCGATGAACTGACTGCGGCCCTGCTCGGGTACGCCGAATCCGGCGAAGCGGAGGCTGGGACGACGACGCGGGCTGACCGTTTCAGGAACCAGCCACAGGCACAGGGCCGCCACCGCCAGCACCGCCAGGTACACCTCGAACACGAGGGTGGTGGGGTGCGGGGCGTACTGGGCGAAGAGGCCGGCCACGAGCGGGCCGAGGCCGAGGCCGCCCATGTTCGCGACCGTGGCCACCAGCGAGGCCCGGCGGCCGGCCGCGGCCGGCGCCAGTTCGGTCAGCGTGGCGGTCGCGGTGCCGGTCACCAGGCCGGCCGACAGCCCCGACACGACCCGGGCGGCCAGCAGCACCCCCACGTCGGGCGCGAAGATGAAGGCGACCGTGCTCAGCGCGCTGAGGCCGAGGGCCGCGAACAGCACCGGCCTGCGCCCGGCTCGGTCCGAGGACCGGCCCGCCAGCAGCAGGGCGGCCAGCACGCCGACGGCGTAGGCGGCGAAGATCACCGTCACCACGGCGGCGGGGAAATGCCACCGGGCCTGGTAGATGACGTAGAGCGGGGTCGGCACGGTGGTGCCGAGCATGCTGACGGCGAATACGAACGCCAGCAGCCAGAATCCGACCCGGCGGCGGGCACGTCGCTGGTCAGCCTCGGCCGGCGGCGGCCGGCCGGGTACGCCGTCCCGCGTCGTTACGGTCAAGCGCTCCTGCGGCGTGCCGGTGATGGTGGGGCTCATGGTGTGGGTCACTCCTATCGCTCACATCGCTGATTGGATAGCCCAACCCTCACGGCCGAATTGGTGATCGGACGTCACGCTGACTTGGTGATTCGCGTGCGCACGGGCAGTCACCCCGCGACCGTTCGGGAAAATCAAGATCTTTTGCCGAACGGACCGTTGGTTCCCCCGCGGCCTCAGCCGCCTCCCGGCCCGGGCATGTCGCTCGGGCCAGTTTCTCCGCTGGGCGGTTGCGGGGCGTCGGAGGGCGCGGGGGCGGGGGCCGCTTGCTTGGCTTGCTTGGCTTGCTTGGCCTGGAAGTCCTGGACGGCCTGGTTGACGTGCGCGAGGACCTCGGGCTGGAGGCGGTAGAGGCCCTTGCGGTCGTACCAGCGCACCACGACGGCGCCGACGACGAGCCAGAACAGCAGGCCGGCCGCGGCGGCCACGGCGCCGCGGGTCAGGCCGGCCACGCCCTGGGCGCCGAAGTACAAGATCGACCGGGTGCCGGACAGAACCTGCCGCAGCGGCTCGGCGTAGCTCAGCAGGCGCAGGAAGCCGGGCAGCGCCTCGACCGGCACGGTCCCTCCGGCCGAGGCCAGGCCTGCGTAGACGAACAGCAGCAGGCCGAGCAGCTGCCCGTAGGTGCCCGCCGCCGCGAATAGCACGATCATCCCGACCCGGCGCTGAGCGCGCACAGCCAGGTGAAGGCCCACAGCAGCCACGGGTAGGGCATGTCCATCCCCACTCCCCAGGCCACCAGCAGCATCACCGCAGTCGCGGCGGCCGTCACGACGACGATGAGGGCGTACTTGATGAGCAGGGTCTGCCACCGGTTGATGGGCACCGGCTGGCGCTGACGCCAGCGCGGCCCCGTCTCGGTGGTGGCGTAGCCGAGGGCGGAGTCGAGGGCGGAGTCGACGACCGAGTTCACGATCGTGGCGCCGACGAAGCCGCACAGGATCGTCGGCAGCGCGATGTAGAACGCGCTCAGCCCCAGCGCCGCGTTGTGGTCCCGACCGTGCCGGCCCGCTGATTGGTGAGGATCTCCACCCGCGGGGCGGCGGCGCTGCCCCCATGCAGGCCGGCTGCGGTCAGCAGGCTGGCGGTGAGGTTCGGGGGGATCACCAGTGTCGCGTACACGCCGTCGCGGTCCATCGCCTGCTCGGCCTGGGGCAGGGTCATCACTTCGACGTGCAGCCGGTCCGATACCGCCGGGGCGGCCAGCAGGCCGGCCTCGATCTGCTGGCCGAGCTGGAGGCGCTGGGGGCCGACCGCGGCGCCCCGGTCCTGATTCACCACCGCCACCGGCAGGCCGCTCAGGTGAGCCAGCGGGTCGGCCGCCGACCCGATGTACAGTGCCGTCATCGCCGCGACCACCAGGGACGCCACGATCAAGGGGGCCAGCCAGATCGTCCGGACCCGCAGCAACCGGCCGGCCCGGACCGGCAGCCGCGGGTCCGGTGTCCGGCGGGCGCCTGAGGAACTATGGCTCACGACAGCATTCTGACTAAGAGTGGCATTTCCGACACTAAATGTGACAGTGCCAGCGTAGATCTCGGCCCTGCCCCGGCTGCCTGCGCCGTGCGGTTACAGGGCGATGAGCGCTTCGATCTCACGCTGGTAGAGCGGGCCGGCATCCATGCCCATCGACGCGAAGGCCCCCTCGATCTCCAAGGCGACGAACCCGTACAGCCGGCTCCAGCCGGTGATGCCGCGATAGGTCACGTCCGGGTCCCCGGGCAGCTGGGCAGCGAGCGTGGGGCCGAGCGGCGGCCGCACCGGCCGCCCGGCCGCGGCTCGGGCGAGTGCGCGCAGGAAGATGTCGAGAGATCGCTGAGCCGCCGACGCCAGCGGTCCCGCGTTCGCGTCATACCCGGGCACCGGCGCGGTGTAGAGCAATCGGAAAAGGTGCGGTTGCGCCCGCCCCCACTCCCGGAAGGCGCCCGCCACGGCGCGCACCTGCGACTCCCCCGGCCCCTCGACCGCCGCCTGCGCCGCTGCGTGAAGCGCGGCCGCGAGGTCGTCGTAGGCGCCGGTAATGAGCTCGGTGAGCAGCTCGTTGCGGTTCGCGAAGTACCGGTAGATGGCCGGACCGGTCAGGCCCAGTTCCGCCGCGATGGCCTTGAGCGACAGGGACTCGATGCCGCCGTCGGCCAGCTGCCGGCTGGCGATCTGCCTGGCCTGCGCCCGCGTCGATTCCCTGGCTCGCTCCCGTGGAGTTGGCATGCAAGACATGCTAGCATTAGTTATAGACTATAACTGAAGTAATCATCTATCAGGGAGATGTCATGGCGAACGAGGTCACCGAAGTGGTGCTGCCGGGCAAGGTCGAGCCCTCCGGCCTGCAGGTCCGACGCTCTGCGGTCCAGGACCCTGGTCCGGGTGAGGCGCTGATCCGGGTCGAAGCGACCGGCATCTCGTTCGCCGAGCAGGCAATGCGTCGCGGCCGCTACTACGGTCAGCCGCCGTTCCCGTTCGTTCCCGGCTACGACTTGGTCGGCACCGTCGCCGGGGTCGGGCCCGGCGTAGACGACAGCCTGGTCGGCCGTCGGGTGGCCGCCCTCACCAAGACCGGCGCATGGGCCACCCAGCTCGTCCTCCCCGCCGCGACCCTGGTCCAGGTTCCGGACGGAATCGACCCGGCCGCAGCCGAAACCGCCGTCGTCAACGGCGTGACCGCCTGGCAGATGCTGCACCGCCAGGCCAAGGTGCAGTCCGGCCACACCATCCTGGTGCAGGGCGCCAACAGCGGCGTCGGCACGATCCTGGTCCAGCTGGCCCAGCACGCGGGTGCCACCGTCATCGGCACCGCCAGTCCGCGCCACCACGACGCGCTGCGCGCCCAGGGCGTCGAGCCCATCGACTACAACGACGCCGAGCTCCCGGCCAAGGTCCGCCGGCTGGCCCCGGGCGGCGTGAACGCCGTGTTCGACAACGTGGGCGGCCGGGGCATCGGCCAGTCGTTCCGGCTGCTGGCCCCGGGCGGCACGCTGGTCAGCTACAGCCTGGCGGGCAGCCTCAACGGCACCGCCCCGCTGCTGCCGATGTTCCTGACGCTGCTGACCCGGCTGGCCGTCTGGAACGCGCTGCCGAACCGCCGCCACGCCCACTTCTACAACGTCTGGGCCGGCGTCAGGAACAAGGACGCGTTCTACTCCCGCCTCCGCGCGGACCTGGGCGAGGTCTTCCGGCTGCTCCAGGACGGCGTGCTCACCGCCCGCATCGCCGCCCGGCTCCCGCTCACCCAGGCGGCCGACGGCCTGCGGCTGGCGGAGTCCCGCACGGTCCTCGGCAAGGTCATCCTCGAGCCCTAGAGGCCGGCGCCGGGCGCTGCCGTCTAGCGCTGCCGTCTAGCGCTGCTGCTCGGTCGGGCGGATCAGCAGCTCGTTGACGGCCACGTGCCGGGGCCGGGTGACGACGTAGCCGATGGCGTCGGCGATGTCGCCCGGTTCCATCCGCTGGGTGAACGTGCTGCGGATGC
>Ga0208357_1002876_pt1 | contig 10998 bp, 6 predicted proteins | sample NGESurdeep092012_6_FD_184487 | JGI IMG/M metagenome (GOLD analysis project Ga0208357, IMG submission 184487) | Arctic peat soil microbial communities from Barrow, Alaska - NGEE Surface sample F52-2 deep-092012 (SPAdes) | ecosystem: Environmental > Terrestrial > Soil > Wetlands > Peat ... | reverse complement strand
GGAACGCCTCGAGCGACAACGTCGGGGTCACCGGCTACACCATCTACCGGAACGGGGCGCCGGTCGGCAGCACCGGCGGCCCGGCGGCCACCACGTTCACTGATCTGGCGGCCTCGCCGAACACCAATTACTCCTACACGGTCGACGCCTTCGACGGCAGCGGGAACCACTCGGGGCGCTCCCAACCGGTCTCGGTGCTCACCCCGGCTCCGTCGGGCGTCGGGGCCGTCCAGGCCGGCGCCGTCGCTACCGCCACGAGGGTGACCAGCACCACCATCGTGCTGGCCAACCCGGTCCACGCCGGTGACCTCTTGACCGGCTGGCTGGGCCAGTACGACGCCGCCGGGCAGGTGCAGGTCTCCGACAACGTGAACGGGCCGTGGACTCGGACCAGCGCGTCGACAACCTTCTCCAGCGGAGGAGGGGATCTCGCCCTGTTCTACGTGCAGAACTCAGCACCGGCCCCGTGGGGTCTGACCATCACCATCACGGCGACGACGCCGACCTACCTCCAAGGTGCGGTCTCCGAGTACAGCGGCGTGGCTACGGCCGGCGCCCTCGACCAGGTGGCGGCGGCCAAGGGAACCGGTGCGGCTGTCGATTCGGGGCCGACCGCTCCGGTCGGCGCGGGGGAACTGGTGGTCGGCGGCGTCATCACCGGCGGACCGCCCGGGACCGTGACGCCGGGCTCCTCGCAGGCCCAGCCGTTCACCCTGCGGGCCCAGACCAGCTCGGGCTCGGCCGACATCGAGGATATTGCGGCCAGTGCTGCCGGAGCCCAAAACGCCCGGGCCACCTTTAGCGCCGCCACCGACTGGTACGCCGCCGTCGGCGTGTTCCACACCTACGGCACCCAGCCGCCCCCGACCACGAGCGTTGTCATCCCTTCCAACGGGGCCACGGTGTCGGGCACGACCACCTTGGACGCCAGTGCCTCCAATGCCACCAGCGTCGAGTTCTGGATCTTGGGTGGCTCCTACGGTCTTTCCGGTCACCTAATCGGCACGGCCACTCCCACCATCTATGGATGGCTGGATAGTTGGAACACCACGACGGTCCCTAACGGCACGTACCTGCTGTTGTCAGAGGCCTTCGGCGCGGGTGGAAGCACGTTCAGCGGCTCGGCCGTCAGTATCACCGTCCATAACTGATCGGCCGTTCTCGCCGCTCGCCAATGCCCCATAGCGATTCGCAACTTTTTCGGCTGACGGAGGCAACATCGTCATCGTGAAAACTACGACACGCCGTCGGCCAGGATCAGTTGGTAGGCGCCAAGGGCCCGCCAGGTGCGGACTGGGGACGGCTCAAAGGTCCGCCAGATGACATCAATCACTCACTGACCCGCTATCCGTGTCTTTATCGGGGTGTCGAGAGTTGCCCCATAACCACCCACTCCGGGCCCACGCGCATACGCCCGAAAGTGCGTACGGAGATACTTTGGAATTGTCACCTGCCGTGCGCGAGTGAATGGAAAATAGGGGTCATGAGCGGCGATCGGCGGATAGCACGCACCACCATCTCGCTGGGATTATTCAAGTTGGTGCTGCTCAGGATCTTCGTCCGGGGCCCGCGCTAGGTTGAGAGTTCGAGTCTCTCCCCCGGAGCTTTCTGCGTCGTTCTGCATCGTCGACACAAACGCATTGCGTGTCGGAAGCTACGACTGACGTGTCAGATGCCATACGGTAGCGTGACGCTTCACCCTCCCAAAGGACGCCTGCCGTGGCCGACGCCGATACCCAACGACTGATCTCGGACATGCGCGGGGTTCGCTACGGCGAGGTCATCGCGGCCTTCCTTCGGGACTCGGGATTCGAGGCTGAGGTCTACGGCACTCAGATGCTGAACGACTGCCCCCAGGAGCTGTGGGACACCCTCGACGCTGACGTCATCGCCGGTGAGATGGGAGCCCTCGGGGTCAAGCTCAATGGACCACGCCACTGGATGATCGACGGCATCGGCCAGAAAGTAGCAGTGGTGGAACCCGTCATTCGTGATTTCAACGGTCTGACGATGCGACGGATCGCCGTGATCAACCTCGGCGACAAGCCGGCGGTCGCTCCCTACACCGAGGCTCATGTCAACCGAGGAGCGGTGTTCTTCTTCGACGCGGGTTCGCCGGTCTACGAGCTGGTCAACCCCGCCGGCCTGGCCTATGTGATGCAGGCCTACTGCGTCGGCGTGGACCCCACGATCACCCAGGAGAGCCTGGAGACGCTGGGCGAGAAGTTGACGATGCCTTCGGGCTGGTCCTACCGGTCGCGCCTGCTCGAGGAGGAGTTGGTAGTGGACACCACCAGGACCATCGCCACCGTCCTCCAAGACGAGTTTGAGAACTCCTACACCCTTCCGGAGTAGATCGTGCCGGGTCCGAGGCCCGGCTGCGTGAGCCCTGGTGTCATCGAGCGCGTTTCCACGGGCCTCTTCTGGACTCAAGTCCAACTCCAGCCCGCGGGCCGCCACATGCTCGAGGTTGCGGATCAGTTGGCGCAATAGCCGCGGGCGCGCCGGAGGCAACGTTCCTGGCCTCTGGGCGCTCCATACCTCTGCCAGACTCTGTGCATGGACCCGAGGAATCGTTCCGCCAAGAGCCTGCGATGCCTTGTCCCTGTGCTGGCAGTCGCCGTCGTGTGTGCCAGTTGTTCAACGGCAAAGCCGAGCAGTCACCAGACGGGGGCGTTGCGCGTGCCGGTGACCGTGCCGGCCAATTGTCCGATCTCCACCTCCGGCAGCCCCACCGCGCGTGCCTTCATCGGGATCAAGGCCACGGCCAAAGCGGGTGTGACGGAAAAGCAGCTCCGTCCCGCCATTCCAATCCCAAACGGCACAACCATGCCCTGCGCTTCGGGAGCTGACTACGCACCCGGTCCACCGGTGCAGGTCGACATCTTCTTCTTGAAGGGCGCGACGACCGCCGATCAGAACGGGTCGGCGACGACAATGAGGTCGTCTGGGATGTTCGCTGTCGTCACGGTGCAACCGCCGCCGTAGGCCGCCGCCGGTCCTCGATCAATCAGCACAGATCCGAATCCCTCTCGGAGGGCTTTCTAGGGCTCGAGGTGTGTCTGCACCGACAGGTAGCGGTTCAGCGCGTCCAAGGTTGCCTTGGCGGCCGACTCCAGTTCCCCTTCGGCCTGGGCGATGCCAATCCGGTCGCTCCCGTCGGCCAGCGAGCGGAACGTGACGATCACCGGCCACCCGGTCGACGTATGGACGTTGTTCACCGCCATCAGATAGCAAGGAATCTCATAGCCGAGGTCCCGAAGCGCGGCCACGGTCGCCTCGGCTCCCCCGATGAGTGGTCCGCTCCCTGACATGCCGGTGCCAAGCTGACCCTGAAAACTCAGGTGTACCTCGCTGACCCCCTCCTTCTCGTTGAAATCGGTCCACGTCAGGGCCACCCTCGGCCCGTCTCGTCCGTGCACTGAAGGAGCACGGTTGGCATCTTCCACGGTGACGGTCACGTCCGGGTAGTAAAGGCTGGAGACGTGCATGGCAACGTCTCGCACGGCGTCGGGATCCTGGTCGCGGACGAAGAGTGTCACCGCGTCGACAATCCCGTTCTCGGCATGGCTGATGCCGACGTTCAAGACGCCCGGAAGCGATCGGAGCTCGAGTTCGAAATCTTCTTCACTCGAGGAGATCATTGCGGCTTGGCGCTCTTCTTCTCGTCGAGGCGAGCGGCGGCAATGCGGTAGAGCTCGGTGGGGTCGGTGGAGTCACGAGGCGATGTCGCCGTGCCGATGGTGAAGTCGATTTGCTCCGCTCCCGCCACGGGCAGGGCACGCAGTCGGTCGGTAAACGCCGACACCTCGGCTCTTTCCGCGTTCCACAAGATGACACCAAATTCGTCGCCCCCGATCCGGGCGGCGGTATCACCGCTACGAACCGATTGACGCAGGGCGTACCCGAAGGTGCGTAACAGGTTGTCACTGACCGACGGCCCGACTTGATCACTCATGGCCTGATAGCCGTTCACATCGGCCAACACGAGGGTGAACCTCCATCCGTACCGGGCGCTCTGTACGGCCGCCGTACGCAGGGCAGAGTCGAAGTATCGACGATTGGCGATGTTGGTGAGACGGTCGTGAGCCGCGCCATGCCGAGCCACATGGAGAGACAGGGCAAGCTGGCACACGCTGCGAACGACATCCTTCACCACGTCGGGGACGACATCGGGTTCGGAGAAGACGCCGGGGACGGTGACCAGCGAGTCGCTATTCACCTTCTTACGGTCGAGGCGGAACGACTGCATGCCGAGAGAGTCGTCCCCCACCACCACCACGACGTCCACGAGGTGATACTGGCGCGCCAGCAGTTCCAGGACCGAATAGACGAAGCCGATGCCAAATTCATTCGTCGACAGCTGGTCGAGTTTCGCCAGAAAGGCCCGCGAATCGTAGGGTGGTTCTGAGATCTCAGCGTCGAACGTGGCCGTGCTGCTCACCAAATCTCAACGTTTCCCGTCCGCCAGGGCGACGTCGGTGGTGTCCGCGGTGTGCAGGAGGGAGAGAGGCACGGCTCCCGCCTGCATGATGGGGGCCAGTTCCTCGGCGGCCATGGGGACGGCGATGAGGTACCCCTGGCCGCGATGGCAGCCCATTTCGAGCAGCTTGTCGATGGTCGCACTGGACTCGATGCCCTCGGCGATGACTTCCAGACGGAGGGCGCGGCCGAGCTGGATGATCGCTTCGACGATGGCTCGGTCGCTGGGGTCGGTGGTGATGCCCTGCACGAAGCTGGTATCGAGCTTGAGCAGGTTGACCGGAAGGCGTTTCAGCTCGGTCATGGAGGCGAACCCTGTTCCGAAATCGTCCAAGGCGACCTCCACGCCGAGAGCCTGGAACCCCCGAAGCATCCGCGCCGTCTGGTCGGGTTCCTGCAGTACGGCATGTTCGGTGATCTCGATGCACAGTTGCCGCCCCGGGATGCGATGGTGGCGCAGGCAATCCTCCACGAACTCCACCAGTCCATTGGTCACGAACTGGGCCGGCGACATGTTGACCCGGACGACGATCGGGAGCTCGGGGTAGTCCCGGCGCCACTGGGCGAGTTGCCGACATGCCTCTTCAAAGACCCATCGGCCCATGTCGACCACCAGGGCCGTCTCTTCGGCCACGACGATGAAGGCGGACGCCGGCAAGAGCCCACGGGTCGGATGCTGCCATCGGACGAGGGCCTCGACGGCGAGGAGCTGGCCCGTCCGCAAGTCCACTTCAGGCTGGAAGTGAAGGCGCAGGCCATCGGAATCAATGGCTTCCCGCAGCATCAATTCCGTCTGCGAACGTTCACTGACGCCGACCCGCAGCACTTCGTCGAACACCACCGCTCGATTCCGACCCTGTCGCTTGGCGGCGTAGAGGGCGACATCCGCCCACCCGAGCAGTTCCATGCCATTCTCGGAGCCGGGCTTGGAGAGGACGATGCCGATGCTTGCCGTGTGGCTCACCTGTTGACCGGCAAAGTTGATGGGTCGACCGACGACCTCGAGGATGCGATGCGCGGAAGAAAGCACCTCCAACTCGCTGATGGCCTCATCGACCAGGATCACGAACTCGTCGCCGCCCAGCCGGGCCGCGAAGTCATTGCCCCTGATGCTGGTGCGGATCCGGTCGGCGATGGTGGTCAGGACCCGGTCGCCGCTGGCATGGCCCAGGAAGTCGTTCATGACCTTGAAGCGGTCGAGGTCGAAGAAGAGGATGGCCGTCTCCCGGTGGGCCGCCAGACGATCTTCCAACTCCCCGAGCAAGGCTCGACGATTGGGCAGTCCGGTGAGGTCATCATGGTGGGCGATGTACTCGGTCCGCGCTTCGGCGTCGAGTCGGGCCTGGAGTTGCACCAGCATGGATGCGACCGCCTGCAGCGCATTGATTTCCGCCTTGGTCCAGGCGTGGCGGCCGAAGTGGAGGAACCCCAGAACGCCCCAGGTGGCGTCGGCCAGGAGGAGCGGCACGGCGGCACCGTCGACATCAGCCACGCCCGAACCCTCCTCGACGCGTTCCAGGTACTCTTCGGGTGTTTCTTGCACGCCGGACAGGAAGGGCCCCCGCAGATCCCTGGTCCGTTCGAAGATCGGGTCAGCGTCGAACGGCACTTCACCCAGAGGATCGGGATCCGGTATGTTCTCCCGCGGGGGCCACTCCGCCACCATCACGCTCATACCCCTGGCGTGGTCATTGCGCCGCAGGAATGCAGTATCCGCCCCGAGGAACTCACCGAGCACGCGTGTGGTCCAGGTGAGGGTCTCATGCCGATTCCGCGACGAGGCCGACATGAGTCGCTCCGCCACCTGGCTCACCAGCTCATCCAGCCTCTGTCGGTGCAGGAGTGCACTTTCGCGCGCTGACAATGTCGCGGCGTGGCTGAGAAGGCCCCCGAACGTCTTGGCCAGGGCGCGTTCGCGGCTGGACCAGGCCCGCCCCTGACGGGCCACGACGAGGGCGCAGAGGACAGGGCCATCTCGCACTTCGACTGGCTCGACCAGAACTCCCCAGGCGACCCCCGAGACCACACACGAGAACGAGCCGATTGGGGAATCCCCACCGAACTGGTTCTGGACCCGCTTTTGAATATGCGCGAGAGCGTCCTCCGACCCGGGTGCCGAAAACGACTCGAGGTCTACGCCGACAATGGCGTCGACCGATTCGGCCACGATGGCGACGATCTCCGTACCCGGTACCACCTGTACCAATGTCTCGACGACAAGACGGGTCTGTAGACCCGAGATGGCGGGAGAACTGTGTGGGAAAATGGTCACGACATACCTGGCTTCATCGAAAGAATCGAGTGCAGGGCTACGCGATTGAGGCCCCCCACCTGGGATTCAGTCCCTCAATGGTAGCGCAGACGACTCTGCAGGTGGGGATATTCTTTCCGACTCCCTGGGGGAAGTCGGCTGCCGCGGTTCAGGCCGAGGGCTGCTCGCGGCTGAGGAGATGCGTGAGGGGGAGCCGGGCACTGTGCACACTCGGCGGAGCCGCGTGGGTGATCCGGAAAAGGAGGGCAACTCTTTCCCCGTCATCGAGATCCCACAGTTCGTTGAAGCGCTTGGACAAACCGAAGAGCGCGTCGACATGGCGCTCGCCCCCGAGTTCGAGGTAGTCCTTCTCGTCGACGGCGTAGAGAAAGACCGGTGAGACAGGTTGCACGGCCAGACCATGGAGTTCGGCGGTGAGCCAGAAGCGCTCGACGGCGACTCCGCCGCGGACGTACCAGATGGCGTCCGTCCTGGGAACGGTGATCACAGCGAGGGCCGAGCTCGATCCGACGGTGGCGAAGGTACGCCCGCCCAGCGCCTGGCCGGCCCGCCAATCGGCCAGTTGCTCCATGACGTCGGCGCGGCGCATGATTTCAAGGGCGGCCATCTCGGGTGGGGACAACTCGAGCGTCCGTACGTCGAGCCCCTCCTCCAGGGAGTCCCGTCCGGGCCAGCGCAGCTCGCCGATCATCTCACGGTGCAGCGTCGGGATGAGGAAGCGGAGCCGATCGGACTCGGCCAACACTTCGGCGCAGGTCCCCATGCGATCGCGGGCGGTGAGGATGCGTAACCGTGCCCCTTCCCGTTCGACACCCCGAGCCAGCAGTTGGACGACCTCGTCGTCGATGGGGGAGGGGTCTCCGACCTGACGGTTGGCCGCCCGCGTCCGTAGGTGAGGCTGGAGGGGGACGATCTCGTGGTCAGTCGATGATCCGACCTGCAACGTGGCGACGTGGTGGGACGGGGATCCCTCGGGGAACAGGCGGATCGATCCAAGCTTCTTCTGCGCGGCGGCGGCGACGCGGCCGTTGAAGAGGGCCGCCCCGATCCCGACGTAGCTGCCCCGGTGTTCCACGTCCATCGTGGTCGTGCGCTCCGGAACGAGGTACATGCGGATTTCCTTCGCATCCGCCTCGAAGCGCCACGGCTGAATATTGCCGCCCGATGGGGCCCAACGGGCGGCATCGACGATGACATCGATTGGATCGGCACCGTCGGGCAGAGACTGGTCTGGCCTCTCGACCGGAGGTTCCATCTCGGACTCGACGTCCACGACCACCGGGGCCACGCCGGCCAGTACCTCTTCAACGTCAAAGCGCACCCGGCCCGAGGGGAGCTCCCCGGCCAAGCCGATCCGGCGTACGGCGGCGGCGGCGGTCGCGGCGCCGAGCGTGACCTCGCTGCCGAGTTGTGGCCATCCGGTGACGGCCCCGGCCGCCAGCTCCAGGAAGGAGGCCGCGCCGCGGGACGACACGTCTTCCGCACCGAGCATGCGCAGCACGTACGGGGCTTTCTCGGCCAGCGTCAATCCGGCCAATTCGGAGGACTTCGTGGAGCCCAAAAGGCCGTGGAAGATCGGCCGGTTCGGTTCCAGGTCGAAGCGCTCGACGTCGAGCACGCCACGGTCGCTGGTCTCCATCAGCACCGGGATGCGGCGCTCGCGCGCCATCTCGCGCACGAGAAGCTTCACGTCGAGTGAATCGCACTCCTCGATGACCAGGTCGAGGCCGTCGAGGAAGTTACCGAGATTGTCGGAGTGAATCCCTTCGGGGACGGTTTCGACCCGGAGGTACGGATCGATCTCACCGATCCGACGAGCGGCCACGATCGACTTGTTGACGCCCAGATCGAGCACGGACGCCGGGATGCGGTTCAGATTGGACAGCTCAATCGTGTCGAAGTCGGCCAGACGAAGCTCTCCGGCCAGGCCCTCCATGGCCAGGACGTGGGCGATGGAGTGACCGGCACTCAGACCGACCACGCCGATCCGGAGCGCCCGCTGACGGGCCTGCTCGTCGCGGGTCAGCTTGTTGCGGTTGCGATCGAGGCGGAGGGTGGCGAAGGCGCGCGGGGCCAGCAACCGCACCACCGCTTGACGCCAGGGGTAGTAGACCCATCGCTGCCCCTCCTCCAGCACGGCCTGGCTCGGCGTCGGCTTGATTTGGGCGAGTTGTTCCAGCTGATCGGGCAGGCGGTCGATGACTTGCAGCGAGGGATCCTCTCGGAGGACCCGCAGCACCTCGCGTTGCGCCCTCGTCTTCATGTCCAAGACCAATGGCCGCCAGGCGCGCGTCCGGGTCGACGCCGGCTCGAGCGGACCCGAGCCCAGGAGGGTGGGGCCTCGGGAGAGCTCCTCCCCCTCGATGCGCAGGGCCTTCTGGTGCGGCGGTGAGCACAGTTCCTGACTGCGGGAGCGGCGCCATGACAGGGCAATGGTTCGGTACCGATCGTCTGGGAAGGGGACCGAAGCGGTGCCCACCATCCTGGCTCCGGTGTCCTTGCCGAGCGCCAGCCATGTCTCCGACACGGCGGCGATGGCGAACTCGGCTCCCAGCCAGTTCATGGCGTGGGTGACACAGCGCGAGAGGGCGACGGCCAAGCCGGCGCCGACGACCGCCTCGCCTTTCGACCAGGCCCCTTTGATCTCGAGGGCACCGAGGCGCACCTCGTTGTCAATCAGGCACGCGATCTCGTTGATTTCGGGTGAGCCTCCCATCTCCTGCATCAAGATGGCCTGGTGGCTGGCGTCCAACGGGCCGTGGACCCGCACGCCGGCCACGGGCTCTCCGTGGACGTCGAAGCCCAGGAAGAACAAGGGCACGCCGTCACCGTCGTCGAGGATTTGCCGGCGGAGTGCGTCCTCGGTGCCGAAGTTGCGGTAGCGGCCCTCGGCTTCGTTCAGGTAGATCTTCCACAGGTCGGGTCGCTCGACGGGATGGTGCCCTTCGAACCGCACACCCGACGTGCGGTCGACGAAGCTGGCTCCGTACCTGTACCGACTGCCAACCGAGTTCCCCATCTACGAGCCTCACCCCTGCTAGATCCATCATGGTCGACCGAATTCGGTTTTCGGCCGGCGCCCTGACCCAAACTACTTCACCTAGGAATGCGTAGAGGTGATCGGGCGCACGTTCCCGGGCCGCCGTTGAAGCCGGACTCTGAGTGTCTCGCGTTCTTGACCTGCGGCGACGACCGCTCGTGTGGCAGGTGGGTCATCTCGGCCGGGACGAGAAACTTCGTCATCCATCTTCAAGATCTTGGACGTCGGCGCGGTGGGACGAATCGGGGAGCGTCCATGAGGAGGGCGCCGAGCCCTCCGCCGTCGCTGTGTCGTGGCGGACCACGGCCGTCGCCGCGGCGAAACGGCTGAGGACGTGGTCGGACATGTGCTCGACGACCTGGTCTCGTTGACCGGCGGAGAGCAGGGCATGGTCGAGACCGGGGTAGATCTGGACTTCGAAGTCCTGGTGGCGGCCCGTCGTGCTCATTTCGACGGCGATCGCTGCGGCCTCGTCCTCGCCGCAGATGCACAGGGTGTCGACGTCGGAATCGACCAGGTCACGGATCCAGGGAGCCTGCGTTTTGTGCGGTTCACCGAATCCGACCTGCCGCCAGGTCTGCAGCCGCGGTCCGCTCAGGGGACCCAGGTCGGGCAACCGGCGGGCGATCCGGGAGACGTTCGTGGTCGGACGACACAGTCGACGGCGTGGATCGATGGGCCCGTCATCGAGTTCAGGTGGTCGGAAACGCAGCACGGGATTCACCACACAGACCCCCCTAGCCCGCTGCGCGACAGCGGCCTCGAGCGCCTGATAGCCACCCGAGCACAATCCGACGAAGACCACATTGGTGGGATCGTCGGGGCAGAGAAAACGAGCGGCATCGAACAGATCGTCGAAGGCGGCGGGGGCATACACGACGTGCTCGGGGAGTCCGTCCCGCGACGGGCTGTCGCCGATGCCGCTCAGGTCGAGCCGCACGCAGCGCAGTCCCGCCGCAGCCCATCGGCGGGCCAACACCACCCACAGTCGGCTCGGGCCCACATGGGATCCGAATCCGTTGTTCACGAAGATCACCGTTGGGCCGCCCGACCCCGTTGCGCTCGCGGTTTCAATGCCGAAGAGGCCGGATGGCTCAATTCGGACCGAACGCTCAACGAGGGGCCGGCCGTCCCTGTCGGGGATGCAGCGGGGCATGGAGGCGGCCGACTTCACCGCGAAGACCGTCGGTGCGAAGGACTCGGA
>Ga0208357_1002875_pt1 | contig 11003 bp, 11 predicted proteins | sample NGESurdeep092012_6_FD_184487 | JGI IMG/M metagenome (GOLD analysis project Ga0208357, IMG submission 184487) | Arctic peat soil microbial communities from Barrow, Alaska - NGEE Surface sample F52-2 deep-092012 (SPAdes) | ecosystem: Environmental > Terrestrial > Soil > Wetlands > Peat ... | reverse complement strand
GTTTTAGCGATTCACTGTTTAATACCCGCGTTTATTTTTGAAAAAATGTCTCATAGAAAGACTCACGAATGTAAGTTTTCCTTGCTGTGGCCGGGTCGGTAACAGGTTCCCTAAATGCTTTTCCGGCCTCTGCCGCTGGTGGTTCCGTTTTGGTTGCGAAATGGTTGCCATCGCCAAACTGCGCCGGACGCGCGTTGCGGCTTTCGCTGGCGTCGGCCATGCGTTGAAACGTGACGCGGTAGCCAAAAGGTTTCTGCCAACATTCAAGCCGGACGGCTTCAAAGCCTGCGCTGTTGGCCTCTGTGATCATGCGGGCGAGCCGTTGCGCGGAGACAATCTGCGGCTCGCGCCAGTCGCGCACGCCGGGCAACGTTGGTTGGCTTGGTGAGTTTGGTGAATTTGAAAGGGTGTTTTTCATTAAAGTCTCTCGCGTGTGTGTAATAGGAGTTTTAGTCAAATTGGCGTTTGAAATTCACCACATTCACCACTTGCGCGGATTTTGAGCGTGTAAGTGACAACTCTGCCGCGCCCGGTTTCTTGTTTTGCGTTCAAAACTTTTTCCAAGTGCGGCCAGAGTGCGGACAATCTTTTACCAAGCCGTCGTGAATTCATTTTGTCAGCAAGCTCGCTGTCAGTTCCGATCAACTTTTCACAAAGTTCGCCAGCCGTGCCGGTGAAAGTCTGCGCTTGGCTTATGTAGGCGAGCAACGCCGCGCCGATGAAGTCATTTTCAACGCAGAAAATAGACTTGTCCTGTTCGGCGGATTTCAGCGCATGGACTGATTCTGTTTCGCGGCCAATCGCGCGCCCAATGCGGACGGCGAACGTGGCGAAGTCCGGGTGACGCTGATTCAATCCGGCTGGCGTGCGTTGCGTGTCGGCCAGCGCGGTTGCCAGTGTGCGAGCGACGAAAGACAATCCGGCGTCGCGGTGATTTCTGATTTCATCGGACAACTTGGCATCGCTCGTTTCATCCGTGCGGCGATTCATACGAATCAAAAGCAGCCGGTCGGAAAGCCCGGCGTCACTGGCAAAAGTCGGATTGGCCGTTGTCAGGGCAAGCGATGCCCGCGCCCGCAAGGTGACGCGCTCGGCATCCGTGTAAAGTTTCCGGCGTTGCGAGCAGCCGTCCGTTGCGGCGGACGCCACGGCGTCGGGCAACCATTTGTTGCGCGTGTCGTAATTATCCAGCGTGAACAAACCGCCCGCGTCCAGTGACGCCCAAAAACTATCCTCGCCAAAATCCTCAACTTTGTTCGCCACAAACGGTAGCCCGTAAAATTCCGCAATGCCTTTTGCCAGCCGCGTCTTGCCGCTGCCGATGTCGCCCGAAAAACACGCGGGTGGCTTGCTGGCCGGATTCGTCGGCAGAGACAGAATCCAAAGGCGCAACAAATCCAAGCCGTGACTCGCCGCGCAATTCGCGCCGCTGAAAAGCGAGCAGGTTTCAAACGGACTTTGCGGCGCGGCAAGTGTCCATGCCGCGAGCGTGTTTCCAGCGGCGAACAAAATCCCGTCCGCGCCGTTGTCCACCATTTCAACCTTGCCCGCCGTGATCCTTGCAATGCCGCCGTCGCCATTGCTCAAATAGATTGCGTCCGGACGCGACGCCCAAAAACTTTCCGGCAAAATGCCGGTGGTTTGTGAACCGGCCAAAGCAACCGTTTCAACGGCGGAAATTACAAATTTGAAAACCGCGTCGGCACGATTGACGGCCAGCCAGTCCGCCAGCCACGCGCAAAAAGCATCACTGCGAATCCGCAAAAGCTGTTTGCGCCCGTTGTCGAAATACATTGCCGAATCAAAATCCTTGCGCTCGACGTGAAAGAAAAACCGTTCGCGCCCGGCCAGCGCGGACACTACGGCATTTGCAATCTGTGTCCGTTGCTCGGTTTGCGACAATTTCCCGTCCAGCAAAATGCGGACGATCTCGCCGCGCACGTCGGCAGTCGGCTCGTTTGTCTCGCCTGTTTCAATTATGGCGGCGGTTTCAATTTGCCGTTTCACTTCCGCGAGTCCGGCAAGCGCGGCCATGTCGTTAAAATCCGCCGACTTTTTGCTCGCGTCGGCAAATTTCGGCAATACAAGTTTGGCTTTAATGGCTTTGGCGGCTTCCGTCGCCTTCGTGACGCCGGGATTGCCGTCAGTGACTTGATCGTTGTCCGCGCAGACGATGATTTCACGCGACGGAAATTTTTCGCGTAATGCTTTTGAGACGGCCAAAAGATTTCCGCAATTCAACGCACACACAACGGCGAAGCCCGTTGCTTCATGGACGCTCGCGCCCGTCGCGTAGCCTTCACAAATTGCCAGTGGAGATTCCGGTTTATCGGCGAGCGTGAAGAAACAACCGGCAATTCGCCCGCCGCTCAAAAATCGTTTCATGCCGTCCGCGCCGATGAATTGCAGCGAGTGAAGTTCACCGTCTATGTCACGCAACGGCAACACCAGCGCGCCGCGATATTCGCGCACGTCGCCGAAAACTTTCGCCGCCTTGCGGGTCAAGTAACGATTCAAAGTCCGGGCAGGTCTTGAACGGCTCAAAATCCAAGCGGCAATTTTTCGCGCCTTTGTGTGACGCTCCGCTTCCGTCCGCTGGCGCTCAGCATCGGCGAGTTTCCAGCCTTCGCGGATTGTCCGCCATTCAGTATCAGTCAGACTTTCGCGGCGTTTCTCGCACCATGTTTCTTTGACGCCGCGCTTCCAACAGCCGAATCCACCGGCGGCGGGCGCGTTGCGGCTGGCGGGAAAAAGCACGAACCACGAATTGCGGTTTTGATCGCCCGCCGATTTGAAGCGGTGAAGTTTCCCGTCGGCTATAAGCTGGCCGTCAAATGCGAGTCCGGCTGCGCGCATCGCGGCGCGGAAATTTTCCAGCCGCGCCGTGTCGAGTGCGATTGAATCATGTTGCATGGTTCAATCCTTCCCGCCGAAACTGGCGACGTTTGGCAATTTGCTTTGGTGAGAATTTGCCGGAGCCGGCGCTTTCAAGGCGTCGCCTTTCCCTTCATGGCTTTTGTCGCAAGGTGAGATTTGACCATCGGCACGCTGAAAAAAATCAACCTGCCAAGCCGGACATGGGGAAACTGCCGCTGATTTGCCCGCAACCATCGAAGCGATGGACGGCACGCGGGATCGGGAAAGATTTGTTCCAGCAGGCGCGGCGCGTCAACCAGTCCGCCCTGCCCGTCGTTGTTTGTCGTTTCAATTTTCATCTTGTGGCACTAATAAGCCACAAAACGAAATTACCTTCCTTCCCTACATTGGAGCCTGATTTACTGAAACACTAGCGGCTAGGATTTTCGAGCGATGGAACAAAACGCCTGCGGCATTTTTGAAAGAATCACTTTTCGTTTCCAAGTTTTGAACGAAAGATCGTTGCTCTTTCCCGCGTGCGTCGCCAGATATTTTTTGGCAAACATCGGGCGATTCTCAAAATCACTTCCGAATTGTCTTTCAAAAATTTTGCGTCCACCTTTCCACCATTCCGGCGCAGTCTGCCGATTGAATGGCGGCAGTTTCGCCGGCAGCATTTTGCATTTTGGATTCTCGGCCAGCATCCGGGCGCGCGTCCGCTGTTGGATGCGAAGTGCGCTAACCAAGATCAAAGCAGCCTCGACTTCTGGATTGTCGTCTCGACTAAACTGTTTGCCTTTGTAATTGAACGGCGCATCTTCGCCAAGCCGCAAAATTGTTGCGACTTTTTCATTGAGCTTTTTCCAGTCGTTTTCAACCGTGATGAATCCCGGCCAAAGCTGGTTAGGGCGAGCAATATCGGTGAAAATATCCCTTTGCTTGTCGAGGTTGCCGTAAAGCTGGTGGATTGATTCAACCAGCGCTTGAACAAATACATTGGCCGCAATTTTGTTGCCATCAACGGCCAGTCTTTGAAGTGATTCGAGCGCGTTGTGCGCGATGCCGTGTAATTCTTCAAGCGCATCTTCATCATGGCGTTTTTCGAGTGATTCAATCAGCCTATGCGCTGCAAATCCTGGGTCTGTGATTTTCGTTTTCATGGCGTCGCCTTTGGTGAAATTGAAAACCATTCTGTCGCTGCCTTTGGCCTAATCCGCGCGTCGTAGTTTGAACGGATAACTTGCGGACTGTTTCCAGCCTCGTAAGCAACTCGCGCTTCGTCGCCACACTCGGCGAGCCGCGCCGAAATGTAAGAGTGCCGGAGCGAGTTGCGTTTCCATCCGTCGCCGGTCTCGGCCTCGGCCTTCAAAAGTTGCTTCGTGGTATTCTCGACGGTGACAACCTTGCCGCTTTTCTTCGCCAACGGTTTCAAAAACGCCTTCAAATTTTCTTTCATCGGCACGGCACGGCGCGTTCCTGTTTTAGAGTTGGCCGCTTTGACTTCAATAAAACCTTCGTCGAGGTCAATGTCCTGCCAGTCGAGCCGCTTAATCTCTTCGTGCCGGAGTCCGGCGAATCCGCCAATGACAACCAGCGGCAAAATTCTTTCGTCGGCGGCTTCAATTAGGCGGCGCATTTCGTCGGCGGATAAAACTTCAATCTTGCCGATTTTCCGCTTTGAGTATTCTCGGACGCCTTCAAGCCAGTCCGTGCCTTTGGGCAGATAGCCGCGCAGAATCAGCCAGCGGTTGAAATAGCCGATGGTGTCACGGTGGTTGGCCTTCGTGCGCTCGCCGTGCGCCATTGCGCCTAGATAGTCGGCAATCAGCTTTGGCGTGATCGTGTGGACTTCGCCGTTGAACGCGACGGCGAGCGGGTTCAAGTGCGCGTTGAATTGTTTCATCCTGTCGTTTGATTGGCCGTCCGCAAGTTCAAGTTTCTTCAACTCCTCGACGGCAGCGGCAACGGAGATTTTCGGAAGCTCGACGGCGTTGCGCTTTAACCATTCGCGGCAGACATCGCCAATCGTTGAACGCCCGGCTAACAGCCGGTAGGCGTCGGCAAATTCGCGGACGGCTTCATCTATCTGAAAATCTATCTTCGTCTCGCCTTCGTCACCGTCCAGAATGGCGCGGGCACGGGTGTAGGCGTAAGCATCGGCGGATTTGAGGTTGAGAACTTCGCCCTGTCCGGCGGTGATCTTGTCAATCGCATCGTTGGCAGCGGCACGGGCGTCGGCCAATGAGGAGCGCCAAACCAGCTTGCGCTGCCCTAAAACGCGATAATCCACCACGAAACGGCCAAAACCGTTTTTCTCTGTGCGGCGAATACGGATGGTGACGCCATTCCGTTGAATCGGTTTGATTGGCTCTGCGGTGTCTGCTTTCATCTACCCGCATGATAGACTGCGGATAGTTTTTTGTCAATACTTCAAATTTCCTTTGAAAAATGGTCGGGGCGGGGAGATTTGAACTCCCGACCTCTTGCACCCCAAGCAAGCGCGCTAGCCGGACTACGCTACGCCCCGAACCATTGGAGCGAAGATTCTAACCGGCCAACGCGCGGATTCAATCACGAATAATTTTCAACGTCTCCCAAACGGCACGTTCACCCGCGCGCGGATTGGCGGCGGAACTGGAATTCTCGGCGGAGGTGCCGGCGCTGACGGTGGCACCATAATTTGCGGCGCAATCGGCGGCGGAGCGACAGGGCGGGTTTCAGTCGCGCCGATCTTCACCGAGGCTTCGCCGATTTTTGATTCTGGAAATTTCATTTCGCCAAAATGGAAACCGGCCATCGCGCCTCTGCCAAGCTCTTCGTTCGAGGCATCGGCCAGTTTTGGAAAATCGCCTTTCATCGGCGCGGCGGCCAATTGCCGCGCCTCGTAACCGTTCACGACCCAGTCCAGTTTTCCGGTTTCGATGTCCACCAGCAGGCCATGCATGGAAATTTGTGGCCCGATGAGCGGGCTTTGCCGGACGAAGTCGCACGCCTTGATGACGTTCTGCCGTTCCGTCGCAAACATCTCGAAAAATTCGTTGATGTTGTCCGGCAACCGGCTCCGCTCGACGCCGAGCGCCTTCAACTTGTCGAGCAACTGCGATGTCGTCGTCTTGCAAACCTGGCAATCCGTGTGGCCGATGATGGCGATTTCTTTGCCGCCCTTCACCGCGCACGCCAGCGAGAGCGAGCGCATCGTGCTGCTCAAAGGACTGGTGATGATGTTGCCCGCGTTGCGCAGCCAGATGAACTGCTCGCCCGGCAAGCCAAGCACGTTCGGGAAAAGCGCGTTCAATCGCGGGTCAATGCACGTCAGCGCGATGACCGGAAGTTCGTCCGCGAAATCCGCCGGGTGCAAACCCGCCGAATTATCGCCCGCGACCGCGCGGTGATTCGCGTCAATGATGGCTTCAAAAAGGCGCATAAATTTCAGGCTTTAATTGCTCCGACCGATTTGTCAACGGTCAGCGTCGGAGCCGCTTTGGTTTTTCGCCGAACACCGAATCAATCACGTTTCTGAATTTGCCGTCGAGAATGGTCTTTTTGGGTTGCGGAGACGGGCCGTTGACCTCCTCTTCCAAGTCCAGCACGAAGCGCTTCATCTCTTCGCAGCGGGACTGGAGTTTTTTAATCGCTGCTTCCAGTTCCCCGACTTCCCGCCTCAATGTTTCCGCGATCTCTTGTTTATTCATGGCAGGATTCTTTTTACGCCATCGCCGGCATTTTTCCAATGACAATTATTTCCCGATGCAAAATTGGCTGAAGATCGAGTCGAGCAAATCTTCCGTCGCCGTTTTGCCGACAATTTCACCGACGGCATTGATGGCAATCCGCAAATCCAGCGCGACCAGTTCGAGCGTCATGTCCGCGCGCAACGCCTCAATCGTCCGCAAAGTCGCCGCGCGCGTGCGGCCGAGCGCCTCCTGATGCCGCGAGTTGATCATGACCTGCAACATCCCGGCCTCGATTTTGCCTGCCCAGACCAGATTTTTGATCGCGTCTTTCAATGATTCAATCCCCTGCCCGCTCAAACAAGAGACGGTGACGAGAGGCGAGTGACGGGCGACAGGTTCCGGTAAATCCATTTTTCTTTGCAGGTCAAATTTGTTCAGGACGAGGATTCGTTTTTTGCTGTAAAATTCCGCGAGATAATTTTCATCCGCGCCGGTTAGCGATTCGCTCGCGTCGAGGACGTGCAAAATCAATTCCGCCTTTTCCAAAGTTTCGCGGCTGCGGCGGATGCCTTCAGCCTCGATTTCGTCGCGCGCTTCACGCAGGCCGGCGGTGTCAATGAATATGACCGGCAGGCCGCGAATGTCCGCCGTCTCCTCAATCGTGTCGCGAGTCGTGCCGGGAATGGTCGAAACGATGGCGCGGTCGTGACCGAGCAATTGATTGAGCAGGCTGGATTTGCCCGCGTTCGGACGACCGACAATCGCCGCGCGGATGCCACGACGCAAAATCTGTCCTTCGTTGGCCGTGCGAAGCAGTTCGTCCATGAACGCAATGCCGTTTTCCAGACGGTTCAACAATTGCGACTTGGTGTCCGGCGAAATGTCTTCGTCAGGAAAATCAATGTGCGCCTCGACGTGCGCGAGGATTTTCATCAAATCGTCGCGAAGTTGATTGATGCGATGGGAAAGTTTTCCGGCAAGTTGTTCATTTGCGGCGGCGAGCGCAAGTTCCGTGCGCGAATGGATCAAATCGGCGACGGCCTCGGCCTGCGCCAGATCAATCCGGCCGTTGAGAAAGGCGCGTTTTGAAAATTCGCCAGGTTCGGCCAGCCGCGCGCCGTTTTCCAGAATCGTGTCGAGGACAAGCTTTGCGGGCAAAATGCCGCCGTGACAGGAAATCTCAATCGTGTCCTCGCGCGTGAACGTGCGCGGCGCACGCAGGACGGCGAGCAATACTTCGTCAATTGTTTTCCCGTCGCGAATGATTTTTCCGAAATGAATCGTGTGAGTCGGCGCGGCGGATGGTTTCAGGGAATTTTTCCCGGCGGGCAGAAAAACTTTGTCGGCAATCGCCACTGCCTGTGCGCCAGAAAGTCTGACGACGGCCAGTCCGCCTTCACCGAGCGGCGTGGCGATGGCAGCGATGGTTTCGTCAAAATTCATCGGACATTTCGCAGACCAGATCAGGGCTAATGCGTTTCGCGCTGCATAACCGGTTTACCTCCCTGGTCGGACCGCTCGAAGTATTGGTTTGAAGTCGTCAGGTTGTAAAATATTTCCAGCGGACATCTCAATGATTCCACATCATTGGTTACTGCAAAAAAATCTTCCTTCGTTCGAACCATGCCTGAAACCATTATGAGTGGGCTTAAATCTTCGCGTTTGAAAGTTCCTATGAATTGCACATATTTGAACCTTGCTTCGTGCTTAAACTTTTCACGCAATACTTTTGCCTGATCTTCGGCCAGTTGCCAACTGTGATGTCGGCGTTCCGATAGTGAATTTGGCCAATAGACAAAATTATACAGCAAAATAAAAACAATGATCGCGCCGATAAACATCAGCAACTTTTTGAGCTTCGTATTAAACATTTGCTTTCAGGTGTGACGGCAGTTTCCAACCTGATTTTCCGCGTCGCGGTCTTGCAAAAAGAGCCGCGCCTTCTCGTAGCTTTTCTTGTGCAAATAATGCAGCAATGCCGGGTCGGCGTCGCGCGGCAATTGTTTTGCCAGTTCGTCAATGCGCGAAAAAATCGGCAGCAGGTTCGGTTTTGGATTCGCCGCCGGCATAGCCTTGACTGCGTTGTCCAGTTCGACCAGCGCGTTCAGTAAAGTTATTTCCACCGGGGCGGACATTGAATTCAAAACGTCATTGCTGCGTGAGATGCGACAAAAAAGTCTCGGCGAAAGGTATGCGTCCCGCCAGATACCACACGGTGACGAATCGTTCCAGACCCGTCACGCTGGCGAACAGCACCGAACACATGATAAACAAACCAAATGCCTGCGATGGATCGGGCTGAATCACGCGCGGCAGGCCGTGATAAAGTGTCGTGGCGCAGAGCAGGATGCCGACGCCCCACGTCAGCCACGGGTTGACCGCCGGGAACACATCAAGCAGCCGCAGCAGGAACAGCGGGCTTAACCCGCAGGCCGCCACGGTGAATGCCTGGGTGAAATTATGACGGAGGTAGGACGTGTTGCACAGCGCCTTGACGATCTGCGCGCAGATGAAGACCGCCGCCAGCGTCAGCAGCGATTGCACGATTTCATAGACCAGCATTTCTCCTGCGTTGAAAATTTTGACCTGGCCGCTGATATGCTGCCGCCGTCCCCATTCCATCAGGCTGAAACCTTCCAGCGCCGCCAATATCAGGACCATCGGCAGCAGATAAAATGTGAAAAGAAATCCAAAGCTGCGCCGGGACTGGGCCACCCGTTCCCACGCCGCCACCGGCTCGAAAATCAAAAACAAAGCCTTAATCATGCGCGTGAATTGATACCCGTAAAATCGCCCGTTGACAATAAAATACGCTTTTGTGGGCGTGGCGGGCGTGCTTTACTTGACGTGATGAACGTCAACCTTGGCATCTGGAGCGCGCTGACCAAAGTTGTCGTTGCGCTTGTCGTTGTTGCCGTATTGCTGCTCATTGGAATGTGCTACCTGCCGCTCATCCAGGAAAACCGGCGGATGCGCGCCGATAATTTGAAGCTGGAACGGGAGCTTGAAACGGAAACGGAAAAATCCAGCCGGCTCCAGTCCCAGATTGACGCCTTGAAGAACGATCCAAAAACCGTCGAGCGTCTGACCCGTGAAAAACTCGGTTATGCAAGACCGGATGAAACGGTTGTGCGCTTTGAACCGGCGGCAACAAATGCGGCGGCGCAATGACTCAATAATCAAATCAGTTCCGATGCGTTCAACGAAGCCGCGCATTGTCCGGACACGACCCGCCACGCAAACTACAGCCCGGCGTAATCAGGCGCCGGTTATTTTTGGCCGGGCTTGAGCCAAAGTTTTTGCATCTGCTCAAGCGAGCGGCCCTTGGTTTCAGGAACCAGTTTCCACATGAACAATGCCGCCAGAATGCCCATTACGCCATAAATCCAATAGGCGAACCCGTGCTTGAAATGGTCCACCAGATAGGGGTTTTTATCCAAAATGGGGAACGTCCAACTTACGAGATAATTGGCGATCCATTGCGCCGCCACCGCCACGGCCATGGCCTTGCCGCGAATCTGATTCGGGAAAATTTCACTCAACAGCACCCAAGTCACGGGTCCCCAGGAAACCGCAAAACCGGCGGTGTAGGCCAGCATGCAGATCAGCGCGGCCATGCCACTGCCGCCAAGCCAGAAGTCCGTGCCCAGGGAAATCATGCTCACCGCCATGACCAGCGCGCCGATGATTTGGAGCGGCTTGCGGCCAAACCGATCCACAGTCAAAATGGCCACCAGGGTGAAGACGAGGTTGACCGCGCCGACGATGATGGTTTGAAACAGCGAGACATTGGTGGTCAACCCCATGCCTTTGAAAATATCCGTCGCGTAATAGAGCACGACGTTGATGCCGACGAACTGCTGGAAGACCGACAGCATGATGCCGATGAAAATGAGCAGCACACCAAAGGAAAATAATTTGCCGGAGTGATGCTCGCTCAACGAGGCGCGTATGTCGGCGATTTCCTGTTCGCCTTCCTCCGGCGTCACCAGCCTGGCCAGCACCGCGCGCGCTCCACTTTCATTTCCCTTCAGCATCAGAAAACGCGGGGTCTCGGGCACAAAAAACAGGAGCAGCAGAAAGAGAATTGACGGAATGGCGCCGGACAAAAACATATAGCGCCAGCCGATGGTATTAAGCCATGTATCGCCGCTCCCCGCTTTGGAAATCCCGAAGTTGACGAAGTAAATCACCAACATGCCAAAGATGATGGCGAATTGGTTCCAGGACACCAGATTGCCACGGACTTTTGGCGGCGCGATTTCCGCGATATACATTGGCGACAGCATGGAGGCCAGTCCCACGCCGATGCCTCCAAGGATCCGGTAGAAAACGAAATTCGCCATGTATCCCGGTCCGCCGTGGCCGATGGGGGCAAAGGGAAATTCCGGCGCGGCGGCTCCCAGGGCAGAAATCAGGAAAAGCACGGCGGCAATGATCAAGCCGCGTTTGCGGCCTATCCGCGTGCTGACC
>Ga0208357_1002873_pt1 | contig 11008 bp, 7 predicted proteins | sample NGESurdeep092012_6_FD_184487 | JGI IMG/M metagenome (GOLD analysis project Ga0208357, IMG submission 184487) | Arctic peat soil microbial communities from Barrow, Alaska - NGEE Surface sample F52-2 deep-092012 (SPAdes) | ecosystem: Environmental > Terrestrial > Soil > Wetlands > Peat ... | reverse complement strand
TCCGCGACACCTAGTTGAAGGTGCCCCACGGCGAGTCGGGCAAGGTCATCGACGTCCGGGTGTTCTCTCGGGAGGACTCCCACGAGCTGCCCCCCGGGGTCAACCAGCTGGTCCGGGTGTACGTGGCCCAGCGGCGCAAGATCTCCGAGGGCGACAAGCTCGCCGGTCGGCACGGCAACAAGGGCGTCATCTCCAAGATCCTGCCGATCGAGGACATGCCCTACCAGGCCGACGGCACCCCGGTGGACATCATCTTGAACCCCCTGGGCGTGCCCAGCCGGATGAACGTGGGCCAGGTGCTCGAGTCCCATCTCGGTTATGCCGCCCGCTGGGGCTGGGAAGGCGCCGGCTCGGCGTCGACGCCGCCCCTCCGGGGTACGGAGACCAAGACCCGGCCGCGGACCGACCCGTCGGTGTGGGTGTCCACGCCGGTGTTCGACGGTGCCCACTGGGACGAGGAGGCTGATGCCGGGAAGCACCCGACCATCCAGCAGATCTTCGGCCGGCTCAACTCCGACTCGGCCGACGGCAACGTCCAGGTGGGGACGGACGGCAAGACCACGCTCTACAACGGGCGCACGGGCGAGGCCTACGACAACCCCATCTCGGTCGGGTACGTCTACATCTTGAAGTTGCACCATCTGGTCGACGACAAGATCCACGCCCGGTCCACCGGTCCCTACTCCATGATCACCCAGCAGCCGCTGGGTGGGAAGGCCCAGTTCGGTGGCCAGCGCTTCGGGGAGATGGAGGTGTGGGCGCTCGAGGCGTTCGGCGCCGCCTATGCCCTCCAGGAGCTGCTCACCATCAAGTCCGACGATGTGCTGGGCCGGGTCAAGGTCTACGAGGCCATCGTCAAGGGGGAGAACATCCCCGAGCCCGGTATCCCGGAGAGCTTCAAGGTGCTCATCAAGGAAATGCAGTCGCTCTGTCTCGACGTCGAGGTGTTGTCCACTACCGGCGAGGAGATCGAGATGCGCGAGCTGGACGAGGACGTGTTCCGCACGGCCGAAGAGCTTGGTATCGACATCAGCCGGCCCGAACGTGGGTCGGACGAAGAAGATGCTCGGCGTGCAGCGGAAAGGGGTTTCTGATGTTGGATGTCAACAACTTCGATCAATTGAGGATCGGTCTGGCCACGGCCGACTCGATTCGGGGCTGGTCCAACGGCGAGGTGAAGAAGCCGGAGACCATCAACTACCGGACCCTGCGCCCGGAAAAGGACGGACTCTTCTGCGAGAAGATCTTCGGCCCGACCAAGGACTGGGAGTGCTACTGCGGTAAGTACAAGCGCGTCCGGTTCCGCGGCATCATCTGCGAGCGCTGCGGCGTGGAGGTCACCCGCTCCAAGGTCCGGCGCGAGCGCATGGGCCACATCGAGCTGGCCGCCCCCGTCGTCCACATCTGGTACCTCCGCGGCACCAGGAGCTGGCTGGCCTACCTGCTCATGGGCACCGAAGCCCGCGAGGAGCTGAAGGCCAAGCAGCTCGAGAAGGTCATCTACTTCGCCGCCAACCTGGTCACCTGGGTCGACGAGGCCAAGCGCCATGAGGACCTCCCCACCCTGGAGGCCGAGCTCCGCGACGAGCTCACCGACATCGAGCGCAAGCGCGACCTCGCCCTCGACGCCCGGTTCAAGGCCCTGGAGGAAGAGCTGGCCGAGCTGGAGTCCTCGGGCGCCAAGGACACCGAGATCAAGGCCCGCCAGCGCAACGTGGAGAAGGAGATCGGTAGCCTCCGCGACCGCTATCAGACCGAGCTCGAGCTGGCCCAGCGGGCCTTCGACGAGTTCAAGAGCCTGCACTCCCGGAAGATCCTCGAGGACGAGATGCTGTGGCGCGAGCTGCGCATCCGCTACGAGGACTACTTCGAGGGCGGCATGGGGGCCGAGGCCATCTCCCGCCTGATCGAGCGCATCGACCTCGACGTCGAAGAGGTCAAGCTGCGCGAGATGGTCGACGCCGCCGACGGCCGCAAGCCCCTGTCGGCCCAGCGCCGCCAGAAGGCCATCAAGCGGCTGAAGATCGTCACCGCCTTCAACCGGCGCGACGAGCACGGCCGCCGGGTCAACGATCCTCGGGCCATGATCCTCGAGTCGGTGCCGGTCATCCCGCCCGACCTGCGTCCCATGGTCCAGCTCGATGGTGGCCGGTTCGCCACCTCGGACCTCAACGACCTCTACCGCCGGGTGATCAACCGGAACAACCGGCTGAAGCGCCTGTTGGACCTGGGTGCTCCCGAGATCATCATCAACAACGAGAAGCGGATGCTCCAAGAGGCCGTGGACGCCCTCTTCGACAACGGCCGCCGCGGCCGTCCCGTCACCGGTCCGGGCAACCGACCCCTCAAGAGCCTGTCCGACATGTTGAAGGGCAAGCAGGGACGGTTCCGCCAGAACCTGCTGGGCAAGCGGGTCGACTACTCGGGCCGTTCGGTCATCGTCATCGGCCCGACCCTGCAGCTCCACCAGTGCGGGCTGCCCAAGCTGATGGCCCTCGAGCTGTTCAAGCCCTTCGTCATGAAGCGGCTGGTCGACGCCGAGCTGGCCCAGAACATCAAGTCGGCCAAGCGCATGGTCGAGCGCCGGCGTCCCCAGGTGTGGGACGTGCTCGAAGGCGTCATCAAGGAGCACCCGGTGCTGTTGAACCGGGCGCCCACCTTGCACCGCCTGGGCATCCAGGCCTTCGAGCCCGTGCTGGTCGAGGGCAAGGCCATCCAGGTCCACCCGCTGGTGTGCACGGCCTTCAACGCCGACTTCGACGGCGATCAGATGGCCGTCCATCTCCCCCTGTCGGCCGAGGCCCAGGCCGAGGCGCGGGTCCTCATGCTGTCGGCCAACAACATCCTGTCCCCGGCCACCGGTCGCCCCATCACCGTTCCCACCCAGGACATGGTGTTCGGCATCTACTACCTGACCCTGGCCGTCGACGGCGAGAAGGGCGAGGGGCGGGTCTTCCGCCACGCCTACGAGGTGGAGGCGGCATTCGACGCCGGAGACATCCATCTCCAGGCCAAGATCGTCATCCGGCCCGAGGCCGGCACTCCGCTGGCCCAGTCCATCGAGCGGGCCAACGATGTCGACGACGCCCATGAAGACGGCGAGCGGGTGGAACTGGTGACCACGGCCGGCCGGCTGTTCTTCAACTCCGGCCTGCCCGACGGCTACCGATTCATCAACGACATCGTGGGCAAGCGCAACACCTCCATCGGCTCCATCGTCGAAGAGGTAGCGGCCAACTATCCCAAGCACCTGGTGGCCGAGAGCCTCGACCGCATCAAGGCGCTCGGGTTCCGCTACGCCGCCCAGTCGGGCCTGACCATCTCCATCAACGACGTCCGCACCCCGCCGGACAAGCAGACCATCCTGGACCGCTACGAAAAAGAGGCGGACAAGGCTGAGACGCAGTTCAAGCGGGGCATCATCACCGACGACGAGCGTCGCCAGAAGGAGATCGAGATCTGGACCTCGGCCAACTCCGAGGTCGGCCGGGCCATGGAGAAGTCGCTGTCCAAGATCGCCTTCAACCCGCTCGACATGATGGTCGACTCCGGTGCTCGAGGGAACGCCCAGCAGATCCGCCAGATCGCCGGCATGAAGGGTCTGGTCTCGAACCCCCGTGGTGAGATGATCCCCCGGCCCATCAAGTCGTCGTTCCGTGAAGGCCTGTCCGTGCTCGAGTACTTCATCTCGACCCACGGCGCCCGCAAGGGACTGGCCGACACCGCCCTCCGGACCGCCGACTCGGGCTACCTGACCCGGCGCCTAGTCGACGTGGCCCAGGAGCTGATCGTCCGGGAGGACGATTGCGGGAGTACCCGGGGCATCTGGATCGACAACATCGTCCCCGACGAGGCTGGCAAGCGCTCGTACCTGGAGACTCGGGTCTACGGCCGCATCACCGTCGAGGACGTGGTCCTGTCGGACAAGTCGAAGATCCCGGCGGGCACCATCCTGCTCGACGACGTGGTCAACCGGCTCCGGGACGACCCGAGCGTGGACCGGGTCCGCACCCGGTCGGTATTGACCTGTGAGGCCGAGCAGGGCATCTGTGCCGCCTGCTACGGCCAGTCACTGGCCACGGGCATGATGATCGAGCTCGGTGAGGCGGTCGGCGTCATCGCCGCCCAGTCCATCGGCGAGCCCGGCACCCAGCTGACCATGCGTACCTTCCACACCGGTGGCATCGTGGGCGAGGACATCACCCACGGCCTCCCCCGAGTGGTCGAGCTGTTCGAGGCCCGCACCCCGAAGGGCGCCGCCGTCCTGGCCCGCCACTCCGGCGTGGTCCGCGTGGAGGAAGAGGAGAGCGGCCGCCGCATCACCGTGGTGGCTGACGACGGTGCCGAAGAGACGGTGCTGGTCGCCCAGCGCGCTCACCTCGAGGTCACCGACGGTCAGGAGGTCGGGGCGGGAGACGCCCTGGTCGAAGGGCCGAAGGACCCCAAGGAGCTCCTCGACGTCAAGGGCATCCGGGAGACCCAGCAGTACCTGGTCGAAGAGGTCCAGAAGGTGTACCGGGACCAGGGTGTGTCCATCCACGACAAGCACATCGAGCTGATCGTGCGCCAGATGCTGCGCCGGGTCCTGGTGGCCGAGCCGGGCGATGCCCCGTTCCTACCGGGCGAGCGCGTGGACAACCGGTCCTACGCCGAGGTCAACCGGGAGCTGGTCCAAGACGGCAAGCGCCCGGCCGAGGGTCGTCCCGAGCTGATGGGGATCACCAAGGCTTCGCTGGCCACCGAGAGCTGGCTGTCGGCGGCCTCCTTCCAGGAGACCACCCGGGTGCTGACCGAGGCGGCCATCGAGGGCAAGTCCGATCAGCTGTACGGCCTGAAGGAGAACATCATCATCGGGAAGCTGATCCCGGCCGGCACGGGCATGGAGCGGTACCGCGACATCCGGCTGGAGATGCCCGGTGCCGAGGCCCTGCCCTTCTGGGCCCTCGGGTCCGAGGGCGACGCCGGCACCGAGGACCTGGCCGCATGGCTTCGGGACACCGGTGGCGACGGGCCGGTCGAGAGCTTCAGCTCGGAGATCGATGCCAGCTGGCTGGGAGCGGTTCCTGCCGACGAGGCCGAGGGTGGCGCGACCACGCCGGGTGACGTCGTCCTCGGTGGTGGCGATGCCCCGCCCACGCCGGGCGAGAGCACGGCCGAGACCGGCACCTGACCGCACCCGAGCCCCGATTCGGGGCCTGATGAACGCAGCGACGGGGGCCCGAGACGGCCCCCGTCGCTGCGTCAGGACGGCGATCTCGCCGCTACACTGGGTCAGGCGATCGCACCCTGGGGTACCGATCGGGGCCCGGAGGAGCTGACCGGTATCGCTTCCTGGACTCGTTTGCCCTGCAGGGGGCGAATGCCGTAAGATTTCCTGTCTGCACGGGCACTCCGCCGGTATGCGCGTTGTGCCCCGTTCCGCAGGCCGCCCCGCAGTTCAAACGTAGAGGTAACGCGTGCCCACGATTTCCCAGCTCGTCCGCAAGGGTCGAGTGACCAAGGCGACCAAGACCAAGACCCCGGCCCTGCGGGGCGCGCCCCAGCGACGGGGCGTCTGCACCCGGGTCTATACCCATACGCCCAAGAAGCCGAATTCGGCCCTGCGCAAGGTGGCCCGCGTGCGCCTGACCAGTGGCGCCGAGATCACGGCCTACATCCCCGGTGAGGGGCACAACCTCCAGGAGCACTCGATCGTCCTGGTCCGCGGTGGTCGCGTGAAGGACCTCCCCGGCGTCCGCTACAAGGTGATCCGCGGCACCCTCGACGCCTCAGGGGTGCGGGACCGCAACCAGGCTCGCAGCCGGTACGGCGCGAAGAAGGAGTCCTGAGATGCCCCGCAAAGGTCCTGCCGTACGGCGAGAGCTCATGCCCGATCCGGTGTACCGGTCGGTCCTGGTCACCCAAGTGGTCAACAAGGTCCTGAGCCGGGGCAAGCGCACCCTGGCCGAGCGCATCGTGTACACCGCGCTGGCTGACGTCGAAGAGAAGATGGGCACCGACCCCGTCGCCGTCTTGAAGAAGGCCGTGGAGAACGTACGCCCCGAGCTCGAGGTGCGGAGCCGCCGGGTGGGTGGCGCCACCTACCAGGTTCCCGTCGAGGTGCGCCCCCGCCGGGCCACCACCCTGGCCATCCGCTGGTTGGTGGGCTACTCCCAGCAGCGCCGGGAGAAGACGATGGCCGAACGGCTGTCCAATGAGATCCGGGATGCGGCCAACGGCATCGGCACCGCGGTGAAACGCCGCGAGGACCTCCACAAGATGGCGGAGTCCAACAAGGCCTTCGCCCACTATCGCTGGTAGTCGAGTGCGGAACCGTCCGCGCCGCTGGCCACGACCATCATTCACAAGCACGACCCGAGAGCTGATTCATCATGGCTGAAGCGCCCAACCGCAACCATCCCCTGTCCAAGACCCGCAACATCGGGATCATGGCCCACATCGACGCCGGTAAGACGACGACGACCGAGCGCATCCTGTACTACACCGGCAAGAACTACAAGATCGGTGAGGTCCACGAGGGCGCGGCCACCATGGACTGGATGATCCAAGAGCAGGAGCGGGGCATCACCATCACCTCCGCCGCCACCACCTGCAACTGGCGGGACACGGTCATCAACATCATCGACACCCCGGGCCACGTCGACTTCACCGTCGAGGTGGAGCGGTCGCTCCGCGTCCTCGACGGCGCCGTGGCCGTCTTTGACGCCGTGGCCGGCGTGGAGCCCCAGACCGAGACGGTGTGGCGGCAGGCCAACAAGTACGAGGTCCCCCGGATCTGCTTCGTCAACAAGATGGACCGGATCGGAGCCGACTTCACCCGCTCGGTGGAGATGATCAAGGATCGCCTGGATTGCGTCCCCGCCGTGGTCCAGCTGCCCATCGGGTCCGAGAGCGGCTTCCGCGGGGTCATCGACCTCGTGCACATGCGCGCCCTGGTGTGGGACGAGGGCATGGGTGAGGAGTGGCAGGAAGAGGAGATCCCGGCCGACATGAAGGCCGAGTCCGAGGACGCCCTCCACCAGCTCATCGACGTGGTCTCCAACCACGACGACACCATCATGGAGAAGTACCTGGGCGAAGAGGAGATCCTTCCCACCGACCTGCAGCGCGCCCTGCGCACGGTGACCCTGGGCAACTTCGCCGTGCCCATCCTGTGCGGGTCCGCCTTCAAGAACAAGGGCGTCCAGCCCATGTTGGATGCCGTGGTCGACTACCTGCCCAGCCCGCTGGACATCCCCCCGACCGTGGGCCACAAGCCCCGCCACGAGGACCAGCTGCTCGACCGGCCATCCGACGACGCCGCCCCGTTCTCCGCCCTGGCCTTCAAGATCATGACCGACCCCTACGTGGGCAAGCTCACCTATATCCGGGTCTACTCGGGTTCCCTGGCCAAGGGATCGGGTGTCATCAACTCCACCAAGGATCGCAAGGAGCGGGTCGGCCGCATCCTGCAGATGCACGCCAACCACCGCGAGGACCTCGACTCGGTCTACGCCGGCGACATCGTCGCCGTGGTCGGCCTCAAGCAGACCACCACCGGGGACACCCTGTGCGATCCCAACGAGCAGGTCGTCTTGGAGTCGCTCACCTTCCCCGAGCCCGTCATCCACGTGGCCGTGGAGCCCAAGACCAAGGCCGACCAGGACAAGCTGTCCAAGGCCCTGTTCTCGCTGTCGGAGGAGGACCCCACGTTCCGGGTCCAGTCCAATGAGGAGACGGGCCAGACCGTCATCTCGGGCATGGGCGAGCTCCACCTCGAGGTCCTGGTGGACCGGATGCTCCGCGAGTTCAACGTGGACGCCAACGTGGGTAAGCCCCAGGTGGCCTACCGGGAGACCGTCCGCAAGACGGTGGAAAAGGTCGAGACCCGCTACGTGCGCCAGACCGGTGGTAAGGGCCAGTACGGGCACGTGGTCATCACCCTGGAGCCCACGGGCCCCGGTGGCGGCTACGAGTTCATCGACAAGATCACCGGCGGCGCCATTCCCAAGGAGTACATCCCCTCGGTCGACGCCGGCATCCAGGAGTCGATCACCTCGGGCGTGTTGGCCGGATACCCCACCGTGGACATCCGGGTGACGCTGACCTACGGCTCGTACCACGACGTGGACTCGTCGGAGATGGCGTTCAAGATCGCCGGCTCCATGGCCATCAAGAAGGCGGCCAACCTGGCCAGCCCCGTGCTCCTCGAGCCGGTGATGGCCGTCGAGGTGACCACCCCCGAGGACTACATGGGCGATGTCATCGGCGATCTCTCGGCTCGCCGGGGCAAGGTCGAGGGCATGGAACAGCGGGGGAACAGCCACATCGTGCGGGCCCAAGTCCCGCTGAGCGATATGTTCGGCTACGCTACTGACCTGCGCTCGCGTACGCAGGGACGAGCCACGTACTCCATGCAGTTCCACGCGTACAACGAGGTCCCCGAATCGATCGCCAAGGAGATCATTGCCAAGGCGCGCGGGGAGTAGGCGTCAAACCGGCTAGTTCCAGGCGGTGAGGCCGAGCAACGAGACCAGAAGGACCAGCAGTAAGACCAGCAGTACAGGCAGGTTGCAGTACCAGTAACACAGCAGTATCAACACGAGGAAGGACGGAAGGCATCCGCCTCCGTCGTGGCGGGCCCGAGGGGGTACCGCCCGAGACCCAGGGAGCATTACCCCAGCCATGGCCAAGAAGAAGTTCGAGCGCAATAAGCCCCACGTCAATGTGGGAACGATGGGACACATCGACCACGGGAAGACCACGCTCACTGCGGCCATCACCAAGGTCCTCCACGACAACGATCCCACCACCGAGTTCACGCCGTTCGACCAGATCGACAAGGCGCCCGAAGAGAGGCAGCGGGGCATCACCATCTCGATCGCCCACGTCGAGTACGAGACCCCCAACCGGCACTACGCCCACGTCGACATGCCCGGGCACGCCGACTACATCAAGAACATGATCACCGGCGCCGCCCAGGTGGACGGGGCCATCCTCGTGGTCTCCGCGGCCGACGGGCCCATGCCCCAGACCCGTGAGCACGTGCTCCTGGCCCGCCAGGTCGGCGTTCCTTACATCGTGGTGGCGCTGAACAAGTCGGACACCGTCGACGACGAGGAGCTCCTCGACCTGGTCGAGCTCGAGGTCCGTGAGCTGCTGAACGACAACGAGTTCCCCGGCGATGACACCCCCATCGTGCGGGTCAGCGCGCTGAAGGCCCTCGAGGGCGACGCCGACGCCGCGGCCAAGATCACCGAGCTGATGGAGGCGGTGGACTCCTACATCCCCGAGCCCATCCGCGACGTGGAGAAGCCCTTCCTCATGTCGATCGAGGACGTCATGTCCATCACCGGTCGTGGCACCGTCGTCACCGGCAAGGTGGAGCAGGGCCAGGTCAAGGTGGGCGAGGAGGTCGAGATCGTCGGCCTGCGCGACACCCAGCGGACGACGGTCACCGGTATCGAGATGTTCCGCAAGCTGCTCGACGAGGGCCGGGCCGGCGACAACATCGGCGCCCTGCTGCGAGGCACGAAGAAGGAAGAGGTGGAGCGGGGCCAGGTGCTGTGTAAGCCGGGCTCGATCACTCCCCACACCAAGTTCGAGGCCACCGTCTACGTGCTGAACAAGGACGAGGGCGGCCGCCACAAGCCCTTCTTCACCAACTATCGGCCCCAGTTCTACTTCCGGACCACCGATGTGACCGGCACCATCGAGCTGCCTGAGGGCACCGAGATGGTCATGCCCGGTGACAACACGGACATGACGGTGGAGCTGGGCAAGCCGATCGCCATGGACGAGGGCCTGCGGTTCGCCATCCGAGAGGGTGGCCGCACCGTGGCCTCCGGTCGGGTCACCAAGATCCTCGCCTAGTCCGGCACCGAGCACCACTCCAAGAGAGGACGCCGCCACCCATGGCCGCAGAAGGCCCCCGACAGAAGATCCGCATTCGCCTGAAGGCCTATGACCACGAGATTCTCGATCAGTCGACCGAGAAGATCGTGCAGACGGTCATCCGAACCCAGGCGAAAGTGCTGGGTCCGGTGCCTCTCCCCACCGAAAAGCATCGCTACACGGTGATCCGGTCGCCTCACAAGTACAAGGACAGCCGCGAGCACTTCGAGATGCGGGTGCACAAGCGCCTGGTGGACATCGTGGAGCACACGCCCAAGACGGTCGACTCGCTCCAGCGGCTCGATCTGCCCGCCGGCGTGGACATCGAGATCAAGATCCAGACCGTCTAGACCCCCGACCCCGCTCGCCCCGATGGCTGGTGCGACCTGGGCAGGGATGGTGTAGCGTAGTCAGCCGGGTCGATTTCGACCCTGACAGTGTCGAGTAAGACGTGCTCGAGCGCCTACCGGGAGACCGGCAGGGACCTCGGGCCCAACAAGGCGAGCGCTCCGCTCGGGTTCATCCGAGCGGAGCGTCTGCATGCAAGCCGGAGCCATCCGATGCACCGGCTGAACCGTGGATTCGGAGCCGTCCGGGATGCCTGGCGGTGGTCGAAGTAGTTGAGCAGTCACACATCGGCGCCGGCCGGCGCCGAGCAAGCACAGAACAGTCGAGACGGAGAAGCTCCAGTGGCCACCAGGGCGATCGTGGGCGAAAAGGTCGGAATGACCCAGATTTGGGACGATCAGAACCGGGCCATCCCGGTGACGGTGGTGCGCGTCGCGCCCGTCCGCATCGTGCAGGTCAAAACGACCGAGCGCGAGGGCTATGCCGCGCTGCAGGTGACCTGGGGTCACCGGCGGGCGACCACCCTGTCCAAGCCGGAACAGGGTCACTTCGACAAGGCCGGCGTGGACCCGGGTCGGCGCCTGGTGGAGCTGCGGATCGATGACGCCGAGTCCTACGAGGTGGGCCAGCAGCTCACGGCCGACCTCCTCCAGCCCGGCGAGCTGGTCGATGCCATCGCCGTGAGCAAGGGGAAGGGTTTCGCCGGAGCCATGAAGCGCCACAACTTCAAGGGCCAGGGCGCCTCGCACGGTAACCACAAGAAGCACCGCTCGCCCGGCTCCATCGG
>Ga0208357_1002871_pt1 | contig 11009 bp, 9 predicted proteins | sample NGESurdeep092012_6_FD_184487 | JGI IMG/M metagenome (GOLD analysis project Ga0208357, IMG submission 184487) | Arctic peat soil microbial communities from Barrow, Alaska - NGEE Surface sample F52-2 deep-092012 (SPAdes) | ecosystem: Environmental > Terrestrial > Soil > Wetlands > Peat ... | reverse complement strand
CGACGCCGCATACGTAGTCCCAGGTCAGCAACCCGTGTAGTAACACGACCGGTTGGTGCCTCCACACTTGTTTCTCCTAGTCAGAATCCATATCTAACCGGGTCGTGTGCCCATCATCTCAGTAAGTCCGGCCGGGGAGGCGAGTCCTTTGATTCGAAGGTCCGGACGGTGAGAAAGTACCACCGAGTCGATTGGCTCAGTCGGTCAAGGCGAACCGGTGTGTTCGCATTAGGACACACGCTTTAGGAGTTCGAGACCTTCACCAGTTGCTCGAGCGCCGTCGCGGCGTGACCACTGACGACGCTCTCGAAGGCCTGGGTGAAGCCCTCTTCGAGAGACGTGGCCTTGCCCGCCACCATGAGAGCGAGCCCCGCGTTCGCGCACACGACATCCATAACGGGTCCCGGGGTCCCCTCGAGAAATTGACGTACGATGGCTACGTTGGCGGCGGTGTCGCCACCACGAATCGCGTTAACGTCGTGGCGTAGTCCTAGGAGCTCACCCGCGTCGACTCGCGAGGCGTGGACGCCCTCGGGGGTCACCGTGTGCAACGTCGACGTCGTGCCGAGCGAGAGTTCGTCGAGACCGTCGTCACCGTGCACCAAGATGGCGCGCGTGACGTCGTGGGCGTGGAGGACCTCGGACATCGCCTCGAGCAAGTGCGCCTGAGCGACTCCAATGAGAGAACGCTTGACGCGCGCCGGATTGGCGAGCGGCCCGAGGACGTTGAAGATCGTGCGAAAGCCCAGGGCGCGACGAATGGGCGTGAGATAGCCGAGTCCCGGGTGATAGGTCGGCGCGAATAAGAAAGCGATGCGCGCTTCTTTGAGACACGCCGAGATGATCTCGGGGGAGGCGTCCAAGCGCACTCCCAAGGCTTCGAGCACGTCCGCCGAGCCCACCGACGACGACGCGGCCCGGTTACCGTGTTTGGCAACCGGTACGCCGCAACCCGCTACCGCGAGCGAGGCCATCGTGGACACGTTGACCGTGTGCAATTGATCTCCACCCGTTCCTACGATGTCGATCGCCTCGGACGTCACACTCAGTCTGGTTGCGGCGGCGAGCATGGCGTCGACGAAGCCCGTCATTTCCGCGGCGGTCTCGCCCTTACACGTGAGGGCGGTCAGAAAACTCGCGATGAGGACGCCGTCGACATTTCCCGCAAGGATCTGCGCCAGCGCGTCGCGCGCGTCGTCACGCTCGAGATCGGTCCCGCGAAGCAGGGGTTGGAGCACGTCATGGGCGAATGTGTTCGACACTCGGGACCTCTCGTAGTTGTTTCAGCACAAATTACTCGGCCTCGACCTCACACCCTTGAGCACTACGATTTATACATGGCTGAGACCTATTTAGATGCGATTGAGGTCTTCCATCGAGATCGTGCAGCGAAAGACACTCGCGACTGGCGAGCGCGAATGGACACGGTGCGCTACCGCGGGCCGCACTTTGAGTCGGCCCTGACCAACAACGACGATGGTTTCGTGAAGGTCATCGCCGAAATCAAGCGACGTTCACCCTCCCAGGGTTGGTTGGGCCAGCACCTGGACGTGGCCGCCGTGGCGCGCGACTACGCCGTCGCGGGTGCGGCCGCGATCTCGGTCTTGACCGACGAACCCCACTTCGCGGGCTCGCGCTCGGACTTGGAGACGGTGCGCCGAGCCGTCACGTTGCCCATCTTGCGCAAAGACTTCACCGTCTCTGAGAATGATGTGCTGGACGCGGCGGAAATGGGCGCGGGTGCCGTGTTGCTCATCGCGGCGCTGCTCGACGCTGAGGAACTCGCTCGCTTCGTTGGTCTCGCCATCGAAATTGGCTTGAGTCCCCTCGTCGAGGTCCACGACGCCTCCGAGGCCGCGGTGGCTCTCGAGAGTGGCGCGCGCCTGATTGGCGTCAATCAGCGTGACTTACATACCTTTCACGTCGAGCCCGACCAGGCTGCCGCCGTCATCTTGGAGTTGCCGAGCGACGTCATTCGTATCGCGGAGTCCGGATTTCGAACCCTGGCAGACGTGCAGCGTGCGGCCGAAGCGGGCTTTGACGCCGTACTGGTGGGCGAGGTATTCGTCACGTCAGCGTCGCCACGCGACGTGGTGCGCGACTTCGCGACGGTGCCGCGGAGGCCCCGTGGACATTGAGCGAGTGCCGCAGATCAAGATCTGCGGCGTGACGACACTGGGCGACGCTCACCTCGTCGCCGACACCGGCGCGGACGCGCTCGGTTTGGTTTACGCCTCGTCGGTGCGCCAAGTGGTGGGCGACGTCGCCGGCGACATCATCGAACGTTTCTCCCACCAATTCTGGTGTGTGGGCGTCTTTCGCCACCAGAGTGATCAGGAGATCCTGCGAATCGTTCAACGCGATACGGTGCCCGTCGTCCAACTGCACGACCCCGCGAGTGACGATCTCCTCGACGCGTTGGCCGCTCGCGGCGTGCGAGTCATTCGAGCACTCACCGTGACGGCACCTGAATTGACCGATCACGAAGCGTCCGCCATCGTCGCGGTGATCGTCGACGGAGCTCAACCCGGAAGTGGCGTGGCCAACGACTGGTCGCTCGTCACCACGCTGCACTTCGACGTCCCCATGCTCGTCGCCGGCGGCCTCGCGGCTGACACCGTCAGTGCCGTGATCGACGTCACCAACCCGTGGGGCGTCGACGTCGCGACGGGCGTCGAGTTCTCTCACGGCGTCAAGGACCGCGTCAAGGTGGCTAATTTCGTAACCCGGGCCCGCGAGGCTCTATCGCAGAAAGGCGCGTCGTGAGTCAAGATCGCGTGTACATGAGTGCCCCGTCGTCCAGTGGACGCTTCGGTGACTTCGGAGGACGCTTCGTTCCCGAGGCCCTGATGCCGGCCTGTCTGGAACTCGAGGCGGCGTTCATCGATGCGTGGTCCGATCCGTCCTTCGTCGAGGAATATCGCTCGGTGCTCCACGATTTCGGCGGGCGTCCGACGCCGGTGACGTACCTCGAGCGGTTCTCGTCACAGTTCGGCGTCGAGGTCTTCGCCAAGCGAGAGGACCTGGCTCACACCGGCTCGCACAAGATCAATAATGTCGTCGGTCAGACGTTATTGACCCGACGCATGGGAAAGACCCGCGTCATCGCTGAGACCGGGGCCGGACAACACGGAGTCGCCACCGCCACTGCCGCCGCGCGCCTCGGACTGGACTGCACGGTCTACATGGGCGAACTTGACACCGAGCGCCAAATCCTCAACGTCTTTCGCATGGAGCTGCTGGGTTCGAAGGTCGTCGCCGTCACCTCGGGATCCAAGACCCTCAAAGACGCCGTCAACGAGGCCATGCGTGAGTGGGTCGCGTGCGTGGACGACACCCACTACTGCCTGGGATCGGTGATGGGGCCACACCCGTTTCCGTGGATGGTGCGCGAATTTCAAAGCATCATCGGACACGAAGCCTTCGACCAGTTGGCCCAACGCGGTGTCGGTGTTCCCGACCTCGTGGTGGCCTGCGTCGGAGGCGGCTCGAACGCGGCCGGTATCTTCGCGGGTTTCGCTAACACCACGGCGCAGCTCGTCGGCGTGGAAGCCGCCGGGGGAGCGGCGCTCACCAACGGATCCCCGGGAGTGCTTCACGGTATGAAGTCGATGATTATGCAGAGCGAGTACGGTCAAATCGAAGAGGCGCATTCCATATCGGCCGGTCTCGACTATCCGGGCATCGGGCCCGAACACGCCTACCTCGCGGCGAGTGGCCGGGCACAGTACGTGGGCATAGGGGACGAGGATGTCTTGGTCGCCCTGCAGACCCTCTCACAACTCGAGGGGATCATTCCCGCGCTCGAATCCGCCCACGCGGTGGCGTGGATCATGCAGGAGGCGGGTCACGCGATTCCGCGGGGTTCGAAGGTGCTGCTCAATTTGTCGGGCCGCGGCGACAAGGACGTGGCCCAGGTTCGCGAGATCTTGCGAGGTCGCGAATGAAGAGCCTCGAAGTCACCCTGCGCGCCCTGCGCGAATCGGGGCACAAGGCCCTCGTGCCCTACTTCATGGCCGGGGTCACCAAGGACTGGACCCAACACGTGGCAGCGGCCGTGCACGGCGGCGCCGACGCCATCGAGATCGGTATTCCGTTCTCGGACCCGATGATCGATGGCGTGGTCATTCAGCGCGCCGGCGAACGATCACTCGAACGTGGCACGACGCTCGATTCGATCGTTGGTGATCTCATCGCGAGCGATCAGGGTGCACCACTGATTGCCATGACGTACTACAACCTCTTTCACCACTACGGGCTGCGACGAGCCGCGGGACGACTCGCCGAAGGTGGCGTGGTGGGCGCCATCGTGCCCGACCTCACCCTGGAGGAATCCGACGAGTGGCGCCAGGTCTGTGACGAGACCGATATCGCCACCATCTTTCTCGTCGCACCCTCGACGACGGCCGAACGTTTTTCTCGTCTCGCCCAGGTGACGCAAGGTTTTTGCTACGCCTCGGCGCGCATGGCGGTCACCGGACGCGCCCAGGGATCAGGAGACGCCGCTCGCGTCGTCGAGTCCGTGCGCGCGACGTCGGACGTACCGACGTTGGTGGGTATTGGTATCTCGACACCGCAACAAGCGCGCGAGGCCGCCCAACATTCCGACGGCGTCATCGTAGGTTCTGCTCTCGTCGACACAATCTTGAACGGGGCCTCGCCCGCCGACACGGAAGCGTTCATCAAGGCGTTCCGCACCGCCATCGACGAATAAACACTGATCGACCACGAGAATTTTGGTGACTTGTGACACATTTCACATGTCGGATGCGACCAAATGAACCAATTTCTCCTCGTCATTGGACTAAGAAATCTATGGGCCGACAACTCGTCGGACTGACTTGATTCATGTGGGGGGAAATTATGGCCGATGAAAAGGTGGCGGATCCGGGACCGCTCGGGCTCGCGGGTTTCGCGATGACCACGTTTTGCCTCAGTAGCGCGAACGCGGGACTGTGGAAGGGCGCGGGCGTTTCTGCCGCCCTGTCGTTGGCGTTCTTTTACGGAGGCCTCGCACAATTGCTCGCAGGGATGTGGGAATTCGTTCGCAAGAACACGTTCGCGGCGGTGGCCTTCACTTCCTACGGCGCGTTCTGGCTGGGGTTCTACGCCTTGGTGAACTGGCAAAAGGCTCTGGGTGCCAACAATTCCGTGGGCATCTTCCTACTGGGCTGGACGATCTTCACGTTCTACATGATGATCGCCTCGGTGAAGGTGAACATGGCGGTACTGACGGTCTTCGTCTTGCTCTTCGTCACGTTTATCTTCTTGACGATAGGCAACTGGAACGCGTTCGGAGCTCACGCTTCAATCGTAAAGATTGGTGGTTGGACGGGACTGGCGACCGCGGCCGCGGCGTGGTACGCGTCAGCGGCGGGGGTCATCAACAGCACGCACGGCAAGGTAGTGCTACCGGTAGGTCCGGCGAGTTAAGCCGTCGAACTCACGCACCACGATGCCCGAGTCGACTGACTCGGGCATCGTGGTGACTTGGTAGAACTGTACGTGGGGTGTCGATGACACCCCACAAGGACGACACGCAATCAAACGAGGTGGGGGAATCATGACGGAAACAAAAATTGAAGCTTGGCTCGACGAAGGCCGAGAATTCGCACCGAGCGCGGAATTCTCGGTTCAGGCTAACGCGCAACCTTCGATTTACGACGAAGCGAACCAGGACCCCGTCGCCTGGTGGCGCACGCAGGCCAACCGTCTGACGTGGGAAGTCGAGCCGACCACGTCACTCGAGTGGGAGCTGCCCAATGCGAAGTGGTTTGCCGACGGGACACTCAACGCGTCGGTGAGTTGTGTGGACGTGCACGTGCGCGAAGGTCGCGGCGAACGCGTGGCCTTTCACTGGGTGGCCGATGCCGAAGGCGAGTCACGCACCATCACCTACCGCGAACTGCATCAGCAAGTCTGTCGTGCCGCCAATGCGTTGGTAGAACTCGGCGTGAAGAAGGGCGACCGCATCGCTGTCTATATGCCCATGATCCCTGAAGCCATTGTCGCCATGCTCGCCATTGTTCGCCTGGGCGCAATCCACTCGGTGGTCTTTGGCGGGTTTTCGGCCGAGGCGCTCTCGTCACGTATTCTCGATTCGGACTGTCGTTTCGTCGTGACGGCCGACGGGGCGTTTCGTCGCGGGGCGGCTTCACCACTCAAGCCCGCGGTGGACGAAGCACTGAAGTCCTGTCCCGACGTTGCGGCGGTGCTGGTGGTGCAGCGCACCAAGGGAGATGTGGAGTGGGTGGCGGGTCGCGACCACTGGTGGCACGAGGTCGTCGATCGCCAGAGTGACGCCCACGAGCCCGAGGCGTTCCCCGCCGAGACGCCGCTCTTTATCATGTACACCTCGGGCACCACCGCTAAGCCCAAGGGCATCTTTCACACCACCGGCGGATACCTCACCCAGGCAGCGAGCACCTACTACAACGTCTTTGACGTCAAACCAGAGAGCGACGTTTGTTGGACGGCGGCCGACATTGGCTGGATCACCGGGCACAGTTACATCGTGTACGGTCCCCTCGTCAACGGAGTCACCCAGATCATGTACGAAGGCCTCCCCGACTCGGGCGGACGCGACCGGTGGTGGAAGATCATCTCTGAGCTAAAAGCAACCATCCTCTACACCGCGCCCACGACCATTCGCACTCTCATGAAGTGGGGTCACCAGATTCCCGAGGGCTACGACCTCAGTTCCCTGCGCCTGCTCGGCACGGTGGGAGAACCCATCAACCCCGAGGCCTGGATGTGGTATCGCAAGAACATCGGGGGAGACCGCTGTCCGATCGTGGACACCTGGTGGCAGACCGAGACCGGGACGATTCTCTGCTCACCACTTCCGGGGATCACCGCCACCAAGCCCGGTGCGGCGATGCGAGCCCTACCGGGAATTTCCGTCGCGGTGGTGGACGACGCCGGCAACGAGGTCGGACACGGCGAGGGTGGGTACCTCGTGGTCACCGCCCCCTGGCCGTCGATGACGAGGGGCATCTGGGGTGACCCGGCGCGCTTCTTCGAGACCTACTGGGCGAGGTTCCCCGGCAAGTACTTCGCCGGCGACGGCGCGAAGCTCGACGCGAACGGCGACCTGTGGCTGCTCGGACGCGTGGACGACGTGATGAACATCTCGGGACACCGGCTCTCGACGACCGAAGTCGAGCACGCGTTGGTGGGTCACCCGTCGGTCGCCGAGGCGGCGGTCGTGGGGGCGTCCGACGACACCACCGGACAAGCCATCGTCGCCTTCGTGACCTTGAAACTCTCGGTCGAGGAGGCCGACAAGGACCACGTGGACCTGATCGAGGTACTACGCGTGCACGTGGCCAAGACCATTAGCCCCATCGCCAAACCGCGTCAGATCATCTTGACGCCGGAGCTACCCAAGACCCGCAGTGGCAAGATCATGCGGCGACTGCTGCGCGACGTGGCCGAGAACCGGGCCCTAGGTGACGTCACCACGTTGACCGACCCGACGGTGGTGAACATGATCGCCGGGCTCATGGACACCCACGCAGCGAGCGACGAATAGGGCGCTCGGTACTAGGAGTCAAATCCCAGACCTAGTCGGTCCAGCAGTTTCAACCACGTGTTACGCCGACCCTGATTCGCGTCGGCCCGACGTATCGACCACTGCGTGAGCCGGATGAATAACCAGCGCAACGGCTCCGGAGGAAATGGTAACGGCTTACGACGCACCATGGTCAGGCGCGTGCGTGTTGAATCGACTCCGTCGAGTAAGTCGAGCATCGTCTGGGCACCAAAGCGCGTCGCGCCCACGCCAAGTCCAGTGAAACCCAAGACGTACGCCACTCGTCCCTGGTGGGCCGTCCCCCAAAAGGGGGAGAACCGAGTGCACGTGTCGATGGCGCCACCCCAACCGTGAGTGAACTTGATGCCGGCGAGTTGGGGAAACGTCTTGAGGAAGTGCTCGGCGAGGGTGGCGTACGTCTCGGCGTTGAACTCGTAGTCACGCTGAACTTTCCCACGGAAGTTGTAAATCGCGTCGTATCCACCCCAAAGGATGCTGCCGTCTTGGGTCAATCGGTAGTAGTGGAATTGATTGCCCGCGTCGGCCACGCCTTCGCGACCGACCCACCCAATGCTCTCGCGCTGTTCCGAGGTCAAAGGCTCGGTCACCAGTTGGTAGTCGAACACGGGCACCACGTACTTGCGCGCCGAGCGCACGAGTGACGGAAACACGTTGGTCGCTAGCGCCACGCGCGCTGCAGCCACCACGCCGTAGGGGGTGTGGACACGCACTGCACCCGACACGTCCTCGAGTCGACGTACTTTGGAGTTCTCGTAAATCGCCACGCCGAGTGACAAACACGCGCGCTCGAGACCCCACACCAGTCGGGCCGGATCCACCAGTGCCGTTCCGTCGGGATCGAAGATCGCGCCCTCGTACAGAGGGGAGTGGATTCGTGCTCTCACCTCGTCGCGGCTGAGGACCTGCACGTGGTCGCCCATCTCGTTGCGCAGACGCGCTTCGTCGAGCATGTCGCGAAGTTGCCAGGTCTCGATGGCGACACGAAGTTCTCCGGTGCGTTCAAAATCACACTCGATGCCGTAGCGACGCACCGTATCTTCAATCTCGTCAAGATTCTCGCGGCCCATCGCCTCGATACGCGCCATCTCTGAGGGAAAACGACGCATGCCGTTGGCGAAGCCGTGGGTGAGTGACGCCGAGCAGAATCCGCCGTTGCGCCCCGAGGCGCCCGCGCCAGCCTCGTATTGCTCGACCACTACGACTTCACGAGAAGGGTCGCGCTCCTTCGCCAGCAGCGCCGTCCAGAGTCCGGTGTACCCCGCACCGACGACACACAGGTCTGCGTGCACGTCGCCGATGAGTGACGAGCGCGCTGCAGGTTCGAGTGGATCGGAGTCGAGCCACCACAGGTCCGGCTGAAGGTCACTCAGATGGCGTAGAACGAAGGAGTTCTGTTCATCCATAGAGCCAGCGGGCCGCCGGTTCACCTTCTTTCGCTACCACGTTCGAACGGCCTCGCGGCCCGGACTTGTCGTCGCCAGCAGTCTACCGACGTACCGAGGAAAATTAGGGCCGTCGCAGGGTGCGCGCTCGATCCATTTGCACCGGCCACGGGACTACTTCGTCGAGAGTCTCGGCGGCGTTGAGTGCCCACCGAGGATTTCGCAAGAAGGCCCGGGCCATCATCACGGCGTCCGCGCTACCGTCCCGCAGAATCTCTTCGGCCTGCAGCGGCTCGGTGATGAGTCCGACGGAGGACGTCAGTATCTCCGCACGCTCGCGGATCTCGCGCGCGAACGCCACCTGATAGCCCGGACCCAAGGGAATCGTGGCGTTGGCCACGTTGCCCCCCGACGAGACGTCGATGAGGTCGACACTGGCGTCGCGCAACCACGTTGCGAGCTCGACGGATTGTTCGATATCCCATCCACCTGGTGTGTAGTCCGTCGCCGAAATTCGTACGAAGAGGGCGACCTCGTCACCGATGCGCTCGCGCACCGCGGCGACCGCGCGCAACAATAAACGCGCACGATTCTCGAGGGAGCCGCCATATTCATCGTCGCGTTCATTGGAGAGGGGTGACAAGAACTCGTGCAGTAGGTACCCGTGGGCTGCGTGGATTTCCACCAGATCGAATCCGGCGCGCAGCGCCCGCTGCGCCGCGTCGGCAAACTGCTCGACGACCCGGTCGATGTCGCTGAGGGAGAGGGCCCGCGGAGTGGGGTAGCCCGCGAAGGCCAGCGCGCTCGGAGCGAGCGCCTCCCAACCGCCTTCGGCCGTGGTGGCCATGAGGTGGTCATCCCACGGACGCATCGTCGACGCCTTACGACCGGCGTGCGCCAATTGGATTCCCGCCGGCGTCGACTGCGAATGAATGAAGTCAGTGACGACCCGCCACGCGGCGACCTGCTCCTCGTTCCATAGTCCCGGACACGCCACGGAGATACGTCCCTCGGCGCTCACCGCTGACGCCTCGGCCATCACCAATCCCGCGCCGCCCGTAGCGAAACTGCCGAGGTGCACGAGGTGCCACGGACCCACCACGCCGTTAGTGGCGGAATATTGACACATTGGGCTCACCCAGGCGCGATTGGCGAATGTCGTCGATCGAATCGTGAGTGGTTCGAACAGCTTGGTCATTGTGAACCTTTCGTGGCGCCTCGACCAACATACGGGTGTCACCATGGTGTCGTGACCAACTAGTGCGACCGAAGTGCCGACACCTCGGAACTAGAATAGGAGGGTCAAATGAATTGAGATGAGGTACGCCGTGCGCGTAGGGAATCGTCAGGGCCGCGCTGTCGTGCTCGTAGAGAATGGCACGGTGGACGTCGCCACCGCGTCGCAGAACCAGTTTTCCTCGTCGGTTGACGACATTGTCGGACGCCTCGACGAATTGCGTCAGTGGTGGGACTCGGCGGCGATCGGCGTACCGGTAGACGTCTTTGATGCGTCCATGTTCCACGAGTTGGGGCCTGTCGTACAAGCACCGTCGCAGGTATTCGCCATCGGGCTCAACTACTACGCCCACGCGGGGGAGATGGGCCTCGCCTTACCCGACGTTCCACTGGTGTTCTCAAAGTTCGCCTCGTGTCTCGCGGGACCCTTCGCCTCCATTCCGCGAGTGTCAGAGATGACCGACTGGGAGGCCGAGCTCGTCGTGGTCGTCGGTCGAGGTGGTCGCGATATCCGGGCCGATGACGCCCTCGACCACGTTGCGGGCTACTGCGTCGGCCAAGACGTGTCGGACCGCGACCTGCAGATGAGGGGCGCCAACGCGCAGTTCTCGATGGGTAAGTCGCACCGGAACTTTGGGCCAATTGGACCGTGGCTTACGTCCGCCGACGAGATCGCCAATCCCAACAATCTTGATATTCAGTGTCGTGTCAACGGGGAACCTTTTCAAGACTCCAACACCTCGAACATGATCTTCTCGGTGCGCGACGTCGTCGCGTACGTTTCGTCGATCTGCGAACTGCGAGCGGGCGACATCTTTTTCACCGGCTCGCCGGAT